>Ga0082335_1007374_pt1 | contig 13333 bp, 15 predicted proteins | sample Subgrocontami58m_FD_72375 | JGI IMG/M metagenome (GOLD analysis project Ga0082335, IMG submission 72375) | Subsurface groundwater microbial communities from S. Glens Falls, New York, USA - GMW37 contaminated, 5.8 m (SPADES assembly) (version 2) ...
CAATGCCTGTGAGACGTGGTCTGCATCTACGAACACAGGCGGAAGAGAGTCATTGAATTCATTGTGGATAAGCACCTGGCCTGGCTCAATCCTATGCTCTATAAATTCAAGAGAGCTATTTATGATCGTGTTAATATTATTTTCGGATATATGTAGTGTCTGAACGGAAACCCTCAAAAGCCAAAGAGAACAAGGCAAAGCAGTCTAAACTAGTCAATGAATGGCATTGAATATTTACGTGGGAAATGGTAAAATATGGCTAAAACAAAGGGATTCTGGGTGTAAAGAGTCCAAACATTCGAATCATTAACAAAAATGACAAAGGACATTCGACAAGAAATGAGAAAGAGATTTGAACAGCAGGGCAAAATAGGAGTCATACCCATATCAGAAGTAAAACTTTCCTTAAAGAGCAGAGACGAACTACCACCGATATTGATGGCATTGCAATACATCTATGTCACACCGGAGTTGAACGAGGAGGTATTCAGGATATTAGAGGAGAGGGTGCAGAAGGGGAAGAAAAAGACGGGGAGATACGGGATGGAGTTGTGGCATATAGTGGTGTTATCGGTAGTGAGATTGGGACTGGATGCCAATTACGATAGGCTGGAGGATTTTGCCAACCATCATAGCCTAATCAGGCAGATACTGGGTGTAGAGACGGGATTTGGAGAAGGCAAGGTCTTTTCGATGCAGAGTATAAAGGATAATGTAAGTTTATTGGATGGGGAGACCATCAATAGGATAAATGACGTGGTGCTAAAAGCGGGCCATCGGTTAGTTAAAAAAAAAGATGAAGGCATCAATCTTAAGGTGGATACGTATGCGTTAGAGACGAATGTACACTTTCCGACAGATATGAATTTATTGTGGGATGCGGGGCGCAAGAGCCTGGACATGATAGAGGATGCAATAGAGGAAGGCATTCTGGAGTGGAAGGGATGGCGCAAGGGGAACTATTGGAGGAGAGAGTTGAAAAAGCTGATGAGGATCAGCGCAAAGGCGTCAAGTGGCGGGGGGAAAAATAAGGAAGCACTAGAGAAAGAGCATGTGAGGAGTTACCTGGAATTATCGGGGAGATTGAGTGAAAAGATAGGTGCAAGTCTGTTAGCCATCTACGAAAGGGTGCTAACGACGAACCAGGTAGAGATGCATGCAAAGAAGATAGAGACCCTGGAGTATTTTCACGGGATGTTGAATAAACAGATAGACCTTGTGGAGAGAAGGGTGATCCGTGGTGAGACAATACCAGCGGAAGAAAAGATTCATTCGTTGTTTGAGCCGCATACGGAGTGGCTGTACAAAGGCAAGTCAAACAAAAGGGTAGAGTTGGGACATAGTATTCTGGTGACAAGCGATCAGTGGGGTTTCATCGTAGACCATTTGGTAGGAGAAAAACAGGCGGATGTATCATTGTCAATCCCTTTGGCAGAGAGGTTGTTGAGTCGCTACGGAGAAGGCACAATAAAGAGCATAAGTTTTGATAAAGGTTTTTACAAGAAAGAGAACAAAGAGTTGCTGAGTTTGTATATACCTGCGGTAATCATGCCCAAGAAGGGCAAGAAGAATAAGGCGGAGCAGGAAGAGGAATCGGGTAAGACCTTTAAGAAGCTAAGGCACAAGCACTCGGCGGTAGAATCGGATATCAATCGTTTGGAGCATCACGGCTTGGATAGGTGTCCGGACAAAGGGTTAAAGGCCTTTAAAAGATATTGTGCATTGGGCGTGTTAGCTGCGAACTTGCACAAGCTGGGAAACGTGCTTCAGGAGAAGGCACGGCAGCAGTGCGAAAAGTCGCAAAAAGCCGCCTAGGCAAACAGAAAACAATAAGAAAAACAGTCTGCCGGGAGGAAGGTACGCCCAGACAAGGCTAAAATAAAGGAGAACTGGGTGAAAGAACCGTATTTTCAGCAAAAACCCAATCTCAAATTTTAGAATTATCTATTGGCAAGTAGAAAATAGTCCTCGCACTTTTACAAAAAGTGCGTTTTCGTTCAGACACTATGTAACGCTATCTACGACAAATACGGCGCTTATGCCACTCGCCAAACTCGTTTTTCTGGGCCATATCCCTATTGCTATAGTAGAAGGTATCATCAGTTTTTGGCTGGTGCATTTTCTCCAAAAAGTTAAACCATCATTACTGGGAGTCTCAACACAATGTCATTAAGTTAAGCTACCTGCCGTAAAAGTCCCCCTTAGAAAAGGGGGATAAAGGGGGTTGTTTAGATTAAATGCGGATCCTTAACTTAATGACAAGGAGTCACAACATGAAAATTGTATTTTCTTTTGTTTTCACTATCCTTATTTTACTGCCCTCAGTGGCAAACGCACACGGACTCTATCTTTCCTCGAAAGAAGGAAGCTTGTATGCCAATTTCAGCGACCGTTCTCCGACTGCTGGCGCTGTGGTTACTGTTGTGGATGAGGATGGTATTGCAATTATCAGAGATACATTGAATGAAAAAGGAATGTGGGCTTTACCGAAAAATATAGAGGGTGAACCGGAATTTGTTATTGTCGAGGCGACAGGCGGACACCTTACGCGGATCGCATGGCAAGAAGTTTTGCACGGAACGTCAAAAGGGTTCTTTGACTACTTAAGTGTCCGTATTGCAATTGGAGTTATGGTTCTCGGCGGCAGTGGTTTTATGATGAAACGTATATTAAATCCAAAATCTAAAATCCGCAATCCAAAATGAGCATTTCTCCCCCTTCAACACGGATTGGTACAATACTCATTTTGTTAGTTCTGACAGGGCTTGGATTGCTCGACAATCTTTTTTGTCTTCTCCTGTGTTTATTGATTATCAGTTTGTTCGCCAGCCTTGTAGTGAGAAAGGTATTTGTAACTATCTGGCGTTGTAAAGGGGTATTGATTTTTTTCATATTTACAGGCACAACCTTGCTTTGGACAGATGAGGGGCGTTCTCTTGCCCCTGTCTTGATAACGAAGATGCTGGCAATGTGGTTGTGGGGCGCAATCTGGATTACCTGGGTCGGATTCGAACGAATCCTGTTAACCCTTGAAAAGTTAAGGGTGCCGTCAGTTTTGATCCATATAATAGCATTTACTGCGCGTTTTTTACCGATCTTGTCGGAACGGTTAAAGATGATGCTTGCCGCGCAGGCCTCCCGTGGTGCGAAAAGAGGCATACGTCCTTTGCAACTCCACAATCTTGCAGGAGGGATTGGCTGTCTGCTGGTAGTAAGTTTTGAACAGGCTGAAAATGTTGAACGCGCCATGCGGTCCCGTGGATTCAGCGGCGCATTCCCGTGTCTTGCCGGAGATGATGATAAAGTTCCTTGTGTAAGTTTAACCTTTCTCTTTATTTTTGCATGCATTGTTTGGGCTGGAGTAATTTTACCATGTCCTGTGTTATTCATGTAAACAACCTAACTTTTCAGTATCAGAATGGAGCACAGGCGCTATCTGGCTTGTCATTGTCCGTTCATCAAGGTGAAAAGGTGGGGGTAATTGGGCCAAGTGGTGCGGGCAAAACCACCTTTTTCTGGCATTTGAATGGCTTGCTAAAACCCAATTCGGGGTATGTAGAAGTGTTAGACCGTCCTCTTACCGAGCATAAGAATATCAATGAAGTAAGACGCCACGTTGCACTGACGTTTCAGCAGGTAAACGACCAGCTCTTTTGTTCTTCCGTGTGGGAAGAGATTGCCTTTGGCCCAAGGAATTTAGGCTGGTCAAGGCAGAGAGTTTGTGAAGCCGTTGAAAAGTGGTTGGCATATTTTGAATTGAAAGAGGTAAGCCAGAGGCCACCTCACCACTTATCCGGAGGACAGAAAAGAAGTGTAGCTCTAGCCGCAGCCATGGCAATGGAACCGCAACTCTTAATTCTTGATGAGCCGGCAAACGATCTGGATCACCGGAATCGGCGTCGCTTGATTACGTATCTGAAAGGTTTGCAGACGGCCATAATGGTGGCTTCCCACGATTTGTATTTGATTTCTGAAGTTACAGAACGCTGTATTCTTATGGACAACGGTAAAATTGTTGCAGACATGCCAACCATTGAATTAATCTACGACAAAGACACATTCAAACAATATGGAATGGAGGCCATGAAAAGATGAATATGAAAGAATAATTTTTTTGCGCAACGGTAGCACGAATATTTATATAGTAATACTGGTGAATTTAAACAAACTTTCAGATCAAACATGAAGGAGGCTAATTTGATGTTCTGGAATTCCAAAGTTGAGATTCTTCGTCGTTTCACTCCTCAGAATGACAGCGTTTGTCATTCTGAGCAGAGCGAAGAATCTAATTTAATTCGTAAAAGGTGTTATAGCGCTTTGATAGTAATAAGTATTTTATTGTCTGTTCTTATCATGAACACAATAGCCTTTGCCCATCACGGCGGAGTTTCATCGGCTTTTGGACCTGGCGCACCCATTGAGACTGGATCTCCATTAGCGCTTGGGAAGGGAAGATATTTAATCTATGAAAAGTTTGAATACGTCCCGTTTGAACACAAGAACCCTGCTGAGCCGGAAAATATTGATACCTTTACCTTTTTCAATACTGTTTTCGGCTATGGTGTAACCGATGCGCTTTCTTTTTATGGCATACTTCCCTTTGCTAGTAAGGAACAAGACAGTCTGGGCACATCGGACGGTTTCGGAGACCTCGGCTTGCTCGTCCAATACGGCTTTAAGCTGGGCGAAAGGGATGGGATTCGTGGTTTATATCACTTTGGCCCTGAGGACTCTTATGGTGCGGATTACAGCAGTGATGATTTAAAGATGTCAGTAATAGCCGGTCTTACCGTGCCGACGGGCACCACCTCAAACCGGGATGACGAAGGAAACAGGTTTGATATGGGCATGCAGCCTGGTTTTGCCGCACCGAGCTTTACTCTCGGTTTTGCTGCCTCGAAAATGATCATTCCTCATTTTACCTTAACAGGGGATACTTCAGTTCTTACCTTTACAGAGACGAACGATGGTAAACCCGGCAATGAGGTTCGTTTCAATGCAGCAGGCGGATACGAAATCTTTGAAAAGACGAACGGTTTTCTCTCCAGGCTTGATATTATTGGAGAGTCCAATTTTCTTCATTTAACAAAGGACATGAATGAAGAGAGTGAAAAAGAAAACGATTCCGGCGGGTCAATGCTTTATCTTTCTCCGGGTTTACGGGCTACCTTTGGTAAGCATGTGAGCGTTGGGGCATTAATTAAGATTCCCACATGGAAAGATCTGAATCACGAATCAGAACAACAGGGCGCAGAAGGCTTAGAGGAATATAGGGCGATAGTTACCTGCTCAGTATCTTTTTAACGCATCAGTATTGGAATTTCCATTTACTTATGTGAGGCTGGGGTGGCATGGATAAACTTTGTTTGTCCGTGCCTGTCTTGTAACCCACAACAGTATGAAAGCCGTTGGGGATGCGGGAGGAAACTGTCCCCCGCTGGCGGGGGCAAAGGGGGTGGAAAATCATAAGTGAAAATTTGAAAACCTACACGACAAACAATTACGCCCTGAGCGCCAGCCAGAGTAATCATTGAATAATATAAACAGTAATACGGAAAAGGATAGAAAGGATGGTAGACGTGATGGAGGCGTCCAGTCCACCCCCTACCCCCGCCAGCGGGGGACAAAGCGGAACTAACTCGATGTTAAAGAATTTCAATGTTAGCCCTGAAAGGGTGAAAGAAGTTGCTGCTCAATCATTTTCAAATACTATTGGTATTCAATGCGGTATTTGTCGGGAAATCAATAAAATCCCATAGTGGGTTCAAGTTTATAACTTGAACCCTACGTTTTATATGGTTGATTTCGCCATCAATGATATAGGACGCTATTGCCTGAATTAAATTTATGGGTTCAGGTTGCAAACCTGAACCCGCCGGAGGAGGATAAGAAAACTTCATAATTCGAAATTCCTTGTTCGATATTCGTTATTCATTACATGGTTAAATTAATCCGTAATTTTAACTTAGCGCTTATGGGTCTTCACCCCTGGCTATGTACTTTCTGCCCTTCGGGCATAGATTGTATTTAAGAGTTTTTACAAATTGAAAGGAATAAATTGTGTTAAAAAATAACTATTTAAAGAAAGGTGTTACACTCTTAGTATTCTTTTATTGTTGTCATACTCATGCTGCTTCTGCCCATGAGGGTCACTCTCATGAAGCTGTAATTACCATCGGGAAAAAGACTGTTGTTCATCTTCAGTCAATCCTGTCAACTTACCAGGAGGTTTATAATCATTTAGTAAAGAAGGATTTGAATGGCATTGCCGGTTTAGCCCGGAAATTGTCAGATGCAGCCCGGCAAGCAGCTCAAACTGAGCCAGACGGCGCCGGTCGTCACATGATGGAGCATGTGCTTGAAGGCGCAGAGGATATGGAAAAAGCAAAAAGCGTTCAGGAAGCCCAAAAGGCGTTTGCGTCAACGAGCGACGCCCTTTTACCATTTTTTAAATCCTGGCCTAACCAGCTCAAACGGAATGAATTGAAGATATGCCAATGCAAAAATGATGGACATTGCTGGCTTCAATCCCAGAACTGTTCTTCCGCTTGCCCCTATTCTGAGGACCAGGCAAAAATGTGTTCAGATATTGAAGAAATAAAGTAATCACCAAAGGTCGTGACGAGACATAAGGCGGTGCAAATGTCCTTATAAACAAATAAAGCAGCCTTTTCACAACATGCTGTTTGGGAGCACATTACGAAATCCTTCCATTCACGGTAGAAAGGACCCCGATAAAGTAATGCTATTCTCGAACAGCTTTGTTATGTTTTGTAAAAAATGCGTTTAATCGGAGGAAATAGTAATTGAGATCATGTAAATTCTTTGTATGTCCAAATTGTGGTGGCGATAAAAAATTCAAAATATTTTCGAGTAATGTCCAGGTGATTTACCAATCTCCGGAAGCAGGAATGCGTACATTTGAAAGTAGTATTTTACCGAATTTACGACAAACTGATAACTATATCGAGTGTCAGCTATGCTTTGAAAGATTTCGAGAATGATAAGGAACAAATCATGAAAATAGACTTTGATAAGCCAGAGTTACTAAAGATTACAAAAGCACAGAGAGAAAGGTATAAAACGACACAAGGCACAATTTCCCAATTTATGAGCCGCCATTATCGGCATTTCAATGCCGCTGTCACGATAGATGCGGCACGGGCTTACAAGCAGCATCTTGAAAATGGTGGGAAGATGTTTTTGACGATGGGCGGTGCAATGAGCACTGCCGAGATCGGACTCTCTCTTGCAGAGATGATTCGCCAGGACAAGGTTCACGGTATCTGTTGTACGGGCGCAAATCTTGAGGAAGACGTCTTCAATCTGGTTGCCCACGAACATTACGTGCGTATCCCAAACTATCGTGAACTAACTCCTATGGATGAGGAGAATTTATTTAAATGACACCTGAACAGGGTAACCGACACTTGCATTCCCGAGGCAGAAGCATTGAGGCGCATTGAAAGCGCAATTCTTGAAGAATGGGTCGCTGCAGATTGTGAGGTTGGGCGTTTTTTCCCCCACGAATTTTTGTTCAAAGTTCTGCTGTGTGGCAAACTCGAGCAATATTACCAAATAGACCCACGAGATAGCTGGCTTATGGAAGCGGCTATACGAAATGTGCCAATATTTGTCCCCGGTTGGGAGGATTCAACGTTGGGCAACATGTATGCTGCACATTGTATTTCCGGTGAAATTAAGCATATCCACACGGTAAAAACCGGGATTGAGTATATGGTTTTACTGGCTGAATGGTACACACAAATTGCCCCGAAGGGACTTGGCTTTTTTCAAATCGGTGGCGGCATTGCCGGTGATTTTCCCATCTGCGTGGTGCCGATGCTCCACCAGGATCTGAGACGCCCCGACGTGCCGCTTTGGGCGTACTTTTGCCAAATCAGTGATTCAACGACGAGCTATGGTTCATATTCTGGCGCGGCACCCAATGAAAAGATTACCTGGGGCAAGCTCGGCAAGGACTCCCCGAAGTTCATCATCGAATCAGACGCGACCATCGTTGCACCGCTTATTTTTGCCTATGTGCTTGGGTGGTAGAGGTCAAGAATACCCTAACGCAGCGAACCACAACCAAATCCCCCTTAGCAAAGGGGGTGAAGGGGGTTGTAAAAAACTTGCTAAAAAGAGAGGGTTTTACAAGGTAATTCCATAATAAACAATTGACTATATGTATTGAAAGGTATAAAATTCCATGGAATTAAGCATCTTGGAAATGAAATTTATGTACAAGGAATTTCAAACTAGATATGTAGCGGCAATTCATGAATTGGTGCTACGCTGTTATCTAACTGCCAAAAGGCGGGAAAGTTGCCGATGACCTTACTTTCGAGATTACAAAATGTTATCCGATACGGATGTAAACAACATAAAAGAGTATTTTTCACATCGTAAAGACATTGCCTTTGCATTCCTGTTTGGTTCTCAGGCAAAGAGGACCGCCACAAGGTTGTCCGATGTGGATATTGCCGTGTATTTTTATCCTTCCTTAAGACATCCTATAGAATTTGAAGAAGGAGTTTATTACAATGGAGAAAATGAAATATGGGGCGATATAGAAAGACTTTTGAAAAAAGAAGTTGAGTTGCTTGTCTTAAACAGAGTGCCTGCAACCGTAGCGGCAAGCGCCATTCGAGGCGTTTCCCTTGCCATACACGATTGGGGACTTTACCTCGATTTTATGCTGGTGGTGACTGATGTGGCTGATGATTTCATGGACTTTGCGATACGGGATTATATGGAAAGAAACAGGAAATGAACAAAGAACCCCTGTTTAGACTCACAAAACACATTACGTTCTTTGAAGCAGAATTGAAAGATTACGAGAAATTTGAATCTCTTTCCTGGAACGAATATAACCAAGATAGAAGTAAAAGAAGGGACGTCGAAAGGTGGATCGAAAATATCGTAAATTCATCCATTGATATTGCAAAGATAATTCTCAGTGTGGAGGGAATAACTCTTGCTGATACATACAAGGAGACAGTGGTCTTGCTTTCACTCGTTCCAGGTTTCGATAAGAATGAAGTTGAATCTTTATCTGATTGGGTCAAATTACGAAATATTATTTCCCATGAATATCTTGATATCCGCTGGTCGTCCATAAAAAAGTTTATATCGGAAACAAAACCATTATACGAAAGGTTTTTAAATAGACTAAGAAAGTATATTGAAGTGAAATATAAACAATGAGTGCTGATTTATTCCGGTATTGCATGGTGTATTTCAATTGATTTATGAGTAAATTGTAACGGTGAAATATGAGAGAAATTGCAGGCCGCTATGGGCAATGTTAATAAGATTATCGCCTGTATTCAAATTCTCATTTTTCTCGGTCTTGCATTGTGTAGTAGTGGGGTCACCATCAGTTTATCAGGAAAATCCGATGAATTTCCGTGCAAAGAACATGCATGTGGTTGCAAATCGGAGGCTGATTGCAAGACACACTGCTGTTGCTCACCACAGGGAAACCAGGTAACGTCTCAGCAAGGCATAAAGAAACAGAAAAACAGCCTTCAATCATTCATAAGCAGCCTCAAGTGTAAATCAGGAAGTGATGCAATTACCTGTATAAACGCCGAACTCAAATACGTCCTGGAAGACTATTTTGTAATTCCCCCAATAACATTTTTCTGTTTTCTTGCCGACGATACCCTGGCTCACATCCGTGAAGTTATGGTGTCGCCTCCCGAAAAACCTCCGCGCTGTTTCGCATAAAATCCAATCAGCAATTAACAAAATTAACCAACAATAAATTCGTTGAGGAAACAAGATTGAGATAGGTAAAGATCCCTTTTACTTACTACGAGGATGCTCCATCTTATGTTTTTGTCTCCCGACAGCCATCTTCTACCTTTATCTTGCGCGCATTGGGAATGAAAAATGTGAGATAAACGGTACTAACTTTAAAAATTGGAGAAAATAATTTATGTTAAATATTAAAGGAAGTCTTGTCATTGTCGCAATTTTAGGGACAATGATTATTTCAGGAAATGCTATGGCTCATACAACGGTATTGTCAAAAAACACGCCCACTGATTACAGCAGCCGCGATGAGCTTGAAGGGACGACCGGCCTCAATAATTTTAGTATACCTCACGGGTGTGATGGTCAGCCTGTAAGGGCAATGAGCATTGTTTTCCCAAATGATTCAACCGCTATTGCCGAGCGCTCGGACACTGGCGAGTCCGTAAATCTTTCGGATCATATAACAGGCAATGCTGTGATGGATGCGAGTCCCGCGGTAAACAGCCTTTTCAAGAAAATCAATAAATTGGCAGGGACTGTTCCGTCATTTACCTCACACGGTGAGGAAAAAACAGAAGATACCAGGGCTTTTGTATACACAGGCGGCACGTTAAAGGACGGTTTTACGGGGCTTATTCCATGGCGCTCAACCTTTCCCACGTTCAAATCAGATTCTTGTGCAACTGCGCTGACCGTGTACATAGCCATTGCCAACTATTGCACAAAATCCACGAGCGAAGACAAAGATGATCGCGCGGATATCTGGATAGGGCGCTTAACTGAAAAATTTGATGATGAAGACGTTGTGTCTGTGGGGTTTTGGCCGTATCTAAAAGTCGTAAGAGATCTGGAAAATAATCCCCTTCCTGAAGATTGTGGAGAAGGATATGAGATTAGTGTGTATCCTTCTGACGAATCTATTGATGAATATCTGCCAATAGATGGGTATTGGCCTGCTGAAGGTAAAAAGGGGAATGGGGGAGATAACGGAGATCATGACGATCACGGTGACCATAACCATTAATGTTTTGTGACAGTTTTGTATTCCCTTTGTAACTCGACTGTATAGAAATTTCCATTTTATTTAAGCGAAGGTGTCGGGTGGTACGGACAAACTTGTTTGTCCGTGCCTACCTTGATGTATAGGAATTTCAATGTTGTAGGGGCAATTCATGAATTGCCCCTACATACAAATAAAATAGACGCCAAAGGCCTAACCCGAACGAGTCGGAAAAGCAAAGTCAGAAAAATCGCCGGTATATCAAATATTTTTCATGGTGTATTGAATATCGAACAAGTCTTCATGGTGCTGATGCAACATAAATGCTTGTTTGCATTAACCTCAGGCTTTAGCCTGGGGTCAGAACAAATCCAAGAGCGGCTTTAGCCCTGAACTGGGTGAAATCCTGGCTAAAGCCGGTTTTTTACCTATACAGACCTCCGCCATGAATGGCGGAGTTATAGCATAGTTATGCATGTGCAACCAAAAGTTTGACAGTGTTAATATCCGTCTCAAAGCCTTATACAAAACGGAATACAAGGTTTCGCAATAAATATTTTTACTGAAAACCAGCATTGTCCGGTTAGGAATTTGCATGTACCGGCTTTTGTCATACCCGAATGCTTTTATCGGGTATCCAGAGGCGCGTTCATCCTGGATTCCCGCTAAAAACATGCGGGAATGACAGGAAAAGGTAATGTCGTTTTGTTTTGCCTTGCAAAACAAAACCTAATTTAACAACGGGAAGGAATCGAAGGATGTAATAGTATTTCATAATAAAAGTTAATATAATTATAAAAAAAATGTTTTTGTGAAGGCATATTTTATGGCATCGGAAATTCGCTTTATACTTAATAATAAAGAAACATACACTTCAGAGAATCCCGGCATGCCCGTATTAGACTATCTTCGGAGAATACTGCGACTGACGGGTACCAAAGAAGGATGCAAAGAAGGTGATTGTGGGGCATGTACGGTATTGATGGGTGAGTTTGAAGGAGATAAGGTAGTTTACAAACCTGTTACCTCATGCTTGATGCCTTTGGGTGAGATCCACGGAAAACACCTGGTTACCATTGAGGGTTTGAACATGGATCACCTTTCGCCGGTGCAACAGGCAATAGTTGATGAGGGGGCCACTCAATGCGGTTTTTGTACACCGGGCATTGTTGTTTCCCTAACAGGCTATTTGATGAAAGATAAAATAATAATAAATGAAGAGGGGATAAAGAAGACCCTCAGCGGGCATCTCTGCCGTTGCACAGGCTATCGTTCCCTGAAGCAAAGCGCATTTTTCCTGAAGGATACCGTTGAAGGTCATACGGGAATAGATACCCTCGTCGCAAACAGAATGATTCCCGATTATTTCCCCGGAATTCCCAATCGTCTCCGCAAGATGCAATCTTCTGTCTCTGGAGCAGGGGAAAAATCAACAGACTATTTTATAGCCGGTGGTACTGATCTCTACGTACAAAAGGGAGAATTATTGCCAGAATCTAAGGTGTATCTAATGAATTTGCATCCTGAGATGAAAGCCATCTCAAAAAAGAACGGATACATACATGTTGGGGCACTGACAACTTTTGAGGAATTTGCGAATCATCCTGATATAACGAATACGATCCCTGACATTCAGGTGTATATGTCTCGTATAGCCTCCTTGCAGATTCGTAATCGTGCCACTCTGGGAGGAAACATAATCAATGCTTCACCTATAGGGGATATGACGATCCTTCTCCTGGCGCTGGAAGCCGTATTGGTTCTGGAAAATGATGCACAAAGCCGAACCGTCCAAATTACATCCTTTTTTAAGGGATACAAACAACTCGACAGAATACCATCAGAAATTTTGGCAGATATTTTAATACCAGAGTTCCCGTCAAATACGAAAATTAATTTTGAAAAGGTTTCTAAACGGAAATATCTGGATATTGCATCGGTTAACAGTGCAATGAAAATTCGCTGCGAAGATGGAATCATTCGTGAGATTGGTCTGTCAATGGGGGGTGTTGCTCCGGTCCCCCTGTTTTTAAAGGCAACCTCTCACTATTTCATCGGTAAACAAGTTTGCAGGGACGTAGTTGAAGGCGCCTTTTCTGTTATTCAACAAGAAATTTGTCCAATCAGCGATATCAGGGGTAGCGTGGATTACAAAAGGCTTTTGGCCCGCCAACTCATCATTGCCCATTTTACAAAACTTTTTCCGGAAAGAGTAACGGTAAGGGATTTTCATGAAACATATTGACGCCGTCTCCCACACACGAGGTGAATCGCAATACGTGGACGATATGCCGCAGCCTTCAGAGATGTTGTACGCTGCCGTATTTTCTTCTCCGGTAATGCATGGGAAAATTATGGCGCTCCACGTTCAAGACGCATGCTCAATGGATGGGATTGTTGCGGTATTGACTTCAAAGGATATTCCCGGCGAAAACCAAATAGGACCAATTATTCAAGATGAAGAACTGCTCGCCAGCACGGAGGTTTGTTATGTAGGGCAACCGGTGGCATTGGTAATAGGAACGAGTCCTGAAATTGCCAGAAAAGGCGGCAGAAAGATTACCATAG
>Ga0082335_1007375_pt1 | contig 13330 bp, 13 predicted proteins | sample Subgrocontami58m_FD_72375 | JGI IMG/M metagenome (GOLD analysis project Ga0082335, IMG submission 72375) | Subsurface groundwater microbial communities from S. Glens Falls, New York, USA - GMW37 contaminated, 5.8 m (SPADES assembly) (version 2) ...
GCAGCGCCTCGCCGCCGCGCGGCCGCGGACGGGCCGGGGCCTGCGGCGCCGGCTCGGGATCGGTCCAGTCGTCGAACTCGCGCTGGCGGCGCGGCGCGAGCCGGCGCACGTTCGCGCGCTCGCGCGTCTGGTAGGCCCGCTCCAGCTCCTCGTTGGTGGCGAGGCCATCCTCGTCCCAATGCTCTTCCTCCTCGGCGATGCCGAAGTAGACGAGGGTGCGATTCCAGACGTCCGAGAAGCCCATGCCTCCGGGATGTTAACCCCGCCACAGAACGGAGCCGAGCCGGACGAGCGTGGCGCCTTCCTCGATGGCGACGCGCCAGTCCTGGCTCGTGCCCATCGAGAGATCGAGCAGGCCGTGCTCGGCGGCCAGCGAGCGTAGCCGGCGGAAGTGCGGGCGCGAGCTCTCCGCATCCTCCGTCGCGGGCGGCATCGTCATCAGGCCGCGCACGAACGGGTAGGTGGCGACGTACGCACCGATCTCCTCGGGCCGCACGCCCGATTTCGTCTCCTCGCCGGAGAGGTTCACCTCGAGCAGGGCCGGCACCTCCAGCCGCCGCGCGGCGGAATGCGAGTCGAGCGAGTGGACGAGCTCGCAGATCCCGCCCACGACCTTCGCCTTATTCGACTGGAGGTGTCCGATGAAGTGCCAGCGGAAGGCGTCCCCGTAGGCCGCGTGCTTGCGCTCGAGGTCCTGCGCCCGGTTCTCCCCCACCACCTCCACGCCGGCGTCCACGAGCGCCGCCATGTCCTCCAGAGAGACGTACTTCGTGGCCGCGACGACCGTCACCGCCGGCCCGGACTCCGCGCGGATGCGCTCGTACCGCTCGCGGATGGCCTCAGCGGGCAACACGCGCGATCACCCCCTGGCGGCCCGTGCGGCCGCCGTCGCGGCGGTGGGAGAAGAAGCGCTCCGGGTCGCACGAGGTGCAGAGGTCCAGCCGCTCGACGCTCTCGCAGCCGGCCCCGCGCAGCGCGCGCTCGGCCGCCGTCCAGAGATCGAGTCTGCCGCTGCGGGCGACGTCGTCGCCGAAGGCTTCCCGGAACGGGCGCGCGACCTCCTCCCCCACCTCGTAGCAGCAGGGCCCGATCCCCGGCCCGATTGCGGCGGTGAGCGGGCCGCCGCCGAGGACGCGCGCCCCGGCGGCGACGACGCCGGCCAGAAGCCCGCGGCGGCCGGCATGGAGGACGGCGAGCGCCGGCTCCCGCCCAGGCGGCCGGGCGAGCGCGATCGGCAGGCAGTCGGCCGCCAGCAGCAGCATCGCCACCCCGGGCTCGTCGCTCCAGAGGCCGTCTCCGTCGGCCTGTGCCGCGGCGGGCTCCGCGATCCCGCGCCCGAGCGCGGCCCGGCGCACCTCGCTGCCGTGTCTCTGGCGCACCATCGTCGTCCGCTCGGGCTCGAGTCCGGCGGCCGCGCAGAGAAGCCGCCGGTTCCGGCGGACGCGCTCCGGCTCGTCCTCGGTCAGGAGTCCGAGGTTGAGCGACGCGAAGGCGCCCTCGCTGACGCCGCCGTGGCGCGTCGAGAACGCGACCTCGTACGGGCCGGGCGCACCCCACCGCAGCAGCTCGACGTCGCTCACACAGGGACCGTAGCGCGCCCAGCGGCGACACTTCGGGCGATGCGCACGGTGCTCGAACGGAAGGTCCGCCTCGACGGCTCCGTGGAGGAGTGGGCGTGCGAGCTGCTGGCGCTCGAGCCCGGCGCGCAAGCGGCGGTTCGGTACGTCCTGCAGGAGGAGCGCAGGCTCGCGGGCACCGGGCTCGTGCTCCCGGCCGGAACGGTCACGATCGGCCACTTCTGGGTCGACCGGCCGTACACGGCCTACCACTGGCTCTCCGGCGGACGGACGCTCGGCGTCTACTGCAGCGTCGCCGAGCTGCTCCAGGTCGAGCTCGAGGGCATCGTCTACCTCGACCTCGCCGTGGACGTCCTCTTCCTGCCCGGCGGCGGCGTGTCGGTGCTCGACGAGCACGAGCTGCCGAGCGACATCGATCGCGTGACGCTGAAGACGATCGAGGAGGCGGTCGCCGCTCTGCGGGCCGATCCGCCCGGTCTGCTCGCCGACGTCGAGGCCGCGACGCGCGTCGCGCTCGCTTCGCAGTCGCACAATCGCCCGCAGTAGGAGAGAGCGCGTGTTCGTATGCGTGCGCTCATTCCTGCGCGATCAGCTCCTGCGCCGCCGCGAGCTCGGAGTCGCGCCCGTCGAGCTCGCCGTTCAGCTTGCGCCGGCGCAGCTCGGCCAGCACCTCCCCGACGCGCGGCGACTCCGCGAGACCGAGCGCGACGAGGTCGGCGCCGGTGATCTCCAGCCGCACGTCGCGCAGGCGCTGGAAGTAGGCGTGCAGGGGTGGCAGATCCGAGAGCGCGAGCGCGTACAGCGGCGCGTCGGGGGCATACGGGTCGCAGAGCGCGACGACCTGGGCGGGATCCGCCCGCTCGGCGCGGAGCCGCTCGACGACACGCGGCCCGACGACGACGGCGCCGGCGATCCGCTCGGCATCCCGCCGGCGGACCTTCAACCGCTCGAGCCAGCCGTAGGCCTCGTCGGGCGCCAGTTCCCGCGCGAGCACGACCAGTCCCAATCGCCAGGCGGGAACGTCCACGCCGTACGCGTCACGGAGCTCGACGAGACGGGCGAGCAGATCCGCGGCCTCCTCGTCGGCGCGCAGGTGCGTGTGGATGGCGCGGTCGGCTCCCAGCTCGCCGAGCCGCAGGATCGAATGCCGGGTCTCCTTCTCTTCGAGCAACGCGATCAGCTCGTCGCGCAGCCGGGAGGTCGAGAGGTCGCCCACGAGGCCGAGCTCGATGCAGCTCCGGGCGAGCTGGAGCGAGTGCTCTTCCAGGCGGAGCCCGTAGCGGGTCTCGTAGCGGATCGCGCGGAAGATGCGCGTCGGGTCGTCGATGAACGAGAGGTTGTGCAGCACGCGGAGCGTGCCCGTCTCGAGGTCGCGCCGGCCTCCGAACGGGTCCACGAGCCGTCCGAAATCGCCCGCCTTCAGCGAGACGGCCATCGCGTTGAGGGTGAAGTCGCGCCGGAAGAGATCCTCCCGGATCGCGGCGCGCTCGACGGAGGGCAGCGCAGCCGGCGCGTCGTAGAACTCGGTGCGTGTCGTCACGACGTCCACGCGCTCGTGCTCCCCGTAGAGCACGGCGGCCGTGCCGAACTTCTCGTGCGCCGTCACGCGGCCGCCCAGCGGCTCCGCGAGGGCGCGGGCGAACGAGATCGCGTCGCCTTCGACCGCGATGTCGACGTCGAATCCCGGCTCCCCGAGCAGGATGTCCCGCACGGACCCGCCGACGAGGTAGACGGCCTCGGCGCGGTCACCGAGCGCCGCAACCGCCTCGAACACGGGAGCGAGCCGCTTTACCTTCCGCAACGCGCCCGCGAGGCTCACGGGAGCCGGCTCGACGGGTCCGGCCGGGCCCTCGAGGGCGCGCAGCAGGTCGGAGCGCGTGACGACGCCGGCGAGCCGGCCCTCGCGAACGACCGCGACCCGGCCGTCGTCTGCCGCCGCGACGAGCCCGTGCAGCTCGGCGAGCGTCGTGTCCTCGCCGCACGTCACGGCCCGGCCGCTCATGATCCCCTTCACGGGGGCGTGCGCCAGCCCGTGGCCGATCGCTTTGTCGAGATCCTCGCGCCCGACCGAGCCCACGAGCAGCCCGTCCTCGGCGACGAAGATGCCGCTCTGGCCGTGGCGCTGGCAGGCGACCATCGCCTTCTGGACCGTCTCGCTCGGCCCGATCGAGCGGGCCGGCTTCGCCATGACGTCGCGCGCCCGGCGGGGCTCGCGCATCGCCCCGGGAAGCGCGCCGAGCACTCGTTGCCGCGCCTCGGCGAGCGGCAGGCGCGCTATTGCGGAGGCCGCGTGCGCATGACCTCCTCCGCCGAGCGCGGCAGCGACGGCTCCGGCGTCGAGCGCGCCTCCGCGGCTGCGCGTGACGCAGAAGACCCGGCCCTCCATCTCGACGAGCAGCACGAGCGCACGGCAGTCCGTCAGGTCGATCAGCTTGTGCGCGAGGTTCGAGACGCCGTCCACGTACACCGGCCAGGTCACCGCGGCGAGCAGGACTTCCTCCCCGGCCGTCGCCACCGGCTCGAGCACGTCGGTCAGGTGGTGGAGCAGCTCGCGCTCGTTCTCGGAGAGCGGCAGGTGCAGGTACCGACCGATCACGTCCTGGCGCGCTCCGTGGCGCAGGCACCACGCGAGCGCATCGGCGTCGCGCTGTGTCGTCGTCGCGTACGTGAGCGAGCCCGTGTCCTCGTGGATGCCGAGTGCGAGCGCCGTCGCCTCGAGCGGCGTCGGCTCGAGCTCGCGCTCGGCGAGGATCCCGGCAAGCGTGGTCGCCAGTGCCCCGTCTCGCGACAGCACCGCAGCGGACGAGTCGACCCACGCCGGCAGCTCATCCCCGTGGTGGTCGAAGAGCACCTTCTCGACGGCCGGGTCGAGGGCGACACGCTCGAGCAGCTCGCCGAGCCGCGACGCGTGAACGGTCTCGATCACGACCAGGCGCCGGATCGCGTCCGTCTCCAGCCGCGACGCCTCGACCGCTTGGAGCTCGTCCGCGTGCAGGCGGTAGAACTCGCGCACGTTGCGGTTGAGACTGCCGAGCGCGACGGCCGCACCGGGGTAGAGCCGGCGGGCGGCGAGCATCGCCGCAAACGCGTCGAAGTCGGTGTTCCCGTGGGTCGCGATGACGGTCTCGGCCCGCATGCGATCCATTCTGCCGCCGGAGGCGCCCGGGCGGGGGCCTCGACTGCTAGAGGTGCGCGATCGCCTCGATCTCGACGAGCGCCCCGGACGGGAGCTTCGCCACCTCGACGGTCGAGCGTGCAGGGGGCAGAGCGCCGACGTGAGCCGCGTACACGTCGTTCATTCCCGCGAAGTCGTCGAGGCTCTGCAGGAAGACCGTCGTCTTCACGAGCCTGTCGAGTGAGCTGCCGGCCGTCTCGAGGATCGCTGCGAGGTTGGCGAACACCTGCTCGGTCTGCTCCCGAATCGTCTCGCCCGCGAGACCGCTGCCGTCGGGACGGAGGCCGAGCTGCCCGGCGGTGAAGATGAGCTCGCCGACGACGATCGCCTGGTTGTACGGAGCACCCTGGAACGGTGCCGGCGCGGCCTCCGTGCGGATGGCTGTCTTCTCTGGCATGCGCGTCCTTTCGGCGTCGCGGCGAGCCGGCGACGGCCTCGCCGATCTGGGCCGCTCAGCCTAGCGGAGCTTGCGTTTTCGGCGATTTCCGCCCAGGCTGCGTGGATTCGCGGGCGGGACGCCCGCCGCCGGAGAAGGGTGTCGGACTCAGGGTGAGCGCAGGACAGAAGAGGAGGGAGCTCGTCGCGGCGGCCGTTGCCGGGCTCGCCGCCCTGTTGCTGTCCGCGGGAGCGACGTCCGCTGCGACCGATCTGAGAGCCGGCGTCGCCTGGCCGCGAGGGGCCGCGGTCGTCTCGTACGCGTCCGAGAACGCGCTCCGCGCCGCCCTCGGCCGCGAGCCCGCCGTCGTCCTCCGCCGGATCCCCGCGCTCGGGATCGCCGTCCTGCGGCCGCCGGGCAGCCCGGACCGGTTCGCGCAGCGGCTCGCGCGGCTCCCCGGGATCACGAGCGTCGAGCGAGAGGTCGCCCGCGCACCGTACGCCGAGCCCGCCCTGGCCCCGAGCGTCCTGCCGGGCGGGGCCTACCAGTGGCAGTACGCGGCCGTGAAGGCGAACCTCGTCCCGGAGCCGATCCAGCGGGCCGCTGCGGCCCTCACGATCGCGGTCATCGACACCGGCGCCGATCTTTCGGCCCCCGACCTCGCTGCAAAGGCGCCGACCGCATGGAACATCCGCACGCGCACTGGCGACGTCGCGGATGGGAACGGCCACGGGACGTTCGTCGCCTCGCTCGCCGCCGGCTCCGTGACGAACAGCGAGGGGATGGCCGGCACGGGCGGCGACGTCCGCCTGATGATCGTCCAGGCCGGCGCTGCAGACGGCTCCTTCACCGACGTTCAGGAGGCTGCGGCGATCGTCTGGGCGGTGGACAACGGCGCGAAGATCGTCAATCTCAGCCTCGGCGGCCGCGACACGTCCGTCGCGGAGCGCCGGGCGATCGACTACGCCGTCGGCAGAGGGGTCCTCCTCGTCGCCGCGGTCGGGAACGAGGCGGGCGACGGCAACCCCGTCGAGTACCCGGCCGCGCTCCTGCAACCGCCCGGCTCGAACGGAGTCGGTGGGCGCGGCCTCGCTGTCGCGGCGTCCACGATCACCGGGCAGCGCGCCTCGTTCTCGAACTCGGGCTCCCACGTGTCGCTCGCCGCCCCGGGAGAGAACGTCTTCGGTGCGGTGTCCGCCGCCGCCCCGGCCGACCGCTTCCCCCGCGTCGCGCTCCCCGGGTCGTCCGCCGGGCTCTACGGCTTCGCGAGCGGAACGTCCTTCGCCGCGCCCCAGGTGGCCGGCGCGGCCGCGCTCGTCTGGGCGGCGAACCCGTCGCTCTCCGCCGAGCAGGTCGCCTCGATCCTCGAGCAGACCGCCTCCGGCCGCGGAGCGTGGAACCCGGAGCTCGGGTTCGGCGTGCTGGACGTCGCCGCGGCGGTCGCCCGCGCGCAGTCGGACGCCGCGCCTGCGCGGACGCTCGTGCAGCTGACCGGCATCCGTGAGGGCCGGCGCGTCACCCTGAGCTGGGTGGGCACCGGCGCCGCGAGCTACCGGCTCGCCGTGACCGAGAACGGCGTGCCACGCGTCCTCGTGCCCTCGACGACGACCACCTCGGCGTCCTACTCGCTCGCGAGCGGCAGCACGTACGCCTTCACAGTGGTCGCGCTCGACGCGGTCGGCGGCGAGACGGGCGCCTCGCGCCCGTGGGCCGTCTCGCGCCCGTGGGCCGTCTCGCTCGTGCAGGCTCCCGCGACCGTGACGGTCGCGGCCTCGAAGCCGTACGGCCCCACACCCAGCACGATCGACGTACGCGCGACGCTCCGCTCGAGGGATCCGTCCGTCACGATCGCGGGGCGGTCGCTGGTGCTCGAGTCGTTCGACGGCGCCGCCTGGGTGCGCGCGTCGCGCGCGACGACGGATCCGCGCGGAGGAGCCCGCTGGCGCTTCACGCTCGCCGCCGGCAGCTACCGCGTGCGCGTCCGCTTCGCCGGGGCCGACGATCTCCGGGCGGCGATCAGCCGCCCGCTCGCGCTCGCCGTCCGCCGAAGCTAACCGCCGACACGCTCGATCTGGGCGCCGATCCCGCGCAGGCGCTCGTCGATGCGCTCGTAGCCACGGTCGATCTGCCGGATGTTGCCGATCCGGGAGGTGCCTTCCGCGCACAGGCTTGCAATCAGGAGCGCCATGCCGGCGCGGATGTCGGGGCTCTCCATCCGCTCGCCGTAGAGCTCCGCGGGACCCGTGACGACCGCTCGGTGCGGGTCGCAGAGGATAATCCGCGCCCCCATCGCGACGAGCTTGTCCACGAAGAAGAGCCGGCTCTCGAACATCTTCTCGAAGATGAGAATCGTTCCCCTCGCCTGCGTCGCGACCGTGAGCGCGATGGAGGTGAGATCGGCGGGGAATGCGGGCCAGGGGCCGTCCTCGACCTTCGGGATCTGGCCGCCGAGGTCGTCCCGGATCACGAGCTCCTGAAATGGGGGTACGCGCACGCTCGTCCCGGTCACCTCGACCCGAATGCCGAGCCGCTCGAAGACCGGCAGGATCGGCGCGAGATCGTCGGGCGACGCGTCCTCGATCGTGAGGTCGGCCCCGGTCACCGCCGCGAGCCCGATGAAGCTCGCCACCTCGATGTGCTCCGGCCCGATCCGCCACTCGCCGCCCGACAGGGAGCGCACGCCCTCGATTCGCAGGACGTTGGACGCGATCCCATCGATGCGGGCGCCGAGCGAGACGAGGAAGCGGCAGAGATCCTGCACGTGCGGCTCGCAGGCGGCGTTGGCGATCGTCGTCTCGCCGTCGGCCAACACGGCGGCCATCACGGTGTTCTCGGTCGCCATCACACTCGCCTCGTCGAGGAAGATGCTCGTCCCACGCAGGGCGTCCGTGTGCATCTCGTAGCCGCGGTCGGCCACGATCGTGGCGCCGAGCTCGGTAAAGGCGCGGATGTGCGGGTCGAGCCGGCGGCGGCCGATCACGTCGCCACCCGGCGGTGGCACGGTGGCCCGGCCGAAGCGAGCAAGGAGCGGGCCGGCGAGCAGGAACGAGGCCCGGATCTCGCGGCACAGCTCCTCGTCCAGGTCGAGCTTCGTGACCTCCGCGGCGTGTACCGCGACCTCGTTGGCGCCCGTCCAGGCGACGTCCACGCCGATGTCCGCGAGCAGCTCGACCATCGTCTCGACGTCGCGGATGCGCGGCACGTTCGAGAGCTGCACCGGCTCTCCGGTCAGCACGCAGGCGGCGAGGATCGGCAGGGCGCCGTTCTTGTTTCCGGCGGCGCGGATAGTCCCGGCCAGCGGGTGTCCGCCCTCGATGAGAAAGGAATCCACGGGCGGCGGGTATCGTACCGGCCGCTGTGGAGATCACCCGCGAACGCGCTTGGGAGACGTTGACCCGCTACACGAAGAGCGAGTCGCTCCTGCGGCACGCCCTCGCGGTCGAGGCCTCGACGCGCTCCTACGCGCGCAGGGGCGGCGAGGACGAGGAGCTCTGGGGTGTCGTCGCCCTGCTCCACGACTTCGACTACGAGCTCCACCCGACGCTGGACAAGCACCCGCAGGACGGTGCGCCGATCCTGCGCGAGGAGGGCTGGCCCGAGGAGGTGATCGAGGCCGTTCTCTCCCATGCCGAGCACCTTGGAATGCCCCGCGACACGGCGCTCAAGCGCACGCTCTTCGCCTGCGACGAGCTGTCGGGGTTCGTGCACGCCTGCGGGCTCGTGCGGCCGACCGGCCTCGAAGGGCTCGAGCCGAAGTCAGTGCGGAAGAAGCTGAAGCAGCCGTCGTTCGCGGCCGGCGTGCACCGCGAGGAGGTCTTTCAAGGCGCGGAGCTGCTCGGGCTCGACCTCGACGAGCACATCGCGAACGTCGTCGCGGCGCTCCAGCCGATCGCGAGGAAGCTCGGCCTGCGCACCGCAGCAGACGCCTAGAGCGCCTCGCAGAGGCGCTCTAGGTCGCCATCGCTCGTCCACCAGCCGCAGGAAGCGCGGATGAGGCCGGTCTTCGGGATCTCGCGGACGACGACGCCTGCCTCGTGCAGGCGCTCGACGGTCCCGCCGGCGTCGCCGGAGGGCCGGAAGGAGACGAGCGTGTGGCCCCCTGCGACGACCTCGGCCTTGCCGGTGAGCATCACGCGGAGCCGGCCCGCCGCGGCGGCGGCGCGGGCGTAGCGCCACTCCGGCGCACCGTCGAGCGCCGCGAGCAGGCCCGCCAGCGACGCTCCGGGAATCCAGTTCGGATCGAAACGCGCGGCGCCGGGCTTCGCGGTGTAGCGCCCGTCCGGCTCGTAGTCCACCTTCGAGAAGTAGCTCGGGCGGGCGACGCGCAGTCGCTCGGGGTCGGCGACGACGAGCGCGCCCGTCGAGTCGGGACCGCAGAGCCATTTCTGACCCGAGATCGTGAGGAAATCGACGGCGGAGCCGTCCACCGGGATCGCCCCCACCGACTGGGCGCCGTCGGCGAGCACCGGCAGCCCGGACCGGGCCTTCAGCTCGGCGAGCGGGAGCTCGCGCCCGGTCGTCCAGAGCACCTGGGAGAGCGCCAGTAGCCGCGTTCGCGGCGTGACCACGGCGAGGATCGCGGCGGCCGCGGGGTCGGCGACGACGATCCGGGCCCCGGAGGAGTGCAGCGCCCCGAGCAGGCCGAAGTGCTCCTCGCTCGTCGTCACGACCTCGTCACCGGGCCCGAGGCCGAGACCGGCGAGGACGATGTTGCAGCCGTCCGTCGTCGAGGCGGTCAGAGCGACGTGCTCGGGCTCGACGCCGACCAGAGCGCCGAGCCGTGCCCGCACGACCTCCCTCAGCGCGAGGACCTCGTCGAAGGAGGCGCCGCCGCTGCGACCGTGCTCGAGGTCGCGCGCCTGCCACTCCGCGACCGCGGCAGCCGTCGCGCGCGAGAGCGGCCCGAACGTGCCCGCGTTCAGGTACGCGGTGTGCTGGAGGACGGGAAACTGGGCGCGGGCATCCTCGAAGGTCATTACGCGACCATACCCGGCACTACGCTACGGCGGATGCGCGTCGTCCTCGCCGACCCACCGGCCTTCACGCCGCCGTACGACGACGCGCTCGCCGCGGCACTCGCCCGCGCGGGGGCGGAGGTCGAGCTCGTCACGTCGCGCTTTCGTTTCGGCCCGGCGCCGGCACCGGAGGGCTACGCGCGCAGCGAGCTCTTCTACCCCCTCTCCTCGCGGCTGTTTCGCCGCTCACGGCTGCGTCTGCCCCTGAAGGCGCTCGAGCACCCGCTCGGGCTGGCGCGCCTCCGTGCCCGTCCCGCCGACGTCCTGCACCTGCAGTGGCTCGCCTGGCCGGAGCTCGACGCGCGTCTCCTGCGTCACCGGGCGCCGCTCGTCTTCACCGCGCACGACCTGCTCCCGCGTCGAACGGCCGCGAAGTCCGCCCTCTGGAGGCGCTTCTTCGCCCGCTGCGAGCGTGTCGTCGTCCACAGCGAGCGGGGCCGCGACGCCCTGGCAGGCCTCGGCCTCGCCGGAGAGAAGCTGCGCGTGATCCCCCACCCCGTGTTTCCGTCCGACCCGGAACGGCGCGACGACGGCAGGACGGTGCTCGCTCTCGGCGTGATCCGCCCCTACAAGCAGCTCGAGCACGCCGCCGAGGCGGTGCGGCGCGTGAAGGGCGCCCGCCTGCTCGTCGCCGGCGACCCGACCTGCCCGCTGCCCCGGCTCGACGGCGCCGAGCTGCGGCTCGGCTACCTCTCCCGGCCCGAGGTCGAGCGCGCGCTCGGCGACGCCACGGTCGCGGTGTTTCCGTACCGCGCCGAGCTCGACCAGAGCGGCGCGCTCCTGCAGGCGCTCGGTGCCGGCGTGCCCGCCGTCGTCTACGACGTGGCCGGGCTCGGCGAGGTCGTGTCCCGCTACGGCGCCGGCCGCGTCGTGCCGCCCGGCGACCTCGAGGCGCTCGCGGCCGCGCTGGGCGAGCTCCTGGATGACGCAGAGGCGCTGGAGGCCGCCCGCGCGGGCGCGCGGCGCGCCCGCGCCGAGCTGACCTGGGACGCCTCCGCGGCCGCCCACCTCGCGCTGTACGAGGAGTTGCTCTGATCTTCCACCGCGGCCGCTTCGCCGACCTCGTCGAGCGCCAGCTCAGCCTCTTCGCGGAGGACGAGGCCGCTCTGCTGCGGGAGGCCGGCGAGGCCGAGGCGGCCTACGACGCCGCCGAGCGTGACGAGGCCGAGGAGCTCTACGGCGACTACCTGCTCGTCTGCGCGGCGGGCACCGAGGCGCTCGCCGCGCTGCGCGATACGTACGCCGCGACGCTCGGGGAGGACGCAGCCGACGACTACCGCGAGGCTTTCGACCGCGCGGCCGTCAAGCGCTTCCCGCACTTCACGCTCGACCTCTGAGCAGCTATCGTCGGCTCGTGCCCGCCTTTCTCGGCCAGTGGGAGCTGCTCGCCCTCGCCGCGGTCGTGCTCGCCCTGTTCGGCCCCAAGCAGATCCCGCGCATCGCGCGCTCCCTCGGCCGGAGCGTGCGCGAGGCGAAGGACGTCATCGGTGAGATGGACGAGGCCGTGAAGGACGCAACGCGGCCGGACGAGAGCTCAGCTCAGCGGCTCCCGAAGTGATGGGCCCGCGGCAGGGCTCCTGAGACGTCGCTCGCCGCGACCCGCCGCGCGAGCGGTGCGAGGCTCTCGAGCGAGGTGACGAGCACGTTGCGGTTCTCCCCCACGCACTCGTAGCGGCCGCGCGCGAGCAGCAGCGACTCGCCGCGCACGGTCTGCGGCCGGAAGACGAGCCCGAGCTCCCACAGGAGGTCGCGTCGCCGGCCGAAGGCGTCGCAGGCACCCGCGCGGACGAGCGCCTCCAACCTCGGCCGCTCGAGCGGGGCGCGCCGGGCGAGCGCACCTCCACCCCGCGCCGCTGCGCGTCGCGGACGAACGCGGCCGGCGGGTAGAAGCCCATCGGCTGCGCGTTCAGCAGCGCGCAGAGGACCTCCGCCGGATAGTGGTGGCGCAGCCACGCCGACTGGTAGGCGAGCAGGCCGAAGGCGGCGGCGTGCGACTTCGGGAAGCCGAAGCCCGAGAAGCCGACGAGCTTGTCGTAGACGCGGTCCGCCGTCTGCCCGTCCACCCCCTTGCGCCCCGCCCCCTCGACGAAGCGGGCACGGTAGGCCTCGAGCGCGTCCCGCGAACGCTTGCGGCTCATCGCCCGCCGCAGCCCTTCCGCCTCCCCCACGCTGAAGCCGGCGAGCGCCGTCGCCACCGCGAGCACCTGGTCCTGGAAGACGACGACGCCGTGCGTGTCGCGCAGCGGCTCGCGCTGCAGCTCGACGTAGAAGCGTTCCCGCCCGAAGACGGAGGCGACGCGGGCGGCGGTGGCCGGGTCGCGCACGGCGAGGCCGTCGCGCGCGCAGCCGGAGAGGCAGACGAGGCCCTCGCCGTGGATCTCGAGCAGCGTCGGGTCGAGCGCGGGCGGCCGCGGCTCCCTGCCCTCCCGCGTGCCCGCGTGAGCGGCCGTCAGCAGCCGGCAGAGATTGGCGTAGCCCTGCGGTGTCTCCACGAGCAGCGTCAGGTGCGCGCCGCCCTCGAGCGTCACCTCCGCGCCGGTGATCGGGCGCACGCCGAGCGCCTTGGCCGCGTGCGCGAGCTCGAGCGAGCCGTAGACGCCGTCGTGATCGGTGAGCGCGAGCGCCTCGTAGCCGAGCTCGGCGGCGCGGGCCGCGAGCTCCTCGGGCTGCGACGCGCCGTCGAGGAACGAGTAGGCTGAGTGGCAGTGCAGCTCGACGTACATCAGGCATGACCGCCCGCAAGCGCTACGACGATCTCTGCGACGACCTGTGCGCGCGCAACGACGACGTCGAGCTCGGCCAGATGATGGGCATGCCGTGCGTCAAGCGCGGCGGCAAGATGGTCGCCGGCTTCTCGCGCACCGCGAGCGGGATGATCTTCAAGCTCCCCGACGCGGCCGTTCGCGAGCAGGCGCTCGCCCTTGACGGCGCGGAGCTCTTCGACCCCTCCGGCAACGGGCAGCCGTTCAAGGAGTGGGTGGTCGTGCCGGCCGCGCACGCGGGCGAGTGGGAACGGCTCGCCGAGCACGCGCTCAGGCCCTCTGGCTGAACCAGCAGCCTGCTTCCTCGTCGCGGTAGACGCAGACGTTCTGCCCTGACTCGAGCACGAGGTCGAAGTAGCGCCGGTCCACCGGCTCGGCCGTCCACCCGCGGTCCCCCACCCGCCACTCCTCCCCCAGGAACGCCA
>Ga0082335_1007376_pt1 | contig 13330 bp, 10 predicted proteins | sample Subgrocontami58m_FD_72375 | JGI IMG/M metagenome (GOLD analysis project Ga0082335, IMG submission 72375) | Subsurface groundwater microbial communities from S. Glens Falls, New York, USA - GMW37 contaminated, 5.8 m (SPADES assembly) (version 2) ...
CTGATTAGAATCCAGAAAAAACTTGATCCAACACGTCTCGTAACTTATGCCGCGAACAACGGAAATCAATATGAAGGAATTAACAGCGTTCTGCCGATTCGCGGATTTAATTACATGAACATCAGCAACATTGATAAATACCGGAAAGAACATCCCGATCAAATTTTATTTGGAAGTGAGGAAGCAAGTACACTTTGCACGCGTGGAATCTATGCGAACGATTCTACAAAAGGTTACGTGGATGATTACGATCATAATAAACCAGGCTGGGGTGCACTTACAGAACCGTGGTGGAAATTTTTTGCCGCACGCGAGTGGCTTGCCGGAGCTTTTGTGTGGACAGGCTTCGATTACCGCGGAGAACCAACTCCATATAAATGGCCATGTATAAATTCTCACTTCGGAGTGATGGACGTATGCGGTTTTCCAAAGAATAATTTCTATTACTATCAAGCTTGGTGGACAAACAAAGACGTGCTTCATATTTATCCTCACTGGAACTGGAAAGGAAAAGAGGACCAACCGATTAATGTGTGGGTACAAAGCAATTGCGAGACAGTTGAATTATTCTTAAACGGAAAAAGTCTTGGCAAAAAAACGATGGAGAAAAATTCTCATCTTGAATGGAATGTTATATATGAACCCGGAATACTTGAAGCTAAAGGAATTAAGAATGGAAAAATTATTTCTGCAAAAGTTGAGACGACAAGTGAAGCAGCGGCAATTAAACTAACACCGGACAGATCTTCAATCAATGCAGATGGTGAGGATGTTTCCGTTATCACGGTTACTGCGTTGGATTCACAAGGAAGAGAAGTTTTCGTTGCAGATAATATAATTAGGTTTGAGATCTCCGGTAACGGAAAAATAATTGGCGTTGGCAACGGTGATCCGAGCAGTCACGAAGCGGATAAATATCTTGATGGAAATTATCAACGAAGTTTGTTCAACGGAAAATGCCAGGTGATTGTTCAATCGAATAAAGAGAAAGGAATAATTACACTTAAAGCTATTTCGGAAAATTTGAAAAGTGGTGAGACAATAATTCAAACTTCTTCTATTCCACTTAGACCAAGTGTATTATATGATAATATTAACGAATAAATATTAAAACAAATTTTGTGGAATAAATAATGAAAAAACTTTTTCTAGTCTTTCTACTTTTTCTCAGCAGCTGCTACTTTCAGCCTAAAGAAAATTCCAATCTAACAATCGGAATTGTTACGGACGTTCAGTATTGTGCGTGTGAACCAAATGATGTTCGTTACTATAATAATTCTGCTGTAAAACTTGATAGCAGCATTAATTATTTCAATTCTCAGAAACTTGATTTTGTAGCCCATCTTGGAGATGCAATTGATCGTGATTTCAACAGCTTTGACGTGATATTATCTCATTTCAGAAAATCGAAAGCGCCGGTTTATTTTGTGCTCGGTAATCATGAGTTTAATGTTCAAGAAGAATTTAAAACTCGCGTACTTTCTAAAATGAATTTAAAAAATGATTATTACTCTATTTCTAAAGACGATTGGAAATTTATTTTTCTTAATGGAAATGATTTAAGCTTCAGGGTCCCGCTGGACTCTTTACAAAAAGCCGAGAGAGATTCTTTGTATGCAAAATTAATCAGAACAGGAAGATGCAATACAGGTAAAGCTAATGGCGGACTTAGCTCTAAACAATTTACATGGTTAAAACTTCAGCTCGAAGACGCTATGAGATCAAACAAAAAAGTTATTGTGATGTGTCATTTCCCGATCTTCCCCGTTGCCTGTCACAGTTTATTTAATGATGAAGAACTTACTGCATTGTTAACAGATTATAAATGTGTTAAAGCTTATTTCTGCGGACACAATCATCCGGGCGGTTACGCATTAAAAGATGGAATTCATTTCATAAATTTTAAAGGAATGGTTGATACTCCCGACAGTGTTTCTTTTGCAAAAGTTACACTAACTTCAGACAGTATTATTGTTGATGGACGCGGAAGAGAAATTACAAGAAGATTAAAAATTTTCTAAAATAATTAAAAGGGATACAGCAATGGGTGAAGAACTAAACCGAAGAGACTTTATTAAAAAAAGTGCAATGGCCGGTGTGGGAATTGCGGTCAGTAGTGTTGCGCTTGCTGAGGAGTTACAGCAGAAATTAAAAAGCCCGGCGAAAGTTGCACCGACTGCAAAACCGATGGAGAACGTACGCATTGGTTATGTGGGTGTTGGCGGAATGGGAATAGACCATGTTTCCAACTTAATTAAAATAAAAGGTGCCGAGATAGTTGCTGTCTGCGATATAGTTGAAGCACACGCGACAAGAGCGCAAGATATGGTTGTGAAAGCCGGATTCAAAAAACCGGAAGCATATACAAAAAGCGAAACCGATTTTAAGCGCTTATGCCAGCGTGATGATATTGATCTTGTTTACACCGCAACTCCATGGGAATGGCATGTTCCTGTTTGCGTTGAAGCTATGAGGAATGGAAAACATGTTGCAACAGAAGTACTAGCAGCTTATACAATTGAAGATTGCTGGAAACTTGTTGAGACTTCAGAGAAAACCGGAAAGTATTGTATCATGATGGAAAACTGCAATTATGATAAAACAGAAATGATGATTTTAAATATGGTAAAGAAAGGATTGTTCGGAGAATTGCTTCATGCAGAGTGCGGTTATCTTCACGATCTGCGAGGAGTAAAACACGACATGGAAGGCGAGGGTCTTTGGAGGCGCGCTCACTCGATGAAACGTAACGGCGATCTCTATCCAACTCACGGACTTGGGCCTGTTGCGCAATGTTTAGATATTAACCGTGGTAACTATTTTGACTATCTAGTTTCGTTCGGAACAAAAACTCGCGGACTTCATTTATATGCAGAAAAAAGATTCGGTGCCGATAGTCCTCAAGCAAAAGAGAAATTTGTTTTAAGCGATGTTGTTACAACTGTTCTTAAAACAATTAACGGTGAGACAATTGTTTTAACCCATGATACAAGTTCTCCACGTCCCTACAGCAGAAATATTTATGTTCAGGGAACCAAAGGACTTGTAAGAAAATATCCTGAACAAAAAATTTATATAGAACAGGAAGGTAAACCGGACGCGTGGGAAAAGATTGATGAGTATATGAAAAAATATGAACACCCTATTTGGGTTGATCTTGAGGAACAAAGTAAGGGTGCGGGACATGGCGGAATGGATTTTATTGAAGACTACAGATTAGTTAATTCCCTTCTTAAAGGTATTGAGCCGGATATGGATGTTTATGATGCCGCTGTAATAAGTGCGGTTTGCGAACTGAGTGAAAGATCAATCAAACAAAAAAGTGCACCGCAAAAGTTTCCGGATTTCACTCGTGGTATGTGGAAAAAGAAAAGAGAATTGATGGTTATGTAAAATAAAAAACTGTTGAAGTAAAAATCTATTTTTTTTCAGAATTAATATTTGAGGATTAAGATGGAAGAAATAAAATCTAACCGTTTACTCTCCCTTGATGCATTAAGAGGTTTTGATATGTTCTGGATAATTGGCGGTGAAGAAATATTTCACGTATTAAAAAAATATACCGGCTTTCCCCTTTTCGTTTGGATGTCTGCTCAACTTGAACATTCTGAATGGAACGGGTTTAGTTTTTACGATCTCATCTTTCCTCTGTTTCTTTTTCTTTCCGGTGTTGCAATGCCGTTCTCTCTTTCACGACAATTAGAAAAAGGAATTCCAAAAAACAAAATATATCTCAAAGTTTTACGTAGAGCTGCATTGTTGGTTTTATTCGGTGTATTTTACAATTATCAAAGTGATTGGAATCCTCAACACATCAGATATGCAAGTGTGCTTGGACAAATCGGTATTGCATATTTTCTTGCCGCAATTATTTTCTTGAACACAAATTGGAAACAACAAATATATTGGGTTGGCGGAATCTTAATCGGTTATTGGGCAATCCAAAATTTTATTCCCGTTCCTGGTTATGGTGCCGGGGTGTTGACAAAAGAAGGAAGCATAAACGGTTTTATTGATAGAATGCTTATGCCGGGAAAACTTTATCTCGGTATTCACGATCCCGAAGGATGGCTTGTTAAAATTTCTGCGACTGCCACTGCTTTAATGGGTGCGCTAACGGGCTCATATATAAAAAACGAAAAGATAAACGGTTTTACTAAAATTGGCTATCTACTGATTGCCGCCGGTTCACTTCTAATTTTAGCTTTACTCATAAATTTTGTTTACCCGATAAACAAAAATCTTTGGACGAGTTCATTTGCCTTGTATACTGCGGGCTGGTCCATTCTTCTCTTAACCATATTTTATTTTGTGATAGATGTGCTTGATTTTAAAAAGTGGTCATTCTTTTTTGTTGTAATCGGAATGAACTCAATTACGGTTTACCTTGCTTCATCTTTATTTGATTATTCACGAACTGTTAAGAAAATCTTTGGCGGCCTAATCCCCTTGTTTGATAAAGGTATTCAACCTGCGATCTTTGCATGTTGCGTTGTTGCAATTGAGTGGGCTCTTCTCTATTTCTTATATAAGAAAAAAATATTTATGCGTGTGTAAATAAACCACAAAAGGTTTTTCGGAAATATTAATGACAAAAAGAATAGTTTTAGTTTTGTTGTACGCACTTATTGCAACCATCTACTCACAACAGACAACTGACAACAAGCAAAAAAACTTTGCCTTTATCAAACCAACGGACACACCGGAACAGATAATTGCTAAAGCGGCCAATGTTGTTCCCACAAAACAACAATATGATTGGCAAAAGTTGGAATTTATCGCGTTCGCACATTTCGGAATGAACACTTTTACCAATAACGAATGGGGTGCCGGAAAAGAAGATGAGAAACCTTTTAATCCAACAAACTTTGATGCAAGGCAATGGACTCGTGTTTATAAAAATGCCGGAATGAGGTTGGCAATCCTTACCGTAAAGCATCATGACGGATTTTGTTTATGGCCGAGTAAATACACAGAACACAGCGTAAAAAATTCCCCGTGGAAAAACGGCAAGGGTGATGTTGTTGAAGAATTTGTAAATGCATGCAGAGAATACGGACTGAAAGTCGGGCTATATCTTTCCCCGTGGGATAGAAATAATCCAGATTATGGTGACTCACCTAAGTATAATGATTTTTTTCGCAATCAACTGCGTGAGCTTTTAACAAATTACGGAGAGATAACCGAAGTTTGGTTTGACGGCGCGAACGGCGAAGGACCGAATGGGAAAAAACAAATTTATGATTGGCAATCTTATTATAAAGTTATCCGCGAACTTCAGCCAAATGCTGTAGTGTTTGGAATGGCGCCGGATTTACGTTGGGTCGGGACAGAATCCGGTTACGGTAGAGAAACTGAATGGAATGTTATTCCAATTGATCTTTCTAAATTAAATGAAGAAACAACCACTTCAATGAAAAATCCTCTCGATGAAATTTACCAGCCGAAAGATTTAATGGGTGATAATCTCGGAAGCAGGGAAAAAATTTTGAAAGCTAACGGTTTGTTCTGGTATCCGGCAGAGACAGATGTTTCTATTAGACCCGGATGGTTCTACCGTGCCTCTGAAGATACGATGGTTAAGTCACCTGAGAAATTAGTTGATATATATTTTAGTTCTATTGGACGCAATAGCGTTCTGCTTCTTAATGTCCCTCCCGATAAACGCGGTTTGATTTCAGATTACGATATAAAGAGTTTAACCGAAATGAAAAGGATTCTAGATAAAACATTTAAGAATAATCTCGCAGCTAATGCAATAATAAAATCATCGGGAATGAAAAAAGTTTTTCAGAAAAATTTATTTGACAAGAATACTTATTGGTCAACCGATTCAACAAAGATCTCTACTGAATTAGAATTTACTCTAACCAGCACTAAAACTTTTGATGTTGTTATGCTTCAAGAGGAAATCAGAGTAGGACAACGTATAGAAAAATTTCGTCTTGAATATTGGGATGGAAAGAAATGGATTAAGTTTGTTGATGGAACTACCGTAGGATATAAACGATTACTTCGCTTCGAACCCGTAAAAGCAAAACGTGTTAAGTTAGTGATCAAACAATCGCGTACGGATCCAACACTTGCAAACTTCGGATTATTCAAAATGCAAAAGTGACAATAAAGGAAATAACCATGAAAAAATTTTTCTTGCTCTTTCTCTTAATCTTACTCTTGTTTTCATCTTCTCGCGCTCAAGAGTATCTTCAAAAATATTATCCCGAAACCGACCCGCTTGTACTTATGCAGCTAGAAAAATGGCAGGATATAAAATTCGGTTTACTGATGCATTGGGGACCGTATTCTCAATGGGGAGTTGTTGAATCGTGGTCTATCTGTTCTGAAGACGAGGGGTGGGAAAGAAGAAACATTGATAACTATATTGAATACAAAAAAAAGTACGAGGATCTAAAGAAAACTTTTAATCCCACAAAATTTGATCCGGGCAAGTGGGCCAAAGCCGCAAAAGATGCCGGGATGAAATATGTTATCTTCACAACAAAACACCACGATGGTTTTTCGATGTTTGATACAAAACAAACCGATTATAAAATCACCGATCCTGACTGCGCATTCAGTACAAATCCGAAAGCAAATATTGCAAAAGAAATATTTAGTGCGTTCCGCAAAGAAGGATTTATGACCGGCGCGTATTTTTCAAAACCTGATTGGCACAATGAAAATTATTGGTGGCCGAATTTTGCAACCCCCGACCGGAATGTGAATTATAATATTCCGACTTATCCCGATCGCTGGAAAAAGTTCGTCGAGTTCACTCATAATCAAATTATGGAATTGATGACCGATTACGGAAGAATGGATATTCTTTGGCTCGATGGAGGATGGGTGAGAATTAAAACCGATGAAGAAGTGAAAGAGCAAATGCTCTCCGCAAAATATGCAACGCGTCCTCAAAGTCAGGATATTAATATGTCGGAGCTTGTAGGAAAAGCGAGAGAGAAACAACAGGGATTAATTGTTGTTGACCGTGCTGTTGAAGGACCTTATCAAAATTATCTTACTCCCGAAAATCAGATTCCAGGAAAGCTTCTTCCATACCCTTGGGAATCTTGCATCATAATGGGCGGAGGGTGGAGTTATGCATTCAATGCAAAATACAAAAGCACGCACGAGTTGATAAATATTCTTGTAGATATTGTTTCGAAAGGCGGAAATCTTCTGCTTAACATTGCGCCATCACCTGATGGAACTTGGGATGATGAAGCTTACGCACGATTAAAAGATCTTGGTGCTTGGATGAAAATTAATGACGAAGCAATTTATAATTCCCGTCCTCTCGCACCTTACAGAGAAGGAAAAATTTGCTTTACACAATTGAAGAATGGGACTTCGTATGCAATTTATCTTGCTGATGAAAACGAAAAAACGATTCCCGCTGAAATAAATTTACCTTCTTCTGTTGTTGGAAGTAAATCAAACGTTTCGTTACTCGGTTCAAAAGTAAAACTGAAATTGGAAATGGCCGGATCAAATTTTACAGTTCATATTCCGCAAGCATTACAAAATAATCCTCCGTGTGAAAATGCATGGGTACTTAAAATTAAATAATAATGTCATCCAAAGAATGTTATGAAAAAAATAATTTTGCTTTTATTTGTTGTTGCCAGCATTTGTTCAGCACAAAAACAAACATTCACACTTTCTCCCGATAATTTTCTTCTCGATGGAAAGCCGTTTCAGATAATAAGCGGAGAGATGCATCCAGCACGTATACCGAAAGAATATTGGCGGCATAGAATCCAAATGGCTAAGGCAATGGGCTGCAATACAATTGCAGCATACATTTTCTGGAACTATCACGAATTATCTCCCGGCAAATTCGATTTTAAAACTGAGAATAGAGACATCGCACAATTCATAAAAATTGTTCAAGAAGAAAACATGTGGGTGCTATTCCGTCCAGGTCCATATGTCTGTGCCGAGTGGGATTTTGGCGGGCTTCCTCCTTATCTTTTAAAAATCCCGGATATAAAAGTTCGATGTATGGATCCGCGTTACATGAAGGCAGTTAAAAATTATTTAGTACAACTCTCAAAAATTATCAAGCCGTTACTCGTTACTAACGGCGGACCAATCCTAATGGTGCAGATTGAAAATGAATATGGAAGTTACGGTAACGATAAAAATTATCTTGAGGAACTCAGAAAGATTTGGTTGAAAAACGGTATAGATGTTCCGTTCTATACTGCAGATGGGCCTACTCCATATATGTTAGAAGCCGGAAACATTGATGGGGCGGCAATCGGTTTAGATAGCGGTTCTAATGAAAAAGATTTTGAACAAGCTAAGAAAAGAAATCCAAATGTTCCGTCATTCAGCAGTGAGACTTATCCGGGCTGGTTAACACACTGGGGAGAACAATGGGCGCGTCCTGATACAACCGAACTTTTGAAAGAAGTAAAATTCTTAATGGATAATAAAAAGTCGTTTAACCTCTACGTTGTTCATGGCGGAACAAATTTTGGATTTACTGCCGGAGCTAACAGCGGCGGAAAAGGTTATGAGCCCGACATAACAAGTTACGATTACGATGCACCGATTAACGAACAAGGATTACCAACGCCCAAATATTTTGCGCTGAGAAATTTAATTTCAAAATATGTCAAGAACACTCCCGATTTACCGAAACCGATTCCGTCAATTGAAATTCCGGAAATCAAAATGCAATTGTTCTCAAGCGTGTGGGATAATCTTCCCAAACCAAAACAAGCGGTGCAACCGAAACCGATGGAAATGTTCGATCAATACGAAGGATTTATTCTATACAAAACAAAATTGATCGGACATAAGAGCGGCAAGCTTACTATAACTGATCTTCATGATTATGCAACAATTTTTGTGAATGGAAAATATATCGGTAAGCTTGACCGGCGTGAAGGAGAAAAAACAATTGATTTACCGAAGAGTGATGTAAAAGATCCTGTTCTGGAAATTTTTGTAGAAGCGATGGGAAGAATAAATTTTGGACAATCTATAATAGACAGAAAGGGAATTACAGACCGTGCTACCCTCAATGGAATGACGTTGATGAACTGGGAAGTTTACAACCTACCATTCGATATGAAATACATTCAATCAATCAAGCAATCAAACATCTCTCAGGATCGAAAAGGATTTTTCTTTAAGGGCACATTTGATTTAACTGAGACAGCCGATACTTACATTGACATGAGTAATTACAAAAAAGGTGTTGTGTACGTTAACGGAAAAAATCTCGGCCGATATTGGGATATCGGTCCGCAGAAAAGATTATACTGTCCAGCGTCCTGGTTAAAAAAAGGAAAGAATGAAATTGTTATTTTTGATCTGCTTGAAACTGAGGCAAGGTCCGTTAAGGGAGTTAAAACTTTAGAATAAAATTAATTTGTCTTATTGAGCAAAGCGAAATATCTAATAACTTAAATACAGAAAGATGCTGTGAAATCTATTTCAAAAAAATTATTGCTGTTACTTTTTCTTCTTACCATAACATTTGTTTCTTTTGCTCAAGAAGGAAAATCAATAACGCCCACAAAAGTTGCTTGCGTTGGAAATAGTATAACGTTTGGTGCCGGTATCGAAAATAGGGAAAAGGATTCTTATCCTTCTGTTCTTGGGCGATTATTAGGAGAGACATACGAAGTAATAAATTTCGGTTTTAGCGGAAGAACTATGCTGAGAAAAGGAGATAATTCTTATTGGAATGAACAAATGTTTCAAGATGCGCTTGCATACAATCCCGATATAGTGATCATCAAGCTCGGTACAAACGATTCGAAACCGTATAACTGGAAATACAAGGATGAATTCGAAAAAGATTACGGAGATTTTGTTGATGCTTTTAAGAACCTGCCGTCCAAACCTAAAATATTTATTTGCAAACCAGTTCCTGCATTCAAAATTAATTTTGATATCCGAGATTCTATTATTGTTTATGATATTATCCCCATAATTGAAAAGATAAGCAAAGATAAAAATGTTGAGATGATTGATCTATACAAACCGTTCGAAGGAAAAGAGATTCTTCTTCCCGATGGTATTCACCCCGACGAAGCTGGTGCAGCATTGATGGCGAAAGTAATTTATAAAGCAATTATAGAAAAAGAAGCAGCTGAAAAATAAAATTCTTATAACACTAACGACGTAACTACATTCATTCTTCTTCTTTCTGAATAACAAAAGTTCCTTTAACGCGTTTCGAAATGAGGAAATAAGGAATCCAGATCAACGAAGAAACAACACTGTGGATAATTACAAAAGTCCATTGCGATTCACTTATATTTTTGATAACAAAGCGATCTATTATTATAAACACAAAATTTAAAATATAAAGGGAGATCATAAGTTTCGGTACAGCTTCCCGTCTTTTGAAAAACAAAACAATGACATAGGTTATATAGATCAACAAACAAAGATTAAGTACAAGATCAAGAAATAGATAGAACTGTAATTCGCCGCTTAACTGTGAAACCGGAATTGCTCTGAAAACTGGAAGAATACTAGAGCGTATGTAGAGAAGAACAGAGACCGTACTCAAGACAAGTCCGATGGCAACTAAAATCAGCCAACCGCCGATCTTAGTATAATTTAAATTTGTAACTGGTTGATTATTGTTCATAATCTAATTCCTTATATCACTAAAACATACTTTTAATTATGTAATCACCATTCCGTATTTTCCTTAGCAGGTTATCGAATGAATCCATTGAAGATAGTCCAAATCCTTTCTGAGCAATATTGCCCACGCTAGATTCGGGATTGATAAGACTCCAGTTTTGAGAATGCAACCGATTTTCAAATATTTCTTCAGCTTGTGGCAGATAGAACATTTCAAAATATTTCATTTGTTCATTGTATGAACCGGTTATAAACAAAATGTAATTAGTGCTAACAATGGAATGGCTCGCTTTTAATTCATAGATATATACCTTTGGTAGAATCCCATGCAACTTGCATGATAATAGAAACGAAATTTGATTATTTAAATTGCTTTCCAGTCTCATCGGAAATTCACACATTTGAACTGCTTCACCAAGTGTGATTATCACCTGATTTCCGCTAACATTATTTAATTTAATCGTTGGTGTTTTTAAAAGCTCATCTGAAATGTACAGTTTTCCGTTAGGGTATTCTTTAAATCTCAATTGTGACATAGTATTCCTCCTTAATTTATTTACCATTACGGAGTAGTTAATTTCTCCGTGACAGAATTAAATCGAAGTAAAACACCTCTGCAGCAATTTTTCAAATTAGTAAATCAGAATATGGAAGGAGAAATTTTTACAATTTATAACAAATAAAAATTTCTATAGTAGAGAAAAGAAAAGTTGTGAACGGTAAAAGAACCGTTCACAACTTAACTATAAGAAATGTATCCCTCAATAAAATTCTTTCCTTTGCGCGCTCTGCGAAATACTTTGCGTTCTCTGCGTTTAAAGCTTTAAACGCAAAGGTCGCAGAGAAGTCGCAAAGTTCGCGAAGAAAAAAGTTTAAAAACCTATCTCGGCCATAACCAGCCAAAAACTCCGGCTGTTAAAAGAGCATAAAGTAAGCCGTCAATTGTCGCTTTTATGGTTGTACTCCAAGATCTTCCGTACCAAATAGAAAATTGCCAAAGCGCAAAAGTATATCCCATGAAAGCGCTGGCTCCTACAAATCTAAAAACTTGTAGATAGTGTGCATCGGCGGCTAGAGCGTGACTTGCAATGTACGCGGCAAAAAATCCTACAACAACTGAGTAGAGAAACCAGAGACCTAAAGTTGGTCCCATCTTCCACATTTCATTTGGTCTTACGGTTAAAATAACAACCGGACCCTTTTTAATTTTCTCGGCAAACTCAGGCGATTTCATATCATCCATGCTTGATGCTAAAGGCGCCATATAATCGCCGGTTGGAATATTGAATGGACGAAGCGCATCTAATACTTTGCCTTCATCCGGAATTTTTTTGTAATCCGCTTTATGCCACGGTGTTGCCATGTGTATGATGGAGCTAACGATGAAAACAATTACTGCCGATAAAAGGATGGGTAACCAAAGTGAGGTTAATTCTACCATGTTATTCTCCTTTTTTATTTTTATGAACAGAAAAATCTTCTGTCCGTTGTTTATTATTTTTTGATTAGAAAATGAACCCACTTGATGAGTTGTTTGCAACATAGCAAATAGACATTTACGGCTCAAGAAAAATCTTTTTTACTTTTCCTTCCATTACCTATTTTACAATTAATTATTAAATAATTGTTTTAATTATTAAGATTTGGGTTTAGCATGGCAACTAGAAGAGATTTTATTAAACGCGGCGGACTTGCTCTTGCCGGCATTACATTAGGCAAAGATTTAATTGCAAATGAATCAGAATATCTAAAAAGATCCGTGTTCATTAAAGATAATTTTGTTAATAAGCGACCGAAATTAGGTGATCGTAAGTTTATAAGTGAAGCTGTTGAATCTAAAATTAGCGAGATGAAAAAAAGTATTGCGGATGGAGAACTTGGATGGCTTTTTGAAAATTGTTATCCGAATACACTTGATACAACCGTTACATATAAAACAATCAATGGGAAACCGGATACATTTGTAATAACCGGTGATATAAATGCAATGTGGCTTCGCGACTCAACCGCACAAGTCTGGCCCTATTTACCCTTAACACATGATGACAATAAATTACGCGATTTGATTGCGGGCGTAATCTACCGACAAACAAAATGTATACTGATTGATCCTTATGCAAACGCTTTTAATAATGGACCTACAGGAAGTTATTGGGACAAAGATGAAACCGAAATGAAACTGGAGCTTCATGAACGCAAATGGGAAATTGATTCTCTCTGCTATCCCGTTCGCCTTGCTCACGGATATTGGGAAACAACAAAAGATGTTTCTGTTTTTGATGAAGACTGGAAGAGTGCTGCAAAATTGATTTATAAAACTTTTAGAGAACAGCAAAGAAAAGAAAATTTAGGTCCGTATAAATTTGGAAGAAAAACTTCGTGGCAGCTAGATACACTTGCCGGAGGCGGTTACGGTAACCCTGTAAAACCTGTCGGATTGATTTGTTCAATGTTTCGTCCTTCCGATGATGCAACGACTTTTTCTTTTTTGGTGCCTTCAAACTTTTTTGCAGTTACTACACTTAATAATCTTGCAGAAATTTTTGATGTTGTAATAAACGATAAGCTTTTCGCCAGTGATTGTAGAAGTTTCGCCCTCGAGGTGGAGACCGCACTAAAAAAATATTGCATTGCAGATCATCTTGATTTCGGTAAAATCTATCCATATGAAGTTGACGGATTCGGCAATAAACTTTTCATGGATGATGCGAAC
>Ga0082335_1007377_pt1 | contig 13329 bp, 14 predicted proteins | sample Subgrocontami58m_FD_72375 | JGI IMG/M metagenome (GOLD analysis project Ga0082335, IMG submission 72375) | Subsurface groundwater microbial communities from S. Glens Falls, New York, USA - GMW37 contaminated, 5.8 m (SPADES assembly) (version 2) ...
AAGAAATAATGTTGCCATCATTCCAACAAACAATTTATTTAACTTCATTTTACAACCCTTTCTTATATTTTTATGATTATGGATGTGAATATAATAGTTACAAATTAAGTTGGAAAGAAATTAAAAAAAATTTTTGTCTAATCGGTTAGTTGTGTCCATAATGGACAAGAATTAATTCCGTTTTGGGACTTTTTTGTTTAGCAATAGAAATAATAATGTTGACAATAATCCCAAAACAAAAGCTCCGCCCCAAAGAATATGATGACCGAAATGGTCAAGAGTTAAAGCTCCAATCCACGGACCAACCATTAACGAAAAACTAAATGTCATTTGAAAATAGCCCATATATTCTCCGCGACGATACTCCGGAGAAAGAATTGATGTGTATGATGCGCTTGAAGGGAAGAAAATCATTTCTCCAAATGTCCATATAACAATTGTTAATGTAATGAACAAAATATTTTGCGAAAAGATCATTGCGCCATAACCAATTGCACATAAGAGAGCGCCTAGTGCCAATGATTTTCGGTCATCCCAATTTGACATTGCATTGTTTAGAGGAACTTCTACAATAATTATAAGCACAGTATTTACAGCCATTAAAATTCCAAAAGTTGATGCCGGTATTTTTAAGTTTTGTATTATATATAACGGAAGTCCTCCGAGAAATTGAAAAAAAACTAACTCAACAGGAATTAGCGCAAGCATAAAGAGTAAAAAGGTTTTATCACGGAATATTGAATTTGATCTATTTACCGAATCTAATTTTATAGATTCATTCTCTTTATTATGAATACGTTTTTTCAAATCAACATTAGAAACAATTAAAAATATTCCCGCTAATATTGACATTGTCCCATTCACATAAAAAAGCAAAGAAAAATTTACTGCAGCAAGAAATCCCCCTATAACCGGGCCGATACTCATACCAAGGTTGATTGCTAACCGATTTAATGCAAAAGCAGTCTTACGTTGCCCCGGTTCTGTTTCATCAGAGATCAAAGAAAGATTTGCCGGTCGGAATGCTTCACTTATCACAGCCCACAATAATGTAATGCCGAGGATTGCAATAAAATTTGTTATGAATGAATATAATACTAATAGAAAACCTGTAGCTATAAGTGAGAGCTTCATAATTTTCAACGCACCAAATCTATTTGATAACTTACCAACAAATGGAGCGGTAACAAGTGCCCCTGCACCGTAAAAAGAAAGAACAAATCCTGCCATCCCGACACTTACACCGATTTTTCTTGTCATATAAATGACAAGAAACGGCAGCACCATAGTTCCGCTTCTATTTATTAAAGTAGCTAATGCAAGCAACCAGACACTATGTGGAATATTTTTTAATCCACGCCAAGGATTCAAATTATTTTTTCTCGAATTTTTTTTTAGTTATTAACGAAAATTAACTTCAACTATAATGGAATTATTTTAATTTTTTTATACATCAATATTTAAGAATGCTAATAAAACACCCTCAATATTTTACAGCAGCTAATTTCACAAAACAATTTTTGCTGTTGCAATAATATTTTTTATAAGTAACGAAAGCAAAACAAAGTCTCGGTAGTCGAGTAAACAAAATAATTTGAAAATCCTGCCGGCATCCTTACCGGCTTATCTATTATTAATTCTATCACTTATCAACAGGAAGCATTTTATCGGAAAACATTTTATCTATAAAAAAGAAAGCGTCTACAAGATCACCCCAACGGGCTTTTTCCTTTCTATACCCGAATGGATAAGCAATATTCTCTTTACTAAGCCAATTATTTTTTCTTATTGATCTCAAATCCGTAAACAAATATTCTTTTTCGGTTTCATGTGCGATTGCTTCATAGCTGCCGGGTTCCGGTTCATTTATTTTATCCGTGTATTCATAATCTTTCTTTTTAGGATGACCGTCGGGATAGATCATTCCTTTTTCGCCTTGATAAGTTGTAAAAGCAATTGTGTAGATCTTTTTACCGATATAATAATCTAAATAATCACCTGCTTGAAGAAACACGGCGCTTCTACTAAAGAATGATAAATCGCCAAGATTTTTGTCTTCTAAACGCGTTTGTAAAAATGTATTTCTCTTAAAATGAGCTGAAGCTGCCCAAACAATAATTTTTTTACCGGGATAAATTTTTTCAACCAGCCAAAGCATTCTATCCGCCATAAATTTATCGCGCATATTCTGATATATTTCATCTCTTTGATCTATAAGATTGTTCAACTCAATATCAAAATAAAATGAACGTAAAAAGTAGCTGTATCTCAATTTTTCTGCTAGAGAAAAAACTTCGGAGGATTTTATTCCGGCTGTAAGTGAATCCATTAACGAGTAAATAAAATATTTTACTGTCTGCTCCACCTTCTTCGATAATTTTTTGGTGAATTGATTTCCTAAATATCCGCCAACGCTTTTTGCGCATGTATCTATTCTAGAACAAACGGAATCGACTGGTTTAAGCCATGGCGCATTTGTAAATATTGAATCAATAACTCCTAAATAATTTTTTGTTGCCCTCGGCGGTCTCCCCAAATCAAATCCTGCCATAATTAGTGGTCTCTCTGTTTTCCAGCTTCTTCTTGCATAATTAAAAACGGGATCAACGTATTCGCTCACATCCCATCCGCCGCTCATCATATATTTTTTCGCATCTTTCAGTGGAATACCCGATTTAATTGCATCGTTCATATAATAACAATCAATAAATCCTGCTTCCCACGCAAGAATTTCGAAGCCCATTTCTTTATGTAAAAATTTCACGAGCCGTGACTTTGCTTGTAGTGTTGCACCATCATCATTAGATATTTCTCCAAGCACAACAATTTGGGCTTCATCAATTTTTTTCTTGATTGGAAGGAGATCTGTATAATCTTCATTGTTAGGGTCAATGCTTTTTATTACAGTAGAAGATCTTAAAAGCGATTCCGAAGTTTGCGGGTAACAGAAATTAACAAGAGAAAAGAAGGCAATCGGAAGTAACATTATTTTTTTCATAAAGCCCCCATTTTTATTGGTTGGTTATTATTACGAATGGTTTTGCTATTGCCTGAAAATAAATTGAGCTAAATTAAATGTCAAGGTATTAGATAAAAATAAGATCGTATGCTTAAGTTTGACGAGCGTTCATTGAATTCTTTACGATTTTTGCCTCTTACAAATAAGAACCAAAATCGCTAACTTTCATCAGTTAAATTTATGAAGAGGCATTGTTATGAGTTTTCAGAAATATTTTTCTGCTCTATTATTATTATTCATCATCACCGCATGTTCATCTTTAACTCTAAAACCGGCAGATTACTCCTGGCCAATCGAAAATGTTTTAAAAGTTGACAGCAAAGGATTCATTGAGGAGCAAAGATACTCATTCACATTAAAAGTTAAAGCTCTTTTTTATGAGGAGTTTAAGGACTCTACAAATTTTTCGGGAAAAGAAATCAGACTCATCCGTGACAAAGTTGGTTTCTATTACATCACAGGAAAAGATTTTAAGAATGTTTACGTGTTTGAACCGGAAGAAAACGGAATGGATTTAGAAAATAAAATTCTTGTTACTGAAACAGGATTGCTTTCCCCTGCGTTCAATCAAAAATCCCCCAACATAGAATTGCTCGACAGCCCAAATAAATATTTATTAAACTACAAAGGCATTGTGAGGAAATAATATGAAGACAAAAAAAATATTCTTTTTGATTTTCCTTTTTACCGCCTTTGTTCTGAATCATAATGTGTTCGCACAATCCGACAGCGAAAAAGTAAATAATTTTGCTTCGAGATTTAATCAATATGAAAACGCAATTAAGAATGCAGCTTCTTTAGATGAATGTAATGTTATCGGCGAAAATATTGCAAAGCTAAAAGAAGAGTTTGCAGATTCTAAAACACTTCTCGAAAAATCTCTTCAAATAAATTATGATGAAGAATTCTTGAAAATTGAACGCGCACTTGAAGTTCGCAAAGGTGATTTCACTCAGATTGTACAACTCACAACAGAGGTTGGATCACTAAAAGATAAAGTTTCTGAACTAAGCCAGCAGAATGAAGGTTTGATCTCACAGATTAAACTATTAAATATTAGAACGGCTAAAGATGCGGCAACAATTGCGTCTCTTACTAAATTAGTAGCACAATTGAAATCGAACATTGAACAGCGAGACCAACTAGTACGCGGTATAGTTGATAGTTTGCTGCAAGAATTTGTTAAAACTCCCGGCACGCTTAACGAAGCCGAAAAACAAGCTGTTTTCAAAAAAGTTGATAACGGAAATCTATTCTATAATATAGAGCGCACAATCAGTGATAACGTTCAATTCATGAAAGTGACACAGATGACTGCCGATGATCTTTCTAAAATGAAGGAACAATACAGAGATTTTAACAAAGTTTGGCGTCAGGTTGGTCCTAAACTTGCGGAAGTCTATTTGAACCGTCGTGATAAAGCGGCACAAGTTGCAAACATTGATGCATTATTCACCGATTGGGATCTCCGCATCAATGATGAAATGTGGGGACAGGTTAATAAACTATTCCGCGATTATAAACTTGCGTTACTGCCTTTTAGAAGCGGAGATCAATTTGTTAACAGTGTAACTTCCTTTGTTGATGATGAAATAAAAAATTACGGCATAAAAAGTAGCGAGGAATCTGAAAAAACGTTTTATGCTTTTACCGATAGCGTTTATTTCAGAACAGTTCAGCCGGTTTGGGTCCCGGTTTTAATTGAAAATAATTTGATGACCGAAGCAAACAAAGATTCGGTCGAAAAGAGAATTGCAACCTGGAAAGAAAAAGTTGCACCGGCTTCAAAGATGAATTGGATTTATATTATCGGTGTGCTTGTAATGGCTGCATTAATAGCTGCTTATTTTTTGAAAGGAAAGAAAATAAAGCCAATTACGTTTGAAGAGAAATCTTAGTGTTTGGAACGATCTATGACCGTTCCTAAACTGGGAGACTGATTGCTTATAACGTATATTATAGGAAACTAAAAGTTATGAAAGGAGAAACAAAAATGGTAGAACAAATAGATGTACGTGACTTGCCGGAGGAAGAGGTCAAGGTTATTGAGAAGCTTGTAGAATTGCTTCGCCGAATACCGAAGGTTGAGAAAGAGAATGCAAAAAAACCTGAAAAAATCGTATTCCTAAGTAAACCAATGGGCGAGGTGAAAGGCAATCTCAGCCGAAAGGAAATCTATGACTACCTCTGAAATTGCTTTTCTTGATGCCAATATTCTGGTTTATGCGGCAAACAAGAATTCACCTTTTCACGCAATTGCCGTAGCACTGCGGGAGAAAGGTTTGAAAGGTGAGTTATCGCTTTGTCTCGCACCTCAGGTACTCAATGAATTCTTTGCAAGCGTCACCAATCCAAAACACCTGGAACACCCTTTTTCTCAAGAAGAGGCGATGCGAGAGATGGAAAAGTATTTTCAATCAAAGAGAATTTTGAAAATACATCCTCAGACTGAAACCATGACTATTGTCTTTGATTTTCTCAAGCGATATAAAGTTGTTCGCCAAGAAATCTTTGATCTTTATATTGTCGCAACAATGCTCTCAAACAATGTTACTCGCATCTACACATACAATGAGAAAGACTTCTCAAAGTATGCGGAAATCGAAGTGCTTAATCCTGCGTCAGTGATAAAATAATATCACCCTATCAGCCTTAGAAGGAACAGGCTGGTTAAGTAAATTGATTTCTCATAATGTATATTATAGGAAAGACCTCAAATAAAACAACTTACAATCACTCGCACTTGTCAAACTTTTCTAACTGCTTTAATACATGTTACTTACTGCCTGTTATAATCTTTTCGAAAAGCGATTCTCGAAGTTCTTTATTAATACGGTTGTGAACTAACTGTAATTTGTTACGGTAGAATAGCTTATAACTCACTATTTATGGTCTAAAAAATTCTTTTCGCAAAGACGCAGTATTAGTCAACCGCCTACCCCATAACCACATTTCTTACGGCTAAAAACTCACTATAAAAAGCTCTTTGATTCATTTCTTTATTTTATTATTCGCAAGCGGGCTGTAATTTATTTATCCAAACTGTTTTCGAAAGTGTCTTTAATCCTTCCGTACATATTTATTTACTGAAAAGCTTTTACCACTTTCCAATTTTATTTTATAATTCTTCACTTCTTCTAATCCACATTTCTTTGCTTTATCTCTAAATTCTTGGGGATCAATTAAATTTATAACCGGACTTAACAATTTTATTGATTGATACGGAGTCTCGGAAACAGGCGACGATGTTTCACTCGGCAATTGTAAAACCACAGATAATATTCCGTTTGGTCTAAGCCAGCGCGATATTTTCGAAAGCAACAATTCAACTTTAACATATTCAAAAACTAATGCCGCATGTATCAGATCAAATGACAAGTCCGGAAATTCAGCTTTATTCAGATCCGCACAAATAAGTTCAAGCTTCGGTAAACTTCTCTCAAACCGGTTTTTACAAATAGATATGTAATCGGGATTAATATCTACACCAACAATTCGTTCAATGTTTTTATTTATCAAGTGTTCAAAACCGTTTCCCGTTGTGCAGCCAAGAACAGCAATAGATTGGGGGTGGAGCTCATTCAAAACATCCGCAAAAATTTTATTAAGCATCTGCAATTGTGCAACTTTCGGTGCAGACATGTGTCCTTCGTAATCTTCAGCAGATATTTGCAGCCATGGATTTTTTGTTTTACTTTTCATAAAAAATATTTACTGGAGAATATTTCTCTCTTTAATTGATTCTCTTGCAAACGAAACCAATTTCCAATATGGCGGATTATAATTCATCTGTTCAACAAACTTCTTCGCTTTATTCTCAACTTCATTTTTAATCTCTTCATGTATTGCAACCAATTTCTTATGTCTTAAAGCAGATTCCGGACTCATTCCTTCCGGAACAGGTCCAACTTTATCAAATAGATTAAGGAGAGCGCTATATAACTTCATTGTTCTTGCTATTGGAAGAAGATACCAATCATAACCAAGCTCTTTCCCGGCTTCAGCTTGTTCAAGAAGAGCTTCAATTATTGCATTATCAATATGATCTTTAAAAAGAGTTATGGCATCGCGCCACTCCGCTACAACTGTTAATTGCGAATCGTATTCAAGATCAGACGGTTCTTGAGTTACAAAATTTTTCACTCCGAATCCCGAAAGCCATTTTGCAACACCCTTAGAAGAAATTGTTGATAATCCTCTCCACAGATTTATATCATATTTTTTATATGCAAATGACGCTACTTCTGAACAGAACAGTTTTGTGTTGTCATTAAAATTCATTTCAAAATCGTAAGCAATATGTTGAGAGGATGCTTGTTCAAATGAGAACTTTGCCGCTTTATGCGGAAGCATTTTATCTTGAAGCATTTTAGTATGGTCTGCTCTAAGTCGCAAAACCATGATTCGTAATTTTTTGTCATTCATATAATCATCAATTGAAGAGAGTGTAACACCTCTTTCTATATGTGATTCTATTATATAAGTCTTCCCGGTTTTTTCATCAACGTAAACCAATGCTGCATGAGAAAAATTTCCGGGATAGTCGTTGCCTCTGGCTATCAAAGCTGAAGTTGGCGCACCACCGCGTGATATTAAAATATCTCCGCTATGAATTACCAATCCGTTGATAATAGTTGTTGGTGTTAAAGAGATTTCTTCTTTACCAATTATCAATGATGGTATTTTATTTTTATCACCTTGAAGAAGAAGCTCCTCAACAGCAGCGCGTCCGCCATAAATTAATTTATAAAGCGTTTGGCGTACTACAATATCACCTAAATCCCACTTTAGAGATTGTTCTTTCACCGCGTTTCTAATTCGCGAAAAAAGATTTATAAAATCGGGAAGATGTTCTTGGCATGAACCCACTAAAGCCGCAGTATTAAATATTCCGTTTTCAATCCTTAAAAATTTTGAATCTGTTGGCAATAGAGATGTTATTTCGATTGAATCCAATACTGCATTCAAATATTTAAATGAATTGTTTATTTCATCCTTGAGTTGGACACAATCTTTTTTCTTTGCTTGCACATAAAAAGATTCGAGCGAGAGCCAAAGTGAATCCCGGTTCCATACAAACTGTTGATTTGTTGCAACTTTGGGAGATTCATTCTTTTCAATTGGAATAAGAAGTAGTAGGTAGATAACTATTATTGCACTGATCGAATAAATAATTTTTCTTTTCACGTTTCACCTTTCACGCCTGCCTACCGGCAGGTAGGTTTGACGGTTTACCTCAAATAAAATCCTTCCGTAAACCATGCACACCAATGTTTGTAGGAAAAGACAGCCGTTAATCCCATGCTTGTGTTTTTTACCGGCAGGACTTTTTCCGTGAATGTATCAGAATACTTAAAAAGTGTTCCGTAAACTTTGTGATTGCCTAAACCATTAGCGACTTTAAGAATTGTCTGCAAGCCAAATACAATCGGATATCTTCCGCACCACAACGGAACTGCTTTTTTGTTTTCCGTATCTGGCCAAAGATCATTTGCAGCGTTTTTAATTTTCCCGTTCGTTATTTCAGAAACTAAATCTCTCAAAATTATTTTCATATCATTTTCAGTGGCGGTTTTATGTGCAGCTGCATCCAAGCCGTAAGGCGAGTTGTTAAAATCTTCGCCGTAATGATTCGCGTCGTTAGAGATTAAAAAGAAAATGTCTTTTCCCGGTTTAAGATTATTTTCCTTCATGTAATCCAAAATTATTTTTGAGAGATGATCAGTTATCGCCTCCATTTTTTCGTATGGCATTTGAGTTATCATAATTGGCGTTATCTTAATATCACGATTATAATATTGGAGGAATGGAATTAGCGCTTCGATTGAATGTTCAAGTCCATGCGCCTTGTTACTTACAATAAAATCTTCCTTAGAAAGTTTTGATTTAATAGTCTCTCTTAGCGGAGAAATATCCACATTGTTATATGGTCCGCGCCATTTATCAAATTCATCAAGTATAATAATATTAGATAATGAACCCATTTCCTTGCGTACCGTTCCGTGTGTTACACCAAAGATCACAACTTCTTTTGTCTTAATGTTTTTATAGAGCGGATAGTAAACTTTTCCCGCATAGAGATAATCATCGTGTACAGATATTGCGGCAAAAAGATTCTTGGAATTATCCGCGGTTTTGCAGTGATCTTCTTGTGATAAATAATTCACAAATTGATCCATTTCTTTTGCGTTCCAGCAAAAACCAATATCATCTCGGATAGGACGAAGGGATTGGGAGTGCAGAGTGTAGAACGAAGAGTGAAAAATGATAATCAATAATAAAAATTTAATTTGCGGGCTCATTTTAAAATATCCTTTTAATACTATTTCAATCTAAATACTATATTATATATCAGCAAATAGATTTCTTTGGAGTAACTATGAAATTCAATCTTTCAAGAATTTCTCTCGGTCTTTGGCGTGCACGGGAATGGAATTATTCAACTCAACAGCTCAGAGATTTAATCACCCAATCTCTCGAATTAGGAATCACTACATTCGATCATGCGGATATTTACGGAGGCTATGAGTGCGAATCGTTATTCGGAAATGTTCTAAAAGAAGATCCATCCATACGGAATAAAATGCAGATCGTTACAAAGTGCGGAATAAAATTAATCTCGCAAAAATTTCCGGAACACCAATTACATTGTTATGATACATCACAAGCGCATATAATAAAATCAGCCGAGAGCTCACTTCAAAATTTGTCAACCGATTATATTGATCTGCTTCTGATCCACCGCCCCGATCCATTTATGAATGCGGATGAAACTGCTGAAGCATTTTATAATCTGAAGAACTCCGGAAAGGTTTTACATTTTGGAGTTTCTAATTTTTTACCAAATCAATTCCATCTTCTCCAATCACGCTTAGATTTTCCACTTATAACAAACCAAATTGAAGTTTCAGTTTTAAGTACCGAACATTTTGATAATGGTAATATTGATTTCCTTCAAGAAAGAAAAATTATCCCGATGGTATGGTCTCCATTCGCCGGTGGAAAAATATTTTGGGAAAACAGTGAGCAGGCAAATCGTGTTAGAAATGTTTTGAATGAGATTGCTAACAAATATCAAGTCGGAATTGAAACTGTAGCAACTGCTTGGTTGTTGGTTCATCCGGTAAATTTTATTGTTGTATTGGGAAGCGGAAAGATTGATCGGATTAAATCAGCATTTAAAGGATTAGAAATTAAATTAACGCGCGAAGAATGGTTTAAGATTTGGGTGGCTTCGAAAGGTTATGATGTACCGTAATCTTTAATACTCAGCTGCCGGAAATTTTCCTACACTTGATGAACTGAATTCTCACTTCAACATCGGCAACAGAAATATTTATGGAGTTGGCTGCTTACTCTCTGAATATATTCTAGAAACATCGGGCAAAGAAAGTTACGATCAGATGATAAAATATCACGCTAACATTCAATTGGTGCTTGGCATTAGCACAGCTCAATTTGAAAACAGATGGAAGAATTTTGTGGTGAGGAAGTATTTATTGAGCCGTAGAGACGCATAGCCATGCGTCTACATTATTATAAATTAAAACCCAATTTTACTTTTCGGTTTTTCTTTTTCGGTCATCAATTCTTTTATCGCTTCAAATATAAACTTTATCTGTTCCTGCTGTTTTGCAAATCTCTTTTTGGTTTCTTTTTCAAGTTCGTTCAATTTCTTTGCAAGCACATCATTGCTCTGCAAGAACATTCTCATCTGCACGAACGCACGCATAATTGCAATGTTAACCTGCACCGCTCTTTCGCTGTTCAAAACGGAAGAGAGCATGGCAACGCCTTGTTCGGTAAAAGCCAACGGTGCATACCTTAATCCCATCTTGTCGGAATTGGAGGTCACAAATTGTGATCTCCAATTTTTAAACTCTTCCTTGTTTAGCTTGAATATAAAATCAGCGGGAAAGCGATTGAAATTTCTTTTTACCGCTTGTTTCAACACCGTAAAGTTCTGCAAGATCACGGTCAATCAAAACTTTTTCTCCGCGCAGAAGAAATATTTTGGAAGTAATTCTTTCGACCGGCAATAATGATTCTGTTCTCTTCCCCATAATATCCCCTCCGTTTTAAGGTCACAAATTGCGACCTTAAAGAATTCTTAGGCAATCATAATTTATGATAACTTTTTTGAGAACGCAATTTGCGACCTCAAGATTTCTAATTGTAACTTGCTCAACTTCGATTTCAATATCAAGCGGTAAAATATTATCGTAAAGAAGTAGCATGTTACGTCTCTACAGCGGAATATTTGGATGGAACCATACTTCAATATATTTTTAACCAAAACAAAAAGACAATATGAAAGATCTGATCCAAATAGCCGGAGTGATTGATAAAGAAGAAGCAATAATGCTGATGAAAGCGGGCGTTGACTATCTCGGGTTTCCGCTTAGACTTACCGTACATAAAGAAGATCTAACCGAAGAAGAAGCAGTTGAAGTAATTAAAATAATTCCTCCTCCGCACAAAGCCGTGCTTATAACTTATCTTGATAATGCCGATGAGATAATACATCTCTGCACAAAACTAAACTTTAACATTGTTCAGCTTCACGGAAAGATTTCCAAAGGAGAATTGGAAAGAATAAAATTATTACACCCCGATCTTGAGGTAATTAAAAGTCTTGTTGTTGCAGAGAATAACTATCAGGAACTTGAAAGTACGGTTGAAACTCTATCAACTCTTGTTGATGCATTCATCACCGATACTTTTGATCCCGTAACAGGCGCGGAAGGCGCAACAGGCAAAACACATGATTGGAGTATCAGCAGAAAATTAGTTGAGATCTCTCCTAAACCGGTTATCATTGCCGGCGGACTAAATCACACAAATGTTAAACAAGCAATTTTAGAAATCCATCCCGCCGGAGTTGATGTACATACAGGTGTTGAATCCAAAGACGGAAGAAAAGATTACGACCTGGTTAAAAGGTTTGTGAAAGAATCCAAAGAAGGGTTTGCGCTGATCAATTCTTAGTAACTGAAAACTTACTCTTCAATTATTTTTTCTTTACTCCGTTTATAAATCTTGATTGATTCTTTTACCTTCTCGCGCTGCTTTGGCAAAGGAATACGGATTTTCTTCTTCTTTATTTTGATCTTTCTTTTCATTCATCATCGCGGTTCTGTAACTGCAAATTGCCCAACCTTGTTATTAATATCAAGCGGAGAGATTTATTGCAGATCATCTATTCGGTTGTTTTAAAACAAAGACGGCAAGAATTATATCCTGCCGCTTTTTAATCATTATTAACATACGAGAAACAAATTATTCAAGAGGAATATTTGCTTTGTTCTCTTTAAGCCAATCGTCAAAACTTTTTAGAGATGGATTTAGAGATTTCGAAAACTCTAAATTTCTTGCACCGGTAAAATAATTTTCGAAGTCGTGCTTGAACTGGAACATATTACCAAGATCTTCGGCACCGGGGAAACCGAAACTTCGGTACATATCGAACGGAACAGAATTGTAAACAACTTCTTGTCCTAGCTCTTTAGTGAATGTATCAGCCATCTGTTTTCCGGTTAAATGTCCGCCGGAAATACCAACTGTTTTTCCAATAAACTCATTTCCCTTTTTGAAAATTCCGTACGCACACTTTCCGATATCTACAGCGGCAATACCAGGCAGTTTTTTATCTCCCATCGGAATAGTAAGTAGAAGTTTACCATCTGTTCCCTTCTTAGGTCCCATCCCAAAGTAAATAAAATTATCCCAATAAAAAGAAGTTAACAGAAAAGTAACAGGCACTCCCTGTTCTGTAAAAAATTTATTCGATTCACCTTTCGAATCGAAATGAGGAACCTTGTACTTATCACCCAGAGTAGGCATTCTGTTATCATCAAGCGGAATCCAGTTACGTGTATCTTCCAGTGTTGACCAGATAATATGATTTAATCCGGTTTCCTTTGCCGCCCGCGCAATTGATTTTGCCTGAGAAGCTTCTTTCTCCGGTGAAAAATGTTCCCAGAAAAATGTAACAGCATATGCGCCGTAAGCACCACTAAAAGCAGACTTAATGCTTTCATAATTATCAATGTCGGCAGCAACTAATTCCACGCCTAAATCTTTCAATGCTTTTGCTTTATCGGAATTAACATCTCTTGTTAAAGCACGTGCAGTGAATTCACCCGACTTATCATTAAGAATTGCACGAATTAAGCCCCCGCCCTGGGCACAATGCTGTCAGGTTAAGGGAATTTAAAGTGTGAAAAAGTTGTTAGTAAAAAGAAACGACTATGAAAAAACAAAAAACTGATAAGAGCACTAAGAATGAGAATTTTTAGTGAATTATTTTG
>Ga0082335_1007379_pt1 | contig 13321 bp, 13 predicted proteins | sample Subgrocontami58m_FD_72375 | JGI IMG/M metagenome (GOLD analysis project Ga0082335, IMG submission 72375) | Subsurface groundwater microbial communities from S. Glens Falls, New York, USA - GMW37 contaminated, 5.8 m (SPADES assembly) (version 2) ...
AGGGCGATGAGTTCCTTCACGTTGTTGACGGGCAGCGAGGGATGAACCACCAGGGCATTGGTCAGGTTGACGCCGTGGGTGATCGGCGCAAAATCCTTGAGGGTGTCGTAGGGCAGCTTGCTGTAGACGCCGGGATTGATTGCGTGGCTGGTGGCGACCATCGCGATGGTGTAGCCGTCCGGCGCAGACTTGGCGACGATATCGCTGCCGATGGTGCTGCCGGCGCCCGGCCGGTTGTCGATGATCACCTGCTGCCCGAGCCGCTCGGAGAGTTTGCCGGCGACAGTGCGGGCCACGGTGTCCAAAATGCCTCCTGCCACCGAAGGCACCACCATGCGGATCGGTTTGGTGGGATAGTTCTGGGCGTGGGCGGAGCCGAACCAAAAAGTGGATGCCAGAAACGCGGCGAGCAGAGGGTATTGACGCATGAGCTTTCTCCGATGAGTGTGGTTGGGGGACTTCTCAAATAATTGCGCGAGCGGCGAGATCGGCCATATCCGGGTCGCTCAACGCCAATAGGCCTTGCAGGATTTCCTGATTATGCTGGCCCAGGGTCGGGGGGGCTTGGTGGTCTATCGTGGCATCCGAGAAACGCATGGGATTGGCGATCAAGGGCGTGGTTCCGGACAGCGGATGGGGCACTTCCATTTGCATCCGGCGATGCCGGACCTGGGGATCAGCCAGTGCTTGGGCCAGATCGTTGATGGGGCCGCAGCCCACCCCGACGTTTTCCATGGCGTTGCTCCAATAAGCTCCGTCCTCGCGGCTGAGCAATTCTTCCAGAATCGATACTAGCAGGTCGCGGTTTTCCAGGCGCTTGACGTTCTTGCTGAAGCGTTCGTCCTCGGCCAGTTCGGGTTTCCCCAACACCTTGCAGAAATTGGCGAATTGGCTCTCGTTTCCCACCGAAACCATGATTCTCCCTCCCTTGCACGGCAATACCTGGTAGGGGACCAAAGTGGCGTTGTCGTTGCCCCAGCGCTGGGGGATTTTACCGCTTACCAGGTAGTTGAGGTGGAGGTGGGATAGCATGGCGATTTCCACGTCCAGCAAGGCGGCGTCGATGTATTGGCCTGTTCCGGAAACCCGGTCGCGGTGGTAAATCGCTGCCAAAATCGCCGACGCGGCGTGCATGCCGGTCATGAGATCGACGATGGGCAGCCCCACCCGCATGGGACCGCCGCCGGGGCGGCCGTCTCGTTCGCCGGTGACGCTCATCAAACCGCCCATGGCCTGAAAGATCGGGTCGTAGCCGGCCCGGTGGCTGTAGGGACCGTCCTGGCCGAAGCCGGTGATGGAGCAGTACACCAGCCGCGGGTTGATCTTCCTGAGATCTTCATAAGCCAGGCCGTAGCGGGCCAGCACGCCCAGCTTGTAGTTTTCCACCAGTACGTCGGATTGGGCGACCAGCTTCCGCACGATATCCTGTCCCTTGGGTTTGGAAATATCGAGAGTGACGGATTTCTTATTGCGGTTGAAAGCCAGATAGGTGACCGACTCGCTGGTCTCTTTCCCATCCCGATCCTTCAGATAAGGGCCGCCCATGGTGCGCGTGTCGTCGCCGGTTCCGGGCCGTTCGATTTTGATGACTTCCGCGCCGTAATCCGCCAGCGTCTGGCAGGCCAATGGGCCCGCCAGGATGCGGGTGATGTCGATGACGCGGATGTTGGGCAGCAGGGTTTTTGCCATGAATGTACGGCTCTCGATGGGGCCGGGCGGTTTGGCTGAGCGGCCCGGATAAAGATGATTACTCGTGGCTATTCAGGCAGCCGCAAAACGTGCTTGGCTAGAATGTTGCGCTGAATCTCGTTGCTGCCGCCGTAGAAGGTGGCGGGACGGGCGTAGTAAAAAGTGTTGACCGCGTCGATGGTGCGATCCTTGCAAAGAATGCCGGTGGCGATGGCGCCGGCGTCCCCCAGGGTTTCCAGGGTGAATTCGCTGACGCGCTGAAAAGTTTCGGAAGCCCAGATTTTCAGCATGGAGACTTCCGGCCCCAGAGTTTCGCTGCCGTTGCGCATGACTTCGGCGAAGCGGGCGAAGGCGGAGGCCAGATCCTCCGTGTCCAGGCGCAGTTGTACAAGGCGGTCGAGGAATAGCGGGTCGTCCATCAGTCCGCGTTCGGCCGCCAGGGCGGCGAGTTGGGCCAAGGCATACTGGCAGTATTTCGGGCTGCCGATGAAGATGCGCTCGAAACCCAGCAGCGCCTTGGCTATGGTCCAGCCCATATTCGGCTTCCCCACTAGGTTGTCGCGGTGGGTGCGGGCGTTGTCGAAGAACACCTCGCAGAACTCCTCGTGCCCGGCGATGTTGCGGATGGGCCGCACGGTGATTCCGGCGGAGTCCATGTCCATCATCAGGAAGCTGATGCCTGCTTGCTTCTTGGCCTGCTTGTCGGTGCGGGCCAGCAGAAAGATATGGGTGGCGTCGTGGGCCATGGTGGTCCAGATTTTCGACCCGTTGATGACGTATTCATCCCCGTCCAACACGGCTTCGGTGCGCAGGCTGGCGAGGTCGGAGCCGGCGTTGGGCTCCGAGTAACCTTGGCACCACAGGTATTCGCCGGATAGGGTGGGCGGCAGGTATTTCCGTTGTTGTTCTGGAGTGCCGTAGCGAATGAGCAGGGGCCCCAGGTTGATGATGCCTTGGTCCGGGGTGCGGGCCGCGCCGTAGCTTTCCTGCTCCTCGATGAAGATGAGCAATTTGGCGGGGGACAGGCCCATGCCGCCGTGCTCACGCGGCCAGGCCGGCGCGATCCAGCCGTGCCGGTAGAGAGTCGCCCACCAGTCCTGCACTTCCCGCCAACGCGGCCTGCGGGAAGCGTAGCGCAAGGATTCCGGATGATGGTCGCGGAAAAAACGCCGCACCTCCATGCGGAAAGCTTCGTCGTCCAGGGCGTTCCAGTCTTGCATGGCGTATCTCGACGCTTATTCAGATCTTCTTTAGGCGCGCATGGTCTGAGGCAGCCAGAGTATCAGTTGCGGGAACATGCAGAACAGCGCGATGACGATCAAGTGGGCCGCCACGTGAGGGCCCACCCCTCGAAAGACTTCATCCAGAGACCGGCCGGTGTAACGGGAGACCACAAAAACGTTCAAGCCTACGGGCGGAGTGACCATGCCCACTTCGGCGAGGACCACCACCATCACGCCGAACCAGACGGGGTCGAAGCCCAGGGCTTTGATCACCGGCAGCATCACCGGGATGGTGAGGATCAGAATCGCCACCTGATCCATGATGCAACCCAGGAACAGGTAGATCAGAATGATCATGGCCATGATGACCCAGCGGTCCACCTGCCAGCCGCCGATGGTGGCGACGATTTGCTGGGTGGTCTGGGTCACGGTGAGAAAGTAACCGAAGAAATGGGCCCCCAGGATGATCATGAGGATCATGCAAGTGGTTTGGGCGGCCCGCATCAGGGCATGGCGGGTCGCGGAGAAGTCGGCCTTGCCCTTGGACAGCGCGATCAGGTAGGCGCCAAACGCCCCGATGCTCGCCGCCTCGGTGGGGGTGGCCACGCCGAGGTAAATGATCCCGGTTACCGCCATGAACAGCACCAACATGGGCCATACCACTTTCAGGGAGATGAATTTTTCCTTGAAGGTGTAACTTTGCCCGGCCGGGGCGCGGCTGGGATCCCGCCAGACCAAATAGAGCACGGTGAGGCTGATGGCCAGCGTGACCATGAGGCCGGGGATGACGCCGCCGATGAGCAACGCGCCGATGCTGACGTCGGCGATGATGCCGAACAGCACCAGCGCGATGCTGGGGGGGATGAGCATCGCCAGGGTGCCGGAAATGGCCACCACGCCGCAGGCCAGCTTGGGATCGTAGCCGGCCTTGAGCATGGCGGGAATGGTGGTGGATGACAAAGTGGCGGCCCCCGCGGTGCTGGAGCCGGAGATGGCGCCGAATCCGGCGCCGGCAAAGGCGGTGGCGATGCCCAAGCCACCAGGGACGCGGCCGACCCAGGTGGAGGCGGATTTGAATAGATCATCCGCCACGCCGCTGATGATGACGAACTCCGCCATCAGCAGGAACATGGGCACGGTGATCAATTCGTAGGTGCTGGCGGCGGACAGAGGAGCGGTGTCCATGATCCCCAGCACCATGTTGAGGCCGCCGAGGAAATAAAGGCCGGTGGCCCCGGAGATGGCCAGGGCGAAGCCCACCGGCACGCCGATGGTCAACATGGCCAGCATAAACAGAAGAATGGAGAGGGCCAGCATGTCAGATATCCTCGTCGTCGTGGGTGACTTCGGTAATTCCCACGGCGGTGGCGGAGCGCGTCGCCAAGGCCGTGGCCAGCGAAAATATCCCAAACACTAGGCGCAGCAACAGCAATCCCACCCCCAAGGGGATGAACACCACCGTAGCCCAAGTGGGCCAGGGGATGGCCCCCGCCACCACATCCCCGGCTTGGAGATTGCCCCAGAACTTGATGCTGCCCTGGTACACGATGCCGCTCATCACCACCGCGGTGAGGATGTAGCCGATCAATTCCATGACATGCCGGGCATGATGGGGGACGTGACGGAAGATGATGTCCACCCGCACATGGTGGTTGCTGGCCTGGGTGGTCGACAGGGACAGGAAGAACAAGGCCACCATCAGATAGAGGGAGATCAAATCATAGGACCAGGCCAAGGGGGAATTAACGAAGTAGCGCAGACCGACGTCGCAGAAGACGATGACCATGACGGCGAACAAGGCCACCGAGGCCACCGCCATCCAGATTGATTCCAGAAACAAGATCAGCCGGTGGGCCAGGTTCAGTGCTTTCATCAGGGGGTTTCTCCTCGTTTATTGAACTGGAACAGCTTCATGAGGGGAACTTGGCCGCCGCCTTTTTCGAGGCGGTTTCCGGCCGGCTTCCCATGCCCTTATTTTGAGCCGAAAAATAATAACAGAAAGGAGAACTCTGCGTTGTTAATATATATAGTTACCAACATCAACTTTCTTTCGCTTGCCTTGCGCGCCGGGGGGATACGCTCCTGATCATATAGGTGGTGTCAGGTGATGCCTGCCTGAGCTTTACACGGAGGAAATTGTAGAATGTGTAGAATGGTTCGGAAACAACGGTGTGCCGTGCAGCCCCATCAACGACATTGCTCGGGTGTTCGCCGATCCCCAAGTGAACGCGACGGCGATGTTCAAGCCGGTGGAAGGCTACCGGATCCCGGGATTCCAGGCGCTGGATCCGCCGGTCGGCATCAACGGCGAAAAAGCGCTGTTGCGAAACATGCCCACGCGATTGGGGGAGCATACCGATGAAGTGCTGCAGCGCATCGGTTAGCGGGAGGGGAAGCGGCCGATCTTCGGACGGCCGCAGTGGTGGTGTAACCCCGGAGTGCGGGGGATTGCGTCACAGGGAGTTTTTTCTGATGAATGGAGGAGTCACCATGTATCGAAGCAAAGTATTGAAAAGTCTTGCTCTAGGAATGCTGGCCGCCGCCGCTTTGGCATCCCAGCCAGTTGCGGCCCAGGACAAGAAACTGGTGCTCAGAGTAGCCGACCAGTTTCCCGTGGGCCATTTTTTTCCACGCTACGGCATCAAACCGTGGATGGAACAGGTGACCAAGGCCACCAACGGGGAAGTTCAATTCGAGTACTACCCTGCGGAGCAATTGGGCAAAGCCAAGGATTTGCTGTCGCTGGTGCAGTCCGGGGTAGCCGATATCGTGTTGTTTGCGCCGGCTTATGCTTCCGACAAAATGCCGCTGAGCGCGGTTATGGAATTGCCCGGCATGTACGCCGATTCCTGCCAGGCAACCCTGACGCATTGGAAACTGGCCAAGGAAGGCGGCATTCTCGCCCAGCGGGAATATGCTCCCAACGGAGTGCGGGTGCTGTTCTCCGGTATTTATCCGCCCTATCAACTAAGCTCGGCGAAGCGCAAGATCGAAAGCCCCAAGGATATCGAAGGCATGAAGCTGCGTGTTCTGGCGGGAGCGGGGGAGCTGACCATACGCAAGCTGAAAGGGGTGGGTGTCAGAATGGCATCTCCCGACGCCTTCGAGGCCATCACCCGCGGCACGCTGGACGGCGCCATTTTCTCCTATGGCGTGATCGTGAACTACAAGATCCCGGCCCAATATGTCACTGCCGGGACGGGCTTCGGATCGGCGGCGGCCATTTTCATCATCAGCGAGAACCGCTGGAAGCAGCTTTCCGATTCCGTGAAGAAGGCGATGGCGGAGGCGGGAGAGGCAGCCAGCCGCAGCGTCTGCGCCGGCATGGACAAGGAGGAAGTCGGTGACCTGGAGAAGCTCAAGCAGAAAGGAGTGACGGTGGTGCGCTGGTCGGCTGCGGACAAGAAGGAAATGGACGCAGTGCTGGCGTCGGTGGCCGGCGAATGGGCCGCGGAATTGGACAAGCGGGGCAAGCCAGGCAGCGAAGTGCTGAAGGCCGCTCTGGAGGCCCGGGACAGCCGCTGAATTATCGGGGATTACCGAGCTGCCCGACACCCCGGCAAAGTGCCGGTGCGTCTTGATCTTCAGGCTCATGTGCCGTTGTCGGGAGCAGCGCGTCCTGTTCCCGCCGCTCCGATCGAGGCTGGCTGGAGCCGGCGACAACGGAGCGGCATCGGAGATGTAGCTAGACAACCGCGTGGGAACGTGGCTACCCTACTTCATCCAGGATCGGAGGATTGAATGAAGACCGGAATTAGCAAGCTGCTCGGAATCGACGTGCCCATCTTCGCGTTCTCGCACTGTCGCGACGTGGTGGTCGAGGTGTCGAAGGCCGGCGGGATGGGCGTGTTCGGCGTTGCCTATAAGACGGCCGAGCAGCTCGAAGCGGAACTGAATTGGATCGATGAGCGCGTCGGCGGCAGGCCCTACGGCATCGACGTGCTTTTGCCCAGCAAGTACGAGAAGCTCGGCGAGAAGCGGGTCACGCCCGATGACCTGCCTCCGGCCCAGGTCCAATTCATGCGCCGGGTTCTCGACGAGGCGGGGATTCCGCGCCTGCCGGAAGGCGAGGCCAGAACCATGGTCCAGGAATTTCTGGACCGCATCAACATGACCCGCGAGCAGACCGAGGTGCTGCTGGAGGTGGCGTTGCGCCACCCCATCAAGGTGGTGGTGAGTGCGCTGGGCACGCCACCGAGGGAGACGGTGGAGCGGCTGCATGGCCTGGGAATCAAGGTGGGCGCCCTGGCGGGCAAGCCCCAGCACGCTGTCCGTCACAAGGAGGCAGGGGTCGATTTCATCGTCGCCCAGGGCATGGAGGCGGGAGGGCATACCGGCAAGATCACCTCGATGATCCTGTGGCCGCAGATAATCGACGCCGTGGCGCCCCTTCCCGTGCTGGCGGCGGGGGGTATCGGCCGGGGGCGGCAGATGGCGGCCGCCATGGCGCTGGGCGCGGAAGGTGTTTGGTGCGGCTCCATCTGGCTGGGAACAAAGGAGAGCGAACTCACTCCCGACCTGAAGGAGCGGTTTTTCGCGGCGAGCGCCGAAGACACGGTCCAGAGCCGGCTGCGCTCCGGCAAGCCGGCGCGCGTGCTGCGCAGCAAGCTCTCCGACGCCTGGGAGCGCCCCGACGCGCCATCCTTCGCACCCATGCCCTACCAGACCATGCTGATGGCCGAGCCGCATCTGCGCGTCGAACGGGGCAAGCTCAAGGAGTGGATGTACTATCCTGTAGGCCAGGTGGTCGGCGATATGAAGGCGGAAACCACCTGCAAGCACGTTATATACGACATGATGAACGAATTCATCGAGGCAACGGAGCGCCTCTGTCGGCTTATGCAAGCAGACTGAAGGCCCCCCAATGACTATTAACCCAGGTTTAAGGAGCGACAGTGGATTTTGAGTTGACGGCGGAGCAGGCGGCGGCCCGGGACATGGCGGTGGATTTCGCTCGCAAGGAAATCACCCCCCATTGGCGGCAGCGGGAAGCGGAAGGGGTATTTCACCGGGATCTTATCGAAAAGATGGCGGCGGCCGGCATGTTCGGCTGCCTGTTCCCGGAGGAGTACGGAGGAAGCGGGCTGGGGTTCGTGGCCCAGGTGCTCATCATGGAGGAGATGACGCGGGCCTCCATCGAGAGTGGCATGCCCTTCAACAATCAGGGGGTGAATGTCCCCATGGCCATTTACCGCTGGGGCACCGAAGCGCAAAAACGCAAGTACGTGCCGGGACTGGTGTCGGCTAAATATATCGGCTGCTTCGCGCTGACCGAGCCGGGAGGAGGGTCGGATTCGGCCGCCATGAAAACCCGGGCGCTGCGCAAAGGGGATCGCTACATCATCAATGGCAGCAAGATGTGGAGCACTCTGGGGTCCGTGGCCGATTTGATTCTGCTGTTCGCCAAGACCGATCCGGACCGGGGGCATGCCGGGGTTTCCGCTTTTCTGGTGGAGACGAAAGGGCTGAAGGGCTTCAGCGCCCGGCCGATTTCCTGCGATATCGGCACCAGTTGCATCCCCACCGCCGAGCTATCCTTCCAGGACGTGGAGATTCCCGCCGACAGCCTGTTGGGTGAGGTCGAGGGCCAGGGCTTCAAGGCCGCCATGAGCACCCTGCAATATGGCCGGGTGTGCGTTCCGGCGCGGGGGCTGGGCATCGCGCAGGCCTGCCTCGACATGACGGTGCAGTACGCCAAGGAGCGGGTGGCCTTCGGCAAGAAGATCGGCGAATTCCAGGCTATTCAGCACACCATCGCCGACATGCTGGCCAAGACCGAGGCGTCCCGCTGGCTCATCTATCGGGCAGCGGCCAGGGCCGACCAAGGACTGCCCTTCGGACGGGAAGCTTCCATCGCCAAGTATTTCGCCGGCGAGGCGGTGATGGATGTCACCGAGAAATGCCTGGAGGTTTACGGCGGTTACGGCTTCGCCAAGGAATTTCCGGTATTCCGCTATTTCACCTGCGCCCGGCTGATGCGCACCGGAGAGGGCTCCGCCAATATCCAGAAGAATCTGCTGGGAATGGACGAGTTGGGTTGGAAGAAGATCGACCGGCATGGACTTTGAGTAACCCGGAGCGCCTGGCCGTGATCGGGGCGCGTTAATATCAACGAAGGAGGAGGGGATCATGATTTATCGCTATGGCAGAGCCGCCGGGCTGATACTGGCCTTAGGGTTGACTTTTTTTAGCGGCGTCGCCGGTTCCCAGGACAAGAAAATCGTCCTGCGGCTCGCCCATAATCTGCCCGTCAATCATTTCCTGGTGGAACCCTTGGTCAAGTATTGGATGGATGCGGTGGCCAAGAATGCGGGTGGGATGGTGCAGTTTGAATACTATCCGGCGGAGCAATTGGGCAAGGCTAAAGACATGTTGTCCTTGGCCTTGTCCGGGGTCACTGATATTGCCCTGGTGGTGCCGGCCTATGTTTCCGACAAGATGCCGCTATCGGTGGTAGCGGAGTTGCCGGGGAGCTTCGGGACGTCCTGTGCCGGAACCTTCGCCCTCTTGCCCTTGACGAGGGAGGGAGGCGTGATTGCGGCCAAGGAATACGCACCCTTGGGGTTTCGGCCCCTTTTCAGCATCGTGCTGCCTCCATATCAGATTTTTTCGCGTCACAAGTTAGAGTCGGTCAAAAGCCTTGAGGGGCTAAAGCTGCAGACCACGGGAGGGCCGAAGGAAAACATGATTCGCAAACTGAAGGCTGTCCCGATCCGAATGACGGGGCCAGAGATCTATGAGTCCCTGTCCCGGGGAACCATCGACGGCGGCACCCTGGCTACCGGAAGCATCCTGTCTTATAACGTGCCTGGGCCGGCGAAGTTCGTAACTGCGGGGGAAAATTTCGGCAGCGTGGTGGCTATTTTCGGCATCGGCGAAGCGCGTTTCAAGAAATTATCGGACAGTGTCCAGAAGATCATGCTGGAGGCCGGTGAGGCCGCCGGCCGGAATGCGTGTGCGGTGGTGGACAAAGGAGTGGAAGCGGACTATGAGAAGCTGAAGCAGGGGGGCATGACGGTGGTGAGCTTCCCGCCCGCGGATCGCAAGGAAATCGCCGCCCTGGCCGTCACGGTCCGGGCCGAGTGGGCCGATGCCCTGGACAAGCGCGGCAAGCCGGGGAGCGAGGTGCTCAAAGCCTTTACCGAGGCCTTGGTTGCCGGGCGGTAGCTCAGGAGCGAAACAGATCGGGTAGGGAGAATCTCCCGCCCGACCTGACTGAAGCTTCTAAGTGCGCCTGAAACATGCCCGTAAACGCTGCTGCCCCGGCCAATCGAACGCCCGATGAGCTTCCGGGCTACAACCCTAGATCCTTGGCGATGGAGGTTCGCATGACTTCGCTGGAGCCGCCGCCGATGCGCATGATGCGGGAATCCCGGTAGTGGCGCTCCATGGGGAAGTCGGGCATCATGGAATAGCCTCCCAGGATTTGCATGCCTTCGTCGGCGACTCGATGGTAAGCCTCGCAGGTGAACACCTTGGCCATGGAGGCTTCCTTGCGGCATTCGATCTTGGCGTCCAGCCGGCGGGCCAGATCGTAGCTCATGAGGCGGGAGATGTGCACCTGAGTTTGCATGTCGGCCAACTTGTGCTGGATCACCTGGAATTTGCCGATGGGTTGGCCGAACTGCACCCGGTCCTTGGCATATTGCACGGCGCAGTCCAAGGCATTCTGGGCGGCCCCGGTGACTTGGGCGGCGATAGCGAAGCGCTCCTTGTTGAGGTTGGTCATCAGGTGCTTCCAACCGCCGTTGAGTTCCCCCAGCAGATCGTCCTTGTGGACCCGCACGTTGTCGTAGCTGACGCTGTTGGTGCCCACCGAGCGGAAACACAGGGTATCCAGCCGCCGGATGGTGACGCCGGGGCTGTGGGGGTCCACGAAGAACAGGCTCATCCCCTTGCGCTGGGGGAGGTTGGGATCGGTCCGGGTCACCAGCACGGTGCGGGTGGCGAGGTCCACCTGGGAGTTGAAGATCTTCGAGCCGTTGATGATGTAATAGTCCCCGTCCCGCACCGCCCGGGTTTGAATCCCCGCGGCGTCGGAGCCGGCGTTGGGCTCGGTGAGGCTCATGGAAGACTTGAACTTGCCCGCCGCAATCAAAGGCAGATATTTGCGGCGCTGCTCTTCGCTGCCGTAGGTGAGCAGCGACTGGGCGCCGTGCACCGTGGCGCGGTATACCAGCACCGAGAGCTCCAACAGCCCGTAGGACAACTCCTCCAGCACGATGCCCAGCTCCGTGAAACCCAGGCCCGCGCCGCCGTATTCTTCCGGGATGCCGATACCCAGCCAGCCCATTTCGCTGATCTTGTCGAAAGTGTCCAGCGGGGCGATTTTCTCCTGGTCGCACTTCCTCGCGTATTCCTCCGGCACTTGCTCCCGCACGAAGCGCCGCACTGAATCCCGCAGCATCAATTGTTCTTCGGTGAAACTGAAATCCGCTCCTGCTCGCATGGCTGTTCTCCTGTCGCTCGCTAATACTTCGTTGAACACCTTCTGTCTCGGCCCCGATTGCCGGGAAAATTACTTGCCTGCCGCGATCCGCAGCTTTTCCAGCGCCTCCGGGTTAACCGGGGACGACAGGTCCTCCGGCGGCGCGTCGACGTAGATGGCCCGCACCACCGGCCGCATGATCTTCATGCCGCGGCTCTTGGGCAGGTCCGAGACCAGGATGATCGCCTTGGGGCGGAATCCTGGCAAGCGAAAAAAATGATTGCCTTGCCGAACTCGAACGCGATCATGGCATACCGCGTGAACCATGACAGGCGTCATGATAATACAAGGCCGGGAACTCAAGCGCCGAGGATATCGGACTGATCCAAGGGCTCTTGGCTGAACATCTGGACTGGGGCAGAACCCGACAGAGGCAAGAGCTTCGCTGCCGCTGGGACTGGCGCAACGCAGAGGGCCGCATCAAGGATATGGCCGCGCGCACGCTGCTCTTGAAGCTGGAGCGCCGGTGATTGCCGCTGTAGGGTTGATCCTCCAATCAACTGATCCTCCAATTAACTTATCCTCCAATCAACTTGACAACGACTGTTTCAGGAGCAACACTCCCAACACCTCGTCGCATTGGGCACAGGCGGCGCATCGCAACCCAGGTTCAACGCTGCATTCCGGAAGGCATAGGCATGAGACAAGACAAGACAATCCGCTCTGAAATGGGCTGGAGCACCGTGGACAAGATCGTAGTTCGTGGCATGGATCTCGTGAATGAGGTCATCGGCAAGGTAGCGCTCGGCGACATGGCCTGGCTCGAGATCAACGGGACGCTACCCACGCCGCAGCAGTCGGTGCTGTTCAATGCGCTGATGGTCACCCTGGTCGAACACGGCATGACCCCGAACGCCATTGCGACACGCATGACCTACCTCGGCGCACCGGAAGCGCTGAACGCCGCCGTCGCAGCGGGACTCTGTGGCATGGGAACGGTATTCGTCGGCACCGCTGAGGGCTCGGCGCGCATCATGCAGGAAGCGCTGAAAGACGTCGAAAAGCCTGATCTCAAGTCGATCGCGGCACGAATCGTCGCCGACCTGCGCGCCAGAAAATCCAGCGTCCCCGGGATCGGGCATCCGATTCACAAACCGATCGATCCCAGAACGCCGCGGCTGTTCCAGCTCGCAAAGGAAAACGGCTACTACGGCCGCTACTGCGAGCTGATTCAGCTCATCGCCGCCGAGGCTGAGCGAGTATCCGGCAAAGTACTGCCGGTGAACGCCACCGGCGCAATAGGCGCCGTGGCAAGCGAGCTGGGCCTCGACTGGCGCATCTGCCGCGGCATTGCGGTCATGGGTCGTGCGATCGGCCTGGTCGGCCACATCGCCGAAGAAATCCGCAATCCAATAGCAAAAAATATTTGGGAACGCCTCAATGAAGAGACCTCAGCGCATCTGCGCCCCAAGCCGGGCAATCATCCGAAGGAATAATGTGCTGACACGGAACGCAGCGGATCTCAAGCAGCGCTTTGCCGGCATCGGCGTGGAAACCGCACCCATGTCGGCGCGAGAATTCGGCCAGCAGGTACGCAATGAAGCGCAGATGTGGAGCCGGATCATCAAGGCGACCGGCGCCAAACCCGGATAAGCATGCCTCCCCCCGTTTGACCTTCGGAGATATCGAGGTTGGCGCGTGCCGGCGCGGTGATGGGCGTACGCTTCCCTTGACTTGCGAAGCGAAAGGGCCAAAGCGCGATGAAACTCCTGAAAGATATCCGCGTCCTGGATCTGGGCGGGTTTATCACCGGCCCCTACGCCTCAATGCTGCTTGCCGAACTTGGGGCCGATGTCGTAAAGGTGGAAAGACCCGGCGCAGGCGACCCTTTTCGGGCATTTCAAAATGGACTGTACAGTCCCCATTTTCAGGCCCACAACCGCAACAAGCGGTCTATCGCCCTGGAATACACCAAGCCGGA
>Ga0082335_1007381_pt1 | contig 13315 bp, 10 predicted proteins | sample Subgrocontami58m_FD_72375 | JGI IMG/M metagenome (GOLD analysis project Ga0082335, IMG submission 72375) | Subsurface groundwater microbial communities from S. Glens Falls, New York, USA - GMW37 contaminated, 5.8 m (SPADES assembly) (version 2) ...
CGAACCCCGAACCCTGAACCCCGAACCCTGAACCCTGAACCCTGAACCCTGAACCCTTGAGGCAATTCAGCGCCTGCGCGACGGAGACCGCGGCGAGCCGCTTGCCGATGCCGGACGGTCCGGCCAGCACGAGGCTCGGCGGCAGCGTGCCGCCGGCGACCGAGCGCGCCAGCAGGTCGATCAGATGGGCGTGGCCGATAACGTCCCGGAAAGGCACGGTATCGGCATGCTACCACGCGCTAGCCGCCGCTCTTCTTCCTGGGAGGCTCGGTCGCACTGGGCGAATCCGGCTCGTCTTGCTTGCCGACGCCGAAGATCCTCGACCAGAAACCGCGGAGCCTGGACGTTCAGTTCTATAATTGGCGAACCTCCTGTCCGTGGGGATCTCACATGCCCAGGTGGTTCATCGGCGGACCTGATCTGAAGGTGACGCCGAGTTCCGGCGGCTGGGACGACCGCAAGGCGAAGCCGGCAGCCACGTCCGCCGCGCAGAATCGGTAGCACATTGAAAGCAGTCAGGCAGGCGGGCGGCATCGTCTTTCGCGGCAGCGGCCGCGACCTGTCGATTCTGCTCGTCACGTCGAAGAAGGAGCCCGGGTTCTGGATCTTTCCGAAGGGCCACGTCGAGCCGGGAGAAACGGATGCAGAGGCCGGCGTCCGCGAAACGCAGGAGGAGGCCGGCGTCACCGGCGAACTGCTGGGACCAGTGGGTGCGCCGCTCGAGTACGAGTGGGGCGGCGAGTGGTACAGCGTCCAGTACTTCCTGATCCGCGCGACGTCGGAGTCGCCGGCGACCGACGGCCGCACGATCGCGTGGCTGTCGTTCGAGGAAACGCTGACGCGACTGAGCTTCGATGACTTCGGGCGCCTGCTGCGCGAGGCACGGGCACAGATGGAAGGGACAAAAGCGCGCATGACGCCCGAGGTCGAGATCTACGACACCACGCTCCGCGACGGCACGCAGGGGCACGGGATCAACCTGTCGGTCGCCGACAAGCTGCGGATCGCGGAACGGCTCGACGCCTTCGGCGTGCAGTACGTCGAGGGCGGCTGGCCCGGTTCCAACCCGAGGGACATCGAGTTCTTCAGGGAGGCGAAGCACCGCACGTTCTCGTCGGCCCGCCTCGCCGCGTTCGGATCGACGCGCCGCAAGGACACATCCGCCCGTTTCGACGAGCAGGTGCGCCTGCTCATCGAGGCGGACACGCCGGTGGTGACGATCTTCGGGAAGACGTCGCTGCTCCACGTCCGCGAGGTGCTGCAGACGACGCCCGAAGAGAACCTGGAGATGATCGCGGACACCGTGCGCTACCTGAAGCAGCACGGCAAGTTCGTCGTCTACGACGCCGAACATTGTTTCGACGGCTTCAAGGAAGATCGCGCGCATGCGCTCGCGACGCTGCACGCCGCCGAGAAGGCAGGCGCCGACATCGTCACGCTGTGCGACACCAACGGCGGATCGCTGCCGTCCGAGATCGCGGAGATCACGCGCTTGGCGCGCGCCGCGCTCCGCGCGCGGATCGGCATCCACACCCACGACGACATCGGCCTCGGGGTCGCGAACGCGCTGGCCGCGCTCGAGGCCGGCGCCACTCACGTCCAGGGAACGGTGAACGGCTGGGGCGAGCGGACCGGGAACTGCAACCTGATATCGGTGATTCCGATCCTGCAGTTCAAGCTGAAGAAGACGTCGGTGCCCGCCGAGTCGCTGTCCACGCTGACGGAGCTCTCGCAGTTCGTGGACGAGCTCGCGAACCTCCGTCCGAACCCGCGGCTCCCGTGGGTCGGCGCGGCGGCGTTCTCGCACAAGGGCGGGACCCACGTCAACGCGGTGTCGAAGGTGCTGAGCAGCTACGAGCACATCGACCCGGCGCTGGTCGGCAACACGCGCCACGTGCTCGTCAGCGACCTCGCCGGCCGCAGCAACATCGTGTTGAAGGCGCGCGAGCTCGGCTTCGACCTCTCGAACGACACGCCGGAGCTGCGCGCCATGCTGGCGACGATCAAGGAGCTGGAGCACAAAGGGTACGAGTTCGAGGCGGCCGACGGATCGCTGGCGCTGCTCATCCGGCGCGCGCTGGCGCACACGCCGCCGCCGTTCACCGTCGACGCGTATCACGTCTCGATGCGCGCGGAGGGCGGGTCGTCGGTGTGCGAGGCGACGGTGAAGGTCCGCGTCGGCGAGGAGCACGCGCACACGGTGGCCGACGGCGACGGTCCCGTGAACGCGCTCGACGCCGCGCTGCGCGCCGCGCTCGTCCGGTTCTACCCGCAGCTCCAGACCGTCCGGCTGACGGACTACAAGGTCCGCATTCTCGATTCGACGTCCGGGACGGCGGCGACGACGCGCGTGCTCATCGAGTCGAGCGACGGCACGTCGGAGTGGGGCACGATCGGGGTGAACGAGAACATCATCGAAGCGAGCCTGCAGGCGCTGGTCGACAGCCTGGAATGCGCGCTCGCGAAAAGCGGGTCCGGGTCATCCCCGCGCTGATTCAACACAAAGGACACAAGGGACACAGAGGATCCGGACGTCCTGTGCCATCTCTGGCGTCCGGCTTCAGCCGGACCTGGACGACGACGATCAACGCAGAGCCCGCAAAGCCCGCAGAGACGACGTCTCGCTAGAACGCCAGCATGTAGGTCAGCTTGGCGATGAGCGCCCGATTCTGCATCTCGTTGGTGAGGGTGTCGTGCCGCTCGTTGTACACGAGGAAGAAGTCGCTGAGCGGATGGTGGATGAGGTTGAACCGGATGTTCGAGCTCCACTGCTGCGCGTCGGTGTTGTACTGCACGAGCGCGTTCACGAACATCTTCGTCGAGAAGTTGTAGTTCAGCTTCGTCGTGAGGAGATCCGTCGTGAACGCTCCCGCCGGGAGCGCAATCGCGTTTCGCGACCACGTCACGGAGAAGTTCAGGTTCTCGCTCGCTTTGGTGGTGAAGCCGACCTGATAGGAGCTCTTGTGACCGTTGTAGAAGTCGCCCGTCGAGATCCGCCAGTTCGCTGAGAGCCGCGCCGAAGAGTTCGTGTTGCCGAAGACGAAGTACTCGTTGAAGTCGTACTGCCCCGGCAGGATCTTGATGTTCCGCCTGCTGTTGACCGTGAACGGCGCGAGGAGGACTTCGACGTTGCCGTTGAGCCCCGGCTCGACCATGGCGCCGTTCTGGAAACTGATCTGCATGTGGTAGTCGAGATAGCGCGAGTCGAGGCCGCCCTTCGTCCGCGTGACGTTCTGAATCTGATAGTGCGGGTGGATTTCACGCAGCCAGGTCTGGGCCGACTTGAAGCGCTGGTGCACGCCCAACTGCGCTTCCCCCCGGTTCACGCCGATGCGTGGGATGTACCCCATCTGGTCGTTGAATCGCTCTCCGATCGTGAGCAGGAAGCCGCGGGCGTCCCAGAAGCTGTCGCGATAGCTGAAGCCCGCCCGGGCCGAGACGTCGCCGCCGCTTCCCTTCATCACGGACGTCGGGGAGAACGTCTTGGCGACGAACGAGTTGATGTTGAAGTTGCGGAAGAAGCGCAGGTTCATGTCCGCACCGACCGTCCGATTGAACCGCGGGCCGTTCTCGTCCTTGTTCATGAAGATGACGCCCACGTCGGAATTCCGGAGGATGTCGCGCCGCACCCGAAACGTGGTGAAGTTCACGGGCAGGGTCTTACCCAACTCGTTCTCGTGAATCGCCAGCACGCCGAGGCTGTAACGCCCCGTGCGGCCGGTCAACCTCGTCCCGCCTCCGAGCGGGATGGCGTCGCCCGTGTCGTTCAGCCCGATGCGCCGGCTGAAGAAGAGAACCACGTCGCTGGCGACGGAGTTCTGCCGGGCACCGGTCTGGCGGTCGTTGCCAGGACCGAACTGGAACACGCCGGAGTTCTCGAGGAAGAAGTCGCGCTTCTCGGGGAAGAACAGGCTGAAACGCGTGAGATTCACCTGCTGCTCGTCGGCCTCGACTTGCGAGAAGTCCGTATTGACCGTGAAGTCCCACGTCAGCCCCGTCGTCACGCCGTACTTGGCGTCGATGCCGAACGCGCGATCGCCGGCGAGGCTCGCTCCCGCCGTCCACCCGCCACTCGTCAGGGCATACGGCTTGATCTTCAGGTTCGCGCCGGGATGAAGGCCCTGCAGACCTTCCAGGGTGCCCGCGAGCGACACACGCTGCAGCCGATAGATCCGTGGAAGCGGCGACCAGAACGCGTCCTCGTTGCGCCGACGGATGCGGCGCATGAAGTTGATGCCCCAGGTCTGAGGACTTTCGTTGCCGAACTTGAACGTCCGCAACGGAAGGGCGATCTCGGCGTACCAGCCGTCGTCGGCAATCCGCGTCTTCACGTTCCACACGCCGTCCCAGTTGGCGTTGATTTCGCGGCCGTCGCCCACCATCTGCGCGTCCCACTTCGCGCCCATGGCGTTGATGTAGAACATGTAGCCGTTCCGGCGATCGTTGAAGGTATCGAGGATGACGCCGAAGCCGTCGGACTCCCCGGCGTTGTAGTCCTTCTTCAGATCGCTCGTGATGATGCGGTCGGGCTCGCGATCGTGCGCGACAACCGCGATGTAGAGGTTCGTGTCGTCGTAGAGGACGCGGACTTCGGTCTCCTCCGACGCGGCCTGCCCTTCCCTGGGCTCAGACTGGAGGAAGCCATCGGCCACCGGCGCGTCCTGCCAGGTGGGCTCGTCGAGCACCCCGTCCAGCGTGATGGGTCCGCTCGCCCGCACGGCGGGCATCTTGTGATCCAGCTGCGCGGTGTTGTAGTTGATGCGATCGGCTCCCGCGGCCACCCGCACGGTCAACAGGGACGCACCCATCAGAACGACGGTACACAGTTTTCGCATGATCGATACGCCGGCCACTGGGGACCTGAGCGGATGTTGCGGGACGGCCCATAATCTACGCACCGCCGGCGATTAAGGGAAGCGCAAAACGCGGCCGCCTGGGCAGAGTGGCTGGAACCGAGTGGTCCGCTTGCTTGCCGGGTCGCGTTTCCTGCGAGAACCCGATGGTGTTGAGGTCGCGTTTCACGGGCGCCAGCGGGGGAAGCAGGGCCGGCGTCAGGAAGTCGATGTCGAACTGGCAGGCCGGCCCCTGAAGAAACGTCGCCACGCCAGCGCCAGTCCCGTCCACGACATCACGCACGCGGCGGCGGCGGCAATGGCCGCAATCGTCTGACTCGGGAAGGCGAGGACCTCGCCCGTGTGGGCGAACCGCAGGTACGTGCGAACCCGCGCGCCGAGACTTCGGTCGCCGAACGTCACGAGGCCGACCACCTCGCCGGTCTTCATGTCGAGCGAAAGCACGGATCGCTTCTGCGGTTGCTGGCTGGTGCCCTGCTCGATCGTGAATTGCAGCGGCGCGTTCGCCGCGGTGGGCAGGCGTGCCGTGATGGTCTGCCAGCCAGGGCCTTGTTGCTCGGCGCGCGCCCAGAGTTCGGTCACGCGGTCCATGTCCACGGCGGGACCGCCGCGAGGAGCCGAGCCGCGCGGCCCGCCGCCTCCGCGCCCACGTCCTTCGCCGGGGCCACCTCGCCCGCCGGCCGGTCCTCTCTGGCCGCGCCCGCCGCCCGTGAGTTGCCGAGCCTCGCCACCGTTTTGCGCCATGGCCTGGACTGAACCACGCCGGGGTTCGGGGGGCTCGCCGACCGCACGAAACACCAGATCGCTGGCCCATGGATAGGACATGGGCAACGCGCCCACAACGACGATGAGGAGGGGGAGCGAGCACCAGAAGCCCAGAACGTGATGCCAGTTGAAGTCGCGTGCCTTGCCTGGCAGCCCGCGCCTGAACCACAGGACGCTCCGCACGGCGTTCCACGACAGGTTGCGCGGGAACCACAGGATGAAGCCGGTCACCACCATGAACACCACGGCCAGGTTCGACGCCGCGGCGATCGTGTGCCCGATACCGCCACGTCCGGAGCCCAGTCCGGTGTGCCAGGCCGAGATCACGCGAAAGAAGGGTCGGGGGCCATCCGTGCTTTCTCCCCAGACTCGTCCCGAGTACGGGTTGAGGAAGAGCGTGCGTCGCCCGATACCCACCTCCGCCGGCACGGACGGGTCGGCGTGGAACGTGATGCTCGAAATCGCCGCATCGGGTCGCTCGGCGCGAACGGCGGCGACGATCTGGTCCGGCCGAAGGTGCGGCGTTCCAGGCGAGGGCGGTGCTGCCCGGTAGTCGTGCGAGTCGTACCACTCGAGGATCTGCCGCTGGTAGGTCAGGAGCACGCCGGTGGCCGACATGATGAAGATGACGAGCAGCGTGGTGACGCCGGTGGCGAGATGAACCCAGAACAGAAGCGTGCGCGGTTTCATGATCTTCGGGCTCGAAAGGTCCGGAATGGCCTGCCGAAATGGCGCGCGTCGACCGCCGTCCATTCTGGGCCAATTCGAGGCTCCCGCCAAGGCTCAACCGGCGGATATGTCTGAATGTCTCGAATTGGCGTGTTGACAACCGGAAGGCCGGGATCGCTCATGACGAGATGCCGCTGCGATGGCTCTGGCACGACGGCTTTCCCCGTACGACGGCCTTCTCTGCGGGTTTTGCGGGCTCTGCGTTGACCGTCCTGGATCACGGCAGGCAGGCCTGAAGGCCTGCACTACTTCGTGTCGGATCAGCGCGGCAGGTAGTGCAGCAGCTTCAGGATGTCGGAGAACACACCCATCGCCGTCACATCGGCGCCGGCGCCCGGCCCCTGCACGACGAGCGGCGTGCGGGCGTAACGCTTCGTCGTGAACGCGATCAGGTTGTCGCTCCCCTTCGCCGACGCCACGGGATGGCTTTTGGGAAATTCCTTCAGCCCGGCGCGCGCCTTGCCGCCCTCGAGCGTGCCGACGTAGCGCAGCACGGCGCCCTTGCCCGCCGCGCGCTTCACACGCGCCGCCAGCTCCGCATCGCACTGCTCGAACGCCGAGAAGAACCGGCTCGAGTACGGCCCGCGCGCGAGCGCCTTCGGCACCAGGCTGTCCACCCGCACTTCATCGAGGTCCATCGTCAGCCCGATCTGGCGGCCGAGGATCAGCAGCTTTCTCGCAACGTCCTGCCCCGAGAGGTCCTCGCGCGGATCGGGCTCGGTGAACCCCATCCGGTGCGCGTCGCGCACGAGCGAGCTGAACGGCACGCTGCCGTCGAAGGTGTTGAAGAGATAGCTGAGCGTCCCCGACAGGATGCCTTCGATTCGCACGATCTCGTCGCCGCTGGCGATGAGATCCCGCAGCGTCGAGACGATCGGCAGCCCGGCGCCCACGTTCGCCTCGAACAGGAAGTAGCGCTTCCGCCGTTCGAGCTGCCCCATCAGCGTGGAGTAGCGCCGCCACGGCAGCGCGTTGGCCCATTTGTTCGGCGTGATGATGTGCAGGTTCGCCTCGATGAACGCCGGATACGCGTCGACGATCGAGGGACCGACCGTGCAGTCGACGAGGGCGGCGTTGGTGAGGTCCATCGCCGCAATCCGCTGCGCGAACGCCGCCGGGTCCATCCGGTGGCGTGAGGCCCCGAGGATCTCCTTCCACCGCCCGAGATCGATCCCGACAGCGTCGGCGACGAACCGCCTGCTGTTCGCCAGGCCGACGACCGTGACGTCGAAGCCTTTCGAGAGCAGATAGCGCCGCTGCTGCCCGAGCTGCTCGAGCACGGCGCTGCCGACGTTGCCGACGCCGACAAACGCGAGCGCCAGCCGCGTTTTCGTCTCGAAGAACGCCTGGTGGATCGCGTTCAGCGCGCGGACCTGCTCCGCCGCGTCGATGACGCACGAGATGTTGCGCTCCGACGCGCCCTGCGCGATGGCGCTGATGTTGATGTTCTGGCGGCCGAGCGCGCCGAACACCTTGCCCGCCACGCCCGGACGTCCCTTCATCCCTTCGCCGACGACGGCCAGAATCGCCTGATCGTCTTTGACGTCAATCCCCATCGACTGCTCGTGGAACTCGAACTGGAACGCCTGCCGGATCGCCTCGATCGCGCGTGCCCGGTCGGCGCTCTGCACGCCGAAGCAGATCGTGTGCTCCGACGAGGCCTGGGAGATGAGCACGACGTTCACGCCTCGCGAGGCCAGCGTGCCGAACACGCGTCCGGCCACGCCCGGCACGCCCACCATGCCCGGCCCGCGCAGCGTGAGCAGCGCGAGGTCGCCCACCGACGTGATCCCCTTCGCCAGCTTCCCGTCGTCCACCGCGTGCCGGGAAATGCGCGTGCCCGGCGCCGCGGGGTTGAACGTGTTCTTGATGAGAATCGGGATGCGCCTGGCCACCGCGGGCGCGATGGTCGCGGAGTGCAGGACCTTCGCGCCGAAGTACGACAGCTCCATCGCCTCTTCGTAGGTCATGGTCGGCAGCACGAACGCTGCCGGCACCACGCGGGGATCGGCGCTCAGCACGCCGTCCACGTCGGTCCAGATCTCGATGACCGATGCGCCGACCGCGGCACCCACGATCGCGGCGCTGTAGTCGGACCCGTTGCGGCCGATGGTGGTCGTCTGGCCGTCTTCCGTCGCGCCGATGAACCCGGTGACGATGGGCAGCGCGCGGGGGGAGTCGCGGAACAACCCGGCGAAGTACGCGCGCGCCCGGCGATTCGTCTTCGTGAAGATGACGCCGGCGTGCGTGAACTGATCGTCGGTGACGAGGAAGTCGCGCGCGTCCACGCACACCGCGCGCTCGGTCGGCGCGAGATACGCCGCGACGACGAGCGCCGACAGCCGCTCGCCGAAGCTCGCGGTCATGTCGAGCGCGCGGAGCGGGCAGTGACGAAGGAGGTGGACGCCCTGCAGCGTGCTGCGCAGCTCGGCGAGCAGCGCGTCCACCTGCCGGCGGACCCGAACGGGGCGCCCTCCGACGAGGTGCGCGACGGCGGACCGGTGGCGGCGCGCAATCTGCTCGAACGCGTCCTCGTAGGCGGCGTCGGCCCGCTCCGCGAGCCGCGCGCACTCGAGCAGCTGGTTCGTGACGCCCTGAAACGCCGACACCACACTGATGACAGGCTCGCGCCGCCGTGCCTCGACCAGAATGCGCCCGACCTCGCGGATCGTGGCGGGAGTGGAGAGGGAAGACCCCCCGAACTTGAGTATTTTCATGTGCTGCGATCAGTTACGTGATGTTCAGCCAGGCGTGGTCCATCTCGTCGACGTGCGGTCGCCCCAGCCGACCCACTGATCCGGATCGGGGTTCGACCTGTTCGCCTTCGTGTTGTCGTACCACGCCAGCATGTGGAGGATCGTGCCCTTCGGCAGCCGCGGTGCCACGTCATCGTCGTAGATGTACATGTTATGCCAGTTGAAGTTGAAGAGCCCGAGCACTTCGCGGTGCTTCGGCTCCTGGCCCTTCGGGTAGAGCCACACGGCCAGCTCCGAGCGCGTGGTGCGTGATCTTGCGGGCATTCTTGCCCACGGGACGGATGTCGATCGCTCGAACCCAGCGCGGCTCGGTGAGGCCGGTCGGCACGTTCGGCCTTGATTTGTATCTGGCCGCAGGGCGGCCGGGTATGATGCCCCTCAGGCCGGGGTGATGGAACCGGCAGAAATTGGTGAGTTGGCGCCTTGGTGACTTGGTGATTTGGTGATTTGGTTTGACGCGCGATTGTCGATTCTTGTCCTGGTCGGCGTCGCCCTCCTCAACGCGTCGTGCAGCGGCGACGCCCCCGGCGCGCGAACCCCGGCAGTCGTCTGGCGCAAGCTCGGGTCGTGGTCCGGCCGCGGGTCGATGCAGACCGAACCGTTCATCAGCGACACCGGCTCGCTTCGCCTGCGTTGGGAAACCAGGAACGAGGTGACGCCCGGAACGGGGATCTTTCGCGTGACGCTCCACAGCGACGTCAGCGGACGAGCCCTCGTCCTCGCGGTCGACGCGCGAGGCGTCGGACGGGACACGACGTACGTCAACGAGGATCCCCGCCCGTTCTTCCTTGCCGTGGAGTCGGCCAACCTCGACTGGACCCTCGCGGCCGAGGAGGGGGTCGCGGCGACCGCCCTACGCCAGGATCAGCGCCGAGTCGAAGGACGTTGAAAATCAAGAGGATTTGGCGTAAGTTCGTCTCACTTCGGACTTCAGCCTCGGCGGCGAGCACGTGCGAAAGGTTGTGACCATGCCTGAGAACAAAACGAACAAGCTCGTCGGCCTCAACTACACGACCCCCGACCTCATCGCCAAGGTAACGGGGAAGGCGAAATACGCCGAGGACTTCCGCGTCGAAGGGATGCTGTTCGCCAAGCTGCTCCTGAGCCCGATGCCGCATGCCAGGGTCGTGCGGATCGACACGCGCGCCGCCCTGACGATGCCCGGCGTGAAGGCGATTCTGACCGTCGACGATCTGCCGGCCGTCGTGGAAGGCGCCAACCTCGGCGAAGGCATCATCGCGAGCACGCTCAGCGAGCGCGGTCTGACGAACGAGCCGCTCTACGTCGGCGAGCCCGTGCTGGCCGTGGCGGCGGTGGACGAAGCGACGGCAACCGAGGCGATCGAGAAGATTCAGATCGAGTACGAGCCGCTGCCCTTCGCCGTGGATCCCATCGAGAGCCTGCGGCCGGGAAGTCCCAACGCCCGAACCCAGGGCAACGTCTGGGTGCGGCCGGCGCCGGCGCCGGCCAGCCCGGGGGCCGCCGCGACGGCGCCCCCGGGACCCAAGGTCCAGGAACTGAAATGGACCGAAGCGGATTTCGCCGCCGCGAGAGATGGCCAGCTCCCGCTCGGCAAACACACTGACGAGTGGCTGGTGGGCGATCTGGAGGCGGGGTTCAAAGAGGCGGACCTCGTCCTCGACGAAACGTTTGTCGGCAACAACACGAGCCATCAACCGCTCGAGACGCGGACGGCGATGGCCTACTGGCAGAACGGCAAGCTCTACATGCACTGCTCGACCCAGAGCACGATGCGGACGGTGGGCGCCGTCGCGCGGTGGGTCGGCATCGATCCGGCCAACGTCGTGATCATCAGCGAGTACACAGGCGGCGGCTTCGGCAGCAAGGGATCGTCCTCCGTGTTCACGGCGGTCGCCGCGCTGCTTTCAAAGAAGGCCAACGCGCCGGTGATGATGCGCATTACGCGAGACGACGAGCATCACATCGGGCGGGCGCGTCCGGCGATGCATTCGCGCGTGAAAGTCGGCTTCCGCAAGGACGGTCGCATCACCGCGCTCGACGGGTTCATCGTCGTTGACAACGGACCGTACGACGTCGTGAGCGACTCGCGGTCGGCCGGCGATCACATCTCGCTGTGCTACCAGCCGATCGCGATGCGCTGGCGCTCGCTGACGGTGCTGACCAACACGCCGCCACGCGGCGCGCAGCGCGCGCCGGGCGGGATGCAGGGCAACGCGCTGATGGCGCCGATCCTCGCGAAGGCCGCGCGCAAGCTCGGGATCGACGAGGTCGCGATTCACCGGATCAACGCGCCGGAGGGCAAGGCGAAGTTCGGCGCGCTCAACGCCCGAGGGAGCCAGAATTACGCGACCAGCGCCTTTCTCAAGGAGGCGCTGGACAAAGGCGCCGACCTGTTCAAATGGCAGGAGCGGAAGGCGCGGAGCGGGCAGCGCACCGGCTCGAAGGTGCGCGGCGTCGGCGTGGCTGTCAGCGCCTACTCGGCCGGGTCGATGGGATTCGACGGGCTCCTCGTCATCAAGCCGGACGGCCGCCTGATGATCCAGTCCGGCATCGGCAATCTCGGCACCGAATCGGTCTTCGACGTCCATCGCGTCGCCGCCGAGCTGCTCGGCATCCCCTGGGAGCGATGTGATGTGACCTGGGGCAACACGTCGAAGAACGTGCCGAACACCTGCGGCCAGGGCGGCAGCCAGACGACCCACGCGATGACGCGCGCGGCACACGCGGCGGCGACCGACGCGAAGAAGAAGCTCCAGGAGATCGCGGCCAGGACACTCGGTGGGAGCGCCGACTCGTATCAGGTGGCCAACGAACGTGTGTCAGCCGGCGGAGGCAGCCTGACGTTCGCGCAAGCGGCGCAGAAGGCCATCGAGCTCGGCGGCACGTACGACGGACATGAGCTGCCAGCCGACATCAACAACTTCACCAAGCGGTCGGCGACCGCGCTCGCCGGTCAGGGGCTGATGGGCGTGGCGCGCGACACCTACGGTCGCGACGGCACGTCGAAGTCCTACGTCGCCGGGTTCGCCGAGGTTGAGGTCGACGTCGAAACCGGCGCCTACACGGTCCTCGACTTCGTCGCGGTCGCCGATTGCGGGACCGTCATTCACCCCCGGAGCCTGGGCGGCCAGATCCTGGGCGGCATCATGCTGGGCTTCGGGCACGCGCACGGCCAGCACTGGGTGTACGACCAGCAGTACGGTGTCCAGTTGGCCAAGCGGTTCTACAACAGCAAGCCGCCGACGATTCTCGATGCGCCGGCGACCATGCAGTGGGCGGCCCTTGACCTGCCCGATCCGGAGACGCCGGTCGGTGCGCGCGGCGTGGGCGAGGCGCCGGTCGGCGCCGGATTCGGCGCGGTCGTGAACGCCATTTCCGCGGCGGTGGGCGACGAGGTCTTCCGTCGCGCGCCGGTCACGTTGGACAAGATCCTGATGGCGCTCGAGGCGGGGCGCCCGATGCACGAGGCGCTGACGGCGAACGTCTAGAATCACCGAAAGCGGAGGTAGCCGGCGCCCAGGCGTTCGAACGCTGTCCGATCCGCTCCCACGACGTCGGCTGGAATTGACTCAGCCGTGGCCACCAGCCACGCGTCGTTTTCGCCCATCCGGCGGGACGCGCGACGCTGCAGGAGCGCGCACCGCCGCGCCTGAGCAAGATGCAGGCCCTGGATGGAGAACCGTTGTAACGCCGCGAACGCGGCCACTTCGTCGGCCGCCCCCTCGAGCACTTCTTCGACGGTGACGATCGAGACCGCAAGGGGACGTCCCCGCAGACTGGGCAGGAACCTTCGCGCCGGGCCTTCTTCGCCCTTGGCCGTTTCTCGTTCGAGCGCGATCAGGAAAGACGCGTCCAGCAGCGCGGGCCGGCTCACGTGGTCTTTTGGGAGAGACCGAGACCCCGGCCCTCCGACGCGTTGATCCACTCAATCAGATCGTCGCCGCTGTCGATCGGGCCCGCGCGATCGATCAGGGCGCGGATCACTTCGGACTTGGGCACTCTCCGGCGTCGGGCCCAGCGTGTCAGGCGCGCCGCGCGCTTCTTGTCGAGCTTGACCGTGATGGTAGGCATAGTAATACCGAGATATTACCACGCCAGCCGTCTCTCAACGCCGACTCGTATCAGGTGGCCAACGAACGTGTGTCAGCCGGCGGAGGCAGCCTGACGTTCGCGCAAGCGGCGCAGAAGGCCATCGAGCTCGGCGGCACGTACGACGGACATGAGCTGCCA
>Ga0082335_1007385_pt1 | contig 13306 bp, 9 predicted proteins | sample Subgrocontami58m_FD_72375 | JGI IMG/M metagenome (GOLD analysis project Ga0082335, IMG submission 72375) | Subsurface groundwater microbial communities from S. Glens Falls, New York, USA - GMW37 contaminated, 5.8 m (SPADES assembly) (version 2) ...
GAGGCTGCGCTCTACGCCCCGGCCTTCCTGGTAGAGCCAGCCGAGGTTGTTCTGCGCTTCGCGCTCGCCCGCGGCGGCGGCGCGCTCGTACCATAGGGCTGCTTCCTGCTCGTTCTTTGCCGCGCCTATGCCGTTTTGCAGCATGAATCCGTATGCATTTTGCGCGGCCGCGTGGCCCTTATCGGCCGCGCGCCTGAGGAGATCCGCTGCTTGCTCGAGATCCCTACGAACGAGTTTGCCTTCGAAGACCAGGGCTCCAAGGCGATACAGGGATTCGGGGTCGTGGCGTTCTGCGGCTTGCTTGAGGCGTCCCAGCGCGCCGGCGTCGCCCGCGGCCGCGCTATTCACCAAGGCCTCCGCCTCGTCTGGAGTCACCGCAAGCGCAAGTATCGGCTGCCCGAGGAGGAGGGCTGCCAATATTGCGATGTTGCAAAAATACAACATAGAAGAACCCCACCGGCAGCCGTCCGTATCGCGCTGCCACAGTCTGTAATCTTGATCGCCGTGCCTATGGACCGTTTATCCTGCTTAGGTTAGCACAAGTCCTTCTTTGCGGGCCGTCCAAAAAAAAGGGGAAGATGAGTGAACCTATACATACTTGACTTTTTACACGAAACCTGTTTTATAGTGCATTGAAATAATGAATATATATAGTATTAGCAATGCGAAATGCGAATTTTACGAACCTGAGCGGACGAGCTACGACTTCTGCGAGTCAGTTGCAGGCTGGAGTGAGGCCGAAGTCCGATGCCGAAGATTCATCGGTTTGGCATTTGCACGAATCAGGATTGGCCCGGTGTACGGTGTAATTAGAAAAACTTGCAAGCAAATGAATAAATGGTGCTTCCCACAAAACTTAAAATTGCCTACAATGTTTTCCCTGCCGAAAAAACTGGGTACTAAGTAAGGCGCTCGGTAGCGAGGAATCGAAGAGCGTCTGTTACGGAGAACAAAAATGCTGACCACAAAATCGCTTGTTGCACGCCGCGCGGTTTCGAAGCTCGGATTATTGTTGTGCGCATTGGCCGCGAACGCCATGGCAGAGAGTCCTCCCGGTTCGATACCCGTGGGGCCGATGTTCGCATACCCCGAGCTGGAAGTTGCCGCCAAGCGGGACAGTAACATCGCGCTCGTGCCGGACGCGCAGCGCAAGGCGGACACGATCTGGTATTTGCGCCCCGTCGTGCGCCTCGAAGCCAAACAAGGGGTCAACGTCTACGACGTGACGTATCGCGGCGAATACGGCCGCTACGACAGTCAGAAGACCGATGATTTCGAGAATCACGATTTCTCCGCGCGCGCGAACATGACCTTCGATGCGCGCAACAACCTCAAGCTCGGGCTCCAGTACCAGGACAAAGTGGACCCGCGCGGCACCTTGAACCTGGCTGCGACGCCCACGCCCAACGAGTACCGTCAGAGCGGCGCGACGGGCCTGTACACCTATGGCGCAGAGGATGCGCAAGGCAAACTTGAATTGGAAGGCGGCTATTACGACAAGCGCTACGTCAACAACCGCTCCTTGGGCACTTCCGCGCTCGACCACAACAAGACCGATTATGGCGGCACCTTCCTGTGGAGAGTGATGCCGAAGACCTACGCGACCTTCATTCTCAGGCAGTCGGCGTACGACTACACGGAATCGACGGTCACCTTGGACAGTAAGAACACCTTCTCCCTCGTCGGCCTGCGCTGGGAAGCTACCGCAGCGACTTCGGGCAAGTTCTCCGTGGGCAATTTGACCAAGAAATTTGATTCGGCCGGGCAAGCGGCCGGGCGCCGGGACTTCTCGGGGCTGGCGTGGGAAGGCGCGATCAATTGGAAACCGCTTAAATACTCCAGCGTCGATCTCATTACTCAGCGCGCGGTAAACGATTCCACCGGCCTGGGAAATTTCACTGTCAACCAGACCTATCAAGCCCTATGGACGCATGCCTGGACCAGCCGGATCAGTTCGAAACTGAGCGGAAGTTATTCGAGCGACAAGTTCAACAATGCGCCGGTTGCGACTGCCGGCGGCGCCGATCGGGACGACACCACCAAGTCCGCTGGGCTGCGGCTCGATTACAGCGTGAAGCGCTGGTTGAAATTCGGCGCCGAATACCTCTATGGCGTGCGCGACTCGAATGACAACAGCTCCGATTACAAGCGCAACCAGTTGATGTTCCTCCTTTCGGCCACGCTCTAGCACAAGGCCGGATAATTATTCTAAAATAGGTGTTCCTGATTGCAGGAACACCCAGGGCGGGCCGAATCCCCTTGGCTTGACGGGGGCCGGCCTACCGCCCTTCCAATGCGGTTTTTGCGGGAAACTCGAAGTAACACCATGGGGCGACGCGTCTGTTACCTTCTTGCCGCAGGCTTGCTGGCGATTTTGCCGCGGCTGGCGCACGCGCTGGACGGCGACGATCTGCTCTCGCGCTATCGCCTCGCGTCCGGGGACGTCATTTCCATTTATGTCCTCGGCGAGGACGACCTCAAACGCGAGAAGGTGCGGCTCACCGATGCCGGAACGATTCAATATGCCGTGCTCGGCGAAATCCGGATCAAGGGGCTGACCGCGGGAGAGTTGGAGCAAAAGATCACCTCCGGACTCCTCAAGGCGGAGTATCTGAAGAATCCCAAGGTCACCGTGAGCATAGACGAATACCGCCCGTTCTTCATCAATGGCGAAGTCTACAAACCCGGAGGTTATCCCTACGTTCCGGGGCTTACCGTGCTCAAGGCGGTATCGCTGGCGGGCGGGTTCAAGGATCGCGCTTCCAAGAGAAACATGTTCGTGGTGCGCGACGGCACCGCGAACGAGGCGCGCAAGAAAGTGGAACTGGACAGCGCGATCTACCCAGGGGATATCCTGACCATCGAAGAGAGCTTCTTCTAGCGTGGCGAACATGCAGATCGAACAACTTCCGCTTGAGGATTCCGCCGCCGATGTGCGGCCGGAGGACGCGCTCTCCGCCCAACTGCGCTTCTGGCGCCGCAGCCTGGAGAAAAAGCGCTGGGCGATCGTGCTGCTCACTTTGCTGGTCGGCGCCGTCACCGCGTTGGTCGTCTATTCCATTACGCCCGTCTATCGTTCGACCGCCACGCTTTACATCGAGCCGGCAAAATCGAAAGTCGTATCCATCGAGGAAGTGTACGGCGGCGTCAGCGGCAACCGCGAGCATATCCAAACCCAATTGGAAATACTCAAGTCGCGCGAACTCGCCGAAAAACTCGTCAAGCGACTCAAGCTGACCACCGACCCGGCCATCGACCCCAGACAAAAGCCGCCCGCGCTGAATCTCCCGATACACTTACGCGACTGGATTCCGGCCGGCTGGCTGCCAGAGGAACCCCCTCTGTCCGAGGAAGCGTTGACCGCTGCCGCGACCCGCGCGGTCCGGTCCGATCTCGACGTGCAACTGGTTCGCCTTAGCTTTTTGATCCGGGTGAGCTTCGAATCCACCGACAAGGCCCTCGCGGCAAAAGTGGCCAACACCCTGGCCGAGGTCTATATCGAGAGCGACCTCGAGTCCCGGCTGCAGATGACGCAGAAAGCGGGTTCCTGGCTTACCGAACGGGTCAAGGGCCTGAGGGCAACGGTCGAGGCTTCCGAGCGCGCACTGCAGCAGTTCCGTGACAAGGAAAAAATCGTCGATGCCAAGGGTGTGGCGCTGGGCGCAAGCAGCCAGCTCACTACCCTGACCACCGCCATGGTCGCGGCGCATCAGAAGGTCGCCGAGTTGGAAAATGCCTATCGCCAGGTCCAGGCGGTGCTCAAAGGCGAATCGCGCGCGAAGCTGGAGTCGATCCCGGCGGTGCTGCGCAGCCCCAGCGTGATACCGCTCAAGACGGCGGAAGCCGAAGCCGAGCGCAAGCTGGCCGAACTCAACAACCGCTACGGCGCCAGTCACCCGAAAATCATCGCCGCCGAGTCCGACGTGCGTCAGGCCCGCGAAAACACGCAGAAGGTGGTCGATTCGGTGGTGTCCAGCATCACGCGCGAGTATGAAGTCGCCAAGGCAACCGAGAAAACCATGCAATTGTCGCTGGACAAATCGAAAACCGAAATCCAGGACATGAGCCGCAAGGAATTCCAGTTGGCCTCGCTGGAGCGCGACGTGCAGACCAACCGCCAGCTCTACGACCTGTTCGTCAACCGGGCGAAGGAAACGGGTGTCACCGGCGACCTGCAGTCCACCATTGCGCGCGTGGTCGATCCGGCCATCGTTTCCGGGGGTCCGGTCAAGCCGCGGAAGACCCTGATCATCTCGATTTCTCTGGTGATCGGTCTGATGCTGGGCGTCGTGCTGGCGCTGCTGCTGGAGTATCTGGATAACACCGTGCGTTCGGGCGAGGACGTCGCGAACAAGCTCGAAGTCCCCCTGTTGGGGATCTTGCCCTGGGTTCCCGGCAAACACGCCAAGTTCGAGTTGCAGCGCGGATTCCTGAAGAACTTCAACCCGGCGTTCAGCGAGGCGGTGCGCACGCTGCGCACCGGGATACTGATGTCGGCGCTGGACAATCCGCACAAGGTGGTGCTGGTCACCTCGTCGGTGCCCGAGGAAGGCAAGACCTCGGTGTCGATGAATCTCGCTTTCGCGCTGGCGCAGATCAAGCGCACCTGCCTGATCGACGCGGACATGCGCCGGCCCTCCGTCTACAAGGTCATGGGAGGCGAGGTCAATATGCCGGGGCTGTCCAACTTGGTGGCGGGCACCGAGCCCGTGAACAAGTGCGTCTACGAGCATGAGTCGGGGCTGTTTTACATCCCGTCCGGCCCGGTGCCGCCGAACCCGTCGGAACTGCTGTCGTCGAAGCGATTCACCGAGGTTCTGGCGAAACTCGAGACGATGTTCGACGTCATCCTGATCGATTCGCCGCCGGTGCAACTGGTGAGCGACGCCACTATTCTGGCCGGTGTCGCGAATGCGCTGGTGTTCGTGGTGCGCGCGGATTCCACGCCCTACCAGGTGTCCAGGGGCGCACTCGAGGTGCTGAAGAAAGGCAAGGCGCAGTTGCTGGGCGTGGTCCTCAACCGCCTGGACGTGGACAAGTCCGAGCGCTACTACGGTTACGGCAGATATTTCAGCTACGGCGGCAAGTATAAGTACTACAAGCGTTACGGCTATTACGGCGCCACCAAGAAGTAAAGCGCCGCCATGGTCGATGTCCATTGCCACCTGTTTCCGGGCATTGACGACGGGCCGCAGACGCTAGCCGCTGCGATCGCGCTTGCCCGGCATGCCGTAGCCGGCGGAATCGGCACAGCGATCGTCACGCCGCACATCGTTCCGCGCCGCTACGACAACACGCTTTCCGGAATCCGCGAGGCGGCGGCGCGCTTCCGCGCGGAATTGGCCGCCCGGCAGATTCCGCTCGCCATCGGCTACGCCGCCGAGGTGCGCATCGGCCCGGAGGTCATGGCGCTCACCGAGGAGGAAACGCTGCCGCTGCTGGGGTCCGCCGAAGGCTACGGCATTGTTCTCCTGGAGTTTCCGGACAGCCACGTTCTCCCGGGCAGCGACAAGCTCGCCGCCTGGCTGCTCGGCCGCAAGATCCGGCCGATGATCGCCCATCCCGAGCGCAACAAGGAAATCATGCGCGACGTCGATGCCATCGCACCCTTCGTGCAGATAGGGTGCTGGCTGCAGCTTACCGCGGGCTCGCTAACCGGCGTGTTCGGCCCGCGCTGCCGCGAGCGTTCGCGCCAGTTGCTCGAGCGCGGCTGGGTGCACCTGCTCGCCTCCGACGCGCACGACACGCCGGCAAGAATGCCGGAGCTGGAACCGGGGCGCGCCGCCGCCGCGGAGATCGTCGGCGAAGCCGAGTCCTGGCGCCTGGTGCGCGACCGCCCCGCCGCGATCGCCGCGACCAACCCTGGGTTTGCCGAGGCTGCTTAATGGCGCCTGTGCTCGCAATGACACGAACACGATCGATCGGCAGATTGTTCGGGCGAGGCGTGTGCGCAGGCGCGCTTATCCTGATTCTCGGATTCCTGGCCTTCAAGGCGGGAAAGGAAGGACTTTCGAATTTCTTCGCGCAGTCGGCGCAGCTCGAAATCGAGCGCTGGTCGAAACCCGGGCAAACGCTGCGCGGGGACGAGGGGACGCGCGTGATGCAATACCTCGGCAGCAGCCTGTACCACTCGCCGAACAATCCCTGGCCTCTGGAAGTCATGGGAACGCTGCAATTGCGCAGCATGAGTGCCGCCAAGGATCCGCAGCTCGCCGTGGCGGCCGCTCGCAGCGCCAACGTGAACTTCCGCATGGCGCTGGCGCAGAGGCCGACTTCGCCTTTTGCGTGGGCAAGCCTCGCGCTGACCAAGCTTTATCTTGGCGAGCAGGACGAGGAGCTGTTCCGGGCGCTCGAGCGCGCGGAGGAACTGGGCCCGTGGGAGCCCGAGGTCCAGCAAACGGTGGTCTTCGTCGGCCTCACGCTGTGGAATCGGCTGAACCCGGCCCGACAGGCCACGGTGGTCCGGGCGATGGACCGAGGCGCGCGACGCAATTCCGGTAAAATTGCCGAAATTGCCAAAACTTTCGATCGCATTGACCTATTTTGTGCATTAAGCTACAGTACATCTCAAGGTAGGGAAGTCTGTAATCCGATCGGCAAATCGGGCTCCGGAAAGAAGCCCAATCGACAATAACGCGGGGGTACGTGCCATGACATTCTTCAAATCGAACCGTTTGGTGCAGCAATCAACGGTCTGGTGCTTGTTCGCGATGCTTGCGGCTTTGTCGAACGTCGCATGGGGCGCGGTCGGTTACGTGCATGAGGCCGCGGGTGACGTGCGTGTACAAAACGGCAGCGCCGCCCCCAGGGCCGTCAAGCCAGGCGATACTTTCGATCCGGGGGTGACGTTTCAAACCTCCGGAAACGGCAACGCCGTGATCAAGTTCGAGGACGGCCAGCTCGCGAAGCTGCAGCCCAACACCCTTTTCAAAGTCGATCAATACAGCTTCAACGCGAATAATCCCAAGGCGGGCAATTCGGCGGTAAGACTTCTTCAAGGCGCGATGCGCTTCGTGACGGGCATGATCGGCTCGACCAACCGCAATAATGTGCGCCTGGCCGCGGGCACCGCGACCATCGGCATACGCGGGTCGGACATGACGCTGGTCGTCAGTCCGGCGGGCGCAGTCGAGGCCGCGACGGTTGTTCACGGCGCGATTGCCTTGCAAACGCCGCAGGGCACGGCCAACGTGGGCGCCGGACAGTTTTCCGCGGCCCCTGTAGGACAGGCTCCCACGTCGGTAGCGCCGATATCGGCGGCGCCGGCAGCGGTTCAGGCCGTAGTCAATACGACGGCCGCGGCGGTGCTCCCGGTGAATACGCCTGTCGCGGTCCAGGCGGCGGCGAATGCGGCGACCGCTGTCGCCGCAGCCCAGTCGGCGATTGCCGCGTCAGCTACCGCAACGGCGGCAGCGGCAGCGGCCAAGGGTGCCGCGCCGGCAGTCGCGGCGGCAGCAGCAGCCCAGGCAGCCCAGGCGTCAGCCACAGCGGCTGCGGCGCAAGCCACGGCGGCCACGGCGCAAGTACAGGCGAATACCCAGGCGCAGGCTGTCGTGGCTACCGCCTTCCAGGCAGGTGCGACGCCGGCGGCACCGCCGGCGCCGCCGGCAGCTTCGGCTGCGGCGCAGGTGGTCGCGGCAGCAGCGGCCCCGGTGGCGACGGTCGCCACGGTGCAGGCCGCGGCAGCCGCGGCGACGCAGGTGGCGGCGACGGCGGCGACTGTGGCGCAAACAGCATCGGCCCAGGCGACCAGCGCGGCGACTGCGGCGACGACGGCGGCAACGCAGGCCTCGACCGCGGCGACGCCCGCGGCGGCGCAGGCGGCAGCGGCAGCGGCGCAGACGGCGGCCAGTGCGGCCGGCGCGCAGGCGACAGCGGCAACGGCGCAGGTAACGGTGGCCGCGGCGGCGACCTCGACCACGCAAGCCTCGGTGCAGGCGACGGCGCAGGCGGCGGCGACTCAGGCCACCAGCCAAGCGCAAGCAGCGACGGCGCAGGTGCAGGTGGCGGCTACCGCGGCAACGCAGGCGGCAACGGCGACGACGCCAGCAGCGGCGCAGGCGGCGGCCAGTGCGGCCAATGCGGCGGCCAGTGCGGCCAGCGCGCAAGCGGCGGCGACGACGGCGCAGGCGGCGGTAGCGTCGGTAGCGACGACACAGGTGACGCAACAGACCGGGGCGGTGATCCAGGCGGCGCAGGCGGCGGCGACCCAGGCGAGTACGCAGGCGCAAGCGGCGACGGTGCAGTCGCAAGCGGCGACAACCGCGGCAACGCAGGCAGCAACGGCGACAACCGCGGCGGGGGCGCAGGCGGCGGCTAGCGCGGCGCAGGCGGCAGCCAGTGCGGCCGGCGCGCAAGCGTCGGCGGCAACGGCGCAGGCGACGGTGGTGGTGGCGCAGGTGACAGGACAGACGGCCCAGGCGGTGGTGGCGCAGGCGGCGGCTGCGCAGGCGACGACCGCGGCGGCGACGGCAACCCAATCGGCAACGCAGGCGACTACGGCCGCCACCCAGGCGGTGACGGCGCCGAATGCGACAGCAGCAGCAGCAGCGGCGGCGACGGCGGGGCAAGCGGCGGTGGGCGCCGCGGCATCAGCAGCACAGGCGGCGGCGGCGGCGCCTACGGCGGCGCCTACGGTGCCTCTGCCATTCGTCGCTCCGGCTCCGGCTCCAGCGCCAGCTCCGGCTCCGGCTCCGGCGCCAGCTCCGACGCCAGCTCCGGCACCGGTTGAAGCACCGCCACCGACAGCGCCACCGCCGGTCATCGCACCTCCTCCGGTCACGCCTCCGCCGATTCTGTGCGGCGGTAGTCCCTGCTAGCACGTCGTAAGGTAGCCCACAGGCCAGGCAGCGAAAGCTGCCCGGCCTGTTTCTTTTTATGAGCACAAATCACGCTCGGCCGGCGGCAAACCGGGGGCTCTACATCCTCTATCTGGCGCCGATCGTGTGGGCGCCGATTCCGCTGGGGAGCAACCGGCCCTGGGGATGGGCGATTCTCGAGCTCTGGGTGTTTGCGCTCGCCATCTGGTGGCTGCTCGATTTCGCGCGAGGCAAGACCCAGCTTAGTCAGGCACTCAAGGGCGCCTGGCCGGCGCTGCTCTGCGCTTCTTTATGGTTGGTCTACGTTTGGCTGCAATTGCTGCCGCTGCCGCCTGCACTGCTGCAAGCGCTTTCGCCTGAGGCCGCGCGCGCACACGTCGCCGCGGCGTGGCCGGCGGCCGCAAGCGCCGCGCCGCTGACGCTGGATCAATATGGAACCCTCGCCGGCGCGTTGAAAAGCGCCGCCTACGTCGCGTTTTTCGCCCTGAGCCTCGCCCTGCTCGACCGGCCCGGACGCATCGCCATCGCCGCCTACATCCTGGTCATTTCAGGTTTTGCGCAGGCGATGTACGCCGGACTGACTGCCCTCTCGGAAGGCGGCGCGTCGGCGCACGGATCATTCGCCAATCGCGATCACCTGGCAGGCTACCTGGTGATGTGCCTGTCGCTCGGGCTGGGTTTGCTGATTTCGAATCTGACCGGCGACGTGTCGCGCAGTTGGAAACAGTTTTTCCGGAACATCGTCGCCTGGATCCTGAGCCCGCGGATGCTGCTGCGTCTGATGCTGGTGGTGATGGTGACTGCGCTGGTGCTCACGCACTCGCGCATGGGCAACACCTCGTTTTTCGTGAGCCTCCTGGTCACCGGCGCGATCGGCCTGCTGCTCGCCAAGCGCGCGACCAAGTCGATGGTGGTGCTGATCGCGAGCCTCGTCGTGATCGACATTTTCATCGTCGGCGCCTATTTCGGCGTGCAGAAAGTGCTGGACCGGATCGAGCAGACGACGATGCAAACCGAGGATCGCGACGAAATCGCGAGCGATACGTTTGGAATGTGGAAGGACTATCCGGTCTTCGGTTCTGGACTGGGTTCGTTCCACGTCGTGTTCCCGCGCTATTCGCAACAGGATCTCGGCGCTCTCTTCACCCACACTCACAACGACTATCTCGAGTTCGCCAGCGAAACCGGCGTCGTCGGGATTTCGCTGCTCGGCGTACTCGTGTTGAGCTCGCTCCTGACGGCGTTGCGCGCCCAGGCCGCCCGGCGCGACCCGCTGATGCGCGGCATCTCCTTCGGCGCGATGATGGCAATCATCGCGCTCGGCATGCACAGCACGGTGGATTTCAACCTCCAGATCCCCGCAAATGCATTGACCTTCATGCTGCTGCTCGCGTTCGCGTGGATCTCCCTGTATCACAGGTATGACGGCGAATCGCAAGCGGAGCCAGGTTCCCAGGGGGCCGGCGTGCCCGGCCGAGGTATCGGTTCGAGACCTAATCGGTCCTCGCGACGCGGAAGCCGATATAGAAGTCGCGGTCGTCCGAGCCGATAAAGAAGCGGAAGTCATAGCGAACGAAAGCCGGACTATCGACCCACGCGCCCCCGCGAAGCACGCGCCGGCCACACTCCCCGCTCGACCGGTCGCGATCATCGGCGGGCGCGCCTGCGGACTCTTCGTTCAAGCAATCCTCGGTCCATTCCCAGGCATTGCCCAACATGTCGTACAGGCCGAATGCGTTGGGCCGGTAGCTGCCGACCGGTGCCGTGTAGGCGTGCTTATCGTTGCATTCGTGGAATGTCCAGCTTGCGGTACCGGGGACACCGCGCTTCGCGGCCGCATCGGCCACGTTGGCGTAACGGCAGGCAGCGCCCGGATTGTCGCCCCAGGGCCGCGACGTCGGATTGCCCGCGCGCGCGGCGTATTCCCACTCCATCTCGGTAGGCAGGCGATAGCGTTTGCCGGTTTTCTTCGTCAGCCACTCGGCGTAAGCCTTGGCATCGTTCCAGTTGACGCAGACCACCGGCGCCTTATCCGATTGCGCAAAACCCGGATTGCGCCAGTCCTTGGACGCATCCTGCTCGTACCTGCTGCCGTTCCAGGCAAAGCAGCCGCCGCTTGGCGCATGGCCGCTTTCCCGCGCGAAACGCGCGAACTGCGCCCTGGTCACTTCGTATTTGCCCACGCCGATTGCGGCTGGTATCGCCAGCGAAATCTGCGGTTCTTTGCGGCTGGTTTGCCCCGCCTCGTTTTCGGGCGCGCCCACGCTCAAGTTCCCCGGCGGGATCACCACCACCTCCGGGCAACCGGCGCAGTCGCGAAACACCGTCCCCGCCGCGAGGCGCTGCAAATTGTGCTGTCGCGGCGCGGGCTGCCCCGTCTGCACCGTCGTCGGTGTGCCCCCGGGATTGCGCTGCTGCGCGAGTAGATGCGAACTGCCCAGTGCGAGCAGCAGTGCGGCAAGTATCCAGTGGAGAATGCCGGTAAACAGGGTAGCTTCCCTGATCACGTTTGTTATGCTGGTTGACGCGCGCAGAGCGCAGGTGCTGGCAAAACCTGCACGGACGGTAAATCCGTCCGTGCGTATCGTCCGTTGCGCACGGATGACGAAGCCATCCGCGCGCAACGGACGATCTTCAAAGAACCCTTTTTCCTCATTTTGAATCGGGCTCTTATCTTGCAGCGCGATCGAGGAACTCGCCCAGCGCCTGGTTGAACGCGTCCGGCTGCTCCAGGTTGGAAAGATGCGCCGCGGAGGGAATGATCACCAACTTCGAGCCCGGCAGCGCCTGGTGGATTTCCTCGGCCATTGCTACCGGCGTGCCGGGATCGTCCTTGCCGACGATGACCACGGCGGGGCAGCGGATTTCCTTCAAGCGCGCGGTCAGATCGATTTTCGGGATGGCGTGGCTGCAGCCGATGTAGCCCGCCGCGGGCGTGGTCCGGATTAAGGCCGCCACTTTCTCCACCACTTCCGGGCGCGCTTTCCTGAACGGCTCGGTGAACCAGCGCGCAAGGGTAGGCGCGACCAGCGGCTCCATGCCCTGGGTCTGGACGGTCTTGATGCGCTCGGCCCACAGGCCCGCGGCCTCGGCGGGATAGCGGCTGGTGGTGTCGCACAGAGCCAGGCTCTTGAACATGCCCGGGTAGTTGAGCGCAAAAGTCTGGCCTATCATCCCGCCCATGGACAAGCCGACGAAATGGGTGGACTGCACGCCCAGCGCCCGCAGCAGGCCGCGCAGGTCGTCAGCCAGCAGATCCAGTGTATAGGCACCGGCGGGCGCGCCGCTCGCGCCGTGGCCGCGGGTGTCGTAGCGCAGCACCTTGTAGCGCCTCGACAGGCGCTTCGCCTCCTCGTCCCACATGTGCAGATCGCAGGCAAGGGAGTGGCTCAGAGTGAGCCAGGGGCCTTTGCCTTCGACGGTGTAATTGATATCTATGCCGTTGGCGCTGACTTTCATGTCGGTTCCCTGTGTCGTGTTTCGGTTTCGTTCCGAGATGCGCGGCGACGCGATTGATAGTTGCTGAAGTCTCTTTCAACCTCTCATCCGCGCGATGCGGATGACCTCGGGTATGTGGCGCAGACCGCGCATGATGCGCGCCAGGTGCAGGCGGTCGGTGACCTGCAGCGTGAACTGCATGCCGGTGTAGGCACTGCGGTCCTCGTCCATGCTGACGTTGTCGATGTTGGAGCCGTGTTCCGCAATCGCCGCCGCCACCTTCGCCAGCACGCCGCGCTGGTTCGCCACCGTCACGCGGATGCTGACCACGAACGTGCGCCCGGCCTCCGGCGCCCATTCCACGTCGAGCCACTTGTCCGGATCGGTGCGCGACTTGGCCGCAGTCGGGCAGTCATGCGTGTGGACCACCATGCCCTGGCCCTTCTTTATGAAGCCGATGATGGCGTCGCCGGGGATGGGGCGGCAGCACTTGGCGAACTGCACCGCCATGCCTTCGGTGCCGCGGATGACAATCGGCCCGCTCTTGCCTTCGGGCTGCGTCTGCTCGGAGGCGGCCAACAGCTTTCTCGCCACCACAGCCGCGAGGCGCTTGCCCAGTCCGATGTCGGCGAACACCTCCGGGCGCGATCTTGCGCCGTCGTCGCGCAGCAGTTTTTCCCACCGCCCGGCGCCGATCTCGGTGAGGTCCGAGTTGAGCGCGCGCAGCGCCTGATTGAGCAGTTTTTCGCCCAGTTCGGTCGACTCCTCGTATTGCATGGTCTTGAGGAAGTGGCGGATGTGCGAACGCGCCTTGCCGGTCTTGACGAAGTTGATCCACGCCGGATTCGGGTTGGCATGCGGCGCGGTGATGACCTCGACGCGATCGCCGTTCTTGAGCTCGGTGCGCAGCGGCACCAGCTCGTAATTAATCTTGGTGGCGACGCAGCGGTTGCCGATGTGGGTGTGCACGGCGTAGGCGAAGTCCACCGCGGTGGCGCCGCGCGGCAGCGCCATGATTTTGCCCTTGGGCGTGAACACGTAGACTTCGT
>Ga0082335_1007386_pt1 | contig 13306 bp, 9 predicted proteins | sample Subgrocontami58m_FD_72375 | JGI IMG/M metagenome (GOLD analysis project Ga0082335, IMG submission 72375) | Subsurface groundwater microbial communities from S. Glens Falls, New York, USA - GMW37 contaminated, 5.8 m (SPADES assembly) (version 2) ...
ACGTGATGATGCCTTGAGGGTCTGTCATGAATATTACTTCGTCGGACTGTTCAACGGCATTAAGCAATCGTTGTATGGATTCTTGCGCCCGCTTGCGCTCGGTAACGTCCCGAAAACTCCATACCCTTCCGACGGTTTCGTTTCCCATCCGTTGAGGTTTTGAATCACGCTCGAAGATTCTGCCGTCCTTAAATTCAAGAACATCGCGGCTCTCGGCATCCTGTTGAGAGTATAATTCTTTTACTTTGTTGAGGAATGCGCCAGGATCCTTTAACTGATTTAGAACGAACTCTAATGCTTTATTATCATCCCGTGTTCCCAAAATTGATTCGGGAATTTGCCAGAGGCCAATGAACTTTTGGTTGAAGGTTTGAATTCTTCCTTGTGCGTCAACGACAAGAATGCCGTCAGCAGTTGACTCAAGCGTTGCACGAAGCATGGAAAGAGATTGTTCAAGCTGCTTTTCCGCCCGCTTGCGCTCGGTGATATTGCGAAAAATACCAAGAAGGAGAGATGGTTGTCCTTCAACCTCAAAAAAAGAATTAGTAACTTCAAACCAGATTTTCTCTCCATTCCACAGAGTAAGCTCCCGCTCAAGTTGCGGACTGACTGTGCGAGAACGGAAGCGTTCTTGATGTCGGGACAGGATATGTTCTTGCTGTGTCTCTGTGTAGATCACGGAAAGCGGTTTTCCCTCTATCGCCTCGCGCGGCATTTCAACCATGCGACAGAATGCTTCGTTTACATTCAACACCGTACCCTGTTCGTCTGTCAAACGCATACCGTCGGCGCTTTTCTCCCACACCAAACGGAATTGTAATTCGGATTGACGGATTGCCTCCTCCGCTCGCTTGCGCTCAGTAATGTCAACACTTGTTCCTTCGTAATAAAGTATTCTGCCGGAATCGTCGCGAATGGTGCGCGTATTTTCCGAAATCCAGACAATGCTGCCATCTTTCCGGTATGCCCGCGACTTGAAGTCTCGTAAAGCTCCTTGTGTGTCAAGCAAATGCGTGAACTCTTTACGACGATCAGGGTCAACGTAAAACTGACGATCCAAATCGTTCAGCGTTGCTATCATCTCTTCAGGTGATTCATACCCGAAGCAGCTTGCAAACGAAGGGTTTACTGTAATGAATTGCCCCCGAGGCGTGGTCTGGTATATTCCCTCGACGGCATTCTCAAAGATGGAGCGATATTTTTGTTCTGCCCGCCATAGTGCATCCTCCGCGCGCTTGCGCTCGGTGATGTCGCGTACAATGGCTTGAATGTAAAGTTCTCCATTCAGTTCCACCCTGTTCAGACCAACTTCCGCATCGAACAGCGTTCCATCGAGTCGTTGGTGTTGCCACTTAAAGAACACAGATTCACCCATAAGCGCAGCATTGATTTTCTCGGACGCATTTTTTACCGATGGGCTGCCATCGGGTTGAACGGGGGGAGAGAAATCAGTTGGCTTCTTGTTGAGGATTTGTTCTCTTGTGCAACCGAAGATGCTCAGAGTTCTTGTGTTACAGTCAACAAAGCGATCTCCCTGCATCAGGAAGATAGCATCATTAGCAGATTCAAAAAGCGTTTTGTACCGAAGCTCGCTATCACGCAGTTCTTCTTCCGCGCGCTTGCGCTCAGTGACGTCATGCGCCATGCCGCGAACAATTGGCACAGTGATGCCTTGCGAGCGCACGGTATTGTGGTATTCCCAAATGCGCCGTTCCCCTGAGCTCGTTTGCACGAGCATCAATCCGCTCGCAACACCCTCTCTCTGGAGCGCGGACAGGTACACGTCAAACCTCTCGCGCATCTCGGGCGCCAAGATATCGCGAACATTGTTTCCCAAAAGTGTATTCGGAGCAGAACCCAAAATCTTGGCGGTCGCTTCGTTCACAGAGAGGAGCCGTCCCTCCATATCGTGGGTGCAGATCAGGTCTTGGCTATGCTCTACCAAATCCCGGTAGCGATCCTCGTTCTCGCGCAGCGCCTCCTCAGCCCGCTTACGTTCGGTGATATCTCGTGCGACACCCACCATTGCAACAGGATTGCCTTGCTCACTATGAACCACCGATGTCCACAACTCGATTGGAAAATCCGTGCCACCCTTCCGTCGGTTTACTATTTCTCCGTTCCATCCACCTGCAAACGTCGCAGGTAAGATCTGTGCAGCAACATCGGATGGTGTGAGAGGGGAGCGGACCATGGAAATGTTCTTTCCCAAGAGTTCCTCCTCGGTATACCCATAGGTGCGGAGAAATGCTTCGTTGACATAGATGACCTTGTCTTCGAGGTCGGTGATCGAGATGCAGTCTTGCGCGCCTGCCATGGTTTGCGCAAAAAGTCTAAGCTCGGCTTCCTTTTGCTTGCGCTCGGTAACTTCGTGTTGCAGCGCTTTGCTTGTCGTTATCAATTCGGCTGTACGTTCTGCTACTCGAGCTTCCAATTCGTCGTGAGCATTTCGCAGCGCCTCCTCCGCCCGCCTGCGCCTGCTCATCTGCAGGATCGATGGTCGGTAGACAAATAGGTAGAGTGCCGGAGACACCAGAACCGTCAGCAGGAAGGCATCGAGAAGCCCCTCCGTCCGTGGGGATAAGGGCGGCAAGAGAGAGAGAAGGTACATAATAAATTCTCCGGCAACGAAGATCGAAACCGCTGTGATCATCACGAGGCGAAGTGGCGAAAGGAATCTTTCCATCGGACCTATGACAGATTGCTCTCCAGCATGTGGTGCTGCAATCCGCTCCTCAATAGCATGAACTTTGATTTTATCTTCACTACTCATTTTCTCGTCTTCTTGAGCCTACTTATTTTCTGCCATCAATTAACGAACACCGGTTTGAATGCCATGAGAAAACCAACCCTCACAGATTCCTCACTCTGCTCTGCCACCCCAAAGTCTGAGAGCATATTCCTGCGGTTTCAACGCCTGTGCCAAGATGAAACCCATGATATGACGCCAGTGCAAATGATTATAGTGTCCTTGCGGGACGAAACGACTCACCTTTGTACAATGTATCGGTTTTTGTTAGGTGGTTGACATTGCTGTCCTTGCCGAAGGCATCCCTTTGCCAAGGGCATTCCTTCGGAACGGGAAAATAATCCGTTGACTCATTGAGAACCGCTGATCTCAAACCTGATTTGAACTGTTTTCCGCTCAACGAGTCAAGTCTTCGACCGACGGTCGAAGACTCGACTCGGCGAGCGGATTGTTGGGGATCAGCCCCTTTCTCCGAAGGAGTCCTTCGGACAGGAAACCGCTCAAGCGGTTAGGCTACGTTATCTCATCTCATTAACACCCGACTTAAGTCGGGTGTTAATGAGAACTATGGTTCAAAGAGCAAACCGTTTTTCCCAAAGGGAGTCCTTCGGACAACGGTTTCCAAGAATCCTTCGCACAAGGGGAAGTATTTAGGACAGGTCTGAAACAGATTCAAACCCAGGACAAGCTCTTCGTTCATTTGTTCCTCGGTTGTTCTTTTGAGCTGCGGCAGATAGACCCCACGCCAAGTCAAGGAATACGTTTGTTGTGTCCGTTTCCTTTGTATAACAAGGTTGTAGAATCTTGTTTTCTGAGCAAGATTTTCCGAGCCAAAGAGGAAAAAGCAAAACCATCCCGCTTTGCGGGACACAGATTAACGCAGATTAGACTCCATCACTAAGGGTTGTATGTTGGTCGAATTGAACTCCTAAAAACCACTCTGTGAAAATCTGTGAAATCTTGCCGAAGGCATCCCTTCGGGAGTGGTTCAGTTTTTTTTGGTTGCGGCTCTGCTGCGCTGTGTTGTAGATAATGCTTTCCTTGACATTCCTTCCACAAGCGATTATATTTTTGATAGAATGGTAATTGAAGTAACGAACAAGAACTGCTAAGACACAATGGCTGTGGTTTTTCTTCAGGCATCTTTGTGAGACTTAGAGCATCAAGACTGGCCGGCAGGCAGGTTTTGGTGACAAAGCTTTTGGACAAGTATGACGAATCGAAAATACAAAGAGAAATTGGACGACCTCTTACTCGTCTGCCACAAAAATCTTTACAAAGTGGATGAGAATCTTATCCGCCGCGCATTCGAGTTTGGTTTTAACGCACACCGTTTCGATAAGCGCGCCTCCGGCGAGCCGTTCTTCGACCATCCCTACGAGGTTGCCAACATCGTTGCCAAAGAAATTCCTCTCGATGACGTTTCCGTTGCCGCAGCGTTGATGCACGACGTTGCTGAAGACACGGAATATCAAATCCAAGACATCCGTGCCGAGTTCGGCGATACAATCGCGGAAATTGTTGACGGCGCGACAAAAATCTCCGGTGTAAACTTCACAAGCCAGGAAACAACACAAGCAGAGAACTATCGCAAGATGCTGCTCTCGATGGTGAATGATATTCGTGTGATGCTTGTAAAGTTTGCCGACCGTCTCCACAACATGCGCACAATAGATTTTCTTCCAGCAGAAAAGCAAAAGCGCATCGCTCACGAAACGCTCGATATCTACGCTCCGTTCGCTCATCGCTTTGGCCTTGCCAACATCAAATGGGAGATGGAAGACCTTGCGTTCAAGACGTTGAACCGCGAGGAATACGACAACATCGCTCGTGAGCTGAAAGCACGCCGGCGCGAGCGCGAACACTATCTCAATAAGTTTGCCCGACCGATCGAAGAGCGTTTGAAGAAAGACGGAATCAACTACGAGCTGAGCGCGCGTCCGAAACACATCTACAGCATCCACAATAAAATGATAAAGCGGAATAAGCCGCTGGATGAGATCTATGACTTGTTTGCCGTGCGCATCATCATTGATTCGAACAGCGAAAAGGAGTGCTACAACGTGCTCGGCATTATCTCGGCAACATACAAAGCCAACTCCGACCGTTTCAAAGATTATATTTCGCTGCCGAAGCAGAACGGCTATAAATCAATTCACACAACTGTGCTTGGACCTGATGGGAAGATGGTGGAAGTGCAGATCCGGACGAAGGCGATGCACGAAATTGCAGAGCGCGGCGTTGCCGCTCACTGGGCGTACAAGGAAGACGTCGCGAAGATCGACGAGAAGCTCAGCAACTGGCTGAACTGGATTCGAGATATTATTGAAAATGTTGGTGACGATGAAAACACCAGCGCTCAGCTTATGGAAAGTTTCAAGCTCAGCTTGTTTCAGGATGAGATTTACGTCTTCACACCAAAAGGTGATCTTAAGATTCTTCCGAAGGATTCAACACCCGTTGATTTTGCATACGAGATTCACTCGAAGGTCGGCGATCATTGCCTTGCTGCGAAGGTCAGCGGACGCATTGTTCCGCTTGATTCAAAACTGCGGAGCGGCGATCAGGTGGAAATCATCACGTCAAAAAACCAATCGCCAAACCCTGATTGGGAAAAATTCGTTGTTACGCACAAAGCGAAATCGCACATTCGCCGCTGGATAAAGGATGAACAACGCAAAGCAACCGATGAAGGTCGTGCCACGTGGGAAAAGAAAATTAAGAAGGCGAAGCTGAGCATGAATGATGACGAGCTGAATGGGTTTCTTACCAAGCAGAAAATCGAAAGCATGGGCAAGTTCTTTCTCGCAATCCAGCAGGAGAAGATTGATGTTGATGCAATTATCAAGCTGATTCAGGCCGACCAAAAACATCCCTCTGCGGTTGTCACGGAGGAAGGGAAAATTGAAGGATTGTTTGATAAGTTCATCAGCACAGCTCGCGGGATCACGGCCGGCATTATCCTTAACGGTACGCAGGACAACTACCTGCACAACTACGCAAAGTGCTGCAACCCGATTCCCGGCGATCCGGTTGTTGGTTTTGTGACGCAGGGTGAAGGAATAAAAATCCATCGCCGTTCCTGCAGAAATATTCAGTTGATGTTGCAAATGGAGAACGAACGGATTGTTGAGGTGAATTGGCCCTCGGACAGCGGCGTCATGTTCGTCGCTGCCGTCCGTATTGTTGGCACAGATCGGACTGGAATGCTGAATGACATTACACACGCGATTTCTACTTTTCACAATACAAATATCCGCAGCGTAAATCTTGATTCCAAAGACTCAATGTTTGAAGGGTTGTTCGTTATCAATGTGAAGGATACCGAACACCTGAACCGCTTGCTGGAGAAACTTCGAAGAATAAAAGGCGTGACGCGAGCCGAGCGATTGGAGCAGCAGTTTGCACAGTAATTCTGAATGAAGAGCTGATGTTACGCAAAACGAAAAACAAAACTTAGCCACTCACGAAGTGATGCCTTCGGCAAAAGGCACAAAGGGCACGAAGGCTGCACAAAGTTTTTGTTTTTCTTGGTGAAACCTTAGTGTTCTTGGTGTCTTATGCCGAAGGCATCCCTTTGGGAGTGGCAAATCTTTTTACCGTGCGTAACATCAGTGAAGAGAACAACGAAGAACTTTTTCGCTGCCGGTGTTCAATAAAAACTGTTTGGACATTATCGAACGATGACGAACTATCCAGGACGCATTCTCGGTATTGATTACGGCACGAAGCGCATCGGCGTTGCGATGAGCGACCCCACGCGATTGATTGCGCAAGGCATCACGACTCTCGACAACAATATCAAGACCGTTGAGAAGTTGTTGGAGATAGTAAAGCGAGAAGAAGTTGTTCGCATAATCGTTGGAATGCCATACACTGCAGATGGCGGAAAAGGAAAGAAAGCGCTTGAAGTTGAAGAGTTCATCCAGCAACTGAAGCAGCACACCATGATTGAAATTGATACGTGGGACGAAAGCTATTCGTCCGTCAACGCACACCAAGCGTTCATTGACATTGGGATGAAAAAGAAAAAGCGTCAGCAGAAAGCTCGTGTCGATGAGATGGCAGCGAGGTTGATGTTGCAAGAATATTTGGATTCACACTGAGTCCTGAGCGAAGCGAAGGATCTCAACGTCTATGAGAAGCACAAATCTTGGAAACTCTGAAATCCGGCAGTTCTTTTGTTGATAGATTACGCGAACTTTGGCGATGGGCAAAAGCTCACAAAGTAAGAGCATCCTTCGCCGCGCTCGGTATGTGTTTTCTCTTTGAACTTCTCACAATTCCCTGGTTCGGAGTTTCAGCCCTGACAACAGAGAATCCTACTCAAACCGCTCTGATGCGGCAACGCATTCGTGAAGCAGAGAACGGCGACAAGCTACTTACAATCAAACAACACTGGATTCCGCTCTCACGCATTCCACGACACGTTATCAATGCGGTCGTCGTCGCAGAAGACGGAACGTTTTGGGAACATGGTGGATTTGATTGGTACGAGTTTCAGAAGTCTCTTGAAAAAAATTGGGAGAAGAAGCGGGCGGTTCGCGGTGCAAGCACAATTACGCAACAGCTTGCAAAGAACCTCTATCTTTCAACATCAAAAGACCCGATAAGAAAATTACAGGAGTGGATCATCACGGTTCTGCTTGAGCATCATTTGGACAAGAACCGTATCCTTGAGATTTATTTGAATGTGATTGAGTGGGGAAGAGGGATTTTCGGAATTGAAGCCGCAGCGCAGACATACTACGGTCGCCCGGCAGGCTCGCTTTCTCTTGAGCAAGCGATGCGCCTTGCGGCGGTCATTCCAAGCCCGTTAAAGCACAAGCCGACAGATAATTCTCGTTGGATGCTGTTTCGAAGAAACGTTGTTGCGCAGCGAATGCAAGGCCGGAAGTATTTCGAAGCCGGGCAAGAGCCGGACGAAGATGAAACTGAACAGCCACAGACAAAGGAGAATCAGTCAAGCCAGCCACAAACAGAACCTCAGCCCGTCGACACGGGGAAAGCCATGCCTGACGGCAGGCAGGTGCCGGTCGACGACTCTCTACGAGACCGTAGGTCGTCTCGTCGAGATGCGATGCCAACAGACCTACGGTCCCGTAGGGATTCCACGGACATTGATAGGGGGTTGCAATGACATACAGAGATGTAAATCGCCTGATTGAAGAAGGTGAAGGATTTGAAGTTGAATTCAAGCGAAAGGTTTCAACACCGGAAAAAATCGCAAAGACACTCATCGCACTTGCCAACACGAAAGGCGGACACGTGCTGTTCGGTGTGGACGACGACGGCTCAATAGTTGGTGTGGAGAGCGAGAAGAGCGAAGTGGAGTTGATTGAGCAAGCTGGAACATTTTTCTGCGTTCCTGAAATTCATCCTGAGATTGACATCGTTCCGTTTGACGGCAAAGACGTGATAGTTGCGTACGTTGAAGAGAGCAACGACAAGCCGCACTACTACTCAGGTCCTACCAATGGTGACGCAGGCAATGGAGAAGAGACGAAAGTCTACATCCGTGTGAATGATAACACCGTTATGGCGAGCAAAGAGGTTGTTAGAATTCTCCGCAGCAAACGCCCCGACGCGAAACCGATGAAAATTGAAATCGGGGAGAATGAGAAGCGTCTATTGAAGTATCTCGATGAACACGAGCGCATAACTGTTCCTGAGTATGCAAAGCTCGTGAACATATCTGACCGAAGAGCGTCACGCACACTCGTCTCACTCGTGCAAGCCGGCGTGGTGAGGATTCATACGCTGGAAAAGAGAGATTATTTTACATTGGCGTATGCAATAAATCAATCATCGTAGCGTATGGATCATTACTGCATATGCTGCAGCGGAGGAGATATGACTTGTGAGTTTTGTGGTGGCGAAACATCGCCGAGAAAAGTAAAGCGACAGCATTGGCTTAAGGGGAAGTCTGTACTCAGTGTGGAGAGCGGTATTTCCACGCAAAGGTTCTTGATGACATTGATCGTCTTCTGGAGACCGATCATGCTGTAAAAGAACGGATGGCTGTTGAGGTTGTCGCGTTGTAAGTGTCTCGCATGTAGAGCGGAATGGCATTCCGCTCTACAGTCTTTTCCACACCCTCACCAGCTCAAACAACGCGATGCCATAAGCAACCGATGCGTTGAGCGATTGCTTCATCCCAAACATCGGAATCTCAATCGCAAGGTCGGCGGCGGCGATGACTTCCGGTGAGATACCGGTGATTTCATTTCCAACAACAAGACAAATCGGGAAGCCGGCTTTCTCTATTTCGTGGTAAGGAATGCTCTTCGTTGTATGTTCAAGCACGCAGAGCTTCGCCCCTTCTTTGCGGATGGCGGCGATGCATTCTGCAGTGGTTCGATGATATTCCCAGGGCACAGTCTCGGTTGAGCCGAGTGCAGTCTTATCAATCTCCTTCCTCGGCGGATGCGGTGTGTATCCGCACAAGTACAGCTTCTTAATCAATGCTCCGTCAGATGTTCTAAACATTGAACCAACATTGTAGAGGCTGCGGACATTGTCCAACATTGCATAAATGGGGAACCGTTCGGCTTCCTGAATCCGCTCTTTGGGGAGGCGTTGCCGGGCTATTTCGTCGTGGGTGAGTTTTCTCATAGGACATGAAAACGTGCTGCCGTAGAATCATTGCCGGGATTGATGCTGATTCAAAAGTAGCCACTAATCTTGTTTAATCCAACCTGGTTGCCATCGTAAAGCGATTTGGTTATATTGTTACCCCAGCATTCAATAATTTAAGTTGATTTGAGTCAGAAGCATTTAGTCATCGCCATTGACGGGCCGGCGGCGTCGGGCAAGTCCACTACTGCAAAGCTTGTTGCTGAAAGACTTGGTTATCTCCACGTTGATACCGGTGCAATGTATCGAGCAGTGACGCTGAAGATTTTGCGACGCGAAATTGAACTTAATGATGTTGCAAAAATTGCGAAGCTCGTTTCGACAACACGTGTTGAGTTGTCATACCTGTCCGCAGACAGGCAATCGGCGGACAGTTCTTTGAAAGTTTCATTGGATGGTGAGGATGTTACGCACGACATTCGGTCGCTTGAAGTGACGAAGGCGGTCAGCGCCGTAAGCAGTATTAAAGAAGTTCGTGCGGCGATGGTGCGTGAACAGCAGAAGATGGGCGAGGGCGGCGGCATCGTGATGGATGGGCGTGATATCGGAACGGTCGTGTTTCCTGATGCAGGCTTGAAGATTTTTATGGTCGCAAGCATACATGAGAGAGCGAGACGACGAGCAGAGGAGTTGAGCGCAAAAGGCCTTGCAGCGAACCTTGAATTGTTGAAAAAGGAAATTGCCGAGCGCGACAGGCTCGATTCAACGCGCAATGAAAGCCCACTGAGAAAAGCTGATGACGCTGTTGAGCTGGATACTTCGAACTTGACGATTGATGAGCAGGTTGAATTCATTGTTGATAAAGCTTTACAAACCCTGAGCGGAGCGAAGGGCCTCACTGTTAAATAAATGCAGTGAGATTCTTCGCTTCGCTCAGAATTTAGTATGAAAGTAACGATAGACAAGAACTCCGGCTTCTGCTGGGGCGTCGTTCGCACGGTGGACATCGCTGAAGAAGTAATGCGGGAGTCGCCGGAGCTGTATTCGCTCGGCTCCATCATCCACAACCCGATGGAAATCAATCGGCTGAAGGAGAAGGGGCTTGAGACGATTACGCATAATGACTTTGAAAAGCTCAGCGGTAAGAAGGTATTGATTCGTGCACATGGTGAGCCGCCTTCGACGTATGCGTTAGCTCGCAAGCATGGTATCGAGTTGATTGATGCGACGTGTCCGGTTGTAACAAAAGTGCAAGAGCGCATCCGCAAGTTTTACGACAAGGGTTATCAGGTTGTCGTCTTCGGGAAGAAAGACCACGCAGAAGTTATAGGACTTGTAGGGCATACGAACAACGAAGCAATCGTCATCAAGTCGGCTGAAGAAACATCAAAAGTTGATTTCACAAGAAAGACCGTCCTCTTCTCGCAGACGACAATGGACAAGCCGACGTTTTATGAGATTGCGAGAGTTCTCAAGGAGAAGATTCAAGCTGAGTTCGAGGTTGGAACGTTTGAAGAATCCGCTCTCGACTTTCATGCGAAGGATACGATTTGCGGACAGGTTTCCGGTCGTGACAAGAAGTTGCGTGAGTATGCTGCGCAGAACGATGTAATGATTTTTGTTGCAGGAAGAAATTCTTCCAACGGGAAAGTATTGTACGAGATTTGCAGAGAGGCGAACCCGAACACCTTCTTCATCGAGGATGAATCGGAGTTGAAGCGTGAGTGGTTTGAAGGAAAAGAATCGGTTGGCATTAGCGGCGCAACGAGCACGCCGCAGTGGTTGATGGAAAAAGTGAGGAGCGCGATTGAGTCGCTTTCTCAACCCTGAGCGAAGCGAAGGGTCTCTTGGTTTAACAGACGCAGTGAGGTTCTCCCGAAGGGATGCCTTCGGCATTCGCTTCGCTCAGAACTTAGAAGAATTGTCATCACAAACAAACTAATCATACACCAAAAACATGTTCCCTTTGTTGTATTGTGCGCTGCAATCTGATGACGTTGCAATGATCGCAAGATGGCAAAGGATGTCCCGCAAACAACGGGACGTTATGTTAAACAGCAGGAGGATTAATGGCGGAATCTAAAAACAGTTCTGTCGAAGCAGTGATTGATCGTGAATACGGCGAGGCAGAATACAACGATCTCAAGAAGCTCTATGAAGGCTCGATGGGTAAAATCAGCGAGGGCGAAATTGTTCGCGGTCGCGTTGTTGCCATCGGCGATGGGGATGTCTCTATTGATATTGGATTCAAGTCTGAGGGTGTTGTGCCTCTGGCGGAGTTCACCAACAAAGACGAGTTGAAAGTTGGCGACGAGATTGAAGTGTTTCTTGAGAGCGTTGAAAATAAGGACGGGCAGCTTGTTCTCTCGCGCAAGCGTGCAGACTTTATGCGCGTATGGGAGCGAGTGACGAAGTCGTTCGAGACCGGTGAGGTGTTGCAGGGGCGTTGCGTTCGTCGTATCAAAGGGGGGATTGTCGTTGACTTGCTTGGTATTGATGCATTCCTTCCTGGCTCGCAGATTGATGTTCGTCCGGTGCGCGACTTCGATGCGTTCATCGGTCGAACGCTGGATTTCCGGGTCGTGAAGATTAACCATCCTTCGGAGAACGTTGTGGTCAGCCACAAGGTCCTCGTCGAAGAAGAAATGTCGGGCCAGCGCCAGGCAATTATTTCGAGCTTGGAGAAGGGCCAGATTCTGGAAGGCACTGCCAAGGCAATCACGAACTTCGGAGTGTTCGTGGACCTCGGCGGCGTAGACGGTCTCGTTCATATTACAGATTTGTCGTGGGGACGCATCAATCACCCGTCTGAAATTGTGAAGCTCGACGAGAAGATCAACGTTGTTGTGCTTGATTTCGATCAGGAAAAGAAACGCATCTCGCTCGGCTACAAACAATTGCAGCCGCATCCGTGGGAGAATATTCTGGAGAGATATCCGGTCGGCACAAAGGTCGTCGGCAAGATTGTTTCCCTTGCGGACTATGGTGCGTTCGTTGAAATCGAGAAAGGTATTGAGGGTCTTATCCACATCAGCGAGATGAGCTGGACGCAGCACATCAAGCATCCATCGCAGGTTGTTTCCATGGGGCAGATGATCGATGCTGTGATCCTCAGCTTAGATAAAGACAACAAGAAACTCTCGCTTGGCATTAAGCAACTTGAGCCGGATCCGTGGTTGAACTTGATGCAGAAATATCCGGTCGGTTCGCGCCACAAGGGTGTTGTACGAAACCTGACGAACTTTGGTGTGTTCGTTGAGTTGGAGCAGGGCGTTGACGGTCTCGTGCACATCTCCGACCTTTCATGGACGAAGAAGATTCGTCATCCGGGAGAAGTTGTGAAGAAGGGTGATGAGATTGAAGTCGTGATCCTGGGTGTTGATGTTGAGCAGCGACGCATCTCGCTCGGACACAAACAGATTGAAGACAATCCATGGGATCGCTTCGGTGACACGTACAAAGTCGGAACCGAAGTTGAAGGGAAGATCGTCCGCATCATCGAGAAGGGTGTTATTGTCGAGCTTCCAATGGGCGTTGATGGTTTCGTGCCCGTTTCGCAACTTGCACAGGCGCAGATTAAGAACATTGCCGACAAGTTCAAGGTTGGCGATGCTCTGCCGCTGAAGGTGTTGGAGTTCGAGAAGGATTCCAAGAAGATTGTTCTCTCGGCAGTCGAAGCACTGAAGGATAAAGAGGCGCACTTCGTTGATAAGTACATGTCGCTGCACAAGCTGCCCGCCGCAACGATTGGTGATGCGGTCGGCGCTGCTGACGCACCTGCTGCGGAAGCAGAAGATACTTCCATTCCGGCGGAGAACTAATGCCATTCCAACTAATTTTATCGAGCGAAGCGAAGGTAAAATTATTGTTGGAATGAGCATCCCGCCACTTCTTTTGTGGCGGGGGTTACAAATGAAGAAAACACCCGTCTGATTAGAGGTGGGCGGGGGGGTTTTTTTTTTTTTTGGGAGGTTTTTTTTT
>Ga0082335_1007389_pt1 | contig 13300 bp, 15 predicted proteins | sample Subgrocontami58m_FD_72375 | JGI IMG/M metagenome (GOLD analysis project Ga0082335, IMG submission 72375) | Subsurface groundwater microbial communities from S. Glens Falls, New York, USA - GMW37 contaminated, 5.8 m (SPADES assembly) (version 2) ...
CGTCGGCGATGCCAGAGGCATCGGCGACGGCGTGGCGGCGCGAAGCGGACGGCCCGGGTGAGGCCGTGCAACGGCCGCACACGGGCCGGGAGCGGCCCAGACTCGCCAGATCGCGCATCCGGACGCGCGAGATCGTGGCAGCAACCATCTAAATGGCGCTCGGCGCCCAGATCAAACGTCTCGCGAAGCACTCCGCGATCTACGGCCTCGGCGGGCTCGTCTCGCGCGTGCTCGCCGTCCTGCTGCTACCGCTCTATACGCGCTACCTCTCGACCGCCGACTACGGCAGGGTCGAGACGCTCGTCGCGGCGACGACCGTGCTCGCGATCGTCCTCCGCTTCGGCATCTCGAGCGCCTTCTTCCGCTTCACCTTCGACTCGGCCGACCCGGAGCGCCGTCGCGCGGTCCTGCGCACGTCGTTCTGGTTCACGATGACGAGCGCGACCGCGGGCCTGCTCGCCGGCCTCGCGCTGAGCGCACCCATCTCGCGGCTCCTCTTCGGCACCGGCGACAACGCCGACCTCGTCGCCGCCGCCTTCGTCGGCCTCTGGGCGCAGATGAACTACGAGCAGCTCACCTCGGTCTTCCGGGTCGAGGAGCGCTCGGTCGCCTATGTCTGCGCGAGCCTCGCCAACATCCTGATCACGGTCAGCGTCACGGTCGCGCTCGTCGTCGCGTTCGACCAGGGCCCGCTCGGCGTGATCGTCGGCAACTTCACCGGCACGCTGGCCGTCTACGTCGCCCTGCTCGGCTACCGGCGCGAGCAGCTCGGGCTCACCTTCGACCGCGGGCTCCTGCGCGAGATGAACCGCTTCGGGATGCCGCTCGTGCCGTCCGCGCTCTTCCTCTGGACGACGAACTTCAGCGACCGCTTCTTCCTCGTCAAGCTCGACGGCGCGGACGAGGTCGGGCTCTACTCGGTCGGGGTACGGATCGCGTCGGCGATGGTGCTGCTGCTGACCGCGTTCCGCACCGCCTGGCCGGCCTTCGCCTACTCGATCGAGAGTGACGCCGAAGCGAAGCGCACCTACGGATTCGTGCTCACGTACCTGCTCGTGGTCTCTTCCTGGCTCGCCGCCGCGCTCGGGCTCCTCTCGCCGTGGCTCGTGCAGTGGCTGACCGCGCCGGAGTTCCACGAGTCGTCCCGTGTCGTCGCACCGCTCTCCTTCGCCGCTGTCGCGTTCGGCGGCTACATCGTCATCTCGATCGGGGTCGGCCGGGCCAAGCGGACGCAGTTCAACTGGACGATCACCGGCGCGGCGGCGGCGCTCAACGTGGCTCTCAACCTCGCGTTGATCCCACCGTACGGGATGATGGGCGCCGCGATCGCGACGGTCGCCGCCTACACGCTCATGTTCGCGGGCATGGCCTGGTGGTCGCAGCGCGTCTACCCGGTGTCCTACCAGTGGCGGCGCGCAGCGACGGCGGTCGGCGCGGCCGGCGCCCTCGTCGTCGCGGGCAAGCTGCTCGACGCCGGCCTGCCGCTCGCGCTCGTCCTCACCGCGGTCTATCCGCTCGCGCTGGCGCCGCTGGGCTTCTACCTGCCCGCCGAGCGGGCGAGGTTGCGGCGGCTCGCCGCGCGCCGCGCCTGACCCGGCTCAGTCGGCGCTGAGGTCGGCGACCTGCGCGTTCGCCAGCGCCAGCAGGTCCTTCGTCTCGATCCGCAACGACTGCTCGTGCGAGCCCGCCTCGAGCACGACCGACTCGCGTCCGGCCAGCCTCGAGTCGACGACGACCCTGTCGGGGCGACCGCCGAACGGCGGTACAGCCCCCAGCTCGAACTCGGGATAGTCGCGCCCGAGCTCGTCCTCCGTCGCGAGGCGGATCTCCTTGCCGCCGTCGAGCGCGTCGCGCAGCTTGTGCATGTTGATCCGGTCCGACGCAGGCAGCACCGCCCGGGCGTAGCCGTCGGGCGTCTTCACGACAAGCGTCTTCGCCACCTCACCGGTGCGGACGCCGAGCGCGGCTGCCTCGTCCCGCGCCGTCTCGGTGCGCGCGTGCGGGATCACGTCGTAGCCGATGCCCTCGCGGTCGAGCACCTGAGCGAGAGCGGAAAGCACGGTCGGGTTCATCCGGCCCTCCTCGTTCGTCGGTACCGCCACAAGGATTACCCAGACGGAGCCGGCGCGGAATCGGGGTAAGCCCCGATCCGCGCTCGGAAGCCTCTTACCCCCGGCCGAGCGCGCGCCGGCCGGTGCGCAGCGTGCCGCCCCAGACGTGCGTCCACGCGTCCGCGATCCGATCGAGCCGCCGCCGCAGCGGCGGCGCCCAGAGCGCGAGCGCGGCGATGGAACCGAGCGCCGCGCCGGCGGCGACGTCGCTCGGGTAGTGCGCTCCGACAACGACGCGGCCGACCGCGAGCGCGGCGGCGAGGACGAGCGCCGCCCAGCCGAGCCGCCGGCTGCGCAACCAGATCGCGACCGCGATCGCAAAGGCGGCCGTCGCGTGGTCGCTCGGGAACGAGGCATCGGCTGAACGCGCGACGAAGAGGTGGATCACGTGCCCCGCGTAGGGCCGTGGACGCTCGATGAGATGCGAAACGATCTGCGCAACCCCGAGCGCAAGCGCCGCGCTCGCCCCGGCCGCAACCGCGGCGCGCGGCCCCTGCCGCCGCCCGTTCCCGCGGACGACGACGAACAGCGTCGCGAGCAGCCCGGCGAAGAGGAACGCGGAGAGGCCGACGTACGCCGTCACCGGGTCCTCGATGCCGTCGTGCGCCGCCGCGAAGTCGTTCAGGGCCCTGAGGAGGTCGAGATCCACCCCCGGAGGGTAGCCGCCGCGACCTACGCGACGATGCGGTAGACCTGGAAGACCTCGGCGTACTCGCGGCTGACGTTGATGCCGTGGACGCGGGCGAGGTTCCAGGCGTACTCGGCGTTCGCGTACCGCCGGTGCTGCTGCGAGGCGTACTTCTCGAGCGCTGCGACCTTCTTCTCCAGGTGCCGCTTCTCGAGCGAGACGTACGCGCCGTACGAGAACTCGAAGTTGTTCCACGGGATCTCGTAGCCGAGCACCGTCGTCCGCTTGAAGGCGCGCAGGCCCTCCTGGGCGATCGTCTGGTGATCCTGGTGGACGTCGTGATGTGAGGGCTGGAGGACGGCGTCGGGCCGGTACTCCTCCCAGAGGGCGACGAGCAGCTCGAGGATCTCCTGCCGGCGGTCGGGAAAGGTGCGAACGTCGAAGTCGTGCACCATCAGGTGACTCTCGGGGATGCCCAGCTCGGTAGTGGCCTCGCGCACCTCGCGCGCGAGCGTGTCGGGAGCGAAACCGGCCGGCAGCGAGCGTGTGGCGATCGAGAACGCGACGTAGCGCACCTCGCAGCCGGCCTCGACGAGCCGCGCCATCGTGCCGCCGCAGCCGAACTCGCCGTCGTCGGTGTGCGGCGCCAGCACCAGCACCCGCTTCCAGGCCTCGATCACGCCGCCTCCTCCCGCCGCCGTTGCGCGCCCGCGAGCGCGGCCAAGCCGGCGAGCGCCCACGTCGTCGGGTCCTCGAAGAGCGCGTTGTAGAAGATGCTGTGCACCGCGATCGCGCCTAGCGTAAGGCCAACGACGAGGGACGCGCGAGCCGCACCGGTCCGGCGCAGCCCGCGCAGCGCCGGCACGAGAGCGGCCCAGGCGACCCACGCGAGCAGCGCGAGCCCCGGGAAGCCCGCCTCGGCGGCCACTGTCACGGGCGTCGAGTGCGAGGCGGCCTTCTTCGGCTCCCCGCCCTTCAGGCCCGTCCGCTCGGCATACGCGCGCTTGAAGCCGCCGACGCCGACGCCTGCGACCGGATGGTCGAGCGCGATCTTCAGCCCGTTGGAGACGAGCCCGGCACGCCCGCTCGTCGCCTTGTTCAGCCCGGCCTTCGACTCCTTCAGGAGCGAGCCCCGCACCTGCGGCGTGGCCAGGCCGATGGCGAGCAGGACGGCGGAGACGAGCACGACCGCCGCCACCGCCCGCCTGCGCCAGACGATCGCCGCGGCGGCGAGCGTGCCCGCGATCAGCGCGACGAAGCTCGACTGCGAGAACGAGAAGAGGAGCCCGGCCCAGCCGACGGCGATCGCCCCGACGAGCGCGACGAGCGTCCGCTCGCGCGCGCCGAGCAGGACGAGCGCGAGGCACCCGAGGATCGCCACGACCAGAAAACGCCCGTAGATGGACGGGTCCCAGAACACCGAGTTGACCCGGTAGAACGGCGCGTACGCGTTGCCGACGATCACCTTCGGGTTCCAGAAGACGTCGCGCGTCAGCCACTGGTAGACGCCGATCGAGGCGAATGCGACCGCCAGCGCGACGAACGCGGCGAGGAGCAGCGAGAGCCGGCGTGCCTGCCACGGCAGGCGCGCGAAGCCGAGCGCGAGCAGGCCGAAGGGCAGCACGAAGGCGAGCAGGAAGATCGCGCCCTGGCGCAGGTCGTCGCTCCAGAGGAGCGTCAGCCCCAGCCACGCGACGAGCGCGGCGAGCGGCCGGGCGAGCCCGCCGAGCTCCCGTGCGCGCTCCTCGCCCCGCAGCAGCTCCCAGGCGAGCGCAACCGCGAAAGCGCCCGCGACGCCGTAGAGCGGCAGCAGCAGGTTCGCCTCCTCGGAGCCGATCGTGACGGGAATCCGCACCGGGACGCACGCGAGCGTGGCGAAGGCGAGCGCCCACGGCCGGCGCAGCAGGCCGGCCGCGCCGACTCCCGCGAGCACGAGGCCGCCGGCCCCCGCCGCCGCGAGCTCGAGCCCGTGGCCGGCCGGCGCGAGGTAGGCGGCGAGGAGGGCGACGCCGAAGGTCCATGCGGCGAGACCCGCGAGGCGCAGGTCGCGGCGTGCGGAAACGAACAGGAGCGCGAGCCCGGCGCAGCCGAGTGCGCCGCCGAGGCGCGCGAGCTCAGCCACGCGGCTCCACCGTCACGGTCGTCCGGGCGGCGTGGCCGCCGACCGAGACGTAGAGCGTGTACTCGCCCGGCGCAGCAGGCGCGCGAAGCGCGAGCAGCCCGAGCTCGGAGGTCCCGGAGCCGCCCGCGAAGCGCCACTGGATCGCGCGCGCGTCGGTGTCCACGCGCACGCGGAACCGGGCCGCCGTCACGGTGCGGACGGGGCCGTCCGGCAGCCTGACGTACCGCAGCGTCACGGGCTGAGCGGTGGTCGGGCGGCCGAAATTTCCGGCCTGATCCTCGGCGCGGAGCTGGAGCGCGTACTCCCCGGGGCGGAGCGACTTCCCCTCCAGCTTCCCGTACCAGTCGAGCTTGTCCTCGGCGCGGGCGAACCGTTTCGCCACGCCCCGCTTCCCGTTCACGAGCAGGATCGCCCGCCCGGGCTCGCTCAGCGCATAGGCGACGACGATTCGATCGCTCCGCCCGTCGCCGTCCGGCGAGAAGACGAGGGGGCCGACCGACCAGCTCTCGACCGTCGGCCCGGTCACGTCCACGCCGATCGGGTTGGGCAGCTCGATCGTACGCCGGCCCGCGCTGAGGTGGACGCGCGGCTTGAAGAAACCCTCGGGGACGACGTTCCCGGCGTCGTCGCGGCCGTCCCACGCAACCGTGACGCGCCCCTTCCCGTACGGCTGGTCCGCGACCGTGCGCACGATGTCGCCGCCCGCATCGACGATCGAGACCCGAACCGTGTCGGCCTTGCGCAGCCGGAACGAGATCTCCGCCTTGCCAAGGGCGGGCGAGAAGACCTTCGTCACCCGCGTGCCGAGGATCGGGCTCTGCTCGAGCTTCAGCCCCTCGGTGAGCGCGAACGCCGCCGCCGTCGCGACGAGCAGGGCAACCACGAGGAGGGTCGAGGCGAAGCGCGCCAAGGCCGGCCGATTCTAGTCGCCGCCCCGCCGCGTCACCGCGAGGGTGCTCCGTCTGGTATTACTTTCCGAAATGAAGTTGCCTCGGGCCGCCCATCCCTATCGCGACACCGCCGTGATCGACGCGCGGGCACCGCGCGTCAATCAGCTGGTCGTCGGCGTCCTCTCGGGCGTCGCGGTCACGGCCGGCCCGTGGTGGCTCCTGGCGGCGCTCGGCGCCCAGCTCGCGATCGGCCTCACGTTCGGCCGCCGCTACTGCATCCCGTGCGTCGTCTACTACGAAGTCGTGCAGCGGATCTTCGGCGAGGGCCCGCTCGAGGACTCCCGCCCACCCCGCTTCGCGAACATGGTCGGCGCCGTCTTCCTCGCGGCTGCCACGTCGGCCTACCTCGGCGGCCTGGCCACGCTCGGCGGCGTCCTCGGCGGCATCGTCGCCGCGCTGGCGCTGCTCGCCGCCGCGACCGGCGTCTGCGCCGGCTGCGAGGCCTTCAAGCTCGGCTACCTGCTCACCGGACGGAAGTTCGTCTCCTGTCCGCTGCCGCCACAACCGCAGGGGGACGGGGCCTAGCCGCCCTCCGGGCAAGCGCGAGCAGTCCGGCGGCCACCGCCGTGGCAACCACTCCGGCCACGATCCCGTTCGCACCGGGCGGACCGAGCAGCTTGACACCGGCCAGGGCGAGCGTCAGCGCGAGCGCGACCCGCAACGCGCGCTCGGGCAGGTGCACGGTGAAGTGGGTGCCGAGCAGGACGCCGGGGATCGAGCCGATCAGGAGCCAGCCCGTGGCACCGAGATCGACGTTCCCGGCGGCAAGGTGCCCCGCGCCGGCGACCCAGAGCAGCGCCGCCGCGTGGAAGATGTCCGTGCCGACGATCTTCGCCGCGGTCAGCGGGAAGACGAGCAGCATCACGAGCCCGAAGAAGGTGCCCGAGCCGACCGACGTCAGGCCGACGATGAAGCCGCCGGCGAGGCCGATGGCGAGCGCCGTCAGCTTGTCGCGCCGGCGCAGCAGGAACGGTGCGTCGTTCCCCTTCGAGCGCAGAAACGACTTGATCAGGAAGCCCGTGCCGCCGGCGATCAGCGCACCGCCGAGGATCTGCTGCGCTGTGTCCTCGAAGCCGTCGCCGTAGCGGTGCTTGAGCCACGTCGCGAGCGCGACGCCGGCGAGCGAGGTCGGCGCCGAGCCGAGCAGCATCCAGAGGGTCATCCGCGCGTGCACGTTGCCGAGCTGGCGGTGCCGCAGGGCGCCGAACGACTTGAAGATCGCGCCGTGGAGGATGTCGGTGCCGATCGCCGTCGTCGGCTTGAAGCCGAACAGCAGCACGAGCATCGGCGTCATCAGAGAGCCGCCCCCCATGCCGGTCATCCCGACCAGGAGGCCGATGAAGAGACCGGCGACCGAGAGCTCCCAGGTCACGAGGCGTGCACGACCATCCCGGCGCCGACCGTGTCGTTTCCGGCCTCGTCGATGAGGATGAACGCGCCGGTCGCGCGGTTCGTCGAGTACGGATCGACCGCCAGCGGCTCCGCGAGCCGCAACGAGACGCGCGCGATGTCGTTCAGCCGGAGCTCCGCCGGCGAGGGCACGTCGTCGAGCGTGTGGATGTCCACGACGGACACGAGCTCGTCCACGATCGCCCGGACGGTCCGCGTCGTGTGCTTGACGACGACCCGCGAGTGCGGCAGGAGCGGCCGCTCGCTCATCCAGCACAGCGTCGCCTCGAGCTCCCGCGCGACCGTCGGCACGCGCTCGGGGTCGGCGAGCAGGTCGCCGCGGCCCACGTCGAGGTCGTCTTCGAGCCGGATCGTGACCGACATCGGCGGCACGGCCGCCTCGAGCGGCCCGTCCGCGGTCTCGACCGAGAGCACGCGCGAGCGCCGTCCGGACGGGAGCACGACGACCTCGTCGCCCGCCCGCCACGTGCCGCCCGCGACCTGCCCGGCGTAGCCGCGGTAGTCGTGGTGCTCCTCGGAGATCGGGCGGATCACCCACTGCACCGGGAAGCGACGGTCGTCGAGGTTGCGGTCTCCCGTGAGCTCGACGTTCTCGAGGTGCTCGAGCAGTGTCGGGCCGTCGTACCACGGCATCGCCTCGCTGCCGTCGACGATGTTGTCCCCCCGCAGGGCAGACATCGGGATGGCGCGGACGTCCTTCAGCCCGAGGCGAGCCGAGGCGTCCTGGAGCTCGGCCCGGATCTCGCGGAAGCGCTGTTCCGAGAAGCCGACGAGATCCATCTTGTTGACGGCGACCACGACGTGCGGGATGTCGAGAATCGCCGCGATGTACGAGTGCCGGCGCGTCTGCTCGACCACGCCCTTTCTCGCGTCCAGGAGGATGATCGCGAGGTCTGCGGTCGAGGCGCCCGTGACCATGTTGCGCGTGTACTGGACGTGGCCGGGGGCGTCGGCAAGCTGGAAGCGGCGGCGCGGCGTCACGAACGACCGGTAGGCGACGTCGATCGTGATCCCCTGCTCACGCTCGGCGCGGAGCCCGTCCGTCAGCAGCGCGAGATTGACGTAGCCGTCTCCTCGGCGCAGGCTCGTCTCCTCGATGTGCTGGAGCTGATCGGCCATGATCTGCTTCGAGTCGTAGAGCAGGCGGCCGATGAGGGTGCTCTTGCCGTCGTCCACCGACCCCGCCGTCACGAGGCGGAGCAGCTCGGTGGACGCGAGCTGCTCAGAAGTAACCGACACGTTTCCGGTCCTCCATCGCAGCCTCCGAGGCGCGGTCGTCCGCGCGGGTCTCGCCGCGCTCCGTGATCCGCGTCGCTGCTATCTCGGCGACGACGTCGTCCAGCCGGTGCGCCCGCGACTCGACGGCGCCGGTGCACGACATGTCCCCCACCGTCCGGAAGCGTACCGACGCGACGAAGGGGTCCTCGCCCGGAAGCCTCTCGACGTACGGGCTGACGGCGTAGAGCATGCCGTCGCGCCGGAAGACCTCACGCTCGTGGGAGAAGTAGATCGGAGGCAGCTCGAGATCCTCGCGGGCGATGTACTGCCAGACGTCGAGCTCGGTCCAGTTCGAGATCGGGAAGACGCGGACGTGCTCGCCGCGGCGGATCCTCGCGTTGTAGAGGTTCCACAGCTCGGGCCGCTGCACGCGCGGGTTCCACTGCCCGAAGTCGTCGCGGAACGAGAAGATGCGCTCCTTCGCGCGGGCGCGCTCCTCGTCGCGGCGGGCCCCGCCGATCGCGGCGTCGAAGGCGTGCTCCTCGATCGCGTCGAGCAGCGTCGTCGTCTGGAGCTGGTTGCGCGACGCCCTCGGCCCTCGCTCCTCGACGACCCTGCCCCGGTCGATGGACTCCTGGACGGACGCGACGAGCAGCCGCTCGCCGAGCTCCTCGACCCGCCGGTCGCGGAACTCGAGCACCTCGGGGAAGTTGTGTCCGGTGTCCACGTGCATCACCGGGAACGGGAACTTGCCGGGCCGGAAGGCCTTCTCGGCAAGGCGCAGCAGCACGATCGAGTCCTTGCCGCCGGAGAAGAGCAGCACGGGCCGCTCGAGCTCGGCGGCGACCTCGCGCATGATGTGAACCGCCTCCGCCTCGAGCTCGTCGAGGTGGGACAGATGCACGGCCGGCCCGGCGGCACTCACGCGGCCGGCTCCCCGGAGACGAGGCCGAGCTCCTCGAGCCGGGCGAGGATGCGCTGCGCGGAGGCCTCGGGCGGCTCGCCCTCCGTGTCGACCCGCAGCTCGGGATCGGCAGGTTCCTCGTAGGGGTCGTCGACGCCGGTGAAGTTCGCGAGCTCTCCGGCGAGCGCCTTCGCGTAGAGCCCGCGGTCGTCGCGGCTCATGCACACCGCGAGCGGCGTCGCAACGTGCACCTCCACGAACGGCGCGTGCTCCTCGACGGTCGCCCGAGCGCGGCTGCGCGTTGCCTCGTACGGAGAGATGAGCGTCACGACGACCGCCGCGCCGGCCCGGGAGAGCCGCGAGGCGACCCAGGCGACCCGCTCGACGTTGGTGTCACGGTCCTCCCGCGAGAAGCCGAGGCCGGACGAGAGACGCGAACGAACCGCATCCCCGTCGAGGTTGTCCACGAGGTGGCCACGCCGCCCGAGCTCGGCTGCCACGAGGCGCCCGAGCGTCGTCTTGCCGGAGCACGGCAGGCCCGTCAGCCAGACGACGAAACCTTGGCGCGGCGCGGTCATGCGCCCTCCACGTGGAGTCCGCACTCCGTCTTGTCGCTGCCCGCCCAGCGTCCGTCGCGCCCGGTGCCGGGCAGCGTGCAGTGCGTGCAGCCGATGGAGGAGTAGCCGCGGTCGTGGAGCTGGTTGTAGGGAAGGCCGCGCTCGCGGACGTACGCCCAGATCGTCTCGTCGGTCCAGTCCGCCAGCGGGTTCGCCTTCCAGAGCTCGTGACTCGCGTCCCAGACGAGCTTGGGCGCATTCGCCCGGGTCGGCGACTGGTCGCGATGGACCCCGGTGATCCAGGCGTCGAGGCCGGAGAGCGCCCGCACGAGCGGCTCGACCTTCCGGATCGCGCAGCAGAGCGTCGGGTTGCTCTTCCAGAGCTCGTCGCCGTGCACGGCGGCCTGCAGCCCGAGCGACGGACCCTGGAGGACCTCGATCGTCGTCCCATAGCGGCGCTCGACCTCCCGCCAGACGGCGTACGTCTCCGGGAACAGCACATGCGTGTCGAGCGCGAAGACGCGCGCCTCCGGCTCGATCGCAAAGACGAGGTCGAGCAGCACCGCCTCCTCCTTCTGGAAGGAGCAGGCGAGAGCGACCTTGTCGCCGAACGCCTCGAGCAGCACGCGCAGGAGATCCTCGGCGCCCAGCCGCTCCGCGCCATCCTCGGCCGCGAGCGCGCTGATCGTGTCGGCGGTGGCCGTCACGCACTTCCCGCCTTCTCGGGCAGCAGGATCTCCTTCAGCGTGTCGCCGCGCAGGCCGAGGCGGAGCGTCTCGAGCGGGATCACCTCGTCGGGCGGGATGTTGCCGAGGTTGACCTCGGGCCCGAAGTGCTTGACGAACCACGCCTGCGAGCCCTTCGTCGGCGCCTCGAAGATCAGGTCGGCGATGTCGACCTCGTGGGCGATCTCGTCCACGAGGCCCGTGCGCATCTCGCCCGTCGGCCGGTAGATGCCGGCGGTGCCTCCCTCGCGGCCCTCCGTGATCACCTTCCAGGCACCTGCGGCGAGCTCCTCCTTGATCCACGCCACCCACTGGTAGGGGGCGAAGATCGCGTCGGCGTCCTTCGAGCCGACCTCCGAGAGAACGGTGAAGTCACGCGCGAACTCGGCGATCAGCTCGACCTTGCGCTCCCGCGGGATGTCGAGCGTGCCGTCGGAAATCTCGACGTGGGAGAAGCGGTAGTGCTGGAGCCAGCGCTTGAACTCGTCGAGCTTGCCGAGGGCGTAGACGGCCTCGAAGAGCGTGCCGCCGCAGACGACCGGCGTCGCGAACGACCGGTAGAGGGCGATCTTCTTCTCGAGGTTGTTCGTGACGTAGGACGTCCCCCAGCCGAACTTCACGATGTCCACGAACTCGCCCGCGGTGTCGAACATGCCCTCGATCTCGCGCAGGTTCAGCCCCTTGTCGATCACATGGGTCAGGCCCGTGGCGCGGGGCTTTCCCGCGCGCTTCGGGAGACCCAGGAAGTCGTCCTCAAAGCCGGGCATTGATCTCCTCCAGCTTCTTGCGGGCCGCCGCCTGGACGTCCCGGTAGAGAGAGTTCCCGTGCGCGTCGATGCCGACGATCAGCGGGCCGAAGTCCTTGACCCGGAAGCGCCAGAGGCACTCGGGCATCAGCTCCTCCCAGGCGACCTCCTCGATCTCCTCGATCTGGGTCGTCTCGAGCGCAGCCGCGCCGCCGACGATCGCGAAGTAGACCATCCCGAGCCGGGCCATCGGCTCGATCGCCTCGTCGGGGAAGCCGCCCTTGCCGCAGATCGCACGGACGGAGTACTGGGAGCCGAGCCCTTCGGTGAAGCGCACCATGCGCGCGCTCGTCGTCGTGCCGATGCAGACCTTCTCGTAGCGGCCGGGGCCGAGCTTGCGCACGCCGGGCGCGGTGTGCAGCAGGAACGCGCCCGTGAGATCCATGGGTGGCGCGATCCCCTCGTCGAAGATCCTGATCTGGGTTCTGTCGCGGATGCCGATGATGTGCCCCTGGACCGTGACCTCGTCGCCGGCACGCAGCTTCAGGACATCGGCCGGATCCGTGATCGGGAAGGTGAGCGTGTGGTGGGCCATGAGACTCAGAACTCCCGGTCGAAGTCGACGGTGCCGTCGGGGCCGACGTGCGCCGAGGCGCGGCGGGCCGCCCAGCACTGGTAGTTGACCGCGACGGGGTTGAGCGTCATGTGGGTGTCGGCGTGCTCGATGTGGCACTGCAGCACGGTCACGTCGCCGCCGAGCCCCATCGGGCCGATGCCCGTCTCGTTCAGGAGGCCGTAGAGCTCATCCTCGAGCTGGGCGACGATCGGATCGGCGTTGCGCGTGCCGACGGGGCGGGCGATCGCCTCCTTGGCGAGGTACATCGCGTAGTCGGCGGAGCCGCCGATGCCGACGCCGACGATCCCCGGCGGGCACGGCTTGCCGCCGGCGCCGACGATCGACTCGAGCACGAACTGCTTGATCCCCTTCACGCCGTCGGCGGGAACGCACATCTTGAGGAAGCTCATGTTCTCGGAGCCGGAGCCCTTCGGCACGCACTTCACGTCGAGGCCGTCCCAGCCCGGGATGAACTCCCAGTGCACGATCGGCACCCGGTAGCCGACGTTCGCTCCCGTTGCCTCGCGCGTGATCGTGTGCACCGTGTTCGAGCGCAACGGGTGCTCGAGAGTCGCCCGCTCGGTGCCGTTGCGCAGCGCGGCGTAGATCCGCGCGGGATGGAGCGGGAAGTGCTCGCCGACGCGGCAGGTGTAGACCGCGATCCCCGTGTCCTGGCAGACGAGGTTCCTCTGGTCGTCGGCGATGCCGACGTTCTTGAGGATCGTCTGCAGGACGCGCTGCCCGGTGACGGAGGTCTCACGCTCCGCGGCGTCTGCGAGCGCATCGCGGAGGTCTTGCGGGATGTCCTTCAGCGCCCAGACGTAGAGGTGCGCGGCTGCGTCCTCGACGGCCCGGGCGAGCTCGGTGGTCGTGAGTGTCGTCATCCTCTCGCTTTCTCTGCCGCCGCCCGGCCCGCGCGGCGTCCGAAGACACAGCACTCGAGCAGCGAGTTGCCCATCATCCGGTTGCGCCCGTGGGTGCCGCCCGCGATCTCGCCGCAGGCGTACAGGCCCTCGAGCGTGGTGGCGGCTTCCGTGTCGATCACGAGACCGCCGTTCTGGTAATGCAGGACCGGGTAGGTGTAGATCGGCTCGGCGAGCGGGTCGATCCCGGCCGCCCGGTAGCGGCGCAGCATGTAGGGGAGGGAGATCTCGGCGTCGCCGACGGGGATGCGCGTCGTGTCGAGCCAGACGGCAGGACGGCCGTCGGGCGTCTCCACGCCGCGGCCGGCGGCGACCTCGTCCACGATCGCCTGGGCGACCGCGTCGCGCGGGCCGAGCGAGTCCGTGAACTCCTCGCGGTCGGCGTTCAGG
>Ga0082335_1007391_pt1 | contig 13298 bp, 13 predicted proteins | sample Subgrocontami58m_FD_72375 | JGI IMG/M metagenome (GOLD analysis project Ga0082335, IMG submission 72375) | Subsurface groundwater microbial communities from S. Glens Falls, New York, USA - GMW37 contaminated, 5.8 m (SPADES assembly) (version 2) ...
CGAGTTCCTCCCCCCCAAGGAGGCCGCCGACTGGCTGGAGTACTGGGACAAGCGCGGCATGATGCACATCATCATGCAGGAAGGCGGCGACTTCCTGGGCGGCATCTGCAACTGCGACTACCCCGACTGCCTGCCCATCCGCAACCGCATGGACTACGGCCTCAAGTACGCCATAACCAAGGCCGAGTACATCTGCGATGTGGACTACGAGAAGTGCACGGGCTGCGGCGAGTGCCTGGGCCGCTGCCACTTCAACTCCCTGAAGTATGAAGTAACCATCGACAAGCCCAACATCGACCACCTGAGCTGCTTCGGCTGCGGGCTCTGCATGACCGCTTGCAGCCGCAACGCCATCAACCTGGTCGGGCGCAAGACCCTGCCTGGTCTGGTCAACGCCTGGTAAGCGCTACCCTCGCAGGCAAGCCACAAGAACCCCCGGACCCGTCATGGGTCCGGGGGTTCTGTCTCTCCACAGCAAAAATACTGCCGAGCCCCACATGACCCTTATAGGCTAGGGTATTGACCTAGATGGTATGGCTGAGATATACTAATAACCGATGACAAGGGAAAGGGGTGCTCCAGGAGAGTCGCTTTTGACCTAGAGTCGCTCTTCTGGTAACGCAACCCTGTTAGACCAGCTAGGGTGCCGTCGGGCAGCGGGTAGGGGCAAGGAAGCCAAACTGCGGAAGGAGCCGGGATATGTGTCGTATGTGCGACTGGCTGGGCGAAGGGGAAATCTGGTACAAGAACCCCAAGAATTTCTCCAACCGCCTCTACAAGCTGCGCGAGCCGGGCAAGAAGCCCCAGGCGGCGATGCAGTCCGAGGGCGGCGGAGGGCGGCTTCATGACGCCCTGGAGGCCAAGGCCGACGGCGACGAGGACAGCTTCAACCGTATCATCGGCGAGATGAACAAGCGCGATGCCAAGCGCCCCGGCTGCCATACGCTGCCCCTCTCCGAAGCCCTGGAGGTGGTCAGCAAGATCGGCACCCCCGTGGGCGCCATGATGTGCATCTGCCGCAAGGGCGCCCGGGGCGAGGAAGAGCGCAACATCAACGAGTACACCTGCACCGGCCTGGGCACGGGCATGTTTAAGTGGGAGCGCTGGCCCGAGCGCTACCGCGGCGGCGTCGAGTTCCTCTCCCCCAAGGAAGCCTGCGACTGGCTCGATTATTGGGACAAGCGGGGCATGATGCACATGATCATGCAGGAAGGCGGCGACTTCCTGGGCGGCATCTGCAACTGCGACTACCCCGACTGCCTGCCCATCCGCCACCGCATGGACTACGGCCTGAAGTATCAGCTCACCAAGGCCGAGTTCATCTGCGATATCGACTACGAGAAGTGCACGGGCTGCGGCGAGTGCCTGGGCCGCTGCCACTTCAACTCCCTGAAGTATGAAGTGACCATCGACAAGCCCAGCATCGACCATCTGAGCTGCTTCGGCTGCGGGCTCTGCATGACCGCTTGCAGCCGCAACGCCATCAGCCTGGTGGAGCGCAGGACCCTGCCCGCTCTGGTGAATGCCTGGTAGCTAGTACCCTCTCAAGCAACGAAGAAAACCCGGCCCATCGGGGGCCGGGTTTTCCTTGCCACGCGGATATGAGATACTAGCGGGCATAACTCGACTGATACCAGTGGCCGGGCCAGCCTGGCAGCATCGGGAGCTGGTCAACCCAAGGAGGGGCAGCATGGAATACCGACGCCTGGGTAGCTCGGGACTGGAGGTCTCGGCCGTTGGCCTGGGCACCAACCAGTTCGGCACCAAGCTGGACGCCGAGGCGAGCGCCGCCGTGGTGCGCCGCGCCGCGGAGCTAGGCATCAATTTCATCGACACCGCCAACAGCTATGGCGGGACCCGCTCCGAGGAGTTCATCGGCCGCGCCATCAAGGGGATGCGCGGGCAGCTAATCCTGGCCACGAAGTTCGGCAGCCCGCAGGGAGAAGGCCCCAATCGCCGCGGGGGCTCCCGCCGCCACATCCTCCAGAGCGTGGAGGAGAGCTTGCGACGCCTGGGCACCGATTACATAGACCTTTATCAGCTCCACTTCCCGGACCCGCTCACACCCATCGAAGAGACCCTGCGCGCCTTCGACGATCTCGTCCACCAGGGCAAGGTGCGCTACATCGGCTCCTCTAACTTCGCCGCCTGGCAGCTCTGCGAGGCGGCCTGGGTAGCGCGCACGGAGCACCTGACGCCCTTCGTCAGCGAGCAGGCCGAATACAGCATGCTGAACCGGCGCCTGGAGCGGGAGGTTGCTCCTTTCTGCCAGAAGTACAACGTCGGCCTTATCCCCTTTTTCCCCCTGGCCAGCGGCTTCCTGACAGGCAAGTACCGGCCCGATGCCCCGGCGCCCGCCGGCACGCGCATAGGCGACAACGAACGCTTGCGCACGCGGACGCTGACGGAGAAGAATTTCGCGCTGCTGGCCAAGATGGAGCAGTTCGCGGGCAGTCACGAACACACCGTTGGCGAACTCGCCATCGCCTGGCTGCTGGCCCAACCCCAGGTGAGCAGCGTCATCGCCGGGGCCACCAGGCCCGAGCAGGTGGAGGCCAACGCCAAGGCTGGCGCCTGGCATTTGACCCCTGAAGACCTGGCCGTCGTCACCAAGCTCCTGGGCGACACCTGACAAGCGACCCCTCACCAGACCCGGCCGGAAGGATCTGCCAGCGCCTCGCGGGCGCGCTTGCGGCTGCCGGGGGAAGCTCTTCGACTTTGAGGCGCCTCTGCCGCGCTCCGCCAACCGTGAGGTCCTTTCGAATGCAGGTGGGAACACGGTTGTAGGAGGGCCCCCAGAGTGATATGATTCCGCCTTGCAAGGGGTTAGAGCAAGGAGGCAAGCGGTGGCAAGGAAAGACTCTGGGGCGAAGCTGTGGGCCCTGTTTTCCGTGGTCGCGCTGGCGGCTTCCCTATTGCTCGCCTGCGCCCAGCGTGCGCCGACGCCAGCACCGGCCAGCGTTGTAACGAAACTGGACACAAGTTACGGGGCTGTTCCCGCTGCCGGCTGGAAATGGGGCGTCGCTGAGATCACGACGGGCGCGGAGGGACGCACTGAGGACACGGCCCGTCACAGGTTCACCTGGGCATTCTACGTCGTTCGCGGTTCGACCGAGGTTGGCACAGGTGACGCCAACAAGGTGATTCCCAATGGCGAGGCGACCCTGGTGCCAGCGGAGCAAGACCATACCCACCGCTTCCTGCCCCAGAGTCAGGTTCTTGTGTTTCGCCCCGCCGACCGCCCATTTGGCGAATTCCATCGAGGAACCCGTCTTTACGAGTCCAGCTCGACGCTGGATCTGAAGGCTGGACAGAGCTATTCGATCCGGATAAGGGAGTTCACGCTCGCTTCAAAGGCGTCACAGAGCATCACTGCAGAGGCCGCCTTCGGGTACGTGCTGGACGGGACGCTGACTGTTGGTACGGGCAGTGCCGCCGCTGCCTACCAGGCAGGCAAGGTGTTCGACCTGCCATCGAAGGGGGCCCAAACCCTGCGCAACGAAGGGACAGCGCCGCTGCGGTTCACCCTGGTGGACCTGCACCAGTAGGTAGCGGCGTAGAGCCGCCCGCGGCCCGACTTCTCCAGTACAACCTAAAGAGCCTTGCACAGACCCTTGAACCGTTCGTGGTGAGCCTATCGAACCACGAACCTGCGCCCTTCGACAAGCTCAGGGCGAACGGGTCAGGAAGCTGGTTTAGCAGCGAATACAAGCCTCTGTAAGGCTCAAGATCAAGTGTCCCTCCGGTTGCCGCCACCATGGCGCTCCCGCTGGTCCAGCAGCTCCTTCAGCGCCTCCACCTCGCGCCGCAGGGCGCGCTCGCGGAGGTAGAAGGAGAGCACGAAGCCCAGCACGACCGCCCAGATAACCGTGTAGGCGGCGAACAAGTACCAGAAGTTCTTCACTGAATGCCTCCCACCCCCAGGCGCGCCTTGATCTCGCCCACGGCATCGCTCAGGGCCCGCAACCTGACCCGCGCGATCACGAGCAGGACGTAGAGCAGAGTGACCGCCAGCAGGGACACCATCAGGGTCGCCCCCATTGCCGGCTCCATCTGCAGGCCCACATCCGTCCCGATGCTGGGGCCTGGGTGCAGGCTGCGCCAGAGCCGGATGGAGAAGAAGTTGATGGGCACCACCACGAAACCCATCACCCCCACCACAGCCGCCAGCCGGGCGCCCTGGGAGCTCTCAGCGGCGTAGGAGCGGATCATAAGGTAGCCCAGGTAGATCAGCCAGAGCACCAGAGTGGTGGTAAGCCTGGGGTCCCAACCCCACCAGGTGTTCCAGATCGGCTTCCCCCAGATTGACCCGGTGGCCAGGCTCAGGGTGGTAAATACCACGCCGACCTCGGCCGAGGAGGCCGCCACCCGGTCCCAGGCGGGCCGGCCCGTGCGCAGGTAGGCCAGCCCGCCCACAAAGGTGACCAGGAAGGCGACGTAGGCGACCCACGATACCGGCACATGGAAAAAGAAAATGCGGTAGACCTCGCCCTGAAGCCGCTCCGTGGGCGCCCATATCAGGGCCAGGTAGAGGGCCGCCACCATCAGGACCCCCGCCAGCGCCAGCAGCGCCATAAGCGGTAGCCCCAACCCTGAAGACGCCGCGCCGGCGTCGAGCTTCGTCCGGGTCCCTGCTCTGCTTTCCATCAGCTCACTCCTGCACAGCGTACTCAAAGACCCAGGCCGAGAGGACCACGTAGACCACGTCGAAGCCGACGAGAATCTGGACCCAGGTGCAGTACTCGGCGAAGGGCTTGCCGGCGAAGACCGCCGCCGACGCGCCCACGGCGCTTAGGAGCACCGGCACCAGCACCGGCAGCAGCAAGACCGGCAGCATCAGCTCCCGGGAGCGGCTGCTCGCCGCCACGGCGGAGAAGAGCGTCCCCACCGCCGCGAAACCCAGGGTCGCCAGCAGCAGGATGGGCACCAGCCCTGGCAAGAAAAGGGGCAGGTCTAGGAAGATGCCAAAGGCGGGCACCACCGCCGCCTCCACCACCAGCATGAACAAGAAGCTGGCCGTCATCTTGCCGGCGAAGATCGCCTCCCGCGGCAGCGGACAGAGCAGCAGGCCGGCCAGCGTGCCCCGCTCTTTCTCCAGCACAAAGGCCCGGTTCATCCCCAGGGTCCCGGCGAAGATCACCGCCACCCAGAAGGCGCCCGGGGCCACAGCGCCGATGCCCTGAGGGCCCGGCTGGAAGGCGAAGTTGAAGACCACGATCACCAGGATGGCGAAGACGGCCACGGAGAGGACGATATCTCGGGTGCGGAGCTCCGCCACGGCATCCTTCCAGACGATGGCCCCCGCCTGCCCCAGCGTAGCCATCACGGCGCGGCCTCCGTCACCCTCCGGTAGGTGGCCGCCAGGGTTGCGGCGTCCAGCGGCGCCCCCGCGCTGTCGTAGGCGATCCTCCCCCTGTGGAGGACCAGCGCCCGCTCGGTCAGGGCCAGCCCCCGCGCCAGGTCATGAGTCGCCAGCAGGACCGCCGTCCCCTCCGCGCGCGCCAGGGCCAGCGCCCGGTCAAGCAGGACCAGCGCCTCCTCGTCCAGCCCGGTCTCGGGCTCGTCCAGCAGCAGGACAGGGGGCCGGTGCAGCAGCGCCCGGGCGAGGGCCACGCGCTGGCGCATGCCATGGCTGAGGGAGCGAACCGGGAACTGGGCATAGGCGTCCATCGCCACCTGCTCCAGGACCTGCAGCGCCCGGTGGCGGAGCTGAGGCACGGCGTACATGCGTCCGTAGAAGTAGAGGTTTTCCTGGACCGTCAGCTCCTCATAGAGCCAAGGCTCGTGGCCCAGCACGCCCAGGGCGCGGCGCGCGGCCTGGGCCTCGTGGCGAGGATCGTGGCCCATGATCTGCACCTGGCCCGTGGTCGGCCGGACCAGCGTGGCCAGCACCTTTATCAGGGTGGTCTTGCCGGAGCCATTAGGGCCGAACAGCGCCAGGCTGGCGCCCCGGCGCAGCTCCAGGTCGATCCCCCGCAGGGCCCACTGGTAGCCGTAGGTCTTGGTCAGCCCCCAGGCCTGGATCGCCCAGGGCTGAGGGAAGACAGTGACCTGCTCACGCCTCATGGGCACCGCTTCGTCCTTCCAGGGCCTGGTCCAACGCCAAGAGCCGCGCCAGCTTGCACCGGCGCCGACGACTATACCTGCCAGGCCCGATCTGGCCCGCCTCGAACCCCTCGTCCAGCCCCCCCACCTCCACCAACAGCCGCTCACGTTCAACGGCCAGGGCCTCGGCGGTGGCGGGGCGCATCCCTCTGAGGATAGCCAGGACGAGCAGCGCCACCCCTAGGGCGAGCCCAGCGCCCAGGGCCGCCCAGCGCAGGGCCTGCTGGACATCGAAAAACGGCAGCCCCACCAGAGTGGCCTGGAGGACGGCGCCCGGCGCTACGCCCCGGGCCACCAGCCGCCGGAAGTCCCTGCCTTCGACGGTGATGACCCCCTCATCCTTCAAGGGGTCGGGGCCAGCCTCCACCCGCGGGCCCAGAAGGAGTATATCAAACTGGTCCGTGGCGAACTCGGAGCGCCAGGTAAAGCGATACCTAGCCGCCGCCACCGGGACCTCGTAGCGCAACAGCATGTTCCGCGGGCCCGGAGCCAGGGGGACAACAAAGAAGACGCCCGCCGCGGTCAGCTCGGCGTCCTCGGGCAAAAGGCCCTCCAAGTACTGCACCGTCTGCACCCCCGCCGGGAGGGGGATGACCAGGGCGCGACGGGGCTCGCCCTCCTGGGGAACGGGGCCGATATAGGCGCGGTTGCTGGTATTCAACACCTTTATGGGCACGGTGACCAGCAGCTGCCTCTCGTGCAGCTCCACCAGGGTGAGCACGCTGGTGAAGCGGACAGCCCCGGGGTCGGCGGTGGTATCGAACACAGGCACGTCGGCGGCCAGCACGCTCTCGCCGGGCGTGAAAGAGAGCGCCTGCCCCCGGAAGTCGCCGTCTTGGAACGCCACCCGGACCTGATACAGCAGGCTCCCCTCGGTGTTCAGCCCCTCAAATCGGAACGCACCATCAGCCCCAGCAGTCGTGGCGGCGATGACCAGCGCCTCGCCGCTGGGGAGCAGGGACACCAGTTGGACCTCCGCCCCGCCCACCGTCGCGCCTCCCGGCGTGCCATTGCTGAGCCGGCCCTCGATAACACCCTGCCCCTGGGCCCCTGCCGTTCGAGCGCCCAGGGAAAGCGCCGCCCCCAGAGCGAGGGCGGCAACGCCCAGCAGGAGAGCGCGGGCAAGCTGGGGCCAGGAGCGGCGGCGGGTCGCGTCCGTCAGCCATAAGTCAGGGCGATGCCACGCAGGCAGCAAGGCTGTTCAGCCGCCCGGCGCCGAGCGCCGGCTTTCCCGTCGAGCGGCCACCTCGCGCTCGATCTGCGCCAGCCCCCGCGCCAGGTCGTCCGCCTCCTTGCGCTCAGGCTCGGCGGGGCGCTCAGGTTCGAGGGCGCCCGCGGCTGCCCGGGGCGCGTCGTCGGGGGCCAGCAGGCCCAGCCGCACGTCCGTGTCCACCTCCTCGATATTCACCTCGCGCCCGGCCGCTGTCTCCGGCGGCTCCCCAGCTACATCTGGCAGCGGCCGCCGCAGCAGGGGCCAGGCGACGAAAAGGAAGGCCGCGACGGCCAGCGCCACCACGATGACCAGCGTCATGGCGCTCCTCCCACCACACCTCCGCGCCGAGAACGACCCGGCCAGAGGGCTATCACAGTCCCCAGGATGAAGACGCCACCCCCGATCCAGATCCACATGACCAGGGGGTTGACGAAGACCCTGAACGTCGTCTCTCCGTCCTCGCTCAGCATCGTGGGCACGATGTAGAGGTCTTCTCTCCAGGTAGAGCGGATGGCGATCTCGGCCACGGGCTGGCTCATGCTCCGCAGCAAGGTGCGGCCCGCCTGCACGGTGCCCAGGTAGCGGTCTCCCTCTGTCAGGGAGACGGTTGTCATGGCTATCATTTTATCTGGGGTCGGATAGCGGGACATCCCCTCGTAGGTCAGCACATACCGCTCGACAGTCATGGACTGCCCTGGCCGCAGGGTCTTCTCGCTCTCCGTTTTGAAGAAGTTGGAGCCGACGACCCCCAGGGCCATCAAGACGATGGCCAGGTGGACCACGTACCCTCCATAGCGCGGCCGGTTGTTGGCGATTAGGGCTAGGAAAGCGCGGGGATAACCCTCGCCCCGGCTCCGGTGGCGGGCCCAGGAGCCCCGCCCCCACTCCCAGAGCACGGCGCCGGCCACCAGACCGCAGGCGCCAAAGCCAGCCAGCGCCCAGGCCTGCCTCATTCCAGCGGCTGCCAGGGCCGCGGCCACCAGCGCGGCCACTGCCAGGGGCACCGCCAGCAGACGGAGCACGGTCGGCAGGCGCGCGCCGCGCCAGGGTATCACCGGTCCCACCCCCATCAACACTAGCAGTGCGAGGAGGATGGGACCGTTGGCGCGGTTGAAGAATTCCGGTCCCGGCGCCAGCTTCACCCCCCGGGCTGCTTCATAGAGCCAGGGATAGATGGTGCCGAAGAAGGTCGCCGCCAGTACCGCCAGCAGCAGGAGGTTATTCAACAGGAACGCCCCCTCGCGGGAGAGCGACGAGCGCAGCCCGGCCTCGTCCCGCAACGCCTTCCTGCGCCAGAGAAGCAGCCCCATGCTGGCGGCGAAGCTGGCGATGATGTAGCCCAGGACAAAGCGGCCCAGGTCGGAGGCGCCGAAGGTATGCACCGAGGAGAGGACGCCGCTGCGGTCCAGGAAGAGCCCGAACAGGGCCAGGTGATAGGCGAGGATCAGCAGGACCATGTTCCAGAGCTTCAGCATCCCGACCTTCTTCTGGACGACGACGGAATGGAGAAAGGCGGTCGCCACCAGCCAGGGCATGATGCCGGCATTCTCCACCGGGTCCCAGCCCCAGTAGCCACCCCATCCCAGCTCCGCGTAGGCCCACCATCCGCCCAAGAGGTTCGCCACCCCCAGGAGCGCCCAGGGCACGATGGTCCAGCGCCGGACGCTGTCCAGCCACTCGTTCCCCAGGCGACCGCTCGCCAGCGCCGCCAGGGCGAGGGCGAAGGGGATGCTCAGGCCGATGAACCCCGCCATCATCAGGGGCGGGTGGATGGCCATGGCGGGATGCTCCAGCAGGGGGTTCAGGCCATTCCCGTTGGTGGCGGCGAAGGGTAGCCTGGCGAAGGGGTTCGCCAACAGCACTAGCAAGAGCAAGAGGAACAGCTCCGTAGCGAGGATGCTGGCCACCACGAAGGGCATCAGGGAGGGATGGCGGCGCCGGTTCGCCGCCACCGCTAGCGTCCCCAGGAGGGCCAGGGCGAGGGCCAGGTACAGCAGCGACCCCGCGTTTCCGGCGTGGAAGGCGGCCACCTTGTAGAGGAGGGCCAGGTCGCGGCTGGAGTAGCTGGCCACATATTCCAACCGGAAGTCGTTGGTCAGTAGCGCATGAAGGAGCATCGCCGCCGCCAGGGCCAGGGCGCCGGCGCAACCGAGCAAGGCGCGACGGGCGCTGGCTGCCAGCGGCGAGGAGGGCCGGCGCCGCCCCAGCAGGGCCAGCAGCAACCCCCAAGCCGCCAGGACGGTCGCCAGCAGAAGGGCGCCATAGCCGATGTCGGTCAACATGAGCGCACCCAGGGAGCAGGCTGCCGCCCTAGCGGAGGCGGGCCACCATCTATCTATAAGCTGTCAACCAATCCTAGCACGCAGCCACTCCTGGCACCAATCAGGGAAACCATTGAACCTGTTCATAACCGGGTGCTACAATCGCCGAAACTCTCGGAGGAGCCATGGCGCGGCCGCTGGACGGCATCTCTGTAGTGGACCTCTCCGCTGAAATAGCCGGCCCCTACTGCGGCATGTTGCTCGCGGACATGGGCGCCGACGTCATAGTCGTTGAGCCGGTGGGTGATAACCAGGAGCGCGACAACCCCGCCTTCCACCAGTGGCACCGGGGACAGCGCAGCCTGACCTTGGACCTGGAGCAGGATAAGGGGCGTAGCCTCTTAGGTCGCCTGCTGGAGGGGGCGGACGTGCTCCTGGAGAGCTTGCCCCCCAGCCGGGCGGCAGCCCTGGGCCTCTCCTACGAGGGACTGGCTGCCCGCAACCGGCGGCTGGTCTATGGCGCCATCCCGCCCTGGGGCGACGGGGGGCCTCTGGCGGAGCGTCCCGCGGATGATGCTGTCATCGCGGCCTACAGCGGCATCCACGGCGATCAGGGAGGCGTCGGCAAACCGCCCGCCTACACGGTGATGCCTATACCCAGCTATTCCGCCGCCTTCCACACCGCCTACGGCATCTGCGCCGCCCTGTATGTGAGGGAGATGACGGGCGAGGGCCAGAAGGTGGAGGTGCCGCTCCTGAACGCGGCCCTCTCCTTTCAGTCGGGCGGGTTCCTCGACCTGCCCGACCGACCCGCACCCGTGCCCAAAGGGCGCTGGGAACAGCCCGGCTACGCCCCCGTCTACCGTCTCTATCGTTGCGCCGACGGGAAGTGGATTTTTGCCGCCTGTGGCCACGCCGAGTTCTGGAATAAGCTCTGCCTGGCCCTCGACCGCGTGGACCTGCTGTCCGATCCCCGCTTCGCCAACGCACCCTGGGCCATCGCCGCGGAGGACGACAACCGCGCCGCCCTCATCGCCGAGCTGACAGCCCGATACGCGACTAAGCCCGCGGACGAATGGCTACGCATCCTGGAGGAGGGCGACGTGCCCGCGGGCCCCGTCATGGCCCTCGGCGATATGTACGCTGACCCCCAAGTGTTGCACAACGGGATGGTTGTGGAGATCGCCGACCCGGCGCTGGGGCCGACGCAGCAGCTCGGCACCCCGGTACACCTCTTCGGGACGCCGGGCGGCCCCAGGGGGCCCGCGCCGCGGCAGGGCCAGCACACGGCCGAGGTGCTGGCCAGCTTGGGCTACACCGGCGGCGAAATCGCCGGCCTGCGCCAGCAGCGGGTGGTGTAACGTGCTCGACCACGCCTTCGACGGCGTAAGGGTCCTCGAGCTGACCACTTTCATCGCCGGGCCCTACGCCGGGACGCTACTGGCCAACCTGGGCGCCCACGTCACCAAGATCGAACCCCCCACGGGAGACCCCTCCCGCATCCTCATCGGGGCCTGGCAGGCCTGGAACAAGGGGAAACATGGCCTGGCCCTGGACCTCACGCGGGCGGAGGGGCAGCAAGTCCTCTACCGGATGGCCGCCCAGGCCGATATCTTCCTTGAAAACCTGCGCACCGGCGTCCTCCCTCGCCTCAAGGCAGACTACGAGAGCATCCGCGCGCTCAACCCGCGCATCATCTATTGCTCCGTCTCCGCCTACGGCCGCAGCGGCCCCTTGAGCGCCAAGCCCGGCTTCGATCCCCTGAGCCAGGCGCGGAGCGGCATCATGCAGGCCCAGGGCGGTACCGGCGCGCCGGTGTTCCATCGCATCGCCGTGTGCGACTACGCCACCGCCTCCCTCGCCGCCTGGGCCCTCGCGATGGCCCTGTTCCACCGCCAGCGCACCGGCCAGGGCCAGTACATAGAGGCCAGCCTGCTGAACTCCGGACTGGCGCTGCAGGCCGCCAATCTCTTCCGGTTCAGCGGCAAGCAGGCCCTGCCGCGGGTAGACGATCCCACCGGCGTCCCCCTGGGCATAGACGTCACCTACCGCTACTACCGCACCCTTGACTCCTGGGTGTTCATCGGCGTGCGCAGCGCCCGGGAGTGGAACTCCCTCTGCCACGTTATCGAGCGCGAGGAGCTGGCCCACGACCGGCGCTTCAACCCCCGTGTGAACCGGCTCCAGAACGCGGCGGAGCTCACCTCCATCCTGGAAGAATCCTTCCCGCAGCGGACGACGGCGGAGTGGATGGAGGAGCTGGTGGAGCACGGAGTGCCTGCCGCTCCCCTGCACTACAGTCACGAGCTGTTCGACGACCCGCAGATCAACCGCAACGGTCTGCTGGCGCGCTTTCAGTCCGCCGACGTCGGCCGCACCACCCAGGTCGCCAACCCAGTGAAGCTGAGCGCCACTCCAGGCCTGGAATGGGGCCCGGCGCCAGCCATTGGCCAGCACACCGACCAGGTGCTGTCCAGCTACGGCTTCACCCCTGGGGAGGTGGCGGAGCTGCGGGACAAGGGGGTGATCCCGTAGCCTTGTACCCCTTAGCAACGGGCGCCCGAGGGCGTATCATGACGCCGTCGGCTGCTGAGAAGCCGGCCAGCGGCCTGACGCCGCAAGGAGCTTGAGTATGGCTGTTATCAGGGAAGCTACCCTCGCCACCAAGGACGGCAAGGTCCACTTCTTGACGGGCGGGCTGGGGCGCGAGGCCGTCCTCCTACTGCACCCCATGGGCTCCTCCTGTCGCGCCTGGAGCAAGGTTATAGACACCCTGGCCGATAGATACCCCGTCTACGCCCTGGACATGCTGGGGCAGGGCGATTCAGCGAAGCCGCGCCGCGATTACAGCATCGCGGACTACGCCCGCAGCGTCCTCAACTTTATGCAGGCGACGGCACTGCCCCGGGCCACCGTCATCGGCAACTCCGTGGGTGCCATGCTGGCCGCCCAGATCGCGGTCCTGGAGCCCCGGAAGGTCCGCAAGTTGGCCCTGGTGGGCGTCCCCGCCTGGACGGACGAGGAGCGCAGCGAGCGCCGCGGGCTCATGGCCCAGAGCCTGAACCCCGACGGCAGCGCCAAGGCTGCCACCCTGGAGGACTTGAAAGCGTCCTGGGCCCACCCCACGCCGGAGCTCTTGCTGCAGATCAACAGCGATCGGGCCAAGGTAGGGACCTGGCACAAGAACGCCATGGCCGCGATCATGGACTGCGATATCCGCGCCGTCTTGAAGCAGGTCCGCGCCCCCACCTTGGTGGTCTACGGCGAAAAGGACATGCTGCGCAACCACGAGCAGTTTGTGGTGGAGTCCATACCCGGCTCGCGGCTGGCCCTGGTGCCCGACGCCGGCCACGTCCCCCAGATGGAGAACCCTAAGGGATTCCTGGAGTTGGTCCTGCCCTTCCTGGAGAAGACGCCGGTGGAGGCCGGGGCCTGAACGCCGCTAGGTTATGACCGGCAGCAGCTTGGTGCTGGCGACGCTGACCCGGGCCGCCACCGTCTCAGCCAGCCGACGGAAGGCGCGGCCCTGAGGGGAGTCGGGGTCCGAGGCGACGATGGGGTAGCCGATGTTGCCGCCGGTGCCGATGGCGGCGTGCAAGGGGATCTGCCCCAGGAGCGGCAGATTGAACTTGGCCGCCAGGTCGTCGCCACCGGAGCCACCGAAGATATCGGTCTCCCGCCCGCAGTGGGGGCAGGCGAAGGTGCTCATGTTCTCCACC
>Ga0082335_1007392_pt1 | contig 13297 bp, 8 predicted proteins | sample Subgrocontami58m_FD_72375 | JGI IMG/M metagenome (GOLD analysis project Ga0082335, IMG submission 72375) | Subsurface groundwater microbial communities from S. Glens Falls, New York, USA - GMW37 contaminated, 5.8 m (SPADES assembly) (version 2) ...
TATGGCAATACCCAAGGCCATTCAACAAGACTAATCGAGAGGAGGCGGCGCTCCCTCGGTAACATTTCTAATTGAGTGAGCGACTCCCCTTCGGTAACATTCTTATATGAGTTGACACGTATACGGATGAATTTGGGCGCCGTTAATAATTTTGCTCCAAAGGCAGGAGATGTGCTAACATCCAACTATGGCTCACAGCGGAATTTCATCTCTTAGTCTTTATATCCATATTCCTTTTTGCAGGTCGAAGTGCGGATATTGCGATTTCAATTCGTTTGGAGGATTGGAGGCGCTTGTCCCAGGCTATGTAGAAGCGTTGACTAAGGAAATCCAGTTCCGGGCCCGGAATAGCAATCGGCAGGTATCTACAATCTATTTTGGTGGTGGCACGCCCAGTTTACTTAGCATATCGCAAATAGATAAAATCATAGGCGCTTGTAATAAATATTATAACGTGGATAAGGCGGCAGAGATTACTCTGGAGGCCAACCCCGGCACCGTCACCTGTCAATGGCTTACTTCATTGCATGTTCTGGGATTTAACCGCTTGAGTCTGGGTTTCCAGAGTCTGGATGATACGGAGCTTAAAATTCTAGGCAGGATACACTCAGCCACGCAGGCAGTCGAAGCATTCACTTTCGCAAGGCAAGCTGGTTTTGAAAACATAAATATTGACCTTATCTATAATCTTCCCGGGCAAACGCTTACACATTGGAAATATGTTTTGAATAGAGCTATCACAATAGACCCGGACCACTTCTCACTTTACCCTCTTACGCTTGAAGAGACGACACCTTTGGGCCATGCTGTGGAATCAGGTTCCATGCCTGCCCCCGACCCGGATGTGGCGGCGGAAATGTACGAATACGCTGAGGAATGTATGGCTGGCGCAGGTTATGAACATTACGAGCTATCTAACTGGTCAAAACCGGGGAATGTTTGCCGCCATAATTTGACCTATTGGGAAAACCGGCCATATCTGGGATTGGGTGCAGGGGCGCACTCGTTTATCAATGGGTATAGAAAGGCCAATACCGACTATCCCGGTGAGTATATTACCATACTTGAAGCCGGCAATTTGCCGGAACAAGTAAATGAGTATATTAGCGTTCCGTTAGAGATATCGGAAATAATAATACTGGGGCTCAGGCTAATCAGAGGTGTAGAGCTTGGAGATATTAAATCACGTTTTGGTATAGATATTTCTACTCTTTATAAAACTGAGATAGAGGAACTTATAGGATGTGGACTGCTGGAGAAAGACGATTCCAGACTGTGTCTAACTCGCCGCGGACGCTTATTAGGTAACGAGGTGTTTTGGCGTTTTCTGCCAAAATCCTGAACCTCTCGCCCCTACGGGGAGAGATTTAGAGAGAGGGGAATATTTAACAAAGTCTTTGTTTATTACCCTCTCCCTACCCTCTCCCTTAAAGGGCGAGGAGACTAAATAGACGCTCTCCTGTCATCCTGGAGGAGTCACGAGTTATCGGGACGACGAAGGATCTCAGGGAGGGGGTAGAAAAAGGATAAATAATCTTTATGCGGGATACTAAATGACACAACAAAGTGACGTCCTCCACCCTGAGATTCTTCGCTTCGCTCCTCCGAGTAAAACATCGGAGTCCGATACCCGCTCGGACAGAATGACAATGCCAGACTCTTTTCATGCTTAGGGTAGCCTTGTAAAGGCCGTAAACGATTCCCACCTAAGTGGGAATCCAGAGTTGAATAAATAGCGCCGTCAACATCACCGTTATCATTTAACCAGGCCGTGGGCGTGCCTTATCGTTTTAATAATCCCGTTAATGTCCGGAGGCCTGACGTCCCCCGGCGGGGGGCCGATCGGGTCGGGGATATTATCATTACCGAGCAAAACCTCTAAAGTAGCTCTTACCGAGGTAGATAGGGCTTGAAGGTCATAACCACCTTCGAGGGTGAAGACTATTTTGCCCTGGCACAGCTCATCTGCCAGTCTTTTAAGGGTCCGGGTCAGCCGGCCGAAACCTGTAGTGGTTAACCGCATGGAGGCCAGTGCATCTTTCCAATGAGCATCGTACCCTGCTGAAACCAGTATCAGTTCAGGTTCGAATCGCCGGGCGGCTGGCGCTAATATCTCCCTGAATACCCGCTCGAATTCATCGTCACCGCATCCCGGTGGAAGGGGTACATTTATTATCTTCCCCGTGCCACCTTTTTCTCCTTTTTCACCAAGGCTGCCGGTGCCGGGATAAAGCGGGAATTGATGGGTAGAAAAATATAACACATGAGGAACGGTAAAAAAGGCATCCTGGGTGCCATTGCCATGGTGAACATCGTAGTCAACTATAAGAATTCGGTCCAGATTATGTCGAGTTAATGCATATTTTGCAGCGATGACAATATTATTAAAGAGGCAGAAACCCATAGCCTGCCAGTAGGTCGCATGATGTCCGGGTGGGCGCACCAGGGCAAAGGCGCTATTCACCTCCCTTTTTAACACTTCGTCAACTGCAACCAGCACGCCCCCGGCAGCATACAGGGCTACTTCGTAGGAGCGAGGGGAAATTATGGTATCTGCGTCCAGCCAGCCGCCGCCAAGCTTAGCCAAATTTTCTATACGTGAAATGTGTTCAGCGGAATGGGCTAACTTAATCTCTTCTACGGTAGCCTGGCGGGGTTTAAATAGGAGGAGCTTTTCCAGAATACGCTCTTGTTCCAGCAGCCCTATAATAGCGCGCAGCCTATCTGCTCGCTCTACATGGCTGCCGGTATCGTGTTCCAGATAAACAGGGTCGTAAACCAGGCCGACTCTTTGTATCATGATAATCCCGCTTCATAATAGCAAAGAAAACTGGCATAAGCAATCTGAGAAACGGCGGGCATTTTTGAGTGAATTCCCCCATCCCGATTCATCGGGACCATGAAGGGTGAAAATAACTTATGAAACTCTCGCCCCTTTGGGGAGAGAATTAAAGAGAGGGGGATTTACCAGTCCAGCTACACTCACCCTCTCCTTTACCTCTCCCTTTTAGGGCGAGGGGATTAAATTCCATTTCCAGGAGAACAGCCCCGGTTTGTTCAGGCCGACAGATAATTGACAGAACTTTTAAATTCTTTTTGGTTGTGATGTAATGAAAGCAAGAGATATAATGATGGTATTATATAATATTTTACCAGCGCTAATGGTGTAAGATATAAATCGTATGCAAGTAAAGAATAGCTTCATAACTGTATTTCGCCGCCTGTGGAATTTATCGGCGTTAATGAGCCTTATTATAATAGGCGTAATACTGGTTATTGTTACTGTGCTGAGTATCAATGCTAATAGAATTATCAACGGTGTTTTGAACAATGAGAGAATAGAGAGAATGCAGAGAGCAACCATAGCCGCAGAACGCCTTGACGGCCTGTTTCTGGATGCGTTCTCTGAATTGGAACTTGAGTTAGATAGAACCGGATTGGGTGACTTTTATACCCAAACGAACTTGACTACCGTAACGCGTATATTAACGCGCAGCCATTCGCAGAAAAAGTATTTCTGGGCTATTTCCCTTGTAGATACTGGAGGAAATGCGGTATTAACAGTTCCGATAGAAAAGCAAGGGTTGTCAGGTTCAGTTAAACACCAATCATTTCAAAAGGCTATAGACAGTGGAAACAGACAGCTAATAGATGTGCCAATGCACGTCTCTGCAGATGGCTCCTTGCTATTGGCTTTGGTAAGCCCTGTAAAAGCAAATAATGGGGCTGTTTTGGGGGCTATCGTAGGTTTTGTCGATCTTTCTTCAGCCCCTGCGCAAAAAATTATGACGGCTGTGGTTTACGGACAAACCGGTTACACCTCGTTACTAAACACCGATGGAACTATAATAGCCAGCTCACAAGCAGAAAAGCTGCTTGGTAAGAGCCATTTGGCTGATTCGATAGTCTCTGTCATCCAGGGAAAAAAGGTAATTTTAGTAAACGCTCCCGATGACGACCAACCCAGCGGAGTCGAAGTGATTGTGTTAGCTCCTCTGTCAACAGGTCCTCTTGTGTTTACTGCGGAACAAGACATGGGTGAGTTCGAGGCGCCTTTATTTGCTATGCGCCGGCGTTTTATTGTAGCCGGTTTGATAGTGATATTTGTAGGAGTCGCCGGGACGTTCTCTACTGTCAGGTTACTCGGCAGACCCTTGCAACGACTTTCCCGCTCGGTAACACGCATCGCTGGAGGAGACCTTAGCTCCAGGGTCCCAATTGGGGGTATAAAGGAGTTCTCCGAATTAGGGGTTGCCTTTGAAGACATGCGGGAAAAAATCGAACGCCGGAATCGCGAGCTAACAATGTTACAGAAGATAGATCGAATAATAGCACAGGACCTGCCCTTGAATGACGTCGCACAGGTAGGGATAAAACTTGTGCTGGAGATAATGGAGGCAGATAGTGGTGGATTTCACCTGGTAACCGGTGGTGGCCAATTGGAGCTTATAGCCTATTGCGGCATATCGGAACCGTTTGCAAATGCAATTAGAACAGTAAAGGTTGATGAAAGTCTTGCAGGACAGGCCATTTCCAGGCGGCAACCGGTGTTTATGGATGTTTCAGAGTTTCCCCCTGGAGGTTTGGCTCAAATCCTTGTGGACGAAGGGATAACAAAATTAATCAGCGTTCCATTAATTGTGGGAGATAAAATTATTGGAGCATTGGGTATGGGCCGAAAGTCATCAGTGCCTTTTATTGACCGGGATATTAATCTTTTAACCTCAGTGGCTACTCAGTTAGCCATGGCCTATGAAAAAGCTCGCCTGGCAGCAGAGTTAACCCGGAGGGTCGAACGGCGTTCGGCCATGAGCCGGATTTCCGCAGCCATCTCTAAGACCCTTAATGTCGAAACTATTTACGCAACGTTAATACAAGAGCTGCATAAATTGGTAGAATATGACCGTCTCAGTATTGCCGAACTAAAAGGGGAGCTATTAGAGTTGTCCATTGTATCTAAAGACTTCAGTGGGTATTTAGGTCAAGGAGTGACAATCTCTCCAGATAATCAGATGTTTTATAGTGTTGTCCGTGAGGGTAAACCGGTTATCAGGCGTAACCTGGAAACAGAGGCAGTACAACCGATAGACCAGCAACTTCTGGCCGCCGGTATACGTTCTGTGATTCTCATACCCCTGGTTGCCGGGGCCCGAACCTTCGGCTCGCTGAATTTGGGTAGCTGCCAAAAAGACGCCTATTCTGACGCAGACCTGGAATACCTCCAACCGGTGGCTGACCAATTAGCGGTAGCCCTGGATAATGCACGGCTTTTCAAGCAGGTGGAGACGGTCGCGGGAGAGTGGCGGGATACATTTGATGCTATGGATGATGGGATAGCTTTACTATCTACGGACCTTCGTATCCAGCGGGTTAACCAGGCGATGGCCAGATTGGCAGGAACAACGCCTCAGGCTTTGTTAGGCCAGTATTGTCACACAGTTTTTCATGGATCGGATACCCCCTTATCAGAGTGCCCGGGCATTCACTGTCTGAATGAAAAACAAACTTGCGATATAGTGAGGGAGGAACCGCCACAGGGGAACAGGTGGTTTCACATGCGGTGCGATCCCATACTGGATAAAAATCACAAAGTTGTAAGTCTGGTACATACAATTCGCGATATAACTGAGGAGAAGCTACGCGAGGAGAAAATTGAAAGGCTCCATAACCTCTCCAAGGCGCTTTCTACCAGTCTGAGTTTAGAAACAATATATAAAGTTGTTATGAATGAATTATACCCTGTTATAGGATATGCTAACTATACCATTTGTTTTATACTCCTGGATGATTTAAAAAAAGAGTTAATTTGCGTAGCTGCCAGAGGTCTTTATCAAGAACAGTTCTTGGATATTAGAATTCCGTTAAACAAACTACCCGTAGAGGTTTTATCGCTCCTCATGGAGCATAAACCTGTTTTGTTTCACAACGACCCATCAATCTCACCGGACATTTTAAAAAGATTGCCTCATTGGGATGAGTTCCATAGCTTTACATTTTTCCCACTTATCGTTCTGAATGAGACCATCGGCATGGTGATAATTATGAGCGATGATCCCAAACCATTGCCGGATACACAAGTAGACTTCATGGTTTCCTGTGCATCTCAGATAGCTATGGCTATAGAAAACGCCCGCCTGTATGGTCAAATGGAAGCTACCCTCAGCAGACGCGTGAAAGAGCTACAGACTCTTACCGATGTGCTCACGGTAGCATCTCAGGGATTGGATTTAAATACTATTATGAATAGCGCTCTAAAGAGGGCTGCTGAAGCTCTGGGGGTAGAAAGAGCCAGCATTGTTATTCCGGACGAAAGCGGTAAACGAATCCATACTCCGGCGATTTGGCAACTGGGTGTGGCGAGACCGGGCGAGATAGGAATGAACCGGGAATTGACTGACAATTCCATATGGCAGAAAGTGTTGATAGAAGGTCAATATGTAGTAACAGAGGATACGGAGCTTATCACCGAGTCCAAACGTCGGGAAGCAATAAAAAAGTTGGGCATCCGCTCTGCTTTAATGGTGCCGTTAAAAATTAGTGGTCGTATTATTGGCTCTATTCAGTTCAATACCATGAGTGGCCCCAGGACATATTCTTCGGATGAGATATCACTGGCGAAAGCTCTTGCCGGACACTTTGCCTACATTATCGAAAACACTAAACTATATGAACGTACCGAAAAAGAGCGAAGTACCTTGCAAGCGATCATTTCCAGTATGAGTGAGGGACTTGTAGTTGTTGATTCCCAGCGTAAGATAGCCTATTGCAACCAGTCTGCCGAGGATATTCTGGATATTCAGGCTGGTAACGTTATAGGCCAACCGCTAAATACATTCGAGACGGCATGGATGGGACGTCTTAACGATATGGAAATATTTAGTAAGCAATGGACAGAAGCTATTGTAAGTCAAACCAAAAATATACGAATAGAGTTCGAGGTATTTTCAAAAGGGAATAAACACTCCGTTGAGGCTGTTGTTTTCCGCATTGGTGATGGGTCACACTCTCTGGGTACAGGGATACTATTGCGCGATATCACCCATGAGCGGGAGATTGACCGGATGAAAACTGAATTCGTCTCAATAGCCTCTCACGAATTGCGAACTCCTATGACAGTCATCTATGGTTTCTCAGAGTTGTTGCTAAGAACCAGGATCTTACCTCAGGAACAAAAAGAGTGGGTAGAACGGATATATAAAGAGAGCCAACGGCTCACTACTATAGTGGATGATTTCCTTAATGTGACCAGGATCGAATCGGGAAGGTTGAGTTTGCACATGGGACCTGTGTCCTTGAAACCGATTGTAACCCAATTGTTAAACCAGATCAGCGCTAACTATCGTTACCATAATTTCCATGTAGAAATCAACGAAAGTTTCCCCATGGTAATAGCTGATGCTGACAGGCTAACACAGGTTTTATATAATCTAATAGATAATGCAGCCAAGTATTCCCCTGAAGGGGGACCTGTGGTAATATTAGCTAAAAAGGCTGATAATGGAAATCAGGCAATAATATCCGTGTCTGATAAAGGACTGGGTATCCCTGATGATGAAATGTCCAAATTATTTACCAGGTTCCATCGTGTGCACCGTCCGGAGGCGAATGCGATAAGAGGCACAGGTTTGGGTTTGTCTATTGTCAAATCGTTAGTAGAAATGATGGGTGGTGAGGTTTGGGCTGATAGTAAAGTAAACCAGGGCAGCAATTTTTATATTGCTCTTCCATTATATAACACAGTACCTGAAGCGCCTATTAATTAAGAGCACAACTTCTACGGTTGGAGTAAGCATTTACGGGGCGTAAATTAATAACCGCAGTTTCTGGAGCAATGCCTGGATACATGATAAGGGGTATCCTTATGTAAATGCTGGAGTGTTTGGCTGACAGTTATAAATATTAAATATTAGAGAAATATGTTAGTTGCCCCCGAGGAGGTCTATGAAAATTAAAACTATTCTCCTGGCTGACGACGAAGAGCCAGTTAGAGCTTTGGTGGCTGCGACTATCAGAGATGATAGCCGCTATAAGATTCTGGAGGCAAAGGATGGTATGGAGGCGCTGGAAATAGCCCGTAGAGAGAAACCTGATATTATTTTACTGGATATAATGATGCCTAAAATGGATGGTTTTGAAGTGTGCCGCCAACTTAAATCGGATCCCAGGACAAGCGGTATTTCCATAATTATGCTTACAGCTTTGGCCCAGAATACGGACAAAGGTAAAGCCAAAGAGGTAGGAGCTAACGGCTATTTTGCCAAGCCTTTTAGTCCAACAGCTCTCATCAAAAAATTGGAGGAAGTCCTTGGTTCCTGATAATAACACCAGAGACATTCCAAAAACCTGGGATAAAATGGGCGAAGAACAGCTAAGGCTATATGCTCAGGAGTTAGCCGAAACTTATCGCCAGGAAAAGGAACTTAGACAGGAGATCTTAGAAAAAAATAAAGAATTGGAAAAAAGAGTTCAAGAGTTGTCAGCGTTGAACGCGATTTTTCAGAAACATCTCGATATGCGTTTCCGGACCGAGGAGTCATTTAAGCGGTTAGTGGAGGGTGTCAATAGATTAGTTGGAGAGGCTAATCAGTTTCTTCACCAGGGTGAAAGCCTGAATGATATAGATACATCAAAGGATCCCAAAAGAAAAGTTTAAAATAACAATTTATATTAAGCCGACTAAACAGGGATATAACACAGGATATCAATATTCAACATTTTGCCTATTTTATCTCTCAATAAAGCTACTAAATTTATAAATATTTGACCATTCAAAGTGGACCCAGTAGGTTTTAATGATCTACCCCTTTGGCGAAATAAGCAGTTCCTCTCTCGTTAGCCTGAGCTATACTCCAAGCAGGGCAATATTATGTCTTTAGATTTAGAACAGGTAGCTTTGCCGATACGCGAATTCGCCCAACAACTCAAGTCCGGAGAGAGAGAAGTCAAGCTACGTCTGGAGAGAGCTGTAACTATTACAACTGCTTTAGACCATCAGGAATTGGCTGATTTAAGGCAAAAAATCGAATCAAGTCGAGGCAAGGTCAGATGGCCGGCGGCTGGTCTTTTTGATAACGTATGTAGTAGTTACCCCCTCCCATCATTGCCCCAAAATTTTTCAGTTCTTGCCGTGGATGGTTCACACATCGAAATTGACAGGCATCGAGCTATACAGTGCTATCTGATCAACCTCGGACAGGTTATCCTGCGCTATGGTGAAAAGCCATGTGCCTCTTTGTCCAATAAAGCTTTCCTATCCGGGAAAGATAAAGATGTTATTATTGATAATACGCCAGACGAGTCTGAGGAACCGTCAATTGGGGAGTTACTTAACATTCGGAGCAGTGTAGAAGAATGTCAACTTCTGGCTAAAATGGCTGAGGAACTGCCAGGAACAGGACCAGTTTTAGCTTTACTGGATGGTACACTGATATTATGGGGATTAGGACGTCAAACACCTTCCGTTCGACAACTATTTTTGAACAGAGGGCTTCTCCCCGCTCTGGATAAAATCAAAGCCGTTGTCGGCCAGCGCCGGTTATCTCTGGCAAGCTATATTAGCTCTCCCCGCAGCACCGATGTGGTTAATGCGATAAGGATAAGCCTGTGTAAATACCAGATATCCGATTGCAGTCAGTATTGTTTCACTACGGAGTCTACCCAGGAATGTCAGGCTGTGGGGGGGCTGTTAGACAGGGAGCTATTCGGTCGGTTTCTTGACCCGGGAGAAAGAACTCCACTTTTCGTAAGCCCATCGTCCATAGTCAGAAACTATTATGGAGAACACCAGGTATATTTTTTCTATCTTAATGTGGGTGAAGAAATCGCCAGGGTAGAGATTCCATGCTGGATAGGAGAACAAACGTCACTGGTAGAATTGACCCATGTCCTGGTTTACGACCAGTGCCGGCGGGGTCTGGGCTATCCGGTTGCCCTCAGCGAGGCCCATCAACAGGCTGTGGTTACTATGGCAGATAAAGATAATTTCTGGCGGTTAGTCGAGCAGGCGCTCGTAGATTATTCTCTACCCGGGCAGGAATCGGCCAAGAGCCGGAGCAAACAAACTAGGTGGCTTTAAGTACTCCTGGTTAGTATTTGAAACAGATATTACCTAACTTTTCCGTATGACCATTTTTTAAAAGAGCAAGGGGGCTACAATCGAAAAAATCGGAGAGATAATCGAATCCAGCATAACTGAGTTTGTAGCCCAGAGCTACGAATTGCATCAATCTCCTCCCTTCGGCAGCCTGGCAAAGACTGCAATAGGACCTCAGGTTGTATTTGCCGTAGTTTACTTCGCTGCTACACTATCCATCGAGCCGGGCCGCAAACCCGTAGCCCGGGGCAGAGATGAGACCTCACCGGAAGATATTTACCGCCAGCACCCTCAATTGTCCCAGCTATTACGTACCGAGTTTCATTCTCTGGTTGTAGGCTACTCAGAGGAGAATACATTATATAACTATCTACCCCCCTTTCCAGCCCGCATTCATAGCTTTGTGTATCTATGCGACGAGTCAGAGAGGCAACAGTTCAGTAAGTCTCTCGATTTTCTCGGCCTGCTGGTCAAAGCACCTCAAGGCAGTGACGAGCTTACCGCAGCCTGTTTACGTTATCTTGCTGCTTCCAAAGAAGATAAGCGGGACTTTTTAGTATCAGGAGGGCGGGAATTGTCCAGATTACTGGCCGGCGAGCCGCAGCGGCTTAATTCTATATTAAAAAGGATACGGCCATGACCCAGGGATACTCGCAGGAAGGCAAACGTCTGGGCATTGTAGTAGCCGGCTCCCTATCTCAGGGAATAGAGATAAAGCTGGATAGCCAGGTCTCGATTGAGGACATGGCTGTAGGAAGATATGTTTCAATTGAAGGGAAAAAGAAAAGGTTCTATGGCCTTATTACGGATGTTCGGTTAGGAGCTATTGACCCCCGTTTCTCAATTAATCCACCGGATATGTCAGACCCGTTTATCGCAGAAGTAGTAATAGGCACTTCTGCCTTCGGAACAATAAAAGTATTACCCCGCATTATATGGGACATAACATCCAGTGCAATGCAGCGGACTAAAACAGTACCCCAGCCCTTTCAAATTGTAAGCGAAGCAACGCAAAGGGATATAGACCTTATTTTTGGCTCTGAAGATGAAAAGCGGCTGGTTATCGGCAACCCTCTGGATATGGAAGCCAAACTATGTCTTGACCTGGAACTGTTCGCAACCCTTTCGAACGGCGTGTTCGGTAAATCAGGCACCGGGAAGACCTTTTTTACCCACCACCTGTTGAATGGTTTAATCCAAAAAAGCAAAGCGGTTAGTCTGGTATTTGATATGCATAGTGAATATGGTTGGTCATGGAGACCCCAGGGCAGCCATCAGGAATTCAAGGCGTTAAAGCAACTCTTCCCCTCGAAAGTCGCTGTGTTTGCCCTGGACGAGGAAAATTACAGGCGGCGTGGCCTCAGCCCCGATTTTATTGTCCGCATCGGCTACGATCAGATTGAACCTGCCGATTTAGAAATACTCAGGGAAACGTTGAACCTGAATGACCTTCAGGTTGACGCTATATATAGAATTAGACAGCGATTAGACAAAAAGTGGTTAAAGGAATTTTTAAGTCAGGGAGACCAGGGCAGTATAGGTACATTGGCGGGCCAATGGCGAGAGAATGAAAGTAATTTGGAAGCCGTGTATCGTCGTCTGACCAAGTTACGAAACCTTCCCTTTGTTGTACAGGAAGCTACGGAGGACTCCGTCGCACAAATATTACACAAGCTGGAGGCAGGGATAAGCGTTGTGCTGGAATTTGGCCGCTACCGGGATTTCACCTCTTATATCCTGGTAGCCAACCTGCTTACCCGGCGGATTTACGATAAGTACCGGGAGACAACTGAGGGCGCTAAAGGAGACTCCGAACGGCCCCGTCCGTTGATTATTACCCTCGAAGAGGCCCATAAGTTTTTAAGCCCTGAGTTAGCCCGGCAGACGATATTTGGAACTATCGCACGGGAAATGCGTAAATATAACGTAACGCTTTTAGTTGTAGACCAGCGCCCCAGCGGTATTGACCCCGAAGTGCTATCGCAGTTGGGCACACGGGTCGCTTTTCGCCTGGATGATGTAGCTGACATAGATGCGGTGCTTTCCGGCAGCGAGGACAAATCGGAACTCAAAACAGTTCTGTCACGTTTAGAAACCAGACAACAGACGCTGGTATTCGGCCATTCAGTTCCCATGGCAGTGGTAGTGGAGGTAGAGCCCTATGGCTCGCCGGACTATTACCGGAAATTTGGCTTCCGGGATGCCACCGAGATAGGTAAGCAGGTTACAAAAGATATTGAGGAATTGTTCTAGGGGTACCGGTCTGGAAAACCATAATCATTCAACAAGGAGGAATAATGAAACCGCTTGAATACATGGCCAGGTATAACCACGAACAACTGGTCTATTGTTCCGATAAAGGCGTGGGATTAAGGGCTATTATAGCTATCCATGATACTACCCTTGGTCCTTCCCTGGGTGGTATTAGAATGAGGCCATATGTTACCGAGGATGAGGCTGTGCTTGATGTTCTAAGGCTGTCCCGGGCTATGACCTATAAAGCGGCTGTCGCCGGATTGCCCCTTGGGGGTGGTAAGGCCGTAATCATTGGAAATCCTGCAACCGATAAAACTGAAGCTCTTTTCCGCTCGATGGGTAAATTTGTTCAATCGTTGAATGGACGCTATATAGCAACCGAGGATGTGGGCATAACCGTCCAGGATATTGAATGGGTAAGTCAGGAAACGGAACATGCTGTGGGCTTGCCAGTATCTCAGGGCGGTAGCGGCGATTCATCACCGCCTACATCTTTCGGTGTCCTTCAGGCAATGAAAGCCTGCGCTGCCGAAAAGCTGGGATCGGACTCTCTAAAGGGACGGATTATTGTAATCCAGGGACTGGGCAAGGTTGGCTATCATCTGGCAGAGCTACTTCATGAGGAAGGGGCGAGGATAATGGCTACTGATATAAACCCTCAAGTTGTGGAAAGGGCCATAAAAGAGATCAACATAACCCCTCTTAACACAGAGGGAATCTATGATGTGGTGGGCGACATATTTTCACCCTGTGCCTTCGGGGGAGTTCTAAATAACAAAACCATACCAAGACTCAAATGCCCCATAGTCTGCGGTTGCGCCAACAACCAGCTTCTGGAGGAGGCCGACGCGCTGCGGCTGGAGCGCCGGGGTATCCTTTATGCCCCGGATTTTGTGGCCAATGCCGGTGGAATTATTAATCTTTCTTTCGAGCTTACATCGTATGACC
>Ga0082335_1007393_pt1 | contig 13293 bp, 13 predicted proteins | sample Subgrocontami58m_FD_72375 | JGI IMG/M metagenome (GOLD analysis project Ga0082335, IMG submission 72375) | Subsurface groundwater microbial communities from S. Glens Falls, New York, USA - GMW37 contaminated, 5.8 m (SPADES assembly) (version 2) ...
CCAATTACCGCAGATTTCCCGAAAGATTACCGCACCCTCCTTCGCTCCGATATGATCGGAGCTCCGGAAGGGCAAGTAATTCCCTTGGATAAACCTCAAGACATCTTAACATTCCCCTATTTAGGCTTAATTAGTAAGTTAAGGATTGCTATTACAATTGTATTTTTAAAAATTTCTCCCTTTTTTCCATTTTTATATGAAAGAATAAATGCCGAAAAATTTATCTTATTTACAATGGGAAAAAGAACGTGGAATGTGCTGTGGAGAGAGCTATTTCGGAAAAAGTTCGGTAAATATGCGGGAATTATTTTAGCCTCATTTTTATGGGCAAGAATAACCAAAAGAACTAAAAAACTCGGTTATTTTAAGGGCGGATTTAATAGTTTTATAAACCATTTAGAAGGTAAGTTATTAGAGCGATCTGTAGCAGTAAGGAAAAATACAAATATCAATCTTATTGTAAAAAAAGGGGATCAATATTTGATAAATAACGAAGGGTTTGACGTTGTAGTTTCAACTCTTCCAACGCCTATACTAATAGACGCTGGTATAAATATATTTCCTGCAGTTTATATAAACAAACTAAAAAAAATAAAATACATGCATGCGGTTTCGCTTATCTTGCAAACAAACAAAACGATCTTTGATAAATATTACTGGATAAATATTCTAGATAGAAAAAATGAAATTATGGGCATAGTTCAGCACACAAACTTTATGGATAGGCAAAATTATAATAACAACCACATTATATATGTATATAACTATTTCCCAACAGACGATATAAAAGTAAAACTTTCAAAAGACCAGATTTATAACTTCTATATAAAAAACTTAAAACAAATAGATCCTTATATTGAAAAAAAGATTAAAAAATATGATATTTTTTTTGGGCCGTTTGCGCAACCGATATTTGATAAAGAATTTATTAAAAATAAACCTGATTTTATTACCCCGGCAAAGAACTTTTTTATTGCAAATCTTGATATGACATATCCTTATGACAGGGGAACAAACTACGCAGTTAAGTTAGGAAAAGAAGTCTCAAGATTCTTTTAATTTATTTTTAAAGTAGTCAACGTAGGGAATTACAGTTGGATCTTCTCCACCAATAGCCGCAAGGTACATACTCAAATAACTACCAAAAGCCATAAGTTCAAAAACCTGCTCTATTTTATTTTGGCCCTTAAGCTCATGCCAAATAGTCTGAATTTTATTTTGTTCTACGACATCTTTAGTAATCATAAATCTTTTTTTTATTCTCTCAGAATAGAGGTTAGAAAAGAAAAATATAAAAACAGCAATTCCTACTAACTCAGATGGGTGTTTTAAACCCTCCATCATATGATGATTTAGTTCGGGAATTACCCTAAATGATGATATTGTCTTTGCCGTTTCATTAGTCTGATTTGCTAGGGCGTTACCAACCCCAGTTAAAAATTCAGAAACAATATAATAAGGATATTTATCAAGAATATCTTTTGCTATTTTTTTAGCAGGGTTATTTGACAGGACAGTTTCAATTGTAAAGTTTGATGAGAGGTCTTTTAATTTATCAATAGAGCTATTTATATTTTTCTTATCTTCATTAATATATCCAAGATTCATAAGTAACCCGAGATGCCCACCAACCATATATCCAAATCCAATTCTGGGTTGTTGTGACGGATTAAACTTTGGATCAAATAAGTAAAACAAAACATCTTTTTCACTAAATATTTTTGCTAAATCTCCACCTGCTGTAATACCAGTTACAATAGCGCCTTTATCAAAAGCACTATTTGCACAAGTTAAAACTTCTTCTGTAGTCCCTGAGTAAGAAGACAATATTACTAATGTTTCTTTGTCTACGTACCCAGGAAGAATATAATCGTCAACTGATTCGTATGGAATTGTAAACTCGCTTTTGAATAATTTACTTATTATTAAAGATGGAAATCTAGACCCACCCATACCGCATATTACAGCCTTTTTAGCGCTTTTATAATTTAATGGGAAATTTATTGAGAGAGCTTCATTAAATGACTGTGAAAGTTGGTCTTGAAGCGACTCAATTGATTTTATTACATTAAGTCCGCCTTGGGTTTTAATTATCTCTTCTTTATTATTAAGGTCAAGCATTTAATAATTTTAAACCAATACCCCTTCGCTTTCAACAAAGAGACTTGTACCTAACGGAGCCAGATACCGTACGGTATCTGGCGAAGTGGTATATAATTCAAGCTGTGAAACACAATAAGCTTTATTATATTTTTGAAAGCTTCAGAGTAAATCAATGGATTAAGAATCTTGTTGTTTATACTGCAATTGTTTTCTCTGGGAAACTATTTGATCTACAACTTTTTTCAATAACTACATATGCTTTTCTAACATTTGTTCTTTTATCATCAATATCTTATGTCTTGAACGACATAATTGATTATAACTACGATAAAGAGCACCCGGTAAAAAAGTTTAGGCCAATAGCATCAGGAAAAATATCAATTCAAGAAGCGACGTTTATTGTTTTTGTATTGATGATTATAGCACTTATTATTTCTCTCTCTTTTTCGCTTAGGTTTTTTATGCTATCCGTTTTTTTTATAATGCTGCATTTCTTATATTCTTTGTATCTTAAAAAATATGCGGTAATTGATATTTTATCCATATCTTTCTCTTTTATGATAAGGGCATTTGCAGGAGAAATAGTTACAGGGTTCCATATTCCAATTTGGCTTGTATTAACTATATTTTTTGGGTCATTATTTATTGCAAGTGTTAAAAGACACGCCGAATTTGTAATACACGGATTGAAAACAAGAAGCTCATTGTATTTTTATAAAGAACATCTGTTAAATTTTTTAACAAATACATTTGCAACAACAACCATAATCTCATATTCTCTCTACGCTTATTTAGAAAGAATACCTTCAATTACAACGCCATTTAATGAATATTTCAGCCGAGTACTGCCTGATTTTGAAGCGCGGAGATGGCTTATGGTGACAATCCCGTTTGTTGTATATGGAATATCAAGATACGCTCAACTTCTATATACAAAAGACGAAGGAGAAAGGCCTGAAAAACTAATTACCAAAGATATTCCTTTAATAGCAACAATGTGTCTTTGGGGAGCAACAATAATTCTATTAATATATATACTTTAGTAATAGAATTACAAACTCTAAACCCTAATCTCTAAACTCTAAACAATATCAAAGCTCAAAAGTTTTAAAATTTTAAATTTATAATTTTGGATTTGTTTAGGATTTAGAGTTTAGAAATTAGAGATTATGTGCTTTTAGCTATTCGCTTTTCGTTTTGAGCTTAAAATGTGGATTATAATCCATTGCTATTTTTATTTAAAAGTTAGATAATAACAAAGAAAATTATATGAAAACGGACAAGAGTAAAATACAGGCCGTAAATATAGCGATAGAACAGATTCAAAAACAGTTCGGCAAAGGGGCTATTATGAAATTTGGCGAAGGACCTGTTGCTGCGGTTGATGTTATTCCAACAGGCATTCTCACTCTTGATATAGCACTAGGAGTTGGGGGAATTCCAAAAGGAAGAATTGTAGAAATATATGGCCCTGAATCTTCAGGCAAAACAACGCTTTGTCTTTCAATTATTTCCGAATCTCAAAAAAAAGGAGGAGTTGCGGCTTTTATTGACGTAGAACACGCAATTGACCCTGCTTGGGCAAAAACATTAGGTGTCAAACTTGAAGAGCTTTTTATTTCTCAACCAGACACAGGAGAGCAGGCTCTTGAAATAACAGAAACCCTGATAAGATCAGGAGGCGTTGATATTATAATAATTGATTCAGTCGCAGCACTTGTACCAAGATCAGAGATAGAAGGAGAGATGGGAGATGCTCAGATGGGCCTCCAAGCAAGGCTGATGTCACAAGCTTTAAGAAAACTTACAGGTGCAGTTTCAAAATCTAAAACTACAGTAATATTCACAAATCAACTAAGACAGAAAATCGGAGTATATTTTGGGAATCCAGAAACTACTCCAGGAGGATTAGCCTTAAAATTTTATGCTTCTGTGAGAATTGACGTAAGAAAAATAGAAACATTAAAAAAAGACAATCAAGTATACGGAACAAGAGTGAGGGCAAAAGTAGTAAAAAATAAAATTGCTCCCCCTTTTAAAATGGCGGAGTTTGTTATAACAGCTAAAGGAATTGATAATGATGAGACAATAATTGACGCAGCAATTCAAGAAGGAGTAATAATAAAAAGCGGATCTTTTTTAAGAATGAACGACAAGATAATTGGCCAAGGTAAAGAGCAGGTAAAAGAAGAATTTCAAAAAAACCCAAAATTAAGACTATCTATTATTTCTTCAATAACAGATAAAGTTAGTGGTAAGAAGAAAGATGCAAAGTCATCTTAATAAAGCGCTAAATCGCTGTTTTTTTTATCTAAAATATAGACCACGAACGGAAAAAGAAATCTATCAATACCTATATAAAAAGTCAAAAAAATACAAAATAAATCAAAAAGATATTCAAGACATAATATTAGAGCTAAAAGAAAAAACTTATATAGACGACTCTAAATTCATAGACTGGTTTGTTTCTAAAAGACTTTCCAATAAACCAAAAGCAGTCTTTATTATCAAAAGCGAGCTGAGAAGGTTGGGAATAAAAGGCAATCTGGTAAATGAATATTTTGATGAAAATACAATTGACGAATTTGATCTTGCACTTAAAACACTGGATAGAATAAAAAGAAGATTTATCAATCTAGAACCGGCGAAAAAAAGAGAAAAACAAATTTCATATTTATCAAGTCGAGGATTTAAATACGATGATATAAAGAAGGCAGTTGAAGAATTTGATAAAAACAATTAAAATACATATATTATAAATTTAGTTATTAGAACTGAAAGTACATGTTAAAATGCCAAGCGACGATAAAATTAGTGAGCTCACAGATAAACTAAAAGATAAAACAAATATTTCTTCAGAAGAAGCTAGAGACTACGTAATAAACCTTTGGGAGTCAAAATTAAAAGATGATATTGCAAAACGTGTAAGGCAAGCAGAGGAAGAAATAAAATTAAAAGCCGATGAATTAGCTAAACAAATACTTATTGACTCAATGAGGTTTGGCGCAACAGATTATGTTTCGGAATATACACTTTCAACCATAAACATCCCAAGCGAGGATTTTAAAGGAAGAATTATAGGAAAAGATGGTCGAAATATAAGAGCGTTTGAGCTTGCAAGTGGTGTGGACGTTGATCTTGAAGAGGAAGGGGTAATTAAACTTTCGTCATTTGACTCAGTTAAGCGAGAAATTGCAAGGTTGTCGCTTGAACAATTAATAAAAGACGGCAGAATACAACCAGGTAGGATTGAAGAGATTGTAAAAAAGACGAAGGAAGATGTTGAAAAAATAATGTTTAAAGCAGGTGAAGAACTTGCATATAAAGTAGGTGTTTACAACCTAACTAAAGAAGTAACTTCAATGCTTGGAAGATTTAAATTTAGATATTCGTATGGACAAAACCTAATACTTCATACTCTAGAAGAAACAAAAATAGGGATATCTTTAGCACAAGAATTGAAATTAGATGTTGATACTGTAAGGCTTGGATGCCTATTTCATGATATAGGCAAAATAATATCTGACAAAGAAGGTTCGCACGTAGATTTAGGCGTTGATTTTTTAAAAAAACAAGGCTTTCCAGAAGCAGTAATTGGCTGCGTAGCAGCACATCATGAAGATATACCATTTCCATCAGTTGAAGCAGTAATAGTATATATATCAGACGCCGTATCAGGAGGAAGACCAGGTGCAAGACATGAAGATTTCCAAGAATACCTTAAGCGAATCAAAACAATAGAAGAGGTTGCAAAAAACAAAGAAGGAGTAGAAGACGCATATGCGCTGCAAGCTGGTAGAGAACTTAGAGTGATTGTTAAGCCCTCAAAAATATCAGACGATGAAGCTGTCATCTTAGCTTCTAAAATAAGAGAAGAGCTAGAAAAAAAATTTGACGTGTTTCCAGGACAAGTAAAAATAACAGTGATAAGGGAATTTAGGGCGGAATCGACCACGAAAATATAATAAATCTTCAAAATATAACTACTTTATTCCTTTACAAAGCCCTGATTTGATATAGATTGTTATAATAGGATGTTCTAAATATAGATTGACACAAAGCCAAAAAAGTATTAACCTGTCTTAGTTTTATTATTATAAAAGCCTAAATTATTTTAACAAAGGGGGTGAAAATATAAATGACAAAAGCAGAATTAGTAGCTCAAGTAGCAAAAAAAGCAGGTCTTACTGCAAGAGCAGGAAAAGATGCAGCTAACACAATTTTCTCTTCAATAACTCAAGCACTAAAAAGAGGAGAGAAGGTCGTGGTTACTGGATTTGGAACATTTCTTGTAAGAAAAAGAGCAACAAGAAAAGGAAGAAATCCGCAAACAGGCGCAGAAATTCAAATTCCTGCAACAAAAACACCTGGTTTTACTGCAGGTAAATCTTTAAAAAGAGCAGTAAAATAATGGAACACGATTAAAACCCCATCCTTTACGTGGGTGGGGTTTTTTTGTTGCCTAACTTGTGTTATAATTGATAATGACAAGGAAATTTATAGTTCCGATTTTAATTGCTGCAATACTATTTTTAACCCTCCCAATATTCTATCTTGCAAATTATTCTCAAACAATATCTCTTGATAAAAAAAACACAGTATATGAGCTTCCCTATCCAGGAATACTTCCTGACCACCCCCTTTATTTTTTTAAGGCTGTTAGGGATAGAATTTGGGTATTTTCAACAAGAGACAACTTAAAAAAAGTTGATGTTTACATACTTTTTTCTGATAAAAGGGCAAAAATGGCACAAGCTTTAAGCAATAAAGGAAAGGTAGATTTGGCAATTTCTACAATGTCCAAAAGTGAAAAATATTTCTTAAAAATACCAAATCTTCTTAAAGCCTCTAAAGCACAAGGAGTATCTCCTAATCAAGAATTATTAGATGAAGTTAGGGCAAGTAATAATATACATAAAGGGATAATTCAGGAGCTTTTAAGAAACGCACCTGAGGGAGAGCAGAATAGAATTACAGAAATTCTAAAAATTAACGAGACTTCTCAGAAACTACTTGAGGATTTGTAATAAATCCAAACACGACCGCAAGTACCAAAATGTTTTGTTGCAAAGTCATCCAATAATGGTCAAAAAAACCAGTTATTAATATTACAAAAAAACAAAGTATGAAAGAATCATATTTTCTGAATGGATAAAAATATTTTACTATAAATAATAAAATAGCAATTCCTAAAAATATTCCAACCTCAGCTACTAATAGAAAAATAATATTATGAACCGGTTGTGGTGGAAAAATATTTGATACTCCTACCAATTTATCTTGGGCAATTAGATAATTTCCAATACCAACTCCAGTTATTGGGTATTTTAATATTAATGAAATAGAATTTTTAATAAGTTCTAACCTTTTGAAAACTGATAAAGGATCAGTTTTTGCATATAAGAAAATTAAAGATAGAAGAAATAAAACAATTACCCTAGAAACAGAGCAGAATTTACACAAAGACTTTTTAAGTGTTTTTATAAGATATATAATATTGACAATTATTAAAGAAAAAATTGCTGCTTTTGAAAAAGAAATTAATATTAAAAAAATACACATCACTAAAATTATATTTTTTAATATTTGATTTTTCTTAAAGTCGATACCCAAAACAAAAGCGTATATCAGAAGATAAAAACCTGCCATTGAATTAGGGTGAGAAAAGCTCCCATATGGTCGCATTATTTCTACTCCATTTAAAGAAGCTTTTGCAATCCCAGGAACTGCGGATGTGAAATATCTTTCACCTAGATAATAAAAAATACCTTGAACAGATCGTTGATTTATTAAATGAGATATTGATAAGAACAATTGAGTAATTGTGCCTAAAAGTAGAGAGTAAAGAAGTATATTTTTGTTAAATTTTATGTTTTTAAATACAATAAATAGGGCGATAAATTCTAATAGTTTTAAAAATTTATAAAAAGCAATTGGGGGAGAAAATGAGAAAAATATACTTATTCCAAGAAAAAAAAATATAGATAAAACAATTTTGTTTTTAAAGAATATTAAAATGTCCTTAAACCTTAAAGTAATTATAATAATTGCTAGCATATCTGTAGCATAAATTGCGTATGCTAAATAATCTATTCGCAACCCTGAGATATATGAAAATGGAAAAAAGAAAAATTTACCAAATTGCGTTGGTAGTAATAAAATAAAAAGAAACAATAAAATATTAAAAAAGAACAGGTTGGGTTTCTTGATGCTTTTCTTGCTTTTCATGAAAAATTTTAACTTGTCCAAATACTCCATCATATCCAGGATCGACATAAACTTTTCTTTCACGAACAATTCTAATTGCATTTTCAAGAGCCTCTCCTCCAAATTTTCTTATTTTTTCATAAGGTTCTTTTGTTAATATTTTAAGTTCCGGCGAAAATGTATTTACCAATTCTTCATATTGTTTTAAAGCTCTTGTTGGAGAGTTATCATTTAACTCCATAAGTATTTCAAGTAGAGAGATGAGAGATATAAAGGGCTTTCTTTTTTTATTTTTATCATAAACAAAAGTCAGACCATCACTATTTATTTGGTAGAGTAAATCTTCTTTTAATAATTGTTTATCAGATAATTTTATTACTCTGTTTTCAACGCCTATTGTTATTGGCTTTGCACAAACAGGGCAAATTTCTCCTTTTTTTTCAACTTCGGCAGGAGAATATTTTATATTGCAGTTTCTATGACCGCTCCAATGATATTTACCTTCTTCAGGAAAGAATTCAGCAGTAAAAGCAATTTGCATTTTAGAGCCTTGTTCCTGTCTTATTGCTGACACAATATCGCTATACGTGTATTTAGAGTTTAGAGTTTCGAGATTAGAGTTTGTCTTCCACTGGAAGACCGTTGCTTCTCGACCAAGTTTTGGACCCGAGTGAGCATCTGAAAATGATAGGATTGACCTGTTTTCAAGTTCTTTAATCTGCCAATTCATAATTGGATCAGAAGATAATCCTGTTTCAACTCCGTAAATATATTTTGATAGATCTCCAAAGCATTCTTCTAGAGAATCAAAGCCTGATTTTGATCCAAAAACTCCAAACCAAGGAGTCCATACATGGGCGGGAATCATTAAAAAATTCTTGTCGATACTAAGTGCAATTTTTAATAAATCAATACAAGATATCCCAACTATTGGTCTTCCGTCAGACATCAGTTTTGCACCCCTTTTTAAAAGTTCTTTATAAAAAGCATTTGCTAATTTAATATTTGGAGCAAAAATTAAAGAATGAACTCTACGTAATGATCCACCTTGGGAAAATATACTTGAGATTTCAACAGATAAGATAAATTTAACTTTTTCTTCAGACAAAGATTGTGAATTTTTTAGTTCATAAATTCCAGTTGATGATTCAACAAGCTGTGATTCTATTTCCTTAAACCATATTGGGTGAAGCCAATCAGATGTAGACAAAAGGCCGATTCCTTTTTTTTGCGCCCAATATTCCATTTCATATAAATCGAGCTTTTTTGAAGTAGCTCTTGAAAATTTTGAATGAGTATGTAGGTCAGCGATTATTTGCATGGCAAATTATAACAATTTAAGGGCAATTTTGACCTATTGGGAAGAATTCAACTATAGGATATTGATTTGGGTTGTTTGGACAATCTACCTCTTTTTTTGGTTAAAATCCCAAAGATACAATTAGTTATACAAAAAATCACTTTTTTTTTAATTCGCCTTCTTTTTTTAATTTAATAAACTCTAAAAATAACAATCCAAAAAGAAAAACATTTAACGTTGAAATTAAAACCACAACAATATTATTTGACAATAAAGCGAGTAAAGTTTCATTTCGAGGCACAGGCCAACTATGATAAAGATTAAAAAAGCTAATGATTGACAAAATAATAAATATTTTTAAATTTTTCTTTTCTATGACTCCTAATAATAAAATAAAGGGCAAAATAAGTATTGAATACCTTTCGTGCATTTTTGTCAGAAATAAAAATGAGGAAAAGACAGAAAGTGTAAGCGCATAAATAAAATATTTTAAATTAAATTCTTTTTTTAATAACACAATCGTAATAAATAATAAAAATCCAAAAGTTATTAACAAACCAATCTGTTGGTAAGAGAAATTGAATATAAATTTAGCTGAATCTTGTATGTTGTTAAATCCAGTCACAACAGCCCAAAAATTAAAAGCACTGTTTGTGGTAAAAGTTAAATCTTGGCCTAAAAGGATGCTTTTATAATAAGTGGTATACGGAAAAGTTAATATATTCCCTTTTTTAAAAAAAGGCAAGAATGTTAACCAAAACAAAATATTTGATAAACAAAAAGTTTTTATAAATTTGTATAAGCCAAATTTCCAAATAAAATAAACTAAATAAATTGGAAAAAATAACAGAACCGTTGGTTTAAATAAAACAGCTGAAACAAATAATAAAAAACTCCAAATGTGTCTTTTCGAAAACATCAATAAATAAACAGAACTAAGAGTTAGAAGCAATGGGATTGAATCAATTTGTCCCCAATATGCGCTGATATAAAAAACAGCTGGGTTTAACAATATCAACATCAGTGCAAGAAGCGCAATTTTTTTATTATTTGGAACAAGCTTTTGTGAAAACTTTAACATCAGGATTCCAATAGCAAGGTCTGCAAAAATACCAGGTAGTTTAAAAAGTCCTGCAATAAAAGATCTTTTTTCTACAAATAAAACAAGATTTGACGGAAAAGCTGGAATAGTAGTATTTAAAAACCAAACAAAGTCAAATATGATCTTTTTAAGCGGATATATGAGATAAAACATAAATAACGAGAATGGAGGATAATTTGGGTATTTTGGAGCATAAACTTCAGAAGAAATCGTTTCGTAAAAACCAGGAAAACCTCTTTGGTTTAAGTCTTTTCCCCAAGCAATGAAGCTGTTTACATCCCAACTATAGTCAAGAAAAAGAAGACTAAGTCGTATTAAAAGCCCAAGAAAAATAACAAATGTTATTTTATGCTTCTTTATAAATTCCATTATTAAAGATTATAGATGTTATAATTTTCTTTTGTGAAAGGCAAACATAAAAATCTAACTGAGGAAGAAAAGAAGGTAATAGTATATAAGGGGACAGAGGCTCCATTTACAGGAGAATATGACAATTTCTTTAAAGAGGGAATGTATATTTGTAGAAGGTGTGAAAAACCTCTTTATAATTCAACTCATAAGTTTGATGCAGGATGTGGATGGCCGAGTTTTGACGATGAGATTAAGGGCGCCGTTATTCGATACCCAGATGAAGATGGGATAAGAACAGAGATAGTTTGTGCAAACTGCAAAGCTCACTTAGGTCATGTATTTACTGGCGAGCAGGCGACCCCAAAAGACACCCGCCACTGCGTAAACTCAATATCCTTGAAGTTTGTTCCTAAGAAGGTAAAGAGCTTATAAACCTGCAGGTTTTGGGAAGATCTCATCTAACAATACGTGAATTCTATCATATGCCTCCAAAGTATTTTCTTCAAAATTACCGCTCTCCTGAACATCTGCAGAGCCATCACGGAATTCAGGATCTTCAACTCCTTCATAATATGTTGATGAAAGTGAGGCTGAGCCAATAAAACCATCAATAAAATTTTCTCTATGATATTTTTTAACTTCAAGATCCTGTGTAAATACATAAACCTCATCTGTTGTAGGTTTTTGAGAATATTTTATCTCATATGTAAAGTCCCCTTGATTAAAAGTAGTTGAGCTAGTCAAGCGGTCTTCTTGTAAATAAATATTAGTATCATGTTCACTATCCCAGAAGCCTAATGCAAGCGTATTTTTAAAATTTTGATTGGCTCCAACCACTAATTTAAAAAGCTTAATTACATCATATGATCGTTTTCCAAGCTCTTGGGGAGTCATTGGCTCAGGTCGAGATCCTTCTAAAGTAGTTGTCATATAGAGCCTTATTATAAACTAAATCATTCTAAAATCAACAAAGCAAAAATCGCACCTCGGAGGAGCGAAGTGGTTGGCAAGATTTGTCAGGAGTGAAAAGTTAAATAAACCTTTTAGGAGTTTAAATCTATTTTAAGAGAGGAACTGGAACGACTTTATTATAAGGCTTTGCGTTTCTTCTTCTTATTGAATCACCCATTGAATCACGAGTTATTTGTGTTCTTGCAAATACGCTATCTTCTGGAAAAAATGTATCTACTTCAAGGTGTTGACCTGCTCTTTCTGCACGTCTTAAAAGCTCTGATGTATCAAGCCCCATTAAGCCCCCACTTCTTCGCAAATCTAAATTAGCACTATCAATTTCTTCTTGAGTAACAGGAGGGTGTTTTGGGATATCAAAACCTTTAACCTGATTAATAAATGGGTTCCTTTCAAGCCTAGACATAACACAAGTATTTTATCAAATAATTAAGAATTGTCAACTATAGGCTCTTTGTGGAGATGGTGGGAGTTGAACCCACGTCTGAGAAAATCAATTTGAAAACGTTTAGTTAGAGATAGATTATTTCTACTCTTGTTTGAACCGTAAAATAATCAAACCAAGCTCAAACAGCCAATTTAATTTAAGATCTTTATTGTTAATTGGGAAAACAAAAAAGATCTGTCTTTGGTTGGTTTACCCCTTTTTAAGCTAAACCAAAGAAAGCTTAAAAAGAGTCTTAGCTAACGCTTAGTTATAAGCGTAAGCTAATGCAGGACTATCTTGTCTTGCATTTAGATTTTCCAATTTAACGGATTAGTCCGCTCTAACCATTTATCAAAGTGCATAATCCCATCGAAACCCTTCATCCCCATTAGAATCAGTTAAAGAGTTAACGCGTTCACGTGTTAACGAGTTCATACTGATTCTTATGTCCTTCCGAAGCTCCTTATGAGCGAAGGAGGACTTTTAATTTTTAATGTACTCTTTTACTCTTCTTTTTTCATCTCTCTTAATCGTTTTCTGCTTGTCGTGCTTTCTCTTTTCTAAATCCTTTCGACCTCGAACCAGAGCTATTTCAAGCTTTAAAAGGGCGTTCTTATTATAACATGAGATAGGTACGACAGTCAATCCTCGGCCTGAATTTAATCGACCTTTTATTCTAAGTATCTCCTTATCTTGTAATAACACTTTCCTTGATCTTTTTGGGTCATAAGCGTCATCTTTTGCAAATCTATATTTTGAAATTTCTGCCCCAATCAGATATGGTCCATCTTCCAAAAAAGCAATATGCGCACCCTCAAGCCTCAAACCACCTTG
>Ga0082335_1007394_pt1 | contig 13292 bp, 10 predicted proteins | sample Subgrocontami58m_FD_72375 | JGI IMG/M metagenome (GOLD analysis project Ga0082335, IMG submission 72375) | Subsurface groundwater microbial communities from S. Glens Falls, New York, USA - GMW37 contaminated, 5.8 m (SPADES assembly) (version 2) ...
ACGATCGAAACAGATTGGACAACAGTCCTTATAATCACGCGATCCTGCGTCATATGGCCTTGAACGTCATTCAGAAGGAGGGATCCAAGGGATCTCTGCGCGGCAAGTTCAAACGGGCCGGGTGGGACGATGGCTTTCTCCGGCAGCTTTTGGCCGCATTTTGAAATGCGATTGCCCTGTCAAAGCCAACCCGGACGCGCCGCAATCCTGGATCTTGTGTCGTTTAACCGTTACCCGCCATTGAAACCGGCCCGCCACAACCGCATATCGGCCGGCGCAAGGAGGGACGGCATGAACGAGACCGTTTTAGAGAAACATTCATTTGGCGCCGAAGTCGGCCGCCTGTTGGACCTGGTGGTCCACTCGCTCTATTCCGAGCGGGAAATCTTCCTGCGGGAACTGGTCGCCAACGCCGCCGATGCCGTCGATCGGCGCCGGTTCGAGGCGTTGACCGACCCGAAACTCGCCCCGCCCGCGGAAGCCAAGATTCGCATCGTGCCGGACAAGCAGGCCAATTCCCTGCTGATCGCCGATGATGGCATCGGCATGTCCCGCCAGGAGTTGATCGACAATCTGGGCACCATCGCCCGCTCCGGCACCCGTGCTTTCGGGCAAGCCCTGGCGTCCGCGAACCCCGAAGACCGCCCCAGCCTGATCGGGCAATTCGGCGTGGGGTTCTACTCGGCCTTCATGGTGGCGGATCGGGTGGAAGTCACCTCCCGCAAGGCCGGCTCGGAGGAAGCCTTCGTCTGGTCGTCCGAGGGCGCTGGCGAATTCACCCTGGCGCCCGGTGAGCGGGACAACGCCGGCACCGACATCGTGCTGCATCTGAAGTCGGACGCGCTGGAGTATCTGGAACCGATCCGCCTCGAAACGGTGGTGCGGAAATGGGCCGACCACATCACCCTGCCCATCACCGTGGCGCAGGACGGCAAGGACCAGCCGGCGAACGAGGGCACCGCGCTCTGGCGCAAGGCGAAGTCCGACGTTTCCGAACAATCCTACACCGAATTCTACCGCCATCTCGGCCACATCTTCGACAGCCCCTGGGCCACCCTGCACTGGAAGGCCGAGGGGACGCTCGAGTATTTCTCCCTCCTGTTCATCCCCGGCATGAAACCATTTGAGCCGGTGGAGGGCGAACGCGATTCCCGCGTGCGCCTGCATGTCAGGCGCATGTTCATCACCGACCGCGCCGATCTGCTGCCGCCCTGGCTGCGCTTCGTGCACGGCGTCGTGGACACCGAGGACCTTCCCCTCAACGTCTCCCGCGAGATGCTCCAAACCACCCCCGTGCTCGGCCGCATCCGCAAGGCGCTGATCGGGCGGGTGCTGAACGAGCTGAAATCGCGCACCAAGGACGCCGAGGATTACGGGAAGTTCTGGGAGAATTTCGGCGCCCTGCTGAAGGAAGGCGTCTGGGAGGACAGCGAGCATCGCGCCGAACTGGCCGGACTGCTGCGGTTCCACTCCTCCACGCAGGACGGGCTGGTGTCCCTGGCCGATTACGTGTCGCGAATGCAAGCCGAGCAGGATACGATTTACTACCTGAGTGGAGACAATGCCGCGGCCCTGAAGACCTCGCCCCAATTGGAAGGCGTGCGTGCCAAGGGGGTCGAGGTGCTGCTGATGGCCGATCCGATCGATGCGTTCTGGCCGGAGCGCCTGGACAGTTTCGAGGGCAAGAAGCTGCGCAGCGTCACCCAGGCGGCGGCCGATCTGGGCAAGGATGACGACCAACCGGATATCTCTCCGTTGCTGGCCGCCTTGAAGGAGGCGTTGTCGGACGACGTGTCCGACGTCCGCTCGACCGCGCGCCTGACCGACAGCGCGGTGGTGCTGGCGGCGGACGACAAGGGGCCGGACCTGCAGATGCAACGGCTGATGCGGCGCGCCGGGCGGGCGATGATGCCGTCGCGGCCGATCCTGGAGGTCAACCCGCGGCACAAGCTGATCGAGATGCTGTCGGGCCGGCTGGACGACAAGGATCTGATCGGCGAGGCGGCGGCGACCCTTCTGGACCTGGCCCGCGTGCAGGACGGCGAGCCGCCACGGGATGCCATCGCGTTTGCTCGCCGGGTGACCCATCTGCTGGCGGGCCGCTTCGGCGGCTGAGGCCAATAGGTAGGGGGCGGCCCACCCGGGCGGCCCCTGATGCCTTGGGCTCATACCAACCCGCGCGGCTGGCAGTTGTTTGGGCCGAGAGGGCCGAGAGGGTGGGCATGCCGATGACGTCTGGGTAAGGTGACGCGGCATGACCGCACTCAGCCATTTGACCGCCAAGCCAGGGCCTGCCTCTTTGGACTATCACGACCCGGTCTTCCCCGACCGGACGTTGATCCTGCACGCCGCCCGCCCGCGCGCGTTCACGCCCCGGACCCCGGTCCTGTTCGTCCATCACGGGGTCGCTCGCAACGGCCAGACCTACCGCGATTACTGGCTGGACCTGGTGGATGACGCGAACATCCTCGCGATTTCGATCGAGTTCCCGGAAGCGACCTTCCCCGAATATCTCTGGTACAATTTCGGCAACCTGCACACCAAGGACGGCACCCCGAACCCGCGCACGGACTGGACTTTCGGCATCGTCCCGCGCCTGTTCGACACCCTGCGCGCCGAGGGTATCACGAGGCGGGAGCGCTATGGTCTGTTTGGCCACTCGGCTGGCGGGCAATTCGTGCATCGCATGCTGTCCTTCGGCTACCGGGAGCGGGTCGCGATCGCCGTCAGTGCCAATGCCGGCACCTATGCCATGCCGGACCTCGACATTCCCTGGCCCTTCGGTCTGGGTGAAACCGAGCTGACATCGGACACGCTGCGCGATCTGGTGACCTTTCCGATTACCGTCATGGCCGGCACCGAGGACACCAAGACCACCGGCCGCTTCTTTCCGAAAGGTCCGCGCTCGCTCCGCCAGGGCGCGACGCGTTATGACCGCGCGCACAGTTATGTGCGCCTTGGTCACGCGGCGGCCGAGGCGCTTGGCACGCGCTGTGCGTGGACGGTGATCGACGTCCCAGGAGTCGGGCATCACGGGGGTGGCATGTCGGTCGCCGCCGCCCCGGTCATTGCCGTGGCGCTGCATGCCTCGGAGCACGAGTGACGCGGGAGTGGCGAACACGGGGGGATGGTTGAATCGGGGAAATATTTAAGCGGATCCGCTGTCTGTTAACCTCCCATTCAGTTGTGTGCCGCATGATGGTTACCAGAACGGCCAAGCGCGGTGCGAAAATGCCTGGAACTCTCTCGACAGCGGACGTTGCCCGCCTGCTCTCCGATCCCTCTCCGGAGGCGCGGGCGGAGCTGGCGGCGAAATTGGGGTTGGAGCTGAGCGGATCGGCTCTGGCGGCTGGCGAGCTTGCGATCGCGCAAGATATCGTCCGTCTGCTGGCGCGCGATGTGGAATCCGCGGTGCGCTCCTCTCTATCGCAAAGCCTGCGCCATGCGAAGGATCTGCCGCGGGATGTCGCGCTGCGGATGGCGCACGACATCGAATCGGTGGCGCTGCCGATCCTCAGCGACTCGCTGGTGTTGACCGACGAGGACCTGATCGAACTGGTGCGCGGCGGCTCCGCCCGCAAGCAGGAATTCATCGCCTCGCGGCCGGCTTTGTCAGCGCAGGTGTCGGACGCGGTGATCGTGCATGCGCATGAAACCGCGGTCGCGGTGCTGATGGCGAATCCAACGGCTCTGGTCAGCGATGCGAGCCTGGAGCGGGCGGTGGATCGTTTTGCCAACAGCGATCTAGTCAAGGAAAGCATGGTGGCGCGATCCACCCTGCCGATGACGGTCGCCGAACGTCTGGCGGTGCTGGTGTCGCGTCGGTTGCAGGATCGCCTGGTGCAGCACCACGCGCTGGCCCCCTCGACCGCGGCCGATCTGGTGATGCGGGGCCGGGAGGAGGCAATCATCCGCCTGAGCGCCGGGTCCGATGAGCCCGATCTGGCGCGCATGGTGGCGCAGATGCATCACAGCCGGCGTCTGACCCCGTCCTTGCTGTTGCGGGGCTTGTGCACCGGCGATATCGCCTTCTTTGAGGCCGCGATGGCCGAAATGGCGGGCATTCCGGTGCACAACGCGCGTCTGCTGATCCACGACCCGGGGGAAAGCGGAATGCGTTCGCTCTACCGCAAGGCCGGGCTGCCGGATGAGCTGTATCCGATGATGCGCACGGCCGTGACGGTGATCGACGAAACCGGCTTCGACGGCCTGCCACGCGATCTGGAACGGTTCCGTGCGCGGGTGATTGCCCGGGTGCTGACGCAGTTCGAATCCTCAGAGCTCAGCGATGTCGACTATCTCGTCGACAAGTTGGGTGATGTGCTGGAGCCGGTGTAAGACGCGGTCTTCGCGGCCGCCCCGCAACGGCACGGGCTACGACGCCGGATGAGCGTCCTGCCAACAGGGCCAGCCGGAGGTGCGGCGTTCGCGATCGCCCCGCAATGGCGGGGGCCACCGGTGCGCCCCCTTGTCCTGGGGGGGCGGAAATGGAATCGTCCCGAACACGCCCGACGCCTGGCGCCAACGGGGCGGTGCCTGATGGCGGGTGCGACATCGGGGGAAACGATTGCATGTTTGAACAGATCATCGACATCAACACGCGCGCCGGTGCGATGGAGACCTTCATCTGCCACCCCGAACGCGGCGGCCCGCACCCGGCGGTGCTGATGCTGATGGATGCCCCGGGCATCCGGGAAGAGCTTTACGACATGGCTCGCCGGCTGGGCACGGTCGGCTACTACGTCGTGCTGCCCAATCTTTACTACCGGGCGGGTCGCGATACCAAATACGGCCCCGACGTGCTGGAAAAGGGCAGCGCGGAACAGGCCCGCATGCGCGCGGTGCGCACCAGGATGACCATCCCACCGGTCATGGAGGATGTGGCCGACATGCTGGGCTTCCTCGACACCCAGAAAGCCGCGAAACCCGGCCCCGTCGGCACCCATGGTTATTGCATGAGCGGCCCGTATTCCCTGGCCGCCGCCGCGCGCTTTCCCGACCGCATTGCCGCCGCGGCGTCCTTCTACGGCACCTGGCTGGTCAGCGAGAACGAGGAAAGCCCGCATTTGACCCTGGGCAAGGCCAAGGGCGAACTTTACATCGGCTGCGCGGAACATGACGAATTGGCGCCGCTGCCGATGGTGGCGGAACTGAAGGCACTGTTCGAAAAATCCGGCAATCCCGGTGAGTTGGAGATGTATCCAACCGTCCATCACGGCTTCGCCTTCCCGCAGCGCTGGTGCTACGACAAGACGGGTGCGGAACGGCACTGGGAGCGTCTGATCGCACTGTATCGCCGCCGCCTGGGATAGAGCGTCGAGGGGACCACCTTCGCCCGGGTGGATTCGATGTCTTCCTGTGTTGACTGGGATCAATGCGATTTCGGGTGCCCGAGGCCAGTCTTCGGATACCGGACTGTGGCGGCCTGTTCGGGCCGGCGGGTCAAGAGCCAACGCCGCGGGAGGTTTCCAGCCCGGCATAAAAGGCCCCCAGGGCGCGCGATGCGGTTGAGCGGAGTGCAATCGCGTGAGAGGTGCGTAACAAACACGGCGATGGGGCGGTTTTCCGTTCGCAGCCTGGCAGAAACGGCTCCAGAGCCGGATGCCGATGAGCGGAACGCGGCCGCGTGTGACTCGTGTCACAAACACGGCAGCACAGCAGTTTCCGGTTCCAGTCAGGGCGAAACCGCTCTAAGGGCACGCCGCGTGGATTGAACTCAAACCGACGTTCGATCAGGCTCGCCACGTCTCAAGGTCTGGCGACAGGGTCGTGTCCCGGCCTTGCGTGAGCCTCCGCGGGACGGAGGTCGGGCGCCGGTCGGCAAGGGGAAGGAACACAGGATGACCCAGTTACCGAACTACGAAATCTTCGCCGTGCGCTACGCCAAGCAGGGCTTGCGGGCCGAGAACCACATGTTCCTCGGCGGCGACCCGAACAAGATGATCCCGGGCCTGGATTTCTTCACCTATGCCATCCGCGGCGGCGGACGCACCTGGATCATCGATTCGGGCATGACTCCGGCCAAATCCGCCCGCATGGGCCGCAACTACGATTTCCTGTGTCGTCCGTCCGAGGGGTTGGCCAAGATCGGCATCGATGCCGCCACGGCCACGGATGTCATCCTGACACACGCGCATTTCGACCATGTCGGCACCCTGGAAGACTATTCGAACGCCCAATTCCACATCCAGGACGTGGAGATGATCCATGTCACCGGGCGCGACATGTCGCACGCCAATTTCCGCGCCGCCTACCACCCCGAGGACATTAAGGAACTGATCGACCTGGTTTATGCCGGCCGCATGACCTTCCATGACGGCGACGTCACCCTGGCGCCAGGGCTGGAGTTCATCCTGATTGGCGGTCATGCCCGCGGCCAGGCGATCCTGCGCGTGCACACGGCGCGCGGCTGGGTGATCCTGGCCTCCGACGCCGTGCATGTGTTCGAGGAAGTCGACGAAGGCAGACCCTTCGCCATTTTCTATGACCTGTTCGTGATGCTGGAAGGCTACCGGCGAATCAACCGCCTGGCCGGCACGCGCGACCTGATCGTGCCGGGCCACGATGCCAAAGTGACCAGGGCCTATCCGGCGGCGGCTCCGGGACTCGAAGGTCTGGTGATGCGACTGGATCTCCCGCCCGTCTGGTAGGACCGAACACCGGGCGGTCGCGCGATCGTGCGGCCGCCGCGTGCGGTGACCGGCCCAGGGGTTATGACGGGAGATCACCACCAATGACCATGACGGGGGATCATGGCGGAGGACCATGGCCGGAAACATGGCGGAGCATCACGACGGGGGAGATCACGACGGAGCGGGCGGTGCCAGCGATCGCCTTGCGTGGCGTTGGGGCACTCGGATCGCTCGGTCAGCCAAGCCCGCTGTTGCATAGCCCGCTCAGCGCCGCATCAGTTTCCGCGCCAGATGGCGCAGAACGGCCAACACGTCCGCCTCGGCCCCATCCGGTCGGCCGGCGGCCAGCCAGGCGATCAGCACCGTGCCGCAATATGCGGTCGCGCCGATCGAAACGGCCAGGACGAGGGGCAACACCAGAGCCTCATCGTGTGCCGGCGCCCACCCCAGGCCGGTGACCACGAGCACGGCGACCATGGTGGCCGAACCCAGCACGGGACGCCACAACTGGGCCGCAAAACCCGCCATCGAGATGCCGAACCGGCGGAACGCCATCACCATGGTCAGGCCTTGCTCGATACAGATCGACACCGCGGCGGCCCAGGCGGCGCCGCTGACGCCGAAGCCTGGGATCACCGCCAGCAGCAGCGCCACGCGCAGGACCATGCCGCTCAGCACGATCCCGACCAGACCGGCGAGCAGCCCATGCACCGTCAGCAGATGCAGGCATAATTGGCCGAACACCGTCATCGTGCCCGCCACCCCGAGGACTTGGAGCACCGGGATCGCCATGTCCCAGCCATGTCCGAATGCCAGCCGGACGAGGGGCGCCGCGACCAGCGACAGGCCGAGCCCCGCCGGCAAGGTCAACAACGCGGCGTTGCCCATCAACCGCGCCAGGGTCTCGGTCATCGCCATGCCGGTGTTCCGCGCCACCGCGAAGCCGGCGAAGGTGGCGCGCCCCAGCGGCTCGATCAGTTCCGTCGTCGGCAGGGCGGCGATCTCGGCGCCCACTGAATAGACGCCAACCGCGGTCGGGTTGGTCATCCGGCCCAACAGCAACGTATCGGCACGATCCCGCAGCAGGATCGCCATGCTGAGCAGCCAACTCCAGATGGAATAGCCGGACAGCACCTGCCAGGCTTGCAAGGACAGGCGCGGTCGATACGGATGCATCGTGTAGCTCATGACCGTGCGCAAGGTGCGGCCGGCGACGATGCCGAACAGCATCGCCATGTAGTTGCGCAGGAGCAGAACCGCCCCGATCATGACGATGATGCCGCACAGCTTGGGCAGCACCATCAGCGCGAATTCCTTGTGGAATGTCATGTCGCGGCGGAAATCCACCACGCCGATATTGGTCAGGCCCTCCAGGAACGGCATCCAGGCCATCACCAGCAGCAAGGGGCCCAGGCGCGGGTCGCCAAAGAAATCGGCCGCCGGCAAGGCGAGCGCGGCGACCAGCAGCGCCACCAGCAGGCCACGCAGCACGTTCAACGTGAAGGCCGTGTCGTAGACCGCGCGATCGGGCGATTTCTCGCGGATGACGGCTTCCTCGGTGCTGATCATCATCAGCCCGTCGATCGATTGCATGAAGCCGGCGGCCAGGGCGATCAGCCCGAAATCCTCGGGCGCCAGCAGGCGGACCAGGATCAGGGTGCTGACCAGCCCCAGAATGCGCAGGCCGAACCGCCAGGCCATCACCCAGGCAGCGCCGACCGCGGTACGGGCGAGCAGTTGACCGCTGTCAGTCACGGACGTTGGTCCGAGCGGGAGACTGGGGCAACTTGTCCTCTTGCCGATGGGTTCCGGGGGGCCTGGTGGGGCAGAGCAGGGCACCGCCAGGGAGTGGCCGCCGCTACCACGTCCGGTCCCACACCCACAACGACCCGGCAGCAACAAGCGATCCTACGACGAAACCGGTCACCGCCCACGGTGTCGGCGGCCTATCAAGCGGTCGGGTGTCCACCGGGCTCATCTCCGCGGGTCGGCCACCCGGCCGGGATGAACTCATTGCCGCCGAATGAGGCAGTCTCCTCGTCAGGTTCGGGCTTGATTTTGGTTTTCGTCGCGCCGTTTTCGACTGTGGATGCGCGATTCTGGTGTTCGAAGTGGGGATCAGTTGCGATGGTGTGGGGATCCTGGGGCACAGGCGGGCATGGGAAGCGGTCGAATGTTTGCTTTTTGTTCTAATCCGGTCACGGTATCGGTGGCAAGCAGAAAGTGGATTTTGGCAGGAAGAAGCGGGTTTTTGGAGCCGGAACCGTCCGGTTGGCGTTATTTTGCCTGGATTTTGGGCAATCGTTAACAAGAATCCCGAATGGTTAATTTGGCGCGAAACTGCCGGTTGGAATTTTTTGCCAAAGCTCTCATCCAAGTTTAAGATCGAGCTTCAGGCCTCTTACATAACATGATTTATTGGGACTCTTGAGATTCTACTTTAAATATGGAATTTTTGTAATCCGTTCCGATCAGGCGCGGATAAGGCGGGTTTTCGTTACGACGCAATGCGGGACTCGGGGGGTATTGTTCCGGTTCCATGCGGTTAACCCTGTCGTTCATGATTGCATCCGGATTGGGCAGGTGGTTGCTTTCGAGGCAGGGTGGGAGGATCGGCGTTGGGTGGGCCTGGGCGTGACAGCGCCGGACTACAGTGAGAGTTGCCGGGCAACAGCCCTGGACGATTCCGCCGGTTGTGCCGCAGACTGCGCCCATGAGCATCATCCTGCACGACCTCGCCGGGGCGGACCCCGATCTTCGGTTCAGCCCCTATTGCTGGCGCACCCGGTTCGCCCTCGCGCATAAGGGGTTGCCGGTGGAAGCCCTGCCGTGGCGCTTCACCGACAAGGCGGAGATCGCTTTCTCCGGACAGGAACGGGTGCCGGTGATCCGGGACGGGGATCGCGTGGTCTCCGACAGTTGGGCCATCGCGGGATATCTGGAAGACACCTACCCGACCCCGACCCTGTTCGGCGGCCAGACCGGGCGTGCCCATGCCCGCTTCGTCAACGCCTACGCCGACTCCGTGCTGCTCGGCGCCATCGCGCGCCTGATCGTGCGAGACCTGCTGGATGTGGTCGATCCCAAGGATCGCGATTACTTCCGCTCCAGCCGCGAAGCCCGCTTCGGCATGACCTTGGAAGCGGTCCAGGAGGGGCGAGAGGCGCGGGTCGGCGCGTTCCGGGAGTTGCTGACGCCGGTGCGGCTGGTCCTGCGGTCGCAGGATTGGCTCGGTGGGGCGGCGCCGAGCTACGCGGATCATATTTTGGGTGGGACGTTGATGTGGCCGCGCTGCACAAGCCGGTTCGAACTGCTGGCCGCCGACGATCCGGTTGCGGCATGGCGGGAGCGGTTGCTGGATCTGTATGGCGGATTGGGGCGGCGGGCGAAGACGGTGGCGGACGGTTGATCGCCCGACCGACTCGAAGGTGACAGGGGTGGCAGCATCGGTCGGAGCTGTGGCATGCAAACCCACGGCCCCCAGTTCCCCGGATATGACATCACGCAATGATTTTAATGGTCGGTCTGCAAAACGGTCGGGAAACCGACGAATACGCATGGCTCGCGGGGACGAGTTTTGCAAACCGAGGTGGTAGCGTGGCTTGATACGGAGCTGCTATTGCCAGATGCCGACGCCCCGGATCATGGTCTTACGTGATGACCGCGCAACTACCAAATGGTGAAAGGGCGATCCTCGATATCCGGAAGCTTGAGGACTATTGCCTCAGCGCGTCACACCCTCGCGGTCGCCACAAGGCTCGCGTGTTTCGGCAGGCGCTTGGCCTCGATCAGGACGATGCATCCTGGCTGCGGTCCGCCTTGCTCGACGCAGCGGCCACTGAGGAGGCAGTGCCGGTTACCACCGACGTCTGGGGAACATACTGGCAGCTCGACGTCATCATCAGGCGACATCGGAAGCGCGCCGTGGTAAGGAGACTGTGGATTGTGCGAACCGGAGAGGACCTGTCGCGTCTCGTGACGTGCTGGGTGGTGTGATGAAGATGAGGCGGCGAATACGGAATGAAGCGCCATCGCTGCTCGATGTGGTGGCATTGCTGAAGGACTTGCCAGCGCAGGGCCTGGCCCGCGGCCAGGTCGGCACCGTCGTTGAGCAACTCGACGACCAGACGTGGCTTGTGGAGTTCAGTGACGATGCAGGACGTGCCTATGCCGTCGCACGATGCCTGGGAGCCGACCTACTGATCCTGCACTATGTTCCGGAGGCAGCCTGACGCCACCAGGGTTGGGCAATGTTTGCAAGACCAGTGTCGCTACCAGTACGCAAACCGCGCCTTTGGAGAAAGTTCTCCCAAAAGGTCATGTACCGAGCGGCCGCATCATGAAGATCAATGATCTTGCCTCTCGCCAAGACGACAATCCCCGGAGGCTGGTCTTATCCACGATAGGTGAGCGCAATGGAGCAGTCGCGGCCCACACTTGATCTGGAAAGCACCAGATGTTTTGAGCGTTTACATGTGTCCCTGCACAATCCCGTGTGGAAATCCGCTTGAATGGCCGCATCGATAACCCTGATTTCGAGCGCGCCTCCATTCACGAGTCAATCGCGCAAAGCGTAGCAGTTCAAGAAAAACGCCACCAGCTTATCGAGCGAGTTGTCCGCACCCCGTAGGCGGTCGCGCCACCTTCCCAGACGTTCGTATTGGCTCCCAGCCAAAAATGCTCTCAAGGCTGGGACGTCCGCTCGATGCATACGTGAATATGTTCCGGCCCACCATCGCGATCTGGTCCCCGCCACGCGGCGGTTTATCAAATCGACGACCTTCCGGCATCAAGAACAAACAAAATACACGAACAAGCAGACTGCGGCGGCGACGAAGCAGGTTAATGCGGTCACGGACTGATTTATGATGCAATTTGGTATGATGCAGTTTGGTCGGAGCGGCGGGATTCGAACCCACGACCCCCAGTCCCCCAGACTGAATTTAGTGCTTTTCGTGGCAGCCCATAGCTCCTCAAATTCAATTAAATCCGTTGTTCCTGTCTATATCTCTTGCTCCGTAGTGCCCCGTGGCGTATCGCAGCTATCACACCGCTGGCCGAGACATGGGCGAGACATGAAGCTCACTGACATTGTGATACGAAACCTGGAGGCCCCACCCACGGGGGCGAAGGTCTACCATGACGATGCTCTGACCGGCTTTGGCGTGCGCGTCACCTCGAAGGGCTTCAAAGCGTTCGTGCTGACCCATGGAGCGAACCGGGAGCGCGTCACCATCGGCCGCTACCCCATCATTGGACTGGCAGACGCCCGCAACGCGGCGAAGCGCATCATGGCCGAAAGGACGCTGGGCAAACACCAGGCTCCCCGCCAGACGTTCGGGGAGGTGCTCGACGCCTTTCTCACCTATCACGAGGCGAACAACCGACCGGGCACGGCGAGTGAAGTGCGCCGGATTTTGACCAAGCAATTTGCAACCTTGCATCGGCACAAACTTGCCGAAGTGACCACCCATGACATCAGTCGGATAACCGACAAGATGATTGAGAACGGCTACCCCTCCGCAGCCAACCACGCACACATGGCCGTGCGGAACTTCCTGCATTGGTGTGTGCGTCGCCGTCACATCCAGCACTCCCCATTGGAAGGATTGGAGAAACCCGCACCTACTCCATCTCGTGATCGTGTGCTTTCGGATGATGAGTTGAAAGCTGTGTGGCGAGCGACAGAGAACCCGACGACGTTCAATACGATTGTCCGACTGTGTTTGCTAACCGGGCAACGCAGAGGCGAGATTGCAGCGATCCAGCTACCCTGGCTTCAGGGCAGTTCACTAACCATACCGGCTAGTGTCGCGAAAAACGGGAAGCAACATGTCCTGCCACTCTCGGAACGCGCGCTGTCGCTTGCCACCGACCTCGCGACAACCCGTCTTCTGATGAAGCCCTGGAGCGACTGGAGCAAGAATAAGAGGGCGCTCGACAAAGCAGTTGACATTCACTGGCGAGATATCAACCAAAAGGCAAATCAATTTACATCCTGGACACTGCATGACCTGCGCCGCACCTACGCTACCAACCTACAGCGGCTGGGCATCCGCCTGGAGGTGATCGAGGCCCTACTAAACCACGTCAGTGGCACCAGAGCTGGCATAGTTGGCGTTTATCAAAAACACCGCTACGAAGCAGAGATGCGCGACGCTGTGACCGAATATGAGAAGTGGTTTACAGCGACCATCGCATCCAGCTAGGCTTCCCGGGCTGGGGTTTGCGCCCTGGCGCATCGCGATGCTTCCTCTAAACAGGAGTATCAGCGATGTGTAGCGAATGTGGACAGTTGCCCATCTTCGTGACGAAGGACTGGGTTGTCGAGAACCTTGGTATCTCGAAGGCGGAGCAGGAGCGAAAGCGAGCTGCTGGGACATTTCCGCAGTTGATCGTGTTGAGCGACAACGCGAATGACCCGCAGGCACGCGTCGCCTACTTCTACTGCGAGATTATCGAATGGGCTCGCACCCGCCCTCGCAGGCCAACCCGCTTGCGGCCATGCGATGACTCTCTGACCGACGCCGCCGAGTAGGGCGTCAAGGGAGCGACCCGCCTAGCAGCCTGTCGGACTCGGGATTTTCGATCAAATTTGGCAACCCCCGTTGCCGTTATCGAACTCTCGGTGGCGCCCTGATCACGGCGCGCGTGGCGTTA
>Ga0082335_1007395_pt1 | contig 13292 bp, 11 predicted proteins | sample Subgrocontami58m_FD_72375 | JGI IMG/M metagenome (GOLD analysis project Ga0082335, IMG submission 72375) | Subsurface groundwater microbial communities from S. Glens Falls, New York, USA - GMW37 contaminated, 5.8 m (SPADES assembly) (version 2) ...
GCGCCCCGGACCGCAGCCCGGGGCCCGCGGCGCCCCAGCCGGGGCGCTCCGCCACCGCGAACGCCACCATCGCGAACCGGTGGTACGCGGATGCGAACGGCTGCGGCCGGTGCGGCGGAATGTTCGACGGGATGACGAACATCCGCGCCAGCCTGAGCTCTCGAGCGGCCGCGTCCGCGACGTCCAGATGACCGCAGTGGATCGGATCGAAGGTGCCGCCGAGGATGCCGATGCGCCGTGCGCTCATGCGGCGGGCCGACGTGAGGCCGCGAGGTGCTGCCACATCGCTTCGAGTAGCGGGGGGATACCTTCACCCGTTGCAGCGGAAATGCGGAAGAACGGCAGCCCGAGCGCGCCGGCTCGCTCGGCCAGCACGGTCACCCGCTCCTCGTCGTCGACGGCGTCGATCTTGTTGGCGGCGACGATCTGCGGCTTTGCGGCGAGCGTGGGTTGAAACAGCTCCAGCTCGCGGCGCACGGTGTCGAGGTCCGCGACCGGATCGCGGCCGCTCGCGCCCGAGACGTCGACCATGTGCACGAGCACCTTCGTGCGCTCGAGGTGCCGCAGGAACTGGTGGCCGAGTCCGAGGCCGCGGTGCGCGCCCTCGATCAGGCCCGGCACGTCGGCGACAACGAAGCTGCGATCGTCGCTCAGGCGGACCACGCCGAGATTCGGCGTCAGCGTCGTGAACGGGTAGTCGGCGATCTTGGGACGCGCGGCCGAGATGCGCGCGATGAGCGTCGACTTGCCGGCGTTGGGGTAGCCGACGAGACCGACGTCGGCGATCAGCTTCAGCTCGAGACGGAGATCCTTGACTTCCCCGGGTTCTCCCGGCTGCACCTTCCGCGGCGCGCGGTTGGTGGATGTGGCAAATCGCGCGTTGCCCATGCCGCCGCGTCCGCCTTTGGCGATGAGGACGCGCTGGCCTTCCTTGGTGAGATCGGCGACGAGCTGATAGGGATGTTCCGGATCGGCGGCCTTCTCGTAGACGAGCGTGCCGACCGGCACGGGCAGCTCGAGATCGGCGCCGCCGTGCCCGGTACGGTTGGACCCTTGCCCGTGGTCGCCACGCTCGGCCGAGAACTCCGGATGAAACCGGAAATTGACGAGGGTGTTGATGTGCGGGCTGACGACGATGTAGACCGAGCCGCCGTGACCGCCGTCGCCGCCGCTCGGTCCGCCGCGCGGGACGAACTTCTCGCGGCGGAACGCGAGGCAGCCGCGCCCGCCATGACCGGCTTCGACGTGGATGTCTACTTCGTCAACAAACATGAAGTTGGTGATTCAGCGACTTGGTGATTTGGTGAATGGGACTCACCAAGTCTCCAACACACCAATTCACCAATTACTCTAATGGCTGGATGCTGATGACCCGGCCCCGCGCTCCGTGGTCCTCGAACCTTACGCGTCCGGCGGTCTTCGCGAAGATCGTGTCGTCCTTGCCGAGCCCGGCGTTCAGCCCCGGGCGGAAGCGGCGGCCGCGCTGCCGCACGATGATCGTGCCGCCACCGACCACGTTGCCGTCGTGCGCTTTCACGCCCAGGCGCTGCGAATTCGAATCGCGGCCGTTGCGTGAGCTGCCCTGTCCCTTTTTGTGAGCCATCGTTGAACCCTGACGGGATTCGTGATTTGGGGCTCGGGATTCGCGCTTCGAACCCCCGAATCCCGAATCCCGAATCCCAAACCCCGAATCCCGAATCCCAAGTCCCTACAACAGGATCTCTTTGATGAGCACGCGCGTGTGGAACGCACGATGACCCTTGGTCCGGCGCATGCCCTTGCGGCGCTTCTTCTTGAAGACGCGGATTTTCGGCCCGCGCGCTTCGCCGTCGACCACGGCGAGGACGCGGGCGTTGGCCACGAAGGGGGCGCCGGCCAGAATTTCGCCGCCGTCCTTTTCGACGATCAACACCTGGTCGAGCGTGAGCTCGGCGCCCGGCTCGCCGGCCGTGCCGGCCAGCGTCGCGAAGCTGCCCGGCGTCACCTTGATTTGATGACCGCCGGCCTGAATGACTGCGTACATAATCGGCACCTGTGCAAAGGGGTTAGTGTACAACCGAAGTGGCTCAGGTGTAAAGGGTTAGCTGACCGCTGGTCGTGGGTCAGTTCGAACGGGCCTTTCTCGCGAGCAGTGCGGCGCGCACCCTCGAGTAGATCACCCCGCCAATCGTCAGCGGCCAGAAATTTCGCGGATTGAGCGCTATTTCAGCAGGACCCGGGTGCCCCGGATCTTCTGGCTGCTGAGCGCGCTGAGGAAGTTGGGGACCAGGCGGTCCATCAGCTCGAAATACGAGGAGAGCGCCGGCGTATTCTGCTGCGCGCTGTAAAGGATTTCTTCGCGGTAGCTCTCCGAGTACATCGTGGCGCCGGTGCGGCCGTCGATGAACACGAACTTCGGACGGAGGATGAAACCCTTGCGCTCCTGGTAGGTGCGCACCGGCACGACGCGGCGGCGGCCCAGGCTGTCGAAGATCTCCTGGTCGCGTTGCACGAAACCAGACGAGGAGCGGTTCGTGAACAGCACCGTGCCGGTCACAATGAGCGGGTTCTGGAACTCCTCGCCGATCCGCTTCCAGTAGGCCGTGTTGGCGAACAACCGCTCGTAGGGCTCGAGATCTTTTTCGTCCTTGATGTGCTGCGCCAGAGCCAGCGTCTGGCTGGCACGATCGGCGCTGCCGGGGGCGGGCGCGTTCCCGCCGGCGGCCCTGGGCGCCGGCGCATTCTCGGGGCTGTTCGACGGGGGGGCGTCAGAAGCGGCGCCGCCCGACGCCTGGCCCTGATCGTTGGCGACTTCCATCAGCGGCAGGATGTCGGCGTCGATCACCTTGAGCGACGACTTCGTGCGGAGCTGACTGCGGAGCAGCCGCACGGTTTCCTGATTGGCGTCGACATCCTCGGTGCCTCCGGCCACGAAGCCAGCGACCAGGACGCGCTGAAAGGCCGAGACGTCCAGCTTCGGCTGGATCGGCGTCTCGATCGGGATCTCGTAGGAGTCGGCCCCGCAGGCCAGCGTGACCGCGGCCACGCACGCCGCCACGGCTGCCAGCCCGAGCCGGCGGCGCCGCGCGGAGACGAGGTTACTGCTGTTTGGCCACACTGGTCCGGTCATTGATTTCCTTGAAGAGCTCGTAGTTCTGACGGACCAGGGAGTTGTTCGGGTCGAGCTCGAGCGCCTTCTCGTAGGCCTTTCGCGCCTTGTCGAGCTGCCCCTCGTGCTCGTACGCAATTGCGAGGTCGTTGAACGCCGCGGCGTAGGTCGGGTCGAGCTCGGTGGCCTTCTCCCAACGGTAGATCGCTTCGCGCCAGAGCCCGCGCTGCGCGACGTTGATGCCGAATTCCACCTGTGACTTCGCGTCGTTTCGCGCGTCAGCGAACGACGGGGACGCCGACACAGTCGCGACGCAGGCGACAACGAGCACGACTTTCAGGCTCATGGCTGGATCTCGATCACTATACCGTACTCCCTGATTGGCCGAGCAAGCCGTATGCCATGGCTCAGCCAGGAAAAACTGGCGGTTTTCGCTCGATCCTGCACGGAGCGATTTACGAAACGTGGTCGCACTGTCCTTTGCCCGTCGTCGCCGACGCGCGCGGTCGTCTATAATGGAAGGTCTGGGAGGTCGGGCCCTGCGCATTACCGGCGCGGTGGCTTCGGCCTCTCTTGTCTTTTGGGAGGTCGAGACTGCCGCGCGATGGAGTGCGGCCATGACCGACCTTCTGGACTTCGTCGCGCTGTCGTTGTTGCCCTTCTGGTGTCGGCTGCGCACCGCCGAGTGTCTGCGCGCAGGCGATCCCCCCGGTGTCGTCCTCCGGCGACTGCTGAGCGATCACTGGCGCGATCAACCCGACTACGCCTCGGCGTTGCGCGCCCAGGCGGCGGCGGCGGCGAGCCGCGCGGACGCGAACGCCATCATTGCGGTGACGTGGGCGGACGCGGCGTATCCCGTGGCGCTCTCGACCATCGCGGATCCGCCTCCGCTCCTGTGGACGCGTGGGCAGATCGACGCGCTCAACCTGCCGTCGGTCGCTATCGTCGGATCGCGCGCCGCGTCGCCCTACGGAGTGTCGGTGGCCGACCAACTCGCCGCCGATCTCGCGGCGCGCGGTCTGGTCGTCGTGAGCGGCCTCGCGCGCGGCATCGACTCGGCGGCGCATCGCGGCGCGCTCTCTGGTGGCGGCGCCACCGTCGCGATCCTCGGTTCCGGCGTCGACGTCATGTATCCGCCCGAGCATGCGGCGCTCGCCGCCGAGATCTCGGTCGAGGGCGCGGTCGTCAGCGAGCTCGTGCCGGGCACGCCGCCACAGCCGTGGTGCTTTCCGCTGCGCAATCGGATCATCAGCGGGCTGACGCGAGCGGTCGTCGTGATCGAGGCAGGGGAGAAGAGCGGATCACTCATCACGGCGCGCTGCGCGCTCGAACAGGGCCGGGACGTGCTGGCTGTGCCGGGGAACGTGCTGAGCGGCCGTAACCGCGGCGCCCACGCGCTGTTACGGGACGGGGCAAGGATCGTGGAGTCCGCGGACGATATCCTCGAAGAGCTGGGGATGGCCCCCCGGCCTCCGTCGGCAAGAACCCCGACCGCCGATCCCGTGCTGGCCTGCCTGGTGCCTGGGGAAGCCTGCGATCTCGACGCGATTGCCGAACGGTCAGGCCTGCAAACCTCGCGTTTGCTGCCGCGGTTGTTCGAGCTGGAGCTCGAGGGGCGAGTGCGCCGCGTGGGCGGCGGCCGGTTCGTACGAATTGACAGAACGTGTTAGGGTGATCAGGGACTATGGCGAAAACCCTTGTGATTGTGGAATCGCCGGCGAAGGCGCGCACGCTCGAGCGCTTTCTCGGCGACCGGTACCAGGTGAGGGCCAGTTACGGCCACGTGCGCGATCTGCCTGAGTCGGCCAGCCAGGTGCCGGACGAAATCCGCAAAGAGAAGTGGGGCCGCCTCGGCGTGGACATCGACGGCGACTTCAAGCCGTACTACGTCGTGCCCGACGACAAACGCAAGCACGTGCAGGCGCTGAAAGCTGCGCTGAAGGATGCGTCCGCGGTGATGCTCGCGACCGACCCCGACCGCGAGGGCGAGTCGATCAGCTGGCATCTGCTTCAGGTGCTGAAGCCCAAGGTCCCCGTCAAGCGGATCGTCTTCCACGAAATCACGAAGAAAGCGATCGACCAGGCCGTCAAGGACGCGCACGACGTCGACGACAATCTGGTCCGCGCGCAGGAAAGCCGCCGCATTCTCGACCGGCTCTACGGGTACACGCTGTCGCCGGTGCTCTGGAAGAAAGTCCAGACCGGTTTGAGCGCCGGCCGCGTCCAGAGCGTCGCCGTCCGCCTCATCGTCGATCGCGAGGAAGAGCGCCTCGCGTTCCGGACGGCGCACTACTCGGATCTCGAGGCGCAGTTCTCCGCCGACGGTCGCACGTTCGGCGGCACGCTCGCGCGGCTGGGCGACGTCCGCGTCGCCAGCGGCAAGGACTTCGACGCCAACGGCGGGCTGACCGGCAGGAACGTCCGACTGCTGTCGGATGCCGACGCGTCGGCGCTGGTCGACACGCTCACCCGGAATCTGCCGTGGACGGTCGCTGGAGTGGACGCCAAACCGGGCGTCGAGCGGCCGCCGGCGCCTTTCACCACGTCGACGCTCACGCAGGAAGCGAGCCGCAAGCTGGGGTTCTCGACCCAGCGCACCATGCAGGCGGCGCAGCGCCTGTTTCAGGAGGGGCACATCTCCTACCACCGCACCGATTCGACGACCTTGAGCGACGAGGCGATGGCGGAGTCGGCGCGCGCCATCCGCGAGCTGTTCGGCGACGACTACTACTCGGCCCCACGCCGCTACCAGACCACGGTGAAGAACGCGCAGGAAGCGCACGAGGCGATCCGGCCGACCAATTTCGGGAGCGCGGCCGCCGCGCTCGAACGCGTCCTCGGCGGCGACGATCTGCGGCTCTACGAATTGATCTGGAAGCGCACCATGGCGTCGCAGATGGTGGACGCGCGCGTCCTCCGCACGACGATCGAGATCTCGGCCCCGGCGGAGAACGGCGGGCCGGCGATGTTCACGGCGTCAGGCAAACTGATCGAGTTCGCCGGCTTCCGCCGCGCGTACGTCGAGGGCAGCGACGATCCGTCCGCCGAGCTCGAAGAGCAGGAGACCGTCCTCCCGACGCTGACGGTGGGCGAGCGCATCGCGAAAGCCGGCACGCGCGTGCGCCTCCTCGCGCTCGAGCCCAAGGGTCACGACACGAGCCCGCCGGCGCGATACACCGAAGCCTCGCTCATCAAAGAGCTCGAGCGGATCGGCGTTGGCCGTCCATCCACGTTCGCCGCCACCATCGGCACCATCGAGCGGCGCGGCTACGTGTTCCGGCAGGGGAAAGCGCTCGTGCCGAGCTTCACGGCCTTCGCCGTCACGCGGCTCCTGCGCGAGCACTTCGGCGACCTCATCGACGTCGAGTTCACGGCGGAGATGGAGGAAGACCTCGATCAGATCTCACGCGGCGAGCGGGAGTGGCTCGACTTCATCAAGCAGTTCTACCGCGGCGACAAGCATCACCGCGGCCTCGAGGAGGCGGTGAAGCAGGCCGAAGAGCGGGCCGAGTATCCCTTGATCGACGTCGGCGTCGACGCGGGATCGGGCGAGACGATTCGCGTGCGCATCGGCCGATACGGCCCGTTTCTGCAGCTGGGCGAAGGCGGACCGGGCAAGACGGCCGGGCTGCCGCCGACGGTCGCGCCGGCCGATCTGACGGTCGAGAAGGCGATGGCGCTCATCCGCGCGAAGGCCAAGGGGCCGCGGATGCTCGGCGTCGATCCGAAGACCGGCATGAACGTGTACGCGATCCACGGCCGGTTTGGCGCGTACGTCCAGCTGGGCGACACGCCGGAGCAAGGCGTGAAGGAGAAGCCGAAACGCTCCTCGCTCACCGGCAGCCTCACCGAGTCCACGGTCACGCTCGAAGACGCGCTGAAGCTGCTCGAGCTGCCGCGCCAGCTCGGCACGCACCCGGAATCGGGCCAGCCGATTGTCGCCGGCCTCGGCCGCTTCGGTCCCTACATCAAGCACGGCGACGACTACCGATCGCTCGAAGCCATGGACGATTTGTTCACGGTCGATCTCGAACGCGCCCTCGCGCTCCTGGCGGCGCCGAAGCGGTCCGCGCGCCAGGCGGCGAAGCGCGTCATTCGGAAGATCGAGGTGCCGGAGGGCGGCGCGGCGCTGCAGGTCCTCGAAGGCCGATACGGTCCCTACGTCACCGACGGCGAGCTGAACGCGTCGATCCCCAGAGGCACGGATCCCGCGACGCTCTCGCTCGACGCTGCGCGCGCGCTCATCGAGGCACGCCGCGGCGCGGCGCCGTCGCACCGGCGCGGCCGGCGCGGCGCAACCGCCGCCGGCACGCACCGCCGACGCCGTCCCGCGCAGGCCAGCGAAGCGCCCGCCGTGTCGGCGGCTCCGGCGAAGTCCAAGGCCAAGGCCAAGTCCAAGGCCAAATCCAAGGCCAAGCCCGCGGCTCGCAAACGCGCGGTCCGCAAACGCGCCGGCTAGTGGCGATCCGGATCGTCGGCGGTGGGCTGGCAGGTTCCGAAGCGGCCTGGCAGGCAGCCTCGCAGGGCATGCCGGTGACGCTGTCCGAGATGCGGCCGGTGCGCGCCACCGCCGTGCACAAAACGGATCGCCTCGCCGAACTGGTCTGCAGCAACTCCTTCCGCGGCGACAAGCTCGATAACGCCGTGGGCCTGCTGAAAGAGGAAATGCGCCGGCTCGGGTCGCTCGTCATGCGCGCCGCCGAGGCGAGCCGCGTGCCGGCCGGCGCCGCCCTCGCCGTGGACCGCGAGCGGTTCGCCGAGATCATCACCGAGACGCTGAACGACCATCCGCTCGTCACGATCGTGCGCGAAGAGCTCACGGCGATCCCCGCCTCGAGCGAGCGCCAGCCGGTCGTCGTGGCCACCGGTCCGCTGACCTCCGACGCGTTGTCGGCCGACCTCGCCTTGCTCGTCGGCCAGGGCCATCTGTACTTCTACGACGCCATCAGCCCGATCGTGCTGGCCGAGACGATCGATCGCTCGAAGGTGTTCCGCGCCTCGCGCTGGGGTCGAAGTCTCGGACCGGTCCGGCTGAAGCCGAACACTACCGACGCCACGCCGGCCGAAGATGCCGGTAGTGTCCGCCTTCAGGCGGACCCGCTGGCGTGCGGGATCGACGATGGGCAGGGCGACTATCTGAACTGTCCCCTCACCCGCGACGAGTACGAGCGCTTCTGGGATGCGCTCGTCAGCGCGGAGTCGGCAACGGTCCACGACTTCGACAAGGAGCGGTTCTTCGAAGGGTGTCTGCCAATCGAGGTGATGGCGCATCGCGGGCGCGACACGCTGCGCTTCGGTCCGATGAAGCCGGTCGGCCTGGTCGATCCGCGCACGGGACGCGAGCCGTACGCCGCGGTCCAGCTGCGGCAGGATAATCTGGCCGGCGACCACTTCAGCCTGGTCGGCTTCCAGACGCAGATCAAGTGGGGCGATCAGGGGCGCGTGCTGCGGCTGATTCCCGGCCTCGAGCAGGCGGAGTTCGTGCGGTTCGGCATGGTCCACCGCAACACCTACGTGAACGGGCCGGCGGTGCTCGCCGAAACCTGGCAGGTGCGCGCGCGCCCCTCGCTCTTCTTCGCCGGGCAGATGTCGGGCGTCGAAGGCTACGTGGAGTCGGCCGCCTCGGGGCTGCTCGCCGGACTGAACGCCGCCGCGCTCGCGAAGGGCGAGCCTGTGTCGGCCGCACCGAGAACCACCGCCATCGGCGCGCTGGCGCACTACGTCTCGCACGCGAACCCGGCGCACTACGAGCCGTCGAACATCACGTTCGGGATCATGCCGCCGCTCGACCTTCCTCCCTTCGAGCGGGCGCCGCGGGGAAAGAAGCTGCGCAACCTGGCGCTGTCCGCGCGCGCGCTCGCAGCGCTCGACGCCTGGCAGCGCGCGCGCGCAGGCGGGGCCGTGAGCCACGCGCCGTGACGACTCACCTCAAGGCTTTCCTGCAGTTTCTCCGGCTGAACCGCAACGCGTCGGTGCACACCGTCCGCGCCTACGAAAGCGATCTGACGCAGTTTCTCGGTCACGTCTCGGCGAGCTCGGGCGTGAAACCGAGCGAGCTGCGGCCGGCGAGCCTCGATCGCGCCGCCCTCCGCAGCTTCCTTGGCGATCTGCACAAGCAGGGGCAGTCGCGGGCGTCGGCCGCGCGCAAGCTGGCCGCGGCACGCACCTTCCTGCGCTATCTGCGGCGCGAGGGCCTCATCGACGACGATCCGGGCTCGCTCGTGGCGACGCCGAAGCGCGACATCCGCATGCCGGCCCATCTCTCGGAAGACGAGATGACGGCGCTGCTGGACGCGCCGGCCGACACGCCGCTCGGCCGTCGCGACCGCGCGATCCTCGAGCTCTTCTACGCCTCGGGACTCCGGCTCAGCGAGCTCACGGGCCTCGATCTCGACGATGTGAACCTGAGCGCGAAGATGGTGCGGGTTCTTGGAAAGGGCGGGAAAGAGCGCATCATCCCGTTCAACGGCAGCACGGCGAAAGCGGTGCGGGAGTATCTGAAGGATCGCGAGGCCCTCGTAGGTGGCGTTCGCCTTCAGGCGGACCCTCCGCGAGGTCCGGCTAAAGCCGGACACTCCCGCAGTTCCGGTAGTTACCGCAGCTCCGGCAGTGTCCGCCTTCAGACGGACCGTCGCAGGCGCGATCCGCTGTTCGTGAACTACCGGGGGACGCGGCTGTCGGTGAGAAGCGTCGATCGTCTGGTGCGGCGGCACGTGGCGGCGACGAGCGCCCGGATGGGCATCAGCCCGCATGCGCTGCGGCATTCCTTCGCGACCCATCTGCTCCAGCGCGGCGCCGACCTGCGCGCCATTCAGGAGCTCCTCGGCCACGCGCGGCTCAGCACGACGCAGCGCTACACGCACGTCAACGCGGCGCAGCTGCTCGAGGTGTACCGGAAGTCGCACCCGCGCGCCAAGTCCTCTCTCTAGACCACGAAGACACATCATTCTTCGTGATCCTTCGTGCGCTTCGTGCCTTCGTGGTCCCGGCAGTGATCAGCTGGCTTGGGCCACGAGCGGCGCCGCGCGGCGGCCGCGCGGGAACTCGATGCCGAGCGTCTTGATCTTGTAGTTCATCACGCGCGGGCTGATCGACAGCAGCTCGGCCGCGTCCTTCTGCACCCAGTTGGACATCTTCAGCGCTTCGATGATCGCGTGGCGCTCGATGTCCTCGAGCGGGATGCCGGTCGGCGGAATCTTGACGACCGCCGCGTGATCGCGCGCGCCGCCCGCGGCCGGCACGTCGCCCAGCCGCAGATCCACCGACGCGATGGCGCGTCCCTCGGCGAGCAGGATCGCACGCTCGATCGTGTTCTCGAGCTCGCGGATGTTGCCCGGCCAGTTGTACCGCATGAGCAGTTTCTGCGCGTCGGGCTCGAGCCCGTCGATCTTCTTCTTCAGCTCGCCGGCGAACTTGCGGATGAAGGTCTGCGCGAGCGGCACGATATCGTCCTTGCGCTCCCTGAGCGGCGGCATCTCGATCGAGACGACGTTGAGCCGGTAGTACAGATCTTCGCGGAAGTGCCCCGACTGCACCATGCCCGACAGGTCGCGGTTGGTGGCCGCAATGAGCCGGACGTCGACCTTGAGGGTCCGCGTGCCGCCGAGCCGCTCGAACTCGTGCTCCTGGAGCACGCGGAGGATCTTGGACTGCGTGCTGGGGCTCATGTCGCCGATCTCGTCGAGGAACAGCGTGCCGCCGTCGGCCTGCTCGAAGCGTCCGATGCGCTGTTTGTCCGCGCCCGTGAACGCGCCCTTCTCGTGGCCGAAGAGCTCCGACTCGAGCAGGTTCTCCTGCAGCGCCGCGCAGTTCACCTTGACGAAGTTCCGCTGCGCGCGGTGCGAGTTGTGGTGCGTCGCGCCGGCGATGAGCTCCTTGCCGGTGCCCGTTTCGCCGCGGATGAGCACGGTCGTGTTGCTCTTCGCGACCTTCTTCACGATGTCGAGCACGCGCTGGAGGGCGGGGCTCGACCCGACGATCTTGTCGAACTCGTAGATGTCCTGCTGGGTGCCGCGGAGGTACTCGATCTCGTGCTTCAGGCGCTTCAACTCGAGCGCCTTCTCGATCTTGACCTCCATCTCCTCGATCTCGAACGGCTTCTGCACGTAGTCGAACGCGCCGATCTTCATCGCTTCGACCGCCGTGTTCACCGACCCGAACGCCGTCATCAGGATGACCGCGGTCGTCGGGTGCAGCGCGCGCGTCGTGCGCAGCACGTCGAGGCCGTCGCTGCCGCCCATCTTGAGATCGCTCAGCACGACGTCGAAGTAGCTTTCATGCAGCCGCTCGATGGCGAGATTGCCGTTCGACGCCTCGTCGACCTCGTGCCCGGCCTCGGCCAGGCCGCGCGCCAGGCCCCGGCGCAGCGCGTCGTGATCGTCCGCAATGAGAATTCGACCCATCTTCGTCTCCTACTTGAACCACCCCGACGCACTCGTGACCGGCAGCGTCACGCGGAAGCGCGCGCCCGATCCCGACAGGCTGCTGACGTCGATGCGCCCGTCGTGCGCGTCGACGATCTTTCTGACGATGGCCAGGCCGAGCCCCGACCCCTGCGGCTTCGTCGTGAAAAACGGATTGAAGATCTTGTCCGTCACATCCGCCGGCAGCCCCGGCCCATCGTCGGTGACCTCGATGACGACGGTCGGGGTGGGCGGCAGGATGCCCGCGAACGCCGGATCCCCCTCGATCGTGCTGGCGAGGGCCGCAATCGAAATGTGGCCCCGGCCTTCGAGCGCCTCGAACGCGTTCGCCAGGAGATTCGTGAACACCTGCAGGAGCTGATGGTGGTCCGCCTCGATCATCGGCAGACCCGGCTCCACGTGCACCGCAACCGTCACGTCGCCGCGCCGCGCCTTCGATTCGGCCATCGTCACCGACTGCTGCACGACGTCGGCGACATCGGTGCGCTCGACCTGCAGCCGCACCGGGCGCACGAACTCGAGCATCTCGACGACGATCGCGTTGGCGAGCTTCGCTTCGCTGATGATGTCCGCCAGCAGCGACTGCGCGTCCTTCGAGTCCGGCACCTGACGTCGCAGCAGCCCGGCCATCACCTCGATGCCGGCGAGCGGGTTCTTCAGCTCGTGGGCGATACCGGCCGCCATCTCGCCGAGCGACGCGAGGCGGTCGCGGAGCCGTTCGCGCTCTTCGAGCTGTTCGACCTGCGTCAGGTCCTTGAAGAACAGCACCGCGCCAATCGGCGTCCCATCGTCGTCCTTCACTTGAGAGAGCGTGTAGCCGATGACGCGATCGAGATCCTTCAACCGCACCTCGGCGCGATTGGGCAGGTGGCTGAGCTCGAACGCGCCGGAGAGGATGCGGACAATCTCGGGCCGCTCGCGCAGCCCCTCCGCAAAGGCCCGGCCGAGGTCGGCGGCCGACGGGGTCAGGCCGAAGATCCGGTACGCCTCGGCGTTCATCAGCGCCAGCGTGCCGTCGCGGCGGAACGCGATCACCCCGTTGCGCATGCTGCTCACGATGTGGCGGAAGAAGCGGTCGTCGGGCACGGACGCGGCGCGGCTGGTCGTCGCCTCGTGGCGGCCAGCGGATGCCGGCCGGACGGACGAACCCGTCTTGCGGCGGCTGCCACGCGGATCGGGTCGCTGGGGCGTCTGGGCCATGAGGCGCACTTGAACTTGGTTAGCGAGGGGCAAACCCTATGCCTGAGCCCGAATCTGGCAACAGCCCAGAAAGCCGCCTGAAATCAGTCGGTTACGAGAGCGTCCCCTAAGCTGAGCATAACAAAATTGTAACGAGATTACGATTCTGTCACGTCTCTGATGCGACGTCGGTGGCGGTCTGAAGCTCTTCCCAGGCGTGCATCAGGTCCCCGAGCTGCCACATCAAGGCTTGATGGCGGTCGATGACCGCTTGCGAGGCGGCGCGGTCGTCGTAGAAGCCGGGTGCGGCCATCAGCGTTTCGATCTCGCGCATGGCCGCCTCGCATTCGGCGACGCGCGTCTCAATCTGCTCGATGCGGGTCCGGCGCGCCTGCGCCTCGCGCGAGCGTCTGCGCGCATCGGCGTCCGCTTTCTTCCTGTCTTCGCGAGACGGCGTCGTCTTCTCCGGCTGGGCAGGCTTCTTCCGTGCAGCTTCCTGACCTCCCCCCCCCCCCCGGCCCCCCCCCCCCCCCCCCCCCCCCCCCCCCCCCCCCCCCCCCCCCCCCCCCCCGCGCGCCCCCCCCCGACCGCCCCCCCGCGCC
>Ga0082335_1007398_pt1 | contig 13290 bp, 10 predicted proteins | sample Subgrocontami58m_FD_72375 | JGI IMG/M metagenome (GOLD analysis project Ga0082335, IMG submission 72375) | Subsurface groundwater microbial communities from S. Glens Falls, New York, USA - GMW37 contaminated, 5.8 m (SPADES assembly) (version 2) ...
GGCAGCGCGTTGAGCAGGTAGCCAAGGTGGTTTATGGGGCGGCCGGCGTATCCTGGTCACCCGAAGCTGAAGAAAAGGCCAAGAAATTTGAGGCTGACCCGAAGTATGATGAGTACGCGACTATGATGGTCAAGACCCACCTGAGCCTCACCCACGACCCGACCTTGAAGGGCGTTCCCAAGGGTTGGACGTTGCCAATCCGTGACGTATTGATCTATTCGGGCGCCAAGTTCCTGTGTCCGATGGCTGGAACCATCAGTCTTATGCCGGGGACCGGGTCGGACCCGGCCTTCAAGAAGGTTGATGTTGATGTGAAGACAGGGAAAGTTAAAGGTCTTCACGAGGTAGACTGACACTCTGACGGGTTGAAGGTTAAAAGTTTAGTAGATTTGTTATATGGTAAAGAAACCACCACCCGGATAAAACCGGGGGGTGGTTTCTTTTATTTGATTTTGCCTGGAGATCTTCGACTTGTTTAACGGTCAAATTCAAGGGAGTGGCGAAAAAAGATGACAGATTGCCTTTTTATTGCACAATCCTTACTTTAATTACCTGAATGGGCGAGCCTTGAGTGACGAAGGAGAATAATTGCTGGTGGCCATCTATATCTGGCGAGGCATCGTAATTCCAGATCCCGGGTGTGGTGAACGTTGCCGTCTTAATCGCACCTGAATTTGTTAGTTGAATATCGGCCAATGGCCTCCCGAACTTTTCGAGGTGGCCCTGTCTGTTCTCGGCTAACAAAGTGGAAACAGTGGCTCGGCCTGTTCCAACATCTTGGAATACGACTTCCAACGTATAAGGGCGGTTGGCATCCCTGAGCGGGAGAACAAAATTGGCATAGTTCTCAGGCGAACCGGAAGCAGGCCTCACCCAATAAACATCGCCGCCAACTACTAGCCTGGCAGGAGACCCCCAGCCTTCAATCGAGATCCAACCGTTGAAATTACCGAGCTTATCTTTCCAGAATGCACCACCTTCTCCAACCCAAATCTCCGGCAACGGCCTCGCGAGGTAAAAATTACGTGATGCCCGCTCGTAAATCACCATCTCGCCATTTGGTCCGAATTCAGCAGTTTTCGTGAACAATTCATCAATATAAGATTCAAATTGCGGAGTTACGCGCGCAAACGAATGGTCGACCTGCTTTTCCAGTAAGACTTTGTCGTCGGAAAGAAACAAGGGAGTTCTATCAACAACAATGAACCTCATTCTATCTTCTTCATCCCAGGTTAGAGGCACTACGGCCGGATTTTTGGCCTTCTCATCATATATCCTGTAGACAACGAATTCCGGCGGTGATATGTGCTGGAAATATGCGGCGGGAAAGCCGCCATAGTAGACCATTACTGGAAACTGGGTGTTAGTCAACACCCAGTCACCTGGCCTGATTCTGCCCTTTATAAACAGGGCCCCTTGCCGCAGGGTGTCGCCCCAGAGCACGTCGCCACTGATACTAGCGGAATAAAGCCGGTTTAGCTGTCGATACGGGTCGAGGGCGTAGATGCCTGCCGGTAAGAGGAGTGATACGAGAACGGCCGTAACTGCATTCATAGGCGTAACATTCGTGGATCTGACGAGACTCTTGATATGGCTCACTACTTCGTTGATTCCGAACCCGAAGGCCACGGCCACCGCGGACCCCGCTATGAGGAGATAGCGAATCCAATAAAAAGGTGTGAAGATAATGATAGTAGTCATTATCATAATTGCCAAGTACCAACCCGACGTTCGTGTACTTCGTCTTGCAAATATTGCCACCATACCGAGGAGTGCTACGCTCAACGTAACTATCCCCCACCCCCTTACAAGCGTCTCCAAGATACCGTAGATGCGCCCTGGGGCTGCAGCAAGTAAAGCGGGTATGTTAAATCCTTTTCCGCCAGCCCAAGAAGGTACGCTAAAATACAGCGTTTCCTGGTTGGCACGAAAACTATCTAGTAATATGGACAGGTTCCCGGTAAGTAACCAGGACATGGTAACTACAGCGAACAGCGAACTTACGCCGATGACAAATAAGTCCCTGATTGCAACAATTAATTTGGACTCCTTTGCCAATATTCGGCCCAAGGTAAAAGCTAAGATCGGCAACGCTCCGGCGAGGCCGTATAACTTGGTTACTCCGGCCATCCCCAGCGTTAAACCGCTCATGATCATATATATCCAGCGTGAGCGGCCAGTCTTGAGGGGATATCCAAGGCAAAAAAACATGCTGGCGCTCAACCAGAACAACAGAGGGATGTCCATTTCGTTAATACGGCTGTGCCAGAGTGGATATGGGTGAAATGCAAACATCGCTGATGCTACTAGTGCCCCGACGGTGCTATAACGCTTTACTGTACCGTAGATCAGCAATATGGTGAGTGCGCTCTGGATTACTGTGGCTATGCGAAAGGCCGCCTCCTCGTTAATAATTGTACGCCACGGAACAAGCAGTTTCCATGCCCACCCTGTCAAGAATATCTGCAATGGAGGATGGGCTGAGCCTATTTGTCGCTCTACGTCCCAGTCGTAGCCCTCAGTTATGAACCTCTTGCCGAGAGTAGCATATATCGACTCGTCAAAACTAAAGGCATGATCGCCTAGTTGCCACAACTTTAAAAAGGTAGAAACCACCACTATCAACGCGATGAGTGTCGGCGGTATAATATGTTTAATTTGGAAAGGTTGTTGTTTCATCCTGTTAATTCTACTTGCTATTCCTTCCATTTAAAGCAGTGATTTCAATACAATGTCCTTACACTATACCGCGGTCGCTATTTACTCCCCGACGTCCGCTCAAACACCTGGACCACACCGTTCTGGAATTCAGCTACCTGTTTAAAATAGGCATTAATATAGGTAAGCAAAGGGCTGTTGACTACTGCATAAGAAAAATTAACCTGGGGTTGATACAGGTAGGAATAGTCGGTGCTTGGGGTATTATCCACCACGATGAATTCTAGCTTATTTTCATCCGCCAAATCTACATTTACGACGGCTGGTTGACGGCTTTCGGGGTTATATATCTGATAGATTCGCAGTTGCGGCCCAAAACCCATATAGAAATGAGCAGGGATGCCGGCGTAGTAGCTCAAGATAGTATAATGGCTGTTGGTCATTATCCATTGGTCTTTTTTAGCCCTTTCCTTAATATAAAGAGCAGCTTCTTTCAAGCCATCGCCATAAACCCAATCGTCAACCATCTGCACCCGGTACATTTCAGGTATCAATTTCAAGGGTATTAAGCTAGCGCCTAAAGCTAATATTAATGCCGTTGTTAATATAAAACTATAGCTAATTTTCAGACTTTTGTGAACGAACTTTTCCCGGATATTGACGACCCTGTGGTAAATATCTTTGACGCCAAAACCAAACAGGACAGGAATTACACTGCCCAATACGAGCAGATAGCGGGGCCAGTGGAAAGGAGCAAAAACTACCATGCCCGTCAGCATGAAAATAATAAAAAACCAGCCGCTCCGACCCATTTGTCTATCTTCATCTACCAGCAGGAAGGCGCCGGCGATGGAGGTAATAAAAGCCCCGGCGCCCAGGTGGCTCCAGATAGTTTGAAGTACCTGTCTCATCCCGACGGCTTCATCTCGCAGAATTCCGAGCAAATGGAGTTCACGCTTGTTAACCATTTCGCTCGGTAAGGTGTACAATGTTCCGACCAATTCTTTGAAACCACTATAGAGAAGAAAGGGATTTTGAGCCAGTAACCAGGAAAGCCCTGCCACTGTGGCCAAACACGTAACAACTACTTGCCCTCCTTGTCGGAAGGCGTTGCTTAATCCCCAATAACGTGGCCATCCCTGCAACAGACTGTGCAAAATAACCGGCCCTAAAACCAGTAAACTATAGGCCTTTGTCATGCCTGCCACACCAAACAGGAACCCTGCAAGGCAAAGCCATGTCCATTGGTTTTTCACCTCCACTTTGGTTGAAGTGGCTTTCAGGTATACAAACAAACCCAGGGTGAGCCAGAATAGCCCCGGGAAATCGAGGGAAGCGAAACGAGTATATACCAGAATATACGGGTGAAATGAAAAAAATAGTGTGGCAGAAAGAGCTATTAAAAAACCGGAACGGCGGCTAATCAGATATACAAGGGGGATGGTAAGCGAGCTCATAATGACTGATGGTAACCTGAAGATTGTTTCTTCAGCAACACCCGGCCACCAATTGCTCGACAGTTGCCACCACCAGCTCATGGCGAAATATTGGAGTGGCATGTGAACTGAGCCGATTTCTCTTTCAACCTGCCATGAGAAACCGTTAGCTGCAAAAGATTTGGCTATGCCAACATGAATGGCTTCATCAAAAACAAAGGCATGGTCTCCCAGCCGCCATAACTTTATAACGGTTGCGGTGGCAATAATAGCAATGAGCAATCCAAGCTCTATAATACCTTTGTTTTGAATAAACGGAGTTTTCGTTTTGGCCATTTCAACTTGCTAAGGATTAATTTTTTGCGCCACCACCAGCATGGCCATGGATGGAGCTCGATTCGGTAAGAGAGCGTCCATATACGATAATCCATAAAAAACGGGAAATGTAATGCCGTATAACCAGTCGTGTTTAGCAATATACCCGAAGTCCCCGCCTTTATCCACTTTAAAAATGGACAGGCCTTCTATCATATCGATACCCCATGTGCCGAACATCTTAAAGTAGCCTTTGATCAACGTGGTATTAAGACCGGCAATACTCATCTTTTCTAAAATCTCAGCTTCGGAATACCCGATGCGTACCTGGTAATAAGGGATGAGGACCAAATCTACGTAATTGCGGAAAGATTTCGCCTGTTTTAAAGGATTTGAGCAGGCCCTATTTTTGAACCAGTTGGGGGCGCCGAGCAACGCTTTGGCAAACCGAGCCGGGACACGGTCCCAGTTCTCAAACTCCCGTGGCACAGTGATTACCAGAATTCCAGATTTCTTTAATACCCGGTTTACCTCATTTAGTACCTCCTGGTCACCGGGGATATGCTCTAGAACACAATTGGAGATGACTATGTCGAAAGTACAATCGTTATACGGCAGGTGTGTAGCATCTCCGCTGATAAAATTAATGTTATCTGCCAGTCCCAACCGTTTTGCCCGCCATATAGCCCGTTTTAACGCACTATTTGACAGGTCGAGGGCTTCCATCTTTGCGCCGCGCTTAGCCATCTCAATATCAAAAATCCCATCCCCACATCCTATGTCTAATATCCGTTTTCCTATAATTTTGCTTAAGGATGGGAATACCATACGTGCTTCAACCCGCCGCTGGTAGAAAGGCATTCCAAGTAAATGGAAATAAAAATCCTTTAGATGCCCCTTTAAACTATGCTCATACCGGAAATCTGGAACATAGAATGCACCCATCGCTCAGCGGCCCTTTACCTGGGGAGCGTTATCATCTTTTTGAGGGCTAGAGGGTATTTCAATAGGAGGTCTATTTCGTTCGCGGAGTCCTGATCCGGAGACGTCTTTTGTAGTTGGGATTATATCCCAGACTGCATGGTATTTTTTCTTGATATTATAATCATGCCAGCCCAGATAGCGGCCATAGGCCTCCAGAATGATTGTGCCCATCGCCCAAAGGTTACGCCGCGGGCTCCATCCAAAATAGGATAGGGCAATGGGCAGCAACACTTTGGCTGACATCGTAGATGTCCGGTACCCGAAGCGTTTCTTTAAATCCAGGTGGCCGGTATAGATTCTACGCCTCTGTCTTAAGAAATCGGCTACCGTCTCCGGCGCTCTATTGTGAACAATTGCTTCAGGTACATACTTAAGCTGATATCGTTGATTTCTAATGGATGCTTCGATGAAGGCTTCATCTGTTGCCGTATCCTCCGGTATACTCTTGATCACATTACGGAAAGCGGCCATCTCTCCCAGTTTAGGACTTTTTAAGGAAATCTTATGATGCATACCCCATAGCATATGCCCAACAAAGCCCATGAAACTATCCTGGCGGTTAGAAGGAACGACCTGGCCACCTACCATCCCAACTGATTCATCCATAAAAGCCAGGCACATTTTTTCGACTGCATCTTTCTCCGGTATAACATCGGCGCTTATCAGAAGGCATATTTCCCCCGAAGCATGCTTTAAAAACTCATTTACAGCGGATGCCTTACCGCGACGGGTTTTTTGACGCAGTAGTTTTATACGGCTAGCCCTTTCCGCATAGCTCATCACTATAGCTTCGGTATTATCATAAGAACCCGAGGAGATGACGAATATCTCCTTAATACTGGCTTTGTCCAGATTTTGGGATTTAATGGCGTCCAGTAACCGGCCAATATTTTTTTCTTCGTTGTAAGCGCAAATGCCAACACTGACAATCATCAAAATATATTTACTCTTTTGGACGTGTTATGCGCCATATCCAGCCAATGCTGATGATATAGTTAAAAACGATAGCTACAACAGTTCCGATAATATTGGCAACAAAATAATGCACACTAAAGATCTCAACCAGCAGAGTTAATATGCCCATGGATATGCCTATGCCTGTGGCTCGAACCAGATTGAACTTAAGCCAACGGACAACAAGCTGAGAAACGGCGAAGGAACGTTTTACATCTCGAAAAGCCCAAACCTCGTACCAGAAGAAGTTAAATGTTATACCTATCTCGCCTGCAATGAGAGATGCAATTATGTAAAGTACGCCCAGATATTCCACTAATACCCATAGAATACCCATCGCCATAAAAAGCCCCATGGAGCCTACAAAAGCATATTTAATAAATCGAAATATCTCTCGCTTGGACCCATATTGATGGGCTAATCTTATCAGACGTTGACCGGCAAGGTTGGCCAAAAGTTTATCCCTTTACAGGTGCACCGTAGAGCCGATTGTCAGGCTTTCGGCGACTGCATCCATAATTTTTACAGTTTTCAAGGCCGTTTCTACTCCGGGGAAACCAACATTTTCATTATTCACATATTTTAAAAAATCTTGATAAAGATATTGATAAAACTTTAATGCACCGGTGAACAGGTCGCCATTTACAGTCCCCTTGAGGATAAAAAGGGATTTTTGGGTGAGCAACTCAAGGTCGCTAATAGGCAGGGGGTGGCCGTGCTGTTCCTGGACCTGGTTAAACAGAATGTCCGAGAAAATCCTGCCGCCAGTTCCCAGTGCATTAACCCGAAAGGTCATAGGGCCGGTAAGCCATGATAAATCTACAAAACTGATAAGACCGCTTTGAAATTTAACCATGGTGGACACCTGGTTGAGAAAATTTGCCCCCGGTAACTCTTTAACTCCAAAGGCAAACACTGTCTCCGGCTCTGCTTTCGTTAGCCAGAGGAGTGAATCGAAAGCGTGTACCCCAATATCATCTAACACGCCGCGGGGACCTTCAAATCGCCAGGGAGAAAGAGACCAGCTTAAAGGCGAATGCTGGTGGAGCAAGAGGTGAACGGAAACCGGCTTTCCTATTCGTCCGATGGAAATGCGATCCCTTATATCTCCAAGAGCGGCGTAATAGCGGTAGTTCTGCACGACCCCAGCCTTTATGCCGCTTTCTTTAACCTGTTTTACTATGGCCTGGGCATCGGCAACAGTGCCGGCCAGCGGTTTTTCCAGAAGGATCGGCTTGTGGTGGGAAGCGGCTAAAGAAACAATGTCTTTATATGCCTGTGGCGGAACAGTAGCTACCACCGCTTCTACTGTTTTATCTTCAACCAGCTCCCGTGCAGTAGTATAAGTCTTAGCAATGCCAAACTCTCTGGCCACCCGCTGAACCCTATCTTTATCCTGGTCGGCCAGCGCCACCACCTTAAAATCTTTGAGAACCCTCAAAGCCGGCAAGTGGCCACGGCGGGCAATTTCACCACATCCGATTAGTCCAATCTGCATTTAACTACTGACCCCGAGTAATCCCGGAATTAACAACTCTCTTATCATAGCGATGGAAGGCTCTCCCCGGTAGCTGGACGGCCGGGTTTAAGTTGTTTGCGGGCACGGGATTGGAGCCGTAAACCGACATTCATTATCAGCCTTTCCAGTCGATTACCACGGTAATTCCATGAGGTTTTTTCCAGGCCATCGGTTGCCAGCTCATATTGCATAGAGCCTACTCCCAGTTGGGCTGCCTTGCGGATATGTGCTATTGTTCCAGGATTGAATCCCATCATCCGGGCACAGGCTGTATCTACTGCTACCGGGTCTTTGCCGGCGATTATCACCTGACTGTGGATTGGCATTCCGAAAGCTGGCCCCTGCGGACCCCCCTGGCCGATTATGCCATCTACGATACCAAAGTCGGGGTGCATTAGCTTGTTTAAATCGGCAATGACCTCGGCCAGGCGGGGATGGTATATCTTTTTATCTACTATAGTAGAGCAACCGAACTGGTTCTTCAGGATACACGTAATGGTAGAAAGGCTGTTGGTCTTGAGTTTGGCTAAAGATATAAAATATGACCCGTTGAAAACGCTGGCAACCGGCTCCTCCTTCAGATAAAAACCCTGGACTTGTCTTATATCTGTTGGGCGCTTAGCCAGGTTGACCCATTGGGCGCCCCATTTTTGCAGGACGGGTTTAAATCCCAACCATTCCATTACCAGGTCGGCCAGGATAACCACTGCATCGCTTTCAACAACATAGATGGGATTTTGGCCGACCTTTTGACGTAAGTAACGGAGCAAGGCATCCAGGAAATCAGGGTGAGTAACCGCCCCACTCTCAGGTGTCCTTACATCACACAGGTTGATTTTTATAACGATTGGTTGAGAAGCCGATACGTCGAGGCCGCCAGCCAGCGAAATTGCCGTTTCCAGGCGTTCATATAAATGCTCATCATAGTCAGCCTTTACGGCGGCTACAACTTGTTTTCTTTGCACCTAAACGACCCTTCGGCATTTATTTAAAAAGAAACCTGGTCCGCAGTTCTTCTTTTTTTTCTACTCCACAGGAACCACAGAATGAACGCAACCAGACATGTTGCAGAAGCTAAATAGCCAAAGAGAAGAATACCATACCTGGTATGGTAAAGCAACACAGATTGATTCGTCCTCTCTGGCGTGAAACTGTTAGTGATTCCTAAATTAGTTTTACTTTCAACGCCATCGAGTTTCCAGGCAGGGTGATAGGGTATTGAAGCGACCACGTATTTCCTGGCTACCGGTTCTAGCTCGTAGCGTACCGGCGAAAGTTTCCTGTATTTAACGGGGTTAAAACCGTTTGCCGACTCTGTTCCATCAACAGATCTAAAAGTAGTGCCCTTTTCCGAAATCTGAAACACAGCCCCCAAAGTGTCTATTTCTTGCCTGGTTAAAGCTTCAAGTAACTGCTCCCACCCTGTAATTGGCTGAAGCCGGTCCGTAGCGTAGAACATGGCCACGGGGTACAGGTTTTCCAGAACCGTTAGCTGGCTGTTCTCCACGACAACTTTTAAATCCCTCTGTTTGAAAAGAAAATCATACTCTTTATAGTCAACCTCTTTGGCTAGGATGATATACTTAATATTCAAGGGAGCCAGTAGCCTACCCAGGTTTGTCAGGCGGTCTTTGTTCTTAATTAAAAATCCGATATAATGCTGGACCGGCTCAGGCGATTCATTATCAATTGGGCCAACCTCGAGGCTCTGGCTCTGTAATACAGGTTTGTCGAAAAACCATTTGGCAGGCGTAGCGACTCTCTGGCCTGACCAGGAGATTGAAATAAAGCCATGCCACGGCAGGAACAGGACAGTATAATCGCCGCTTTGCCGGTTCAAGAAAGTGTTTACCTCTTGCCATTCTGCAGGGTAATCGACAGATTTAAGCTGACCTTTAAATCCGCCCAGCATGTTTAGAGAATAGATAAAAGGCGATGCAAGAACGATTGCTAATAACGCAATACTGGCTATTCTCAACTTTAATTCCCGTTGTTTCAGTTTTGGGTTTAGCTGTTTGTATAGCTCGATTACCCCCAGGCTTCCAAGATAAGAATATGACAGCACAAGGAGGGCCACCAGTTTTTGCGAATCACGGAAGGCCCGGAGGAAAAACACTTTATTGAACAGGAATTCATATACCGGAGAGAAGTAAGGTGAACTAGCGCCGCTGGCGAACAACAGGGAGAGGATTCCGATTACGCCCATTGCTTTTACAACATTGCCTATCTTCTCATCCTGGTATTTGGCAAGGAAACCGTGGACAGCCAGAAAAACGAATAACAATGCTGGTAGATACCACAAAGGAAGTAGCTGGGTGATATACTGGTAGCCCCCTCGCCAGAAGCCGTGGAGTGTGGCCAGAGCTAAAAAGACATTGCCACCTGAAAGAAGTGGCTTAGCTGAAAATACCTCCAGGTCCGCTTTCCCGATCTGATAAAGGAACGCCGCCTTACTGGTGAAAGCCGGAAGGAGCCAGTAAAAACTTAAGATTAATGAAATAGCTATAAACAAAGCAAATGATTTGACTGTTGCGGATAAAGCTGGCTTCTCTTCATGATGGCCGTCTTTAGGAAAAACATGAAAAAGAAGGATGACAATGCCGGCTGCAAGTATCATAACCATCATATGCGGGCTGAATAAACCTATCAAGGACAATAGTACCGCCGATATGGCAGCTTCTTTCTTGCCTGGGTGCTGGGCCAGCGAAATCATTGCTTTAATAGCCAGAGGCGCAATCGCATATCCTGCCAGGAATTGCCATTGGCCGGCCATAAACCGTACATAGACAAACGGGTTGAGCACATACAGAAGGCCGCAAAAATATTTACCCGGTATGTGTTGTGTCGGGCTAAGCCTATGGGCCGAATAGCCGGCAACGAAAAGTATGGCAAAGAGGAGAAGTTTTTGCACTAACCACATAGGAATTACGGTATTCATGAGGGCCATCACTCCCCAGACAGGCAATTCGCCCCAGATATCGGTTTGCAGCCCGTAGAACCAGTCGGCCAGTTTCACACCGGGGCCAAATATCATATCCAGGGTCAAAATAAAGCCGGGCTGAAGGAGAGGGCCTAAAACAAGGAGGGATACGAGAGTATAGACGAAAGGTGGGTGTATGATATTCAGGAAATGTTGGATTTTGGGCCGGTAAGCCACTAGCTTTTCCCTGAACGATTACGGCGCAACTGCCAGCATAGCCTGATAAATTCGATTATTTCACCACGATTCAACTTGGATTTACCGCTAAGCCTGTTGACGAAGGTTATGGGTATCTCTTTTACCCGTGTCTGAGGGGATTTCATCAATACTTCCAGAAGAAGTTTATATCCCCGGGTAGACAGTTTACCTTGCAATTCCTCTAGCATTTGCCGGCGGTATAGAACAAATCCGGATGTCGTATCCTTGACCGAGGGATTGAGCAGTATTTTAGCAATAAGAATAGCTACACGGCTAACAATATATCGTGAGAATGGCCAGCCAACAATTTTGCCGCCCTTTACGTACCGGGATCCGATTATTATGTCAGAAGTGGAAAAGGCATTCATCATAGCCGGCAATGCCGTGGCATCGTGAGAGAGGTCCGCATCCATCATGCCAACGAATTCACCCCTGGCCAGTTTAAGGCCATCCATTATGGCAGTTCCCAGACCCAGTTTCCCGGGTCTCTGGAGTAACCGTACTCGAACATCTTTAGACTGAAGCTCCTTGATAACCTGGGCGGTGCCATCGGGACTGTTATCATCCACAAAAATGACTTCAAAATCGTTAATAGCATTAGCTATATGCTGGAACTGTAAAGATACGTTATCCCTTTCGTTGTATGTGGGTACAATTATTGAAAGTTTAGGCATAAATAACTCATAAGGGATTATAGACTAGCTTTGGTGCATAGTCAAACTCTGTTGACTAATCGTGTAAGAGAAGTAAAATGGATGAATATCAAGCCCAAAGTAAAGGGAGGTTAGTTTGGAAAGGCAAATCGAACGAAGAAGAGAGGCAGAACCGGTAGTTTATACCCGGACGATAGAGGAATTATGGGCACGTCTGAAGGCAGAGGAAGATAAAGCGGCTTCATTACCCCATGTGGTGCGATATAAAGACGTTCAATGGACTCAGAACGCACAAACCTATATAAAGCATTATAGCGGCCTGATAGGTTTCCCCGGCAGGTTGACAGAGGTTCCAATATGCACCCTTGACCTGGTAGAACAGATGGTGTTTGCACGGGGCCGTTCGGGAAGGCATCGCCACTATATGGAGGCTTTCTTCTATATTATCGAAGGGTCAGGCTATGAGATTCACGATAATGTTAAATATCCCTGGGAGGCCGGCGATGTGATGTGTGTGCCTACCTATTGTATTCATCAGCATTTCAATCCGGACTCCGAAAAGCCCGCAAGGCTATTCTTCTCCGTGCCCATTGTATTTGAACTCATGGGGCTGGCTTCAATAGAGCAAATAGAGATGCATGAGAATTATCAACCGCCTGAAGGCACTACGACGTTGCGCGGTCTACATGGAGAAATAATCGGATATAAGAAGGCGGATGGCTCCGAGCTACACTTCGGCGCTGTTGACCTGGAGTTCCAGCATATGATGGAGGCCAAAAGGGCAACCCAGTTCGATAGAGAGCCCCGCAACACCTACGAACACTACTTGAAGGCGTTAACCGACCAGACCCGGTGGCGGCAGTCCATTCCTCATGTGGTAAGAGGCAAGGAAAGGCCCTGGGAGGATACCCAGATGGGCCGTTTAAAGTATTTGCTCAGCCCCTATATTCCATCTCCTTTGCTCCTTTACGATTGCTATATCCAGGAGATTCCGCCGGGAGGCCAATCGGGGAAACACCGCCACGTAGGAGAGGAGGTGCATAAGATTTTAGAGGGCAAAGGCTACGACATCCATAATGGCAAGAAATGGGACTGGGAAACCGAGGATGTGGTGATTATCCCCAATAATACCACTCACCAGCATTTTAACACCGACCCCAAACGGCCCGCCCGATTTATGGCTATCCAGTCCCGCCTTTACCATTATGTCGGCCATGGCGGCATAGAGCATCTGGAGGATGCACCGGAATATAAGGGGTTAAATAATAAGATTTAGTAGCTAACTGAACAAGCTGGTCACAAAAAAGTTATTAACTCAAAAGTTAGAAGTCAAAACTCAAAACCACAGCCTAAAATTTAAAGCTACGGGCATCGATTCCATGCGTCAGTTTTAACCTTTGAGTTGTGGCTTTGACTTTTAAGCATTGAGTTTTGAGTTAAAATATCCCCCAAATGTTACATTATTTATTCTTAAGTGATAAAAAATATTCAAACTTACAAAATCACAATGATAATGTGATATTATAAAGTTATGGAAATCGGCATTGTAGGACTGGCCAGTAGCGGCAAGACGACACTCTTTAATGCCCTCAC
>Ga0082335_1007399_pt1 | contig 13289 bp, 12 predicted proteins | sample Subgrocontami58m_FD_72375 | JGI IMG/M metagenome (GOLD analysis project Ga0082335, IMG submission 72375) | Subsurface groundwater microbial communities from S. Glens Falls, New York, USA - GMW37 contaminated, 5.8 m (SPADES assembly) (version 2) ...
CGGCATTTTACTCGCGACCCGCTGCGTATCCGCCGCGCCGGTACCGCCGCCTGGCAATCGTACCATGAACACCGTGACAGAATGGTAAGCAAACAGCTCACCCTGTCTCAGGTGATGGACGAAACCAAAAAACCGGCTCACGTCGCGACGGCGCGCGCTACCATCGCCCTAATCGGACATCCTTACCTTCTCTACGATGAGTATGTCAATCACCGCCTCGTCCACCGTCTCGAGCAGGCGGGCTGCCGTGTTGTGACCTCGGAAATGCTGGCGCCATCGGCGTTGTCCTCGGCGGTAACCCGTCTCGTCGGCAAGCCTTACTGGACTTACGAGGACGAAATCGTCGGTGCCGGAGAGCACTACCTTGGCAATAAAGTCGACGGTGTTATCGGCATCACCGCATTCGGCTGCGGCCCCGACTCCCTGATGATGGACATGGTACGACGGCAGGCGGCACGGTTGAAATCGGTCCCGTTCATGAGCCTTACCCTCGAAGAACATACTGCCGAAGCCGGCCTCGTCACCCGCTTGGAAGCCTTCACCGACATGCTGCACCGCCGGAAAAAGGAAAGTTAATTGCGCATTAGTCTGCCCCACATGGGCAAGCTGTATATACCCTTCAAAGCCCTCTTCGAGCGGCTGGATGTTGACTACGTTATCCCTCCCGCTACCAGCCAGAGGACGCTGTCCCTGGGCGCCAAATATTCTCCCGAGGGGCTGTGCGTTCCGTTCAAACTGACCACAGGCAATATCATCGAAGCGGCCGAGTCGGGTGCCGATACTATTCTGATGCCGGCGGGAAACGGTATTTGCCGTCTCGGTTATTACGTCAATATTCAACAGCAGATCCTCCAGGATTTGGGATTTAATAACGTCAAGATTGTAAAAGTCGGTGTTTCCGACGATAAACTCTCCGGCTTGTTCCGTACCGTGAAACGCCTCGCGAACAACGCTTCCTGGTTCGATATCATTTCCGCTTTTCGTTTCGGTTTGCAAAAATTGAATGCCCTGGACGAAGCGGAACGGAGCACCCAGCGAATGCGTGCTGTGGAAAAGGTCAAAGGTACTGCCAACCAGGTGCTTGCCGGGGCCGTAAAAGCGGTCGATGCTGCTAAAGACGACCGCGAGCTGAAGGCGGCAAAGCGGGATTATGCCGCGCAGTTTGAGAGCATTCCGCAAAAGAAAAATGTCCGCCCTCTCATTGTCGGTATCATGGGTGAGTTTTACGTCGTGCTAGAACCGTTCTCCAATTTCGATATTGAAAACGAATTGGGCAAACTCGGCGTTGAGGTAAAGCGAACGACCTTCGTTTCGGAATGGACGAAGTTCAACTACTTTTTGAATCCCCTGGGTGTCGATGAAAAGGAAAGACTGCACCGTGCCGCCTCCCCCTATCTGAAACGCGACATCGGCGGCGAAGGCTGGGAATCGGTTGGCGAAAAGGTGATGCATCACCGGCAGTACGACGGCCTCGTCCACCTGGCACCGTTCACCTGCATGCCGGAGATAATCGCCTCCAACATCATGCCGTCGACGAAAGAAAACATCCCGGTGTTGACCGTGCTGTGCGACGAACAGATGGGTAAAGCCGGGCTTATTACCCGCCTCGAAGCGTTCGTCGACCTGCTGGCGCGTCGGCGCAGAACAAAGTATAATGATTCAGAAAGAAAACACTGAATTTAATAACAGTAAATTCGAAACCATTCCGTGCTTGACACGGAATCCGAAGGTGAGGAGGACGCTGGATTCCCGCTTTCGCGGGAATGACAGGAGGCCCAGATTGTTTCGTATTTCGCCCCGATTTACCATGTTCTCGCGGGATGCCGCACCGATTCGATTCCTCATACGGTGTCCCGTATGACCGAAGGAAATCGGGATACGACGGTAGAATCGGCATTTGGTATTTATATCTTGGTTATTTCCTAATTACTTCGGATTTAGGATTTTATTTTTGGAAGTTTATCTCGGTATCGACGTCGGTTCTGTAACCACCAAGATGGCCGCTCTGGACAAGGATAACGAGTTGGTGGCTCAAATCTACCAGCTCACCCAGGGCAAACCGGTCGAAATGGTGCAGGACGGTCTGAAGAAGATCCGGCAGCAATTGCCGCCCGAAGCCACTATTTGCGGCGTCGGGACGACCGGCAGCGCCCGGTCTCTAGCCGGTGTGATCGTCGGCGCCGACCTCGTAAAAAATGAGATCACCTGCCATGCCGTCGGCACGCTGCATTTTGTCCCCGAGGTACGGACCATCATCGAAATTGGCGGCCAGGACAGCAAGATAATCATTGTCAGAGACGGTATCGTTACCGATTTCGGCATGAATACGGTTTGCGCCGCCGGGACCGGAAGCTTCCTCGACCACCAGGCCTTGCGTCTCGGCATCGGCATCCAGGAATTCGCCAAAACGGCTTTAACCAGCCGCGTCCCGGTACGCATCGCCGGGCGCTGCACCGTTTTCGGCGAATCGGACATGATCCACAAGCAGCAGATGGGACATCATATCGAGGACATTCTCTACGGCCTTTGCCAGGCGCTGGTCCGCAACTACCTGAATAACGTCGGGCTGGGCAAGCAGATCGAAAACCCGATCGTCTTCCAAGGTGGCGTAGCCTTTAACCGGGCCATCGCCAAGGCGTTCGAAGAAGAACTGAAGACCAGCATCGTTGTTCCGCCGCATCACCAGTTGATGGGTGCCATCGGCGCCGCCTTGCTTGTGCAGGAACAGATGCAGGAGAAGTCGGAACAGACCTCTTTCGCCGGCTTCGGCGCGACCGAAGCCAGCTACCAAACTTCGTCGTTCGAGTGCAAGGCGTGTCCCAACCTGTGTGAGATCGCCCAACTCGCACTCGATAATAAGGTGCTAGCACGGTGGGGTGGGCGCTGTGAGATGTGGGAAAATGTGCAAAACTAAAGGAGTCACATGATAATCGCGGTTGATGCTGAAGGCGGAGACTACGCTCCGCATGAAGTAGTGAAAGGGGCCATAAAAGCTGCCGAGGAATACAAAGTGCAGATTGCCCTTGTCGGCCGGAAGGAAATTCTCCACGTGTTAGCCGGACGACACCTGGACAAGCTCGGTTTGACTATCGTGGAGGCGACCGAGGTGATCGATTTCCGCGACCATCCGGTTGAAGCCGTAACCAACAAGCGGCAATCGTCAATCGTTATCGGCACCAACATGGTTAGAGAAGGGACGGCTTCCGCCTTCATCTCCGCCGGTAATACCGGGGCGATGTTTTTCGCTGCGTTATCGATGCTGGGAAGATTAAAAGGTATCGACCGCCCGGCAATAGGCACTATCCTCAGCCTCGGGGCTGCCACGACACCTTCCCTGCTTATCGATTCGGGGGCAAACGCCGACTGCCGTCCTGAGCATCTCGTCCAGTTCGCTCAACTTGGCAATACCTACGCTCGGGAGATCTTCGGGTTTCTGAAACCCCGCATCGGGTTGCTTAGCAACGGACAGGAAGAAAGCAAGGGCAACAAGCTGTCAAAGGAAAGCCACGACATGCTCAAAAAAACCAGCCTGAATTTTATCGGTAACATCGAAGGCCATGACATTGCCAAGGGAACGGCCGACGTTATCGTTACCGATGGTTTTACCGGCAATATAGTTCTAAAGACCATCGAAGGCCTGGGGACCAACTGGCTGGATTCCCTCATACATTCCGGCCAGAGGTTCTCTAAAGCTTACCGTCTCTCCAGGGAAGACCTACATCGCGATATGGGCGTTGATTCGGTGGCAAAAAAGGTGGACTACCGGGAGTCGGGCGGCGCAGCCCTTCTCGGCGTGAACGGGAATATCGTCATCGCCCACGGCCGCAGCCAGGCTAAGGCGATAATGAACGGTATTGGTCTGGCCAAGCGGATGGCGGAAAACGACCTCTGTCAGAAAATTAAGGAGGAGTATTATGAGCAAACCACTACCGGTTAGTGACGCTGATTTCGATGAAATAGTATTGAAGGCGAAGAATCCTGTACTGGTGGATTTCTGGGCGACATGGTGCCGCCCCTGCCTGATGGTGGCTCCGATCGTTGATGGATTATCGGAAAAATACACTGGCAAGATCGACTTCTGCAAGGTTGACGTCGACCAGAACCCGAAGTCGGCGGCGAAATTTAACGTCATGAGCATTCCGACGATTTTGATATTCAAGAACGGCCTGCCCGTTTCTCACATCGTCGGCCTCCGCCCCAAGGCGGAACTGGAAAAGAATCTGGACGCCGCCCTGGTTCAGACGTAAAGTTTATATAGGAAGGAATATATTCGATGATAGAACCTGTCCGGTACGACGTCATTATCATCGGGGCCGGGCCTGCGGGCCTGACTGCCGGCATCTACACCGCCAGGGCGCGCTTGAACACGCTCCTGGTTGAAATCGGGTTATTCGGCGGTCAGATAAATAACGCCGAACTCCTCGAAAACTTCCCCGGATTCCCCGATGGTATCGACGGGCTGGAACTTGGCGGCCTGATGCGGAAGCAGGCTGAGAAATTCGGTTTGAAAACATTGACCGGCGAAGTAACCGGTATTGAAATTAAGAACGCAAAGAAGATCGTGAAAACTTCCGAAGGCGATTTCGCGTCTGATTCGGTAATCATCGCCGGCGGTTCGCAGCGGCAAAAATTGGGTATACCGGGCGAAAACGAGTTTGCCGGCAAAGGCGTTTCTTACTGCGCCACCTGCGATGGTGCCTTGTTCAAAGATCGCGTCGTTGCTGTTGTCGGCGGTGGAAACGCTGCCGTTAGCGAAGCCCTGCATTTAGCCAGATTTGCCTCTAAAGTTATCGTCATACACCGCCGTGGCGAACTGACCGCACAGGCAATCATCCGGGAAAGAGCTTTCGCCGAGCCGAAAATAACGTTTCTATTAGATACTACCATCGAAGCTATAGAAGGCGAGCAATTCGTTCGTTCTTTAAAGCTGAACAATACAAAAAACGGGGCGAAATCAACCCTGGAAGTTTCCGGAATTTTCGTTTCTATCGGGTCGAAGCCGGCTACCGATTATGTAAAGGATATCCTGAAGCTGGACCCCTTTGGGTACATCATTACCAACGAAAAGATGGAGACTAACGTTCCCGGTATTTACGCCGCTGGCGATATCCGCGCCAACTCCGCCCGGCAGGCCATAACCGCTGCAGGCGACGGCGCTACCGCCGCCGTCAACATCGAACGTTCCCACCACACGCGGAAATAGTCAGTCCAGGCGAGCAGGAGCGGAGAATCCCCCTCCAACCATACCGGCGGAAGCCGGTATCCAGTGTTCCACTTCCCTATACCCCACTGTCAAATGCGGGGTTCCGCCGCTGGCGCATTGTCATTCTGAGCGAAGCGAATGAATCCGGGAGAGGAGGGCATCACTAGTTCACCTTTAACTTTTCAGTATTAAATTTTCGTGATTGTTTCGAATTTCGCCCAGCAGGGCGTTCCGTATGCAAATCGGGACGTGCTTTGTATTTGTTTCGGATTTCGTGCTTCGGATTTCTTTCAATACGGTATGGAAAGGCGAAGCCTCGCTAACTACTCTTTCCTCTCCCTTGAGGGGAGAGGATTAAGGTGAGGGTGAAAACCCTTGTTCCACCGGCGCTTCCCCCGGTTTCTCCACCGTCAATATCAGCCGGTATTCCGCCTTGGCTATCGGGTTGTCGAGCGCGGGATAGGGTTGTACCTGGAAGGAAAATTCGTAGGCATTGTACCTCTGGCTGTTATTAGCGGAGTAGCCGGGTTCGACCAGTGTCAAATTGGCCGTCCCCCCGTCCCTAACTTGCACATCCGCCCTTGCTTCGCCCGCCCAGATACACGTCGCCCCGGTGGGACAGCGGCTATCGTTGACATCGAGGAACTTGATCCTGATATTTTCACCGGAGATAACTGCAGTCTGGTTGATCGCCAGGCTAAACTGCTGCCCGAGGTTGGCTGTTATTTGACCCGATGGGGCGCAGCCCGCTAGGACAAACAGCAGGGTTAAAAAACTGAAAAGCAGACCCGCGTTCGCGGGTCTGCTTTTCAAATAACCTACGCGAAAGACGTTATTCTGTTTTACCTGCTTCAGGAGCAACCGCCTTTTCACCTTCAGCCCCCTCCACCGGAGCCGCCGCCTCAGCCACAACCTCAGGCTTGACCTCTTCCTTGACCTTGGGTACGCTCACCCTCGCCACCAATTGCTCAGGATGATCGACGATTGTAGTCCCGGCTGGTGCGGTAATGTCTTTGACATGTATCGCATCACCTTCGTTGATAAGGGAACCCAAATCGACGTCAATCCTGTCGGGGATGGCGTCAGGCAAGCACTCGATATTCAAATGAGTAATTTCATGAGCAAGAACGGTACCTTTGACGTTCTTCAAAGCCGGAGCCTCGCCGGTGAAGTGGATCGGGATCTCGATCTTGACCTTTTCTTCCATGTTAACCTGGTAGAAATCGACATGCAGCAGGTCGCCTTTGATCGGATTACGCTGTACATCGCGGACCAGCACCTTCTTCGATTTGGCTTTGTCCACTTTCATGTTGATAAGCCTGGTGCCGCCGGATTGTGCCAGGACACCCTTCAGTTCTGTCGAATCGCACTCCAGCGACAGCGAATCCATGCCGTGACCGAAGAGATGCACCGGGGTGATACCCTGGCGGCGTAAAGCCGCCACTTTCTTACCTAGGACTTCTCGTGTTTTACAGGTTAATTCGATCGCCAATTGATCCTCCTCCAGTCTCATGTTATAGGTTCCGCATTTTAAAAGCAACTCTATATGTTACACATTCCAGCGTTTTATGGCAAGACGCCTTTCTCCAACAGACGCCTTCTTTCAAAGAACGCCCAAAACGGCTATACTTTTTGATAACAATCGCAGGGAGTAATTATGTTTAATCCTGGAGAGAATGCCTGGCGGCGCGGCTGGGAAGAATATCGTAAGTGGATACGCGATTATCTCTCCACATGGGTCCTGGCATTTATTCTGCCCGCGGTGATCGCCGTAGTTATCGAGGTTATTTATCTTCAGAGTTCGCCGTTAACGACGACAGTATACAGCCTTGTCGCCGGCCTTATCGGTTTAGCCGTGTTGTTTTTTCTTTCGTTAGTTTGGCATTTGATTTCTGGCCTGAAACAACAGAGGAATGAAGCCCGAACCGAAATGTTTAGCGTTTCCGCAAAGCTGCAGGAAAAAGTAAACGTGCTGAATGCGAGTATCACGGAATTAGTCGATTTGGAGATCAAGCATAAGAACTTGATCGAAACTTATCAGCCAATCAAGGAGCTGGCAACATTTAAATCCGGCGATATCGTGAGGGGAAAGAAATTCAATGTGTCCCTGATGTTCAATCAAATGAATACGTCCGTAATATCCAATATTACTTTTGAGAATTGCACTCTTGTCGGCCCGAGTGTCATTTCGCTTCTTGGCCCTCACTGCGAAATAACCGGCACTTCATTCGACGGGAACATTGATAACGTGGTGATAAAAGCAGACACGGGTAAAGGGTATCGGGGACTGTGCTCCTTTCTTAATTGCAAAATACGCAATTGCAAGTTTGAAAATATAGGGATTCTCGGAGACGACGTTTTAAAGGACAAGTTAAAGAATCAAGTGCCAAAGTTATAAACGCCTGAGCTTCTACCCTTTCTTGATCTTCTCTAGCTTCCGCACCATGTCCTCCCAGTGCGTTCCTTTCCAGTAAATGCGGCGGCACTTCGAGCACTCCACAAACTTGTCCTGCGTCTCGAAAACGTGCGGCGGGACGCGTCCTTGCACCTGCTCCTTCGTCCTCGCTTTCAGCGGCTGGTTGCACTTCAGACACAGTGAGAACAATCCCGACCTCGTGTCGAGATGCAGCGCCTCTATTACCTGTTTAATTTGCGATTCCGGTTCTCCACTGATTATGTAAACCGCTTTCACCCGGCCGTTAGCCACCGTCCCGAAGTTCATGACCTGGGTGTCCTGCGTTAGTATTATTCTCCCTTCCTTCAAGGCAATACTAACCATTTGCCGGTCGTCGGCGCCGGTGAAGAAGAGCGTGTCGTAGCCCAGCATCCTCAGCCAGGTGACCAACTTCCCGGCGTTGTTATCGACGATGAATTTCAATTTTGTATCATCCAATTTGGATTTTCCCTACCGCTTCTTCCAGCACGCCTTTCCACCGCTCCCCTATCCTCTTCGGATTAAGCCGGAGCTGTAAGGCATCGAAGAACCAGCTTCCCGCGGGAAGCCTTAACCCGCGCAGGAAAGTCTCCACCTTCGGGACGTTGAACCGCATCCCCTCGAAACGCCGGATGACTAACTCGCCTTCCTGCGTGGAAATGGATTTGATGCCCGACTTTGCCGCCAGCACCTTGACCTTGACGGCATACATCAGGTTCTTGACCTCTTGCGGCGGCTCGCCGAAGCGGTCGGCGAACTCCTGCTCCATCGCATTGATTTCTTCTACCCGGCTTACCCTGGTCAGTTTTTGATATAGAGCGATGCGTATCTCAAGGTCGGTGACGTATTCCTCGGGGATATAAGAACGGAGCGGGAGTTCGATGCTGGGCTGGGGCAGGTGCGACACCGCGATCTCCGCCGGCGTTTTACCCGCCCGCTTCGCTTTCAATTCATCGACGGCCTGCGCTAGCAATTGGGTATAAAGGTTGAAACCGACGGCGCTGATATGGCCGCTCTGCCTGACGCCGAGAAGCGTGCCCGCCCCCCTTATCTCCAGATCTTTCATGGCGATACCGAAACCGGCACCGAGTTCGGTAGCTTCGAAGATCGTCCGCAATCGCTTTTCCCCGACCGGCGTGAGACGCTTTCCTTTTTCATAAAACAGGTACGTAAAAGCGAGGTTCGTCCCTCTCCCAACTCTACCCCGCAATTGGTAGAGTTGGGAGAGGCCGAACTTGTCCGCATTGTTGATGATCATGGTATTGGCGTTGGGCAAATCGAGTCCCGACTCGATGATGCTGGTACATACCAGCATGTCGACCCTCCTCTGCACGAACTCGGTCATCACCCTTTCCAGGTCGTCTTCGTTCATACGGCCGTGAGCAACAGCGAGCCTGACTTCGGGGACCAGTTCTTTCAGTTTTCCGGCGATAAAGGCGATGCTCTGCACGCGGTTGTGGACGAAGAAGACCTGACCGTTCCGCTCCAACTCCCGCAAAACAGCCTCTCTTACCAACCGGTTGTTGTACTCCGCGAAATACGTCTTGATTGGGAGGCGCTCGTCGGGCGGCGTTTCCATGACGCTCATGTCGCGGACGCCGACAAGCGACATATGCAGGGTACGGGGTATGGGGGTCGCGCTGAGGGCGAGTACATGCACTTCCTGCCGCTTCTTTTTGAGAAATTCTTTGTGGGCCACGCCGAAGCGCTGCTCTTCATCTATTATCAATAGCCCGAGGTTTTTAAAAACGACGTCCTTCTGTATCATCCGGTGCGTGCCAATGCAGATGTCTACGCTGCCGCCGGCCAGGCCATCTATAATCTCCTGTTGTTCGCGGTGCGACCGGAACCGGCTTAATGCTTCTACACGTAGTGGAAAAGCGGAAAGTCTTTCCCTGAATGTGGCATAATGCTGTTCTGCCAGCACGGTCGTAGGCACCAGCACCGCTACCTGTTTACCACCGGTCACTGCTTTGAAGGCCGCCCGGATCGCCACTTCGGTTTTGCCGTAGCCGACGTCGCCGCACACCAGCCTGTCCATCGGCCGGGGCTTTTCCATGTCTTCCTTTACCTTATCAATCGCCTCTACTTGGTCCGGGGTTTCGACATACGGGAAAGATGATTCCATTTCCCTCTGCCAGACGGTATCGGGCGGAAAGGCAAAACCCGGGACTACCTGGCGCGCCGCATAAAGTTCGAGCAATTCTTCGGCAATATCGGCTACCGCCTTCTCGACCCTCTCCTTCACCTTCGACCATTCCTGGGTGCCCAGACGGCTCAACACCGGAGCGTGTTCCCCGGACCCGATATAGCGGGTGACGCGGTCGACCTGGTCGGTGGGGACGTAGAGCTTGTCGCCGGCGGCGTACTCCAGGACGAGATATTCCTTCTCGCCCGTTTCCGCTCCCTTCATGGTGAGCGGTGCCGAACCAATCGTTTTAACACCGGCAAAGCGTCCGATACCGTGCTCGGCATGGACCACATAGTCCCCGGGCTTGATATCGACGTACAGCTTGTGGCTCGGCACCGGGTGCTTTTTGACCTGCCGCTGCTGTTTGACGAAACCGAATATTTCGGCATCGGTGAACAGGCCGGTCCGGAAATTTACCCACCCTTCCGCCAGCGAACCGTGGAGCAGCGACAGCGAACCCGCCGCCGGCACCGCTTCGGTTTCGCTTAACGGAGGAGCAATTACGCCCTCTCCTTCGAGGAGTTCGGTTAACCGGCTGGATTGCTGGCTGACGAGGACGACGCGTTGCCCGCGGTCCTGCATCTCCCTGACTTTCCGGACGAATGCCTGTAATTGTCCGGCATAATTCGGCGCCGGAGAGAAGGCAAGGTCGAGTCCCTCGTCTTCAGGACTTGAAGAGTGAAAAACCAGGTGCTGCCGGCCGCCCACCAGCGGTGCTATATCTTCGAAGGTAAAATACGGACGAGGAGAATCTCCCGCCAGTTCGCCCTGAGCGATCATCTCCTCGCGCAGTTCGACGGCTTTCTTGTTCAGGTCTTCCCACGCCAGGCGGATGCTGTCCGGCTCGTCGATTATCAGGCGTCCTTCACGCCCTAAATAGCTCAGCAGATTGTCGGCTTCTTCAGGTTCACCCGCCAGCTTTTCCGAAGCGGGAGTTATGTCTATGGAATTTACCCCCCGCAGTGAGCGCTGGGTCGCCGGATCGAAAAGCCGGATACTCTCCACCGTGTCGCCAAAGAATTCCAGCCGCGCCGGCAGTTCGCTGTCGGTAGGGTAGATATCGACGATGCCGCCGCGGCGGCTCATTGTACCCGGCACCTCTACCAGGTCTTCGAGCCTGTATCCCAGTGTCTGCCACTGGGCCAGCAATTCAAGAGGTTTAACATTGCTGCCGGCTTTAATCGTTTGGCGGGCGTTTTCGAAAAATTTGGGTGAGGGCAGTCTCTGCGACAATCCCTGGGCCGACACGATAACCAGAGCCGGCGAATTTTTACCCGTACCAGCCATCGCCGCCAACACCTGCAGCCGCTCTATTTCACTCGAACTGTCCGCCGCAACTATTTCATACGGTAGCGTTTCCGGTTCGGGAAACAACTTTATAGTGCCGGACTCATACCAGTTGGCGACCTGCGCGTACAACCTTTTGGCATTTTCCGGCTGTGCCGTTATCACCAGCATTGGCTTTTTGAGATGGTGATATAGAGCCGCGATGACGAACGGCTTAGCCGCCTCCGGCATCTGCACACGGAAGCCGTCAACGCCTTTTTCCACAGCCGCAGCAAGCTCTGGCCACCAGAGGTTTTCTTCGATAAGAGACAATAACGGCGTCAGATCGATGGGCATGTCTTCTGTAAACACCTCTAGGGCTACCCCTCGGCCGAAGGATAGCCCTTATCTGTCCAATTCTAGCACGACGCAACGCCGTGCTCAAAAAAGCCGCGTCCCGTCCCTGTCTTTGCGAGGGCGAAGCCCGTGGCAATCTCAACAAATATTTCCTCTCCCCTTGCGGGAAATGCCGATTCACCAAATTCATATGGCACTCCGCATGAGTGCAACAAATCGGAGGGATTAAGGTGAAGGGGAAAATCAAACTGTCATTGCGAGATTCGAAATCTATTCGAACCGAAGCAATCTATATCAACCGTTTATCTGTTTGGAATTTGGGAATTGTTTATTTTTTCAGACTCGCCGCTGCAATAATTATCGCCGGCAACATGAATACAGGAGCAAGCGTCAACGCCAGTCGCACGCTGAAAGCTTGCCCTATCCAGCCCATGAGCGGGGCGCCTATGGCTACCCCGGCGGTCAGCGCGGCATAGAATATGCCTGTCGCCATGCCGCGTTCTTCCGGCAAGGCATGGTCGGCCACGGAAGCCGATATGGACGGGAAGAACAGGCCGTAAGCCAGTCCATATACCGCCATGGGAATAGCCAGCAAGGCGAATATATGGAACGACGGTAGTATTAAAAGGGCAACTAACGCGAGGGCCAGGCCGATTATGGTCGGTATAACCCGCCCTACACGGTCCGACATGCGGCCGCTGGGCACCTGAATGATGATGAAGAGCAATGTGAATATAGCCAGCAGCATACCGACATGAAAGGCCGTCATTCCAAAGTCTTTTAAGTAAAGCGGCAGCAGTGTCGCTACCGCCCCGAAGGCAAAATATTGGGCGAAAATCGTCATGTACGACATGGTCAGGCCTTTTCTACCTATCAGGTTGATAATCCGCCTTGCGTTTTCGCCCAGGGACACTGACTTCTTCGCGTGCTCGTGTCCCGGGCTTCCCGGCAGGAAGAACGCAATTATTGTCGCCACGGCCATCAGTCCTGCCCCGATAAGAAAGACCGAGTTGTAGCCTAATTTCGAGCCGATTATGCCGCTGGTGCCCTGGCCGACCAGGTTAGCCATGGCGATAGAAATGCCGTAAAAAGCCATGACCTTCCCTTTGGCTGTCCGGGAATATTCCACCATGGCTGACATCGTGGCCGGTCCGGCGACGGCGCTGCTCACCCCGTGCAGCATCCTGACCATGATCAACTGCACCGGATTTTGGCACACCGTGTACAACAACAGGCCTATCGTGTCGCCCATCAGTCCGAGGATCAATGGGACTTTATAACTGTAGCGGTCGACTATCCTACCGAAGTAAATGCTGGCCGGGGTGCCGACGGCGGCGTGAATCCCGATGATAAACCCGACCATGCCTATGTTGGCATTGAGCTGTGTGGCGAACAAGGCCATTATCGGTATTAGCAGTGGGGTATCGAGAAAACTTAGAAAAGTTAGTGCCGATATTAACGGCAGCGTAGAACGTTTTGTCATTCCCAACAGTATATCATGAGAAGTCGATTGTCCCAACCAACCCTCCTTGCTATAATGAAGCAAATTCGAAACTGCCCACATATCATTATGAAAGCAAAATCTACTCAAAATATCGCCAGTCACCGCATCGTCATTAAGCTCGGTACCAGTCTCCTGACCGGCGGCACCGATAAGCTCGACATGGACGTTATGACGGATCTTGCCCACCAGGTCGCGGAAATTCACGAGCAGGGGTTCGAGGTGCTCATCGTTACCTCGGGCGCCGTCGCTGCAGGACGTTCCAAGCTGGGCCTGACTCAGGCACAAACCAAAAAGCACAACGGCATCCCTTTCAAACAGTTAATGGCTTCCGTCA
>Ga0082335_1007402_pt1 | contig 13283 bp, 13 predicted proteins | sample Subgrocontami58m_FD_72375 | JGI IMG/M metagenome (GOLD analysis project Ga0082335, IMG submission 72375) | Subsurface groundwater microbial communities from S. Glens Falls, New York, USA - GMW37 contaminated, 5.8 m (SPADES assembly) (version 2) ...
GCTAAATCTTTCCCCGCCCAATCACCATAGACAACCGGATACGCCTTCGTGTTGCCGTCGTCTACAAGCTTTGTCGCCGTCTCGTACGTGGTGCCTTTACCCTGTACCTGCCAAACCTCTTCCGATGTTTTACCTTCAGCCGCTTTGTCGCTCGCCAAAAATTTTTCACACTTCGCATCCAAACAGGCTTTCATCGTCACAGAATATTTTGTGGCGGACTTGAGTGCGGTGAGGATGGCGGTTTTCTCTGCGCCTTTAGCGTTCATCGTCACTTTGGATTTTCCATCACTGGCGATGATCTCAAAATGATCCACCGCTTGATTTGGCGAACTCCACTGCACTTCAAATTTTGATGAAGAGGTCATGCTGGTCTTGCCGATGGTTGCCACGCCCGGGCTGACGAGTCCGATGACCGCGTTCCAACTCCCTTGTGATGCCGCCGATGTCGGCGCAGCTGCTTGTGTCGGTTTAGCTTGAGTCGCCTGCGGCGGCGCGGCAGTGGGCAGTAGCACGGAACACGATCCAATAGTGAAGGCGATTAGCATGTTGGTGATGAGACGTTTGTGATTCATGATTTTCTCCTAAGTGAAGACCTCCGAGTTCTTTAAGAACTCGGAGGTCTGGTTAAGTCGGTATCGTAAAAAAGAATCTCGCGCCGCGATCTAAATTCTCTACGCCGATCTTGCCGCCGTGCGCTTCGATGATCCCTTTGGCGATTGCCAAGCCCAACCCTGCGCCGCCTGTGGCGCGGCTGCGCGATTTTTCGCCGCGATAAAACTGATCAAATAAATGAGGCAAATCTTCGCTCTTCAAACCTTCGCCTGTGTCACGCACTTCCACGCTGACGCCGTCTTTGCTTCGGGTGGCGATCACGCTGACGCTGCCGCCGTGCGGGGTGTGGCGAATGGCATTATCCACGAGATTGGCTATCACGCGGGCAATGAGCTGCGCGTCAATGTTCGCCACATCGAGGTTGTTGGCGGCACTGCCGTTGACGGCAACCCCGTTTTGTTTAGCGCGTTCCGAAAAACTTTCTATCGCATCGGAAATTAAATCCGAAAGTGAACTTGGAGCGCGATTTAATTTTAATCCACCGGCGTCAATCTGCGCCATCTGAAAAAGATCGTCTATCAAAATTGAAAGTGAGGCGATGTCGCGCTTGGCGGTGCCAAGGTAACGCTGGGCGGTGACGGGGTCATCCACCATGCCGTCGGCGAGCGCCTCGACCATTGCCCGCACAGAGGTGAGCGGCGTGCGCAGATCGTGACTGACCCACGCGATGAGATCGCGCCGCATCTCTTCGAGTTCGCGTTGTTGCTTCGCCGCGCTTTCGAGCTGCGCTGCCATTTGATTAAACGTGCGGGCGAGTTCGGCGACTTCGTCACTGCCATCGGTGGAGGCGCGCGCGGTGAGATCGCCGCGGGCGATGCTCTCGGCGGTAAGACAGACATTGGTTAATCGCGTGGTCAATGCCTCAGAGAAAAAATAGGCGAACGCCCAAGCGATACATCCGGCGAACACCAGAAGAACAATTGCCAATAACAGATCGTGACTGCTGGCGAACATGAGCTGCGCTGTGAACCACACGTTGAGGAAGGTGAGCAAACTAGAGAGGGCGTAACTGCCGATGATCGTCCATTTGATTCGCGGCGAGCGTTGAATCCATCGCAAGCGATAAGCGACGTAACTTGCGCCAATCGAGATCAGGGCAGTGATCGCCAAGAACAGCGCCATCAAGCCGAGCTCGTTCATGGGCGGATTCATGATGACCATGAAGGCGATCAAGCCGACGAATGTGGCGACGATCATTCCGCCGATGAAGCGGAAGAAGAGGGGGAGGGGGCGGGAGAGAGTCATAGAGATTGGAGATTAGAAGTCGGAAGTTGGAAGGTAGAAGTTGGAAGTTGGATGTTGGAATTTTCCCCATTGTTCATTCTTCATTGTTTCATTGTTCATTGATCAGGGTTCAAACTTGTACCCAACTCCCCACACCGTCATAACATGTCTTGGCTTCGAGGGATCACTTTCGATCTTCTCACGCAAGCGGCGTATATGAACAGTCACCGTGCTGGGGTCAACGTATTCTGTATCCCACACACGCTCCAATAATTGATCGCGGGTGAACACCTGACGCGGATGCCGCGCCAACAACCACAGCAGTTCAAATTCTTTTGCGGTCAACGATTTTTCTTTTCCATCCATCGTCACCAATCGTGTGCGCGGATCGATCAGCATACCGTTGAAGTCTAATGTTTCTTCGTAGCTCTCTTGCACCGTGCCGTGTGTGCGCCTCAACACCGCTTTGACGCGGCTCACCAACTCTTGCGGGCTGAACGGCTTCACCACGTAATCGTCCGCGCCCATGTCGAGTCCGGCGATTCGATCTGATTCTTCTTTGCGCGCCGTGAGCATGATGATCGGCACGTCGCTCCACGCTCGCAAGCGGCGAGTCAATTCGTAGCCGTCCATCTTGGGCAACATCACATCTACTATTACGAGATCGGGCGACGTTTGTTTAAACGCATCGAGCGCGGCGTGACCGTCGCCAACCAGTGTCACGCCGTAACCGGCGCGCTTCAAATACAAGCTCACCACTTCGCCGATGCTCGGCTCATCTTCCACCACCAAAATTTTTTGCTCGCCCATCGTGAATCCTTTTCCAACTGGACTTACGCAAAATACATCAGCGTCATTGCGAGGAGCGTTCTGTGCGACGAAGCAATCTCAAATGTGACCGAGATTGCTTCGCAAAGTGCGCTCGCAATGACGTTAGCGACTCGATGCGCGTAAGTTCAGTTTAAACTTTAACACCCAATCCTTACATATCACTAACGCGCGTAATGGAATTGTAAGGCGCTCTCTGTATCATACAACGCACAAGGAGAGTCTATGGCAAAACGTTTAAAATTTCTTTTTGGAATTTGTTTGACGATATCTGCCTGCGTCGCCTCGGGGTCACAGTCACTGACGACGGGGACATCGCCAACGGCCCTCAACCCTTCGGAGTCTAACAACCCAATGACCGTTAAAAGCAATTTACCTGACCTGGGTCCCGCCGCAGATTTTAACAATGTGCCGTGGATTAACACCGACGCGCCTCTGACACTTGCCTCATTACGCGGTAAAGTTATCTTGGTAGAGTTCTGGACGTTTGGCTGAATTAATTGCCAACATGTGATTCCTTCGGTGAAGGAATGGTATAGCAAATATAACGGTGACGGCTTCACCGTGATCGGCGTGCATTATCCAGAGTTCAATTACGAAAAAGATTTTGGCAACGTCGTCAAAGCGACGCAAGACTTGGGCATCAAGTATCCGGTCGTGATGGATAACAACGGCACGATCTGGAGTGCCTACCGCCAAAGTTATTGGCCCACGCGCCACCTCATTGATAAGCACGGTCGCTTGCGTTACAAACACATCGGCGAGGGCGCGTATCAAGAGACCGACGCTTACATTCGATCTCTGCTAGCAGAAACGTATCCGTGAAATCAGCGTGATGCGTGATACGTGAGAATTATTTTCACGCATCACGCTTCACGTATCACTTAATTCCATGTCCACTAAAATCCCCTCCTCCCAACTCACTCCCGAACACATTTACTTTTCGCGCCGCCAATTTTTGCAAACGGCGGGCGTGGTTGGCGCGGGCGCGTTACTCGCCAGCGCCTGCGGCACAACAAATAAACCCGCCGCGCCGACTCCCGATCCATCTACGTTGAAGACCAGCAAAGATACGGATGAGCTCGGCGATAAGCTCACACCTTACGCGGCGGTGACCGGCTACAACAATTATTATGAGTTCAGCACCGACAAGGAAGACGTGGCGGCGCTCGCCCAAGATTTTCCGACTCGCCCCTGGACGGTGCAGGTGGGCGGCTTGGTGAACAAGCCCAAGACGTTTGACATTGACGATCTGCTCAAGAAGTTCACGCAGCAAGAACGCATCTATCGTTTGCGTTGTGTTGAGGCTTGGTCAATGGCGATCCCATGGCAAGGTTTTTCGTTAGCCGACTTATTAAAAGAAGTTGAGCCAACCTCAGAGGCGAAATATGTGAAGTTTACATCGCTCTCTAACAAGACACTTTTCCCTGGACAAAGCGCGGGTTGGTATACATGGCCTTACGTCGAAGGCTTGCGGATGGATGAGGCGATGAATGAGCTTGCTACGCTGGCGACCGGCGTCTACGGAAAATTGTTGCCGCCGCAAAACGGCGCGCCGCTTCGCTTGGTTGTCCCATGGAAATACGGATTCAAAAGTATCAAGGCGATTGTGAAGATCGAATTGGTGAAAGACATGCCGAGCTCACTCTGGATGGCTGCCGCCTCTAACGAATATGGCTTTTATGCCAACGTCAACCCCGAAGTGGATCATCCGCGTTGGTCACAAGGCACCGAGCGTCGCATCGGCGAACTCACTCGCCGCCGGACTCTGGCGTTCAACGGATACACTGATAAAGTTGCGGCGTTGTATCAGGGGATGGATTTGAGGAAGAATTATTGAAAAAGAATTCAGGAGTCAAGAGTCAGAAGTTACAATCTTCTGATTCCTGACTCCTGTCTCCTGACTTATGCGCTTCACCCCTTTCCAAATCCTCGTCCATCTTGCTTCTCTTTCTCAATTTGCATTACTGGTCCTCGATTTTTTTACCGACAACCTCACCGTCAATCCGATTCAATACGTTACACAAAAAACGGGCAAGGCGGCGTTGGTCTTGTTGTGTCTTTCGCTCGCCTGCACGCCGGCTGTTACTCTCGGATTCAAAAGTGCGGCGAAGGTGCGTCGTCCGCTTGGTGTGTATGCTTGCCTCTACGCCTCGTGTCATTTCCTCACATTCGTTGGGCTTGATTTTGGTTTTGATCTTGGATTGATCTACGAAGCAATTTTTAAAAAGCCTTACGCCCTCGTTGGCTTCAGCGCATTTTTAATTCTGCTGCCGATGGCACTCACTTCGACTCAGGGCTGGATGAAGCGGCTCGGCAAAAAATGGAAGGGACTGCATCGTTTCGTTTATCTCGCGGGCATCTTGGTGATTATTCATTACTTATGGCTCGTCAAATCGGATATTCGTGAGCCGTTGATCTATGGCGCGATTGTGGTGTTTCTATTGTTGATGCGTATCTCGCGCGTGCGGGTGTGGGCGAGCCAGTTCAAGGTGTTGCGCCCGTTAGATTCTTTTGCGGGTTTTGGCGCGAAACAAAAAACGTAATTCGTAGAGACGACCCGTTGGGTCGTCTCCTTTTCTACCCTCAAAACATTTTGCGTTGTCTTTGGAGACGTTATGATATGGGAGACGTTCCGGCGGAACGTCTCTACTTGTGATCATGGAAGACGTTCCACCGGAACGTCTCTACGCGATGCGGTAAAATTCCTCCATGCCTCTCTCAAAATTTTTCTCTCGCAAACTTCTTCTCCCTCTTCTCTCTTCCATCCTCTTTCTCTTCATTCTCTACATCGCCCCCGAAGAAAAAACAATGGGCGCGGGAATCAAAAGCGTTTATGTTCATGTCGCTTTGATATGGACGGGATTGCTCGGTCTATTGATCGCGGCGGCGTTGGGCTTCGCGCTCGCTATTTTCAATCGTCCAGTTCTTCACGCCTGGATGCAGAGAATCGGCTGGGTGACGTTGGGCGTGTTGTCCCTTTCGGTGATCGTCAGTATGATCGCGCAGATCATTAACTGGAATGGAATCTTTTGGGATGAGCCGCGCTCGGTAGTTCAATTTCAGACTCTGGCGGCGTTCATCATCGCTCAAGTTGTGATCCAATGGCTGCCCTGGCTCCGCGTTAGAGGTCTCGTCGTCGCTGTCACCGTCGCGGTGATTCTCACCGTGATTCGAATTGCGCCTCTTGTTCTGCATCCCGAAAATCCCATAGGTACATCTAACTCATCGGGTATTCAATTTACATTTCTTCTGTTGTTTGTGTTGAGCACGTTGGGGGCGGGGGGCGTAGTGTGGCAGGCGCGATCTCGCTCAGGTGATGTGCAATAAAAAATCGCCGCATGTCGCGGCGATTTTTTGTCGTTATGCTTCCTCGCGGAAAGTGGTCAACGTCATCGTTTGATTATGTAGGTCGCAGTAGCCGCTAGCGTAGGGTGAGATTTCGCCGTAAGAGTAGAAGCCGATCTGTTTTGTGTTCGGCGGCAAGACTTCGGTAACTGCTTTTAATTCTTCCTGTGATTTTTCTTGCAGCACGAGCCGCCGTCCAACGCAACTAATGGCGACGCACAAAATGGGTTCAGCCGCCGCCGGAGTGAGCGGGGCTTTGGTCATGATGGCGGCGTTGTACGCGCCTTGTATCAAACGTTTGAAATCGGCTTTCATCATTTGCACGGTGGACCCTTGCAGAATGTCTCCGGCGAATGTGAGCGATTGTGTTGCTTCATCCACTCCCAAAATAGTGCGGACGATTGTTTTCAATCCCAAACGGTTATCGTGAATGGCTAATGGAAAGAGCAAGCCGCTTGCCGGTAAGCCCGCCGCTTTGTCGCCCATTGCTTCTTTATAAACTTGCAACGCCGGTTTGCCATTTAATTCGTAAAGAACGTTTGCCTTCGATTTTGTCACGCGCATTTCGGTGCCGAAGGCATCCCACCCGCCTTTGGAACCGTGACCCACCACAATGTGCTTGCCGTAGAATCCAACGGCGGTGACAAACCCGCTTTGTGGCTTGCCTTCTTTTATCACCCACGTCTGAACGAAGCGGTCACCGTCACCGGCGAGCCCGCCGGTTAAGATTACTGTTTCGGGCAGTATAGAATTGAGGCCACGAACCAATTCGCTGCCATTGACATGTACGCCTTCGGATAAGACAAACACACTTCGTAAGTCAGATCGATTCAATGCATTTGCCAATCGTTGCCCGGCGCTGAAGGACTCATCTGCTGTTTTGATCTCGGCGATAGCGGTGGCGAGTTCGGTGCGTTCAAATTTGATCACGGCAACCGATAAACTGTCATCTAAGAGCGACGTTCCAAAAATTTCTCCGGCTGTTGAACAGCCGATCAGCGATGACTTGGGGAAGGCGGCGGCAACTTTGGCAATCGGCGCGGGTGAGGTGATCATGTTGGAAGCGCCAAACGCCATCACCAACGTCTGGCTGGAATCCATCTCAGGAAGATTTGGCACATTCCAGCCAGAATTTTGGGTGAGAGAAAATGTAGAGAGTTTCATGGGCGACGCTCGATTCTTGGGTGAGAAGGTAGAAATAGTATAGCAGATGCGCTTGTGAAAGCAGCGATAAACTTGCATTAGTTTTTCCTGTGTGGCATAATCTCGCTCACTGGCGTTGATGGAAACGAGTAAGCGCGAGAACGCAGAGCCAGCGAGTTCGGGAAAGTGTGAGCCGAACCTTTGCCCCGCGCTGAAAATCCTTCCGGAGCTTCTAAATGAAAGTAATTAGTAAATAGTAATTACCAAATTACTAATTACCAGTAGTGATAGACGGAGTCGTTCTTCGTTATCAAAGCGAGAGCATGTTAGTGCTCGTTTGAGTGACCGCATTCGCGGTAATCAAGGTGGTACCACGGGAGACCGTTGCGCTCTCGTCCTTGAGGTTATTAAGGATGAGGGCGTTTTGTTTTAAAGCAGTGAGCGATGAGATGTGAGCAATAAGCGATGAGCAAAAACGTTTAGGCTCACTGCTCAAGGCTCGCCGCTCACGACTCAAGGAGAGAAAATGTTTCAACCAGTCACATCTAAACTCGATACCCAAAAACTTGAAAGCGACGTGCTGAACTTTTGGAAACGCGAAAATATTTTTCAAAAGTCTATGGACAACCGCAAGGGCGGCAAGCGTTACGTTTTTTACGAAGGTCCGCCCACGGCGAATGGACGACCCGGCTCGCATCACGTTCTAGCCCGCGTGTTCAAAGACATGTTCCCACGCTATCACGCCATGCGCGGCGCTTATGTGCTTCGTAGAGGAGGCTGGGACACCCACGGTCTGCCGGTTGAGATCGAAGTTGAGAAGCAACTCGGCTTCAGCGGCAAGGATCAGATCGAAAAATTCGGCGTGGCAGAATTCAACGCGCGTTGTCGCAAGTCAGCCTTCGATTACATTCAAGATTGGGAGCGCATGACGGAGCGCATCGGTTTTTGGGTTGATCTTAAAACGGCATACGTCACCTACGAAAACGAATACATCGAGTCGGTCTGGTGGATACTCAAACAGTTTTGGGATAAAGGTTTAATCTATCAGGGCTTCAAAGTCGTGCCGTATTGCGCGCGCTGTGGCACGCCATTATCGGATCACGAAGTGTCGCTCGGTTATCAAGATGATACCGAAGACCCGTCGGTGTTTGTGCGTTTCCCGTTGAAGGATGAACCAAACACTTCCTTCTTGGTGTGGACGACGACTCCGTGGACTCTGCCGGGTAATGTGGCGTTGGCGGTGAACCCGAATGTGATGTACGTCAAAGTTGAAAGAGCGGTTAACGGCAGCACCGAGAAATTGATCCTTGCCAAAGATTTGGTCGCCAAAGTTTTGGGCGCGGACGGCTGGAAGATCGTCGGCGATTACAAAGGCAAGGAACTTAAAGGCAAAGCGTATAAGCCGTTGTATTCGTTCATGCCATTTGAAGGCAAAGCGCATTACGTAGTGCTTGGCGATTTTGTGACGACGAGTGACGGTACGGGTATCGTGCATCAGGCGCCTGCCTTTGGTGCCGACGACATGAAGATGGCGAATGAAAACGATCTGCCGATTTTGATGACCGTTGACGAGCGCGGCGGCTTCGTGGATGCCGTCACCCCTTGGCGCGGCAAATGGGTGAAGGACGCCGACCCGCTCATCACGCGCGATCTCGAAGATCGCGGTTTGTTGTTTAAGAGCGGCACGTATTTGCACACCTATCCATTTTGTTGGCGTTGTTCGACTCCGCTTTTGTATTACGCCCGTTCAACGTGGTTTATCGAGACGACGAAGTATAAAGAAAAACTTGTCGGCTTAAACAAGACGATCAACTGGGTGCCCGATCACATCCGCAACGGACGTTTTGGCAATTGGCTGGAGAACAACATTGATTGGGCGTTGGGGCGTGAGCGTTATTGGGGCACGCCGCTTCCTGTTTGGGTAGATGATGATGGCGATCAACTTTGCGTGGGATCGGTTGAAGAATTATCGAAACTCACCGGACGCGATCTAAAAGACCTAGACTTGCACCGTCCCCACGTGGATGCCATCACCTTCCCCAACCCAAAGACGGGCAAGACCATGAAGCGCGTTCCAGAATTAATTGATGTCTGGTTTGACTCGGGCGCGATGCCTGTGGCGCAGTGGCACTATCCGTTTGAGAACAAAGAGATGTTTGATGAACAGTTCCCGGCAGATTACATCTGTGAGGCAGTGGATCAGACTCGCGGTTGGTTCTACTCGCTTCATGCGATCTCGACTCTCCTGTTTGAAAACGTGTCGTTCAAGAATGTGATCTGCTTGGGGCATATCCTCGATGGCGAAGGCTTGAAGATGTCGAAGAGCAAGGGCAACATCGTTGACCCGTGGAGTGTGTTGAACGCGCACGGCGCGGACGCCTTCCGTTGGTATCTTTACACGGCGACCCCGCCCGGCAACTCGCGCCGTTTCTCGGTTGATCTCGTTGGCGAAGTGGTTCGCAACTTTATGCTGCCGTTGTGGAATACGTATTCGTTCTTCACCACGTATGCCAATCTTGCGAAATGGAAACCTGACGCGAAGGGAACTGAAGGCGCGGCGTTGACGTCGCTCGATAAATGGATTCTCTCCGAGCTTCATGCGTTGGTGCGCGATGTGACGACGGCATATGAAAATTACGATGTGACGAATGCCACGCGCCCGATTGAAAAATTTGTGGACAGCTTATCCAATTGGTTTTTACGGAGATCGCGCCGCCGCTTCTGGGACGCCGCCACCAATTCGGATCGCGCCGCGTTTGCCACACTCTACGAATGTTTGCTCACCGTGAGCAAACTACTCGCGCCCGCCATGCCGTTTCTCTCCGATGCGCTGTATCGAGATTTGGTCAGCGTTGATTCGTCCGCGCCTGCTTCGGTGCATCTCGCCGATTGGCCCGCCACTCATTCGTGGCGCGTGGATGAAAAGTTGAACAGCGATATGCGTGTGGTGATGAAAGCTGCCTCACTGGGTCACGCGGCGCGGGCGAAAGCGAATCGCAAAGTGCGCCAACCCTTAAGTGAAGCTGCCTTTGCCGCGCCATCCGCCGCCGATCTTGCAGCGATCAAAGCCTACGCCGATCTGTTGATGGACGAGTTGAACGTGAAGGCGATCAACGTTTTGGATAAAGCTGAAACTGCCGTGACGTATTCACTCAACCCATTACCGAAACAACTCGGACAAAAATATGGTTCGAAGTTCCCCGAGATTCGCAAAGCAGTTCTCGCCGGAGATCAAAGTGTATTTGCTCACGCTTTGCTCGGTGGTCAAGCGGTTGAAGTGAAAGTGAACGGTGAAACGATCACGGTGTTGCCCGATGAAGTGGAAGTGCGCCAAAATGCTAAAGGCGGCTACACCGTCGCCGATGATGGTGGCTATCTCGCCGCGCTCAAGATCGAGCTGACCGATGAATTGATCAAAGAAGGTTTGGCGCGTGAGGTCGTGCGACGGATTCAAGATTTGCGTAAGTCGGCCGGGTTGGACGTGGCTGACCGCATCACCGTGCGCTTTGCCGCATCCCAAAAATTGGCTGAGGCGATCACCTCATTCGCCGATTACATCAAATCTGAAACACTATGTATTGATCTTGCTTCGGGGGAATTACAAAACGCGGCAAGTGCTGAGGACAAGTTTGACGGCGAGACGTTGAAGGTGATGTTGGCGAAAAAGTAGGAAGAGGGATACACGTAGAAAAGTAAACAGGTAGACACGTTGTCTACCTGTTTACTTTGTTTACCTAAACCTAATCTTTGCACTGATCCCCAAACGGCATCACTACAGTCCCCGCGCGTATTTCTATCTCACCCTCAAAGTTGTAAGCTCTCTCAGCCGGGAAGTCTACTTTGACATGATATTTGCCGGCTGGAACGTCGTTGTAAGTAACGCTTTTGTATGCGTGCAATGATTGTGGTGGATTGGTCCCAAACTGAACGCTTCCTTCTTTGCCCCGACACTCTTTAAAGATGATCGTCCCTTTTGCGGGGGTCGCTGTAAAACCCACAAAAACAAATGTCGCAGTGGGCGTGGGTGTTGCCGTGCCCTGTGGCGCGCCGATTGTTTGTGTGGCAGTAGCCGCTACGACTTCAGTTTTTTGAATTGCCGACGACGCCGTTTGAGTGATACGATCTTCTTGGGCTTTGATCTGCACAGCAGTTTGCGTCAACCGCCGTTGGGCGTTGATGGCAAACACTGCCGAAGCGGTTGCGTCAGTCGTTTGGGATTGTGTGAAAATATATGTTGCGCCTATGCTAGTCGCAGCGATGATCGCCAACGCGCATAAAAAGATCGGCGCGGCGACAGCAAGCCAAACAAGATTTCGGTTAGTGGTGGATGTCCCATTCATAGAATCACTCTTTTGTAGTTTGAACTGTTTGAACCATTATAACCAATCCTTGTGTGTTTGGCGCGGAACGATTTTGACGGAACGATCAAACTCAAATAAATCGGTTACAATTCGCGCATGTCACGTTTTATTCAACACACTTTGCTCTTTGGTATTGCCGCGCTGGTCATTGGCATCGATCAAGCTGCCAAGTATCTCGTCCGCGTCAATCTCCACTTCGTTTCGTCGTTTGCGCCCATTCCTGCGCTAGCTGATTTTTTTACGATCATCAATACTCAGAATACCGGCGCGGCGTTTGGGATGTTCAAAGAAGCGGGCGGCATCTTCACCGTCGTCGCCATTTTAGTTTCGGGCGCGATTGTATTTTACTATCATCGCATTCCCGAAGGTCAATATCTCATCCGCCTCGCGCTCGGCTTGCAGTTGGGCGGGGCGCTCGGCAATTTAATTGATCGATTGCTGTATGGCACCGTGACCGATTTTATTTTCTTTCACTGGTACGATCAACTCAACGCGCCGATCTTTAATGTTGCCGATCTATCCATCACGATTGGCGTGATTATTTTGGCGTATCTGATGCTGTTGGAGCATTTAGAGGAACGTCGAGCCGCCATTCGCGCGGATGCCGCCACTGCCTCATCCGCTTCCCCGACATCTGCCACACATGACTGAGCGCATCATTTCGATCACCTTTGATCGAGACGGTGATCGTCTTGACCGATTTCTCGCCTCTGCCCTGCCCGATCTCTCACGCACACACCTTCAACGTTTGATCGAAGATGGATTCGTCACCGTAGATAACGTCGCCGTTTCTAAAACGGGGATGCGGTTGACGGGTGGGGAACGAATCACGGTGCGCGTGCCGCCGCCCGCGCCCACCGACCTTGTCGCCGAATCGATCCCCCTCAACGTGATCTATGAAGACGCCGATCTTATTGTGATTGACAAACCGGCGGGCATGGTAGTGCATCCCTCGGCGGGTCACGCGAGTGGCACATTGGTGAATGCTGTCTTGGGGCATGATCCCGATATTGAAGGTGTGGGTGACGAGGCGCGTCCCGGCATTGTGCATCGCCTCGATAAAGACACTTCGGGTTTGATTGTCGTCGCCAAAAACGATCAGGCGCATCGTTACTTGCAAACACAATTTAAAGATCGCGCGGCGCGAAAAGTTTATCTGGCGCTTGTCGTGGGCAGACCCAAGACTCAAATCGGGCGCATCGAAGCGCCCATTGGGCGCGATCCTAAGAATCGTCAGCGCATGGCAATTGTCCCTGCCTCAAAAGGGCGCGAAGCGATCACCGAATACCGCGTGCGCGAGTCATTTAAAAATTTTACATTGATCGAAGCCGAACCCAAAACCGGACGCACGCATCAAATCCGCGTTCACTTTGGGTTTCTCGGCTGTCCGCTCGCGGGCGATGCGCTCTATTCGACCCGGCAAAGCATTAATGTGAAGCCCGCCGGACTCTCGCGCCACTTCTTACACGCGCATCGTTTGACTCTTCGTTTGCCTTCGGGTGAAGAGCGCACGTTTGAATCGCCGCTGCCGGATGATTTAGAGAAGATATTGATGGAGTTGCGAGAGATAAAATAACAAGCAGGTATAATTTGCGGGTGAAAGGCAGATGATGATTATGGAAACAATTGCTCTTGAACTTCCCAAACCCATCTTTGAAAAACTGGTGCATATGGCGAAACTTTCACATCGCCCCGTTGTGGAATATTTATCAGAAAGCCTTGACCTAAAAATGATGCCAGACATGCCAGCCGAGATGCAAGCAGAGT
>Ga0082335_1007403_pt1 | contig 13281 bp, 6 predicted proteins | sample Subgrocontami58m_FD_72375 | JGI IMG/M metagenome (GOLD analysis project Ga0082335, IMG submission 72375) | Subsurface groundwater microbial communities from S. Glens Falls, New York, USA - GMW37 contaminated, 5.8 m (SPADES assembly) (version 2) ...
GCTTTGGGGATCATCGGCTCGGCGAGCGGGTCGAGCACGGTGATGTTCATCGTGCAATCGAGGCTCGGGGGGTCGCCGGGTTTGTCGTACTGCGTGCGGAAGCGCACGCCGTGTTCGTGCAACGCGAGCAACGCGCTCTCGTGCGCGGCGGCGAGCGACTGCTCGCAGACATGCAGGACCGGGATGTTCTTCATGTGGGGTAATCGGCCGTGCGCCGAGGCTGCGCCACCGACGGGCTGCCACGCGATGCGGATTGCCGCGCAATTCTTGGCGGCGACGTTGCGAATCTTGGCCCACGGAATACACGGAGTACTCGGAAGAAAATGGGAGTTCTGTGTGTTCCGATGGGCGATGCCTGCTCCGGCCGGCCGGATGGGGTCAGTCCGGAATGGCGCTAAGATAGGCGGTGGAGATTGCGGGTGTCGGGTGATGGCGCCAGCCGTAGCGCGGTCAACTTGACCGCGCATTTCGAGCGAAATTTCCGGTCGGCGGAGGCACGGTCAGATTGACCGCGCCAGTTTGCTTTCCCGGAAATGAAGCAGCAGACTCCGAACCATCATGCCGCACGCGGTGCGTCCGCTCCCGTCGTGGCTCGTCTTTGAGGCTGGGCGAAGAATCCTATGAGCGAATCCTACGTGCAGCTGGTTACTCGCGAGTTTAAGCGGATGCAATCGCTCGCCGACGGCGCTGTGTCTCAGCTGTCAGACGAGCAGTTCTTCGCCGTTCCATCGCCCGGCGACAATAGCATCGCGGTCATGGTCAAGCATGTCGGCGGCAATCTGGTTTCACGCTGGACCGATTTTCTCACGAGTGATGGGGAGAAGCCCGGGCGCGATCGCGACACGGAATTTCGGATTGGCGCGAGCGATACCCGTGGGCAGTTGCTTCAAGTATGGACGCACGGATGGGCGACTTTGTTCGAAGCGCTGAGGCCGCTTGGTGATTCAGATATGGCGCGAGTCATCACTATTCGCGGCGAGCCCTTGACCGTGTTGCAGGCTGTGAATCGGCAGCTCACGCATTATGCCTATCACGTCGGGCAGATCGTTTATGTGGCGAAGCACCACTGTGGACCGGCCTGGCGCTCCCTGAGCATCCCGTTGGGCCATTCTGTGGAGTTCAATCGGAATCCGACGCGGTACGGCCCAAACGCCTAGCAAGGCGCCAACCTCCACGTCTGCCCTCTGTGTTCCCAGTTTTGGGGGAGACGATCCAAGGGAGGCGTCCCGTAGTTACGACCGAATCATTCCTGTGCCGGCCGCGAGGCCGAAATGTCCTCGTCACCCGACCGGCGGGCGTGGCAGCGTTTTCGCGTTCCCCCGCTCGTGTCGGATCAGCCCACATCCCCTTCGGCCCGCGGTGCCGTCTTCCTGAGCTACGCTTCGCAAGACACCGAAGCGGCGCGGCGGATTTGCGAGGCGCTGCGCAGCACCGGCGTCGAGGTGTGGTTCGACCAGAGCGAGCTGCGCGGCGGCGACGCATGGGACCAGAAAATCCGGCGTCAGATCAAGGAGTGCTCGCTGTTCATGGCGGTGATTTCGGCGAACACCAACGCCCGCCCTGAAGGTTACTTCCGCCTCGAGTGGAAACTCGCCGTCGATCGCTCGCACCTGATGTCCGACGATCATCCGTTCCTGTTTCCCGTGGTGATCGACGACACCCCGGACGCCAGCGCGCGCGTGCCGGACCGGTTTCGCGAGGTGCAGTGGACCCGGCTCAACGTCAAGGACACGCCCGAGTCGCTCGCCACGCGCGTCGCCAAGCTGCTCGCTCCGGCCGGCAGCGCGGAACCCGCGCGCGAGACCTTGCGCCGGGAAGAAAACCTGCCGGGGAGAAAATCGCGCGACCGCTGGTTCGGCCGCGCGGCGATGATTTTCGGTCTGCTCGTCGCGTGCGTCTACGGGCTGCGGCCGCTCTGGACGAGTCATCGGCCGCGCGAGGCCGCCGCGCGGGTCGCGCCTTCGCCCGCGTCGACCGCGACGCTGTCGCCGGCGCGCCAGGTCCTGGCCAAGGCCCGCGCCCTGTCGCTCGACAAGTACGATTCCAGTGCCGATGACTTCGCGACCGCCGAAGGCCTGCTGAAGCAGGCGCTCGCGCTGGATGAAAACGATGCGGAAATTTGGGCGTTCTCCTCGCTCTTCAACACCTCGATGCGCACGCGCGGCTTCGACCACGCGCCGGTCCGGCGCGAGAGGGCGCGGCGCGACGCCGAACGCGCGCTCAAGCTCGCGCCGGAATCGCCGGCCGCCCTCTTTGCGCTCGGCCGCGCCCAGCGCGATTTCGAGCCCGCGGCCGCGGAAGCGACGTTCAAGAAAATCCTCGAACGCAAACCCGACGACACCGAGGCGCTCAGCAACCTCGCCTGGATCTGCGATCATGACGGACGAATCGACGAGGCCGCGACCCTCTACGACCGCGCCTTCGCCCTCGACCCGGCGCACGGAGCGCTGAACCGTTACACGTCGTTCCTGCTTTTCTTCCACTACGGCCGTTTCGCCGAAGCGGAGCGCTGCATCCGGCAATCGGTCGCGATCCAGCCCTCGACGAATTCCCAGGGGGCGCTCGCGATGCTGCTGCTCACGTGGAAAGGCGACGCCGACGGGGCCGCGCGCGTGCTCGCGACCGGGCCGGCCGCCACTCGCAACGAGCCGCGTACCATCTGGAACACGGCCTTCGTTCATCTCTGCCGCCGTTCGCCCGACGAGGTGATGCGGGCCGTCGATCGCCTGGCGGACGATTTCATCCAGGACAACTGGTTCGCCGGCCCGAAAGCCTACTTTGCGGGTCGCGCGCATCTCCTCGCCGGCCGCGCCGAAGCGGCGCGGGTCGCCTTTGAAGCCGCGCTGACGGTGACCAACGCACGCCTGAAAAACGAGCCCGGCAGTCTCTTCGATCGCGTGATGCGCGGACAATTGCTCGCCTTCCTCGGCCAGCCCGACGAGGCGCTGCGCGAGGCGCGCGCGGTCACGGAGCTCGCCCGGGATCCGCGGGACGAATGGTATTGGTTCATCTCGCCCGTCCTGATCTATGGCGCGCTCGGCCGGGCCGACGACGCGCTGCCGCTGCTGGAAAAACTTTGCCACCCGCCGCCCGGCCAAATCACCGGCTGGCCGCTCACGCCTGCGCTGCTGCGGCTCGATCCGTTGTGGGATGGAATTCGGAACGATCCGCGTTTTCAAAGGCTCGCCGCGAGCGATCAGCCGGCGACGGCCAAAGCGCCCGCGGCACCGCTTTCGCCCGCGCGCGAGCTCGCCGCCCGGGCGCGCGAGCTAATTCGCGTGCTCGACGGCACCCGCGAAGACTTCGCGCTGGCGGAGGATCTTTGCGAGCGCGCGCTCAAGCTCGACTCGACCGATGGCGAAGTGTGGGCCGCCGCCTCGCAGCTCAACGGCGCGTTCGTGTATCGCGGCTTCGATCCCTCGCCCGAGCGGCGCGAGAAGTGCCGGGCGATGGCCGAACGCGCCATCCGGCTCGCCCCGGCGTCGACCGAGGCGAAGCTCGCGCAGGCCGGCGCGTGGAGCACCTTCAACGTCAACCAGCCGGAGACGGAAAAACTTCTCCGCGAAATCGTTCAGGAGCGGCCCAACGATCAGAACGCCCTCAAGTTTCTCGCCGTCACCGTGCTCGGCCGGCCGGGCGGTCTCGAGGAATGTCTCGCGCTGAATGAACGCTCGGCCGCGCTGCCGGGCGGTGATGCGCTCGCGCTCTACAACAACGCCCGCTACCTCTGGCAGCGGAACCGTCCGGTCGAGGCGTATGCGACGATGCAGCGGTCGCTCGCGCAAAAACCGTTCAGTTCCTCGCTCGTATTTGCGACGGTGATGGAAATCGGCTGGCGCGGCGATCTCGCCGCGGCGGCCGCGACGCTGCAGAAAATTCCGCCGGCGTCCCTGCTGGAGGACCGGGCGAACTATCACGCCGGCCTCCTCGCTTATTATCAGCGGCGACCCGTTGATGCGCTCCGCATGTGGACCTCGTTTCCCCGCGATTTCTACGCCGACTTCAATTACGACGGGCCCAAGGGCTACCTCACGGGCCTCGCCTACGAACTCGACCATCGCGACGCCGCCGCGCGCATCGAGTGGCGCGCGGCGCTGCAGGCCGTCGAGAAGCGACTGGCCACTGCCGCGAACAACGCGGCGCTGTTGTATCATCGGACGACGCTGCTGGCGTGCCTCGGCGAAAAAGCCACCGCCGAAGAGAACCTGCGCACGTTGGATCAACTGCTTGGTTTCAAAAACACGGACGAAGCGGCGATGTCGCCCGGCCAGTTGCTGATTTACCTGCGGCTGGGCCGGACCGAGGAAGTGATGGCGCATTTGCCGCCGAGCCTGGCCCAGTCGGGCACCTCCGGCCTGTGGCCCGCGCGGCTGCGGCTCGACCCGCGCTTCGACCCGCTGCGCAACGACCCGCGCTTCGAGAAACTCCTCGCGCAATATCCCCTGCCCGCCGGGCAGGCGAAGAAATAGGCGCGGTGGCTGGCCTGGGCTCAGCGTGCTGACCGCGGCGGACCGGCCGCCCTCCCGGCCACGCGACGGCGAACCGCCATGTGCAAATTCGTCGACCGTGCGTGTGAGCCCCGCCCTTTACCGTGGACCGCGGGCGGCCAGCATGAGTCCGCACCACGGGCGCGCCCGCCATGAAAGACCGAGTTTCTCCCCTGCGTATGACGCGTCGCCAGTTCCTGCGGCAGACCGCAACGTCCGTGGCGGCGGCGGTCGCGTTTCCCTCCATCGTCCCGGCGTCGGTGCTGGGCCGCAACGGCGCCGTGCCGCCGAACGAGCGGATCACGATGGGGTTCATCGGCGTGGGCGCGCAGGGTGGCGGCCATCTTTTTGGAGGCGGCTGGACGTATGTGGTTGGCGGATTCGCCGGCCGTGACGATGTGCAGGTGCTCGCGGTCTGCGACGTCCGCCGGCCGCGCCGCGAGGATGCCCGCCGGCGCGTCAATGATCACTATGCGGAGAGACTCGGGCAGGGGACGGCCCGGGCCTGCGACGCTTACGCCGACTTCCGCCACGTGCTCGGGCGCAGGGACATCGATGCGGTGTTGATCGCCACGCCGGCCCACTGGCACGCGACGATGGCCGTGATGGCAGCGGCGGCGGGCAAGGACATCTATTGCGAGAAGCCGACGGCCGTCACGATTCAGGAGAGCCAGGCGGTGCTGGCGGCGGTGCGCCGGCATGGCCGGGTGTACCAGGCGGGCACGCAGCAACGCAGCGAATACGGGGGCAAGTTTCGCCTCGCCTGCGAACTGGTGCGCAGCGGCCGCATCGGGAAGTTGCGCGAGATCTATTGCCATCGCGACGGCGGGGCCATCGCGTGGCCGCGACGTTCCACGGCACCCGCCAAACCGATTCCGGAGGATCTGGACTGGGATCTTTATCTCGGGCCGGCTCCCCTGATCCCCTACGACGGCAACACGTCGGCGCACCGCTTCGACATCGGCGAGCTCAACTGGGGCCAGCATCACTACGATATCATCCAGTGGGCGGCCGGAGCGGACGAGACCGGCCCGGTGGAAATCTTCTTCGAAGACGGTCGATCCGGCTACCGCTACGCCAGCGGCGTGGTCGTATACGGCAGGCGGTACCCCGACGAGCCGGTGGGTGGAGAAGGCGGGGCCTGCTTTGTGGGTACGGAAGGACGCATCGCCGTCGACCGCCGGATCGTGGTGTCCGAACCCGCCGGCATCGTGAAGGAGCCACTCCACCCCAATGAAGTGCATCTCTCCCGGAACAACGGCCACGTCGAAAACTTCCTCGAGTGTGTGCGCACCCGCGGGCGGCCGATTAGCGATGCCGACGTCGCCCACCGCTCGGCCAGTGCGATGTTGCTCGGCGGCATCGCCAAGCAACTCCAGCGCACGCTGCGGTGGGATCCGCTCGCGGAACGATTTCCGGGGGACGCCGAAGCCAGCCGTCACCTGAGCATCGCGAAACGCGCCCCGTGGCGCACGTAGGGCCGGTTCGTCCGCCTCGGAACGTCACCATGATGAATGTGAAGCCTGCGCTGATAATCGTTGCGATGGGCGCGACGCTGTTCACGGCGGGTCGCGCGGCGGACGGCGGCAGTGCCCGGGTCAACGAGGAGGTGCAACTGATCCAAATCCTCCAGTCGGACGCCACGCCGGAGGAGAAGAGTGCGGCCTGCGTCCGATTGCATCGGGCGGGGACGGACCGGGCGGTTCCGGCCCTGGCGGCGCTGCTCGGCGATCCAGGCGTCTCGCACTCGGCACGGTATGCGCTGGAGTCAATGCCCTCGCCCACCGCGGGTCGTGCGCTGGTTGACGCGTTGGAAAAGTCTTCCGGGGACGAGCGGCTCGGGATCCTCGGCTCGCTGGGAGTGCGGCGCGAGAAGGAGTCGGTTCCGGCTCTCGCGCGCTGGCTGGCCGCCGCGGGCGGACCTGTCTCGGATCAGCCGCCGGGAGCTGGCGGCAACCTTGCCGCCGTGGGGGCCGCGGCGGCGGCGGCGCTCGGCGAGATCGACCACGCCGACGCGATTGCCGCCTTGGAGCGGGCGTGCGGCGCGTCAGTCGGTTCCTTGCGCGACGCCGTGGTGGATGCCCTGCTGCGACATGCCAACCGGAAGTTGGCCGCGGGAGAGCGCCGGGAGGCGCGCCGGCTTTTTCAGCAAATCCAGGAACGCGAAACAGTGGGCCATTGGCGGATGGCGGCGTTCCAGGGCGTTATCCGCGCTTCGGGCGACGACGGCTTGCCGCTGCTGATCACCGCGCTGGGTGGTCCTCGAGAGGAGGAGCGGCGGGCCGCGTTGCGGTTGGTGCCGGATTTTGAATGCGCCGGGACGACGCCGGCGTTTGCCCGCTTGCTGCCGACGCTGCCGCCCGCCCTGCAGGTGGCCTTGCTCAACGGTTGGGTGCAACGACGCGATCCGCCGCCGCTCGCCACGGTGGCTCCGCTGCTGAGCAACCCGGCGGCCGAGGTCAGGCTTGCGGCGGTCCACGCACTCGCCCGCGTGGGGGATGGTTCCGTCGTCGTCCCGCTCGCCGAGATCGCCGCGACGCCTGGCGCCCTGCAGGCCGCCGCGCGCATCGCCCTGGCGCAGATGGCGCATGGGGAGGTTGGCCGCTGTCTGCTCACGCTGCTGGATGATCCGCGGAAGGAAGTGCAGATCGAAGCGGCGCGCGCGCTGGGCGAGCGCGGCGATCGATTCGCGGTGCCCAGACTGCTGGAGCTCGCGCGGAGCGACGCGGACCCGGTGCGGGTGGCCGCGTTGCGCTCGCTGGTCGTTTTGCTCGATGAAACTCGGGTCGACGTCCTCGTTGGCCTCGTGGTCGGAGCGGCAGGTGAAACCAGGCGCGCCGAAGCGGTGCGGGCGCTGACGCTGGCCTTTGAACGCCTGCAGCCGAAGCAGGGCTCGGCGGCGCTGCCGCCGCTGCTGCACGGGTTGGCGGCTGGCGCGAGCGAAAGCCGCGCGGCGTTGCTGTCGGTGTGCGGTTCAATTGTGACGCCCGAAATCCGCGGCGTGTTGCGCGCCGGCCTGAACGATCCCAGTCCGGAAATCCGCGCTGCAGCGGTGCGGGCGACCAGCCAGACGGCCGACCAGGAGTTGCTGCCCGATTTGTTGAAACTCGCCAGCGGAGCCGGCGAAGAGGAATTCCGGGAGCTGGCGACGAAGGCCTGCGTGCGCCTCGCGGCGGGACGGGGAGGCAGACTCCCCACGACCGAGCGAATCGCCGTGTTCCGCACGATCGCGTCCGGCACGCTGACGCTGGTGCAGAAACGCGCGCTGCTCGCGGGCCTGGCTGACGGACGCACAAGCGCTGAGCTCGAGATGGCCGAAGCGCACATCGCCGACGCGGCGGTGCGGACGGACGCTGCCGCCGCGGTGCTGGGAATTGCGCCGCGGCTCGCCGCGGCTCCGCTGGCGATCTCCGCCCTGCGGCGCCTGCAGTCCATTAAAGACGACGCGGAACTTCCCAAGAAGATCGAGGCCGCGCTGAAGAGCGTGGAGTCGCGGGCTGGTTTCGTGGTGTCATGGCAGAGCGCCGCGCCGTTTCGCGTCGCCGGACGGGCCACCGCGGATCTGATCGACGCGCCGTTCCCGCCCGAGGCCAACTGGGCCGATTATCGCGCACCGGCGTCGCGAGCGCGCCTGGCGCGTTGGGAACCGATGGCGGTGGGCATTGATCCGAAAAATCCGATGTACCTGCGGGGCGGCAGTCCGGGATTGTTCGGAGTCGCCTACGCCTACACCTGGCTGCACTCGTCGCGCAGCCAGGGAGCGCGCCTCGAGATCAAACACGACGAGGCCGTCAAGGTCTGGCTCAACGGCCGCCTCGTGCTCTGCGGGATCGGCGGCGGGCCGCTGCCGCAGGCGGAGGCGGACCATTTCGGCGTGACGTTGGCGGCCGGCCGAAACTTGCTTGTGCTCAAAGTGGAACAGCCGGGGAAACCTTGGACCTTTTCCGTCCGGTTGCAGAACCCGGACGGAACCCCGCTGGAAGATGTCGTCGCCGATGCCGAGTCTGAGCCGGAACAAGGATGAAACGGATCCTGGGAGTTATTTTGTTGAGCGTAGGCGGAGCCGCCATTGCCATCGGCGGTGAACCGCCGCTTCAGCCGACGCGTCTGCGCATCGAACAGCGCCACGACGAGCCGTGCTTTGCGGAGCAGCAGCCGCGGCTGTCGTGGTGGGCGTCCGGAGATGGTCACGGCCGGGCGCAATCGGCTTACCGGATCTTCGCCGCCAGCAATCGCGACCTGCTCAAAAAGCAGCAGGGCGACCTCTGGGATTCCAAGCTCGTCAGGTCCGGTCAGTCGCACCTGATCGAATACGGCGGCACGATGCCGCCGGCGTTGTCGGAGGTTTGGTGGACGGTGCAGATCTGGGACGACGCGGGCAGGGCATCCGGTTTTGCCGAGCCGCGCCGCTGGTTCGTCGGCCCGCTGCGCGACCAAGACTGGGCGGAAATAGGTTCGGGAATCCATCAATTCACCGGGCAGGTGGATTGAATCGCAGCGGCCGCAACCAAAGGACAATTTTGATGGGACACAGAGGTCACGGAGGGAGGAGGGAGGTCACGGAGCAAGAAAGCACAGGCGTTTGGCTCTGTGCCCTCTGGTTCGGCCTCTGTGACACAAAGATCAAAGTGTGTTTTCCTGCGTGCAAGTTCAGCCTCAGAGATTGAACAGAAGGCAACGAAGAAAACGAAGAGTCGTTCGCCTCCGTGCCCTTTGTTTCCTTCGTTACCTTTTGTTCAAAAAGATTGGAGTTTGAGTTCAGTTGCGGCTGCGCCGCGCTTTGTACTCTGTGACGAAAGGATTGGCCGCCTGGAATCGTCGCGTTTGTGCACGAAAATTCCCTGGCGCGGCTGCGGTGCGTCAACGCACAGCCGTCGCCGTGGGCCCCAACAGCCGGATTTGCTGGAACACCAACCCGTATCGTGTCCCGGGCGGGTTCACCTGAATGTTGTTTCGTCTCGGGGCGAAGTTCCCCGAATAACAAAGCCAGGCGGTGCGACCGTCGGAGCCAATGAACTTGGACGGCAGGTTCACGAAATAGGCCTGTTCGCCGAAGTCCTCCAGATAGGTCACCAGCTTCCAGGGACCGGTCAGCGAGTCGGCTTCCAATAAATAGGTATTCATCCTGGAGAAGGTGTTGCCGCCATCGGTGACGCACATCAGATATTTCTTGAGCGACGGGAAGTAGGTGGCCGTCACACATCCCATGCGGTTGTTCCACTCGAGCAGTGGCCGGATCGCTTTGAGGTCGCCGGTCCACACGGGCTGACCGTGCGTATCATGCCCGGCGAAAAACTCATAGGCCGTCGGGTCGTTGATCGCCTCCGGCGACGGCGTCACGCGAAGCAGGTAAACCTGGTCGGCGTTGATCCAGCTCAAGTTCGCGAACCGCGGCTTGGCATCGGACAACTCGGCCCCCTGCGCCACGAGGTAGGCCTTGCCGTCCGGCGAGTGCTCCATGTCCCGCCCGAAGTCCACGAAGTGTGGCGCGCCAATCTTCACGGGATGCCCCCACAGGCCGTTCTCACCGAAGAGCGGCTTCTCGGGTGTATGCGGAGTTTCCTGCCAGGTCGTTCCAAGGTCGCGCGAAAGGCGGAACCCGACCAGCGGGCCCAGCCACGGCCAGTTGTAGGTGGTATCGCCGAAGCGCGTGGCGCCGTCCGGTGACAGACAATAAGTGCCGTAGTACCACACACCGTGATACACCAGGCTGCCGCACGGATACCGCCCGCCGTAGGGATACGGATCTGCCTGGACTGTGCCCAGACTCTTCACCTCGAGCTTCAGCGGGTCATCACCGATCATCACCGCCTGGCCGGTGGTGGCTGGGCGCAGCTTGGCGTTGAACGTTCCCATCGCGCCCCCTTTCACGGACTCATAGCCGTTCGACCAGGACGAGTCGGCGTGGCATGGGCCATCCGTCCAGGGCGAGTAAAGATTTCCGTCGGCGGCCCAGCTGGGGTACCACGTGTCAGCGAACTGGTAGTCGCTGTGAAAGCCGGTGAATTCGATTCCCGTGAACTCCTTTGACCGCTCGAACGGACAGTCTCCCGGCGGCTCGGATTGCCAGATCAGCGGGTCGTAGGACCGCTTGATCGGCGAGGCGGAAACCCCTGGCGCAGGCTGGACGCTGCCGCGCGTGGCCGTGCCGTGGAGGCGGCCCAGTTGATCGAACCAGAGCGGGTCCAGGGCGATGAAACGGCTCCACTCGACGCGTTCGTTGGTCTTTTGGTGATACACGTGCCACCAGCGTCCGGCGTCATCCTGAACGGCGCAGCCATGTCCCGGACCAAACAGCGCCTCGCTCCGTTGAATAATCGGGTTGTGCGGCGCCCGCGTGAACGGCCCCATCGGGTTGTCCGCCACGGCATAACCAACCGCGTAGTTGGGCGTGTTGGCGCCCGAGCCACTATAGAGGAGGTAGTAGCGTCCGCTGCGCTTGATCATCCACGGCCCCTCGGTGACCTGCCCGCTGCGCTTTTCCCATTCCGATTCCGGCTGCAGCACGATTTTGCGCTCACCGGCCGGCTCCGTTGGGCTGGCCATCGGTTGCACGGTGATCCGGAAGCCCGGCAACTGGACGAAGTAGAGATACAGTCTTCCGTCATCGTCGCGGAACAGGTGCGCATCAATGGCCTGATCAAATAACTGGCGCCGGATCGTGAACGGGCCGAGCGGGCCGGCCGCCTCGGCGACACCGACCGCCTTGTTGACGGTGTAGTAGAGGAACCAGCGGCCGGTGTCGGGATCGCGCCAGACATCGGGCGCCCACACGTGCGGCTGCCCGGGGCGAAATACGACCGGGCCGGGCTGCCAGTTCACCAGGTTGGTCGAAGTATATACGCGTGTCCCGTTGTCTCCGTCGACCTCGCCGGTGGCATAGAGGTAATACGTGCCGTCGTGTCGGACCACGGCGGGATCGGCGAGGTTGGCCGGGATGAGCGGATTCTGGTAGGCGGGGGCAGGAGCACCGACGGTTTCGGAAAGGAAGCCGGCCCATCCCAATCCTGCAGCGAGAGCGCAGAGGCGGAGGAAGTTCATATCGGCCGCGACGCTCCTAGACTCCGTTCAAAACTCCACCGCGAACGTCAGCAGCGTCAGGCGTGAGTCGATGGTGGCGATTCGGTTGATCTCTCCCGTGGTGAGCGCACCGATCGGAATGGGATCGTTTTTGTTCAGCGCGTTGCGGACGTTGAGTTGAATTCGGTAGTTGAAACCACCGAATGGCTTCATCTTGCCCCGGTAGCCGGCGGTGAGGTCGACGTAGGTTTCGGCCACACCCTCGTAGGCCTTGTCGAGGTCGAGCACGACCGTGCCGGCCGCACCGCTCCTCACGCCATAACCGATCGTCGGGGCGGAGCGCCAGCGGACCGCGCCGCCGAGGTGGAAGCCTTTCAGCCGGCCTTCGGTGAAACGGTAGGTGGTGATCGCGTTGGCGCGGGCACCCCGGGCGGTGGCCGTCGCGCGGCCGTCGGCGGCCGTCATGAACGAGAGCCCCTGGCCGACGACCGTGTTGTTGTAGTATTGCTCGATGGTCTGCCCGGTGGGAAACACGGGATTGAATGGCGCGGTCTTCCAGGTGACGGGGCGGCCGGCGCTGTCGACCTCGCCGTTCTTCGCGACCACGGCCTGCCAGACGGGAAGCCGGGCCTCGGTCCACTCAAACCACGGGCCGCCAATGTTCGACTCGACCGCCTCGGATTTTGCGCCGTTGAGGCGAAGGTTCCAGTTGCGCGTCGGGGCGAAGTTCAACTCGACCTCGTAGCCTTCGGACTTGAAGTCCGACATGATGAAATAATTCGCCTGCCCGGCGACGCGGTAGCCGCGCCGATTGCCATCGGTCACGTTGATGGTGGGGGTGGAAGGATCGAGCGTCAGGACTCGTTGCTCGACGTTGAAGAAGAAGGGACGGAACAGGTTGATTTGATTGGAGGCGCGCTGCGGGCCGAGCGCGTTTTCGTATTTGTTGAGTCGCAGCGAGAGTTTGTCCCGCCAGAGATCGAGGCGGATGCCGTAGTCCCGACCGTCGCCGCCCGCGCCCGGGATATCGTTCCCGAAGGGATCGTAGCGGCCGATGTTGAGATCGAACGTGGTCGACTTGTTGTAGAAGACGGAAACCCACTTCAACGGCCGGGCGACGATGCCGAGGCTGCGGTTGATGCCCGATTGGGTGGCGCCAAAGCGGTCGAAGCGCGTGTCCCACACCACGGGATGGAGGCCGGAGAAATCCTGTGTGATGGAAGCGGAGTCGAGCGTGGCCGATTGGGCGGAGTCCTTGCGGTAGCCATACGTGAGCACGAGCCGGTCGCGGTGTTCGCGATCGGGCAGGAAGAATCCCTGCCACGCGAAAATCTGCGCGCTGATCCGATTGAGGCTGCCACTCGCGGGGCCGCTGGCAGCCAGCCGTTTGCCGTCGGCGGCGACCAGTGGCGTCTCGGTGAGGTACAGGGTGTAGGGCTGCCCGTTGGCGTCGAGGAGCGACATGTCGCCAGTCATGGAGCCGACGGTCGCCTTCGGATCGTAGGGGTTTCTGAAATAGTGGCGGAAGACCGGCAGGCGCGACGCATCGATCGCCCAGCCGGAAAATGTCTTTGGACGCAGCGTGAGCCCGGGGATCGTCGGGTTGTCCAGGATGCGACGCTGGAAGCCCCCTTGGCGGTCTTCCGTTTTCGATCCGGTATAGAGCCCGGACAAGCGGTGGCGGCCCAGCCACCGGGTCCAGCCGCCGCGGCGCTCGAGCTTCCGGGCGAGGTCGAGTTCGTACGAGAGGGGGGCCCGCCAGTCGTCACGCTCG
>Ga0082335_1007407_pt1 | contig 13279 bp, 14 predicted proteins | sample Subgrocontami58m_FD_72375 | JGI IMG/M metagenome (GOLD analysis project Ga0082335, IMG submission 72375) | Subsurface groundwater microbial communities from S. Glens Falls, New York, USA - GMW37 contaminated, 5.8 m (SPADES assembly) (version 2) ...
AGAATATCCGTCAGGCCGCTATGTTCCCAAGAGATATGGAGAGAATTGATGAGAGGCTTTCGGAATCAAATGGATAAGCTTGGTTATAAGGTAAAAACGAACGTCTTCGAAGGCCCTCTGGACCTTCTTTTGGATTTGGTGGAGAAGAGGAAGTTGTTTGTGAATGATGTCTCGCTCGCTCAAGTGACTGATGACTTCATAAAATACATAGAATCACACGAGGAGTTTCCATTGGACGAGAGTGCTGAATTTATCCTCATCGCATCAACCCTGATGCTCGTGAAGTCGCGCTCGCTCCTACCAATGCTTGAACTCACAGATGAAGAAGAAGCATCCATAGAAGATTTAGAGAAACGCCTCGTGGTTTATGCTCGCATTAAGGAGCTATCGTTGGAGATTAGGAGAATTTTTGGCCAAAAAATTATATTTGAGAAAAGTCCTTCGAAGAACATCGCTATAGTCTTCTCTCCAGATTCAAAGACCAATAAAGAAGAAATCCATTCGGCCCTGATGCGAGTGCTCGAGTCTCTCCCAAAGAAAGAAAATTTACCAAAAGCGGTGGTGAAGAAAATGGTCAGTTTGGAGGAAACTATTGAAAAGTTGGCAGAAAGAATTTCTAAGGGTATGAAAATGAATTTCAAAGAATTTTATGGTAAGGATTTGCAAGCCTCTGGAAAATTAACTTATGAGAATAAAGTAATGATTATTGTAGGTTTTCTTGCTATGCTAGAGCTCGTCAAACGAGGAGCCATCCGAGTGAATCAAGAAAGCGGAGGTGAAATCGAAATGGAATCCGAAACTGTAACTCTTCCAAACTACGCATGAATTTAGAAAAACAAATAGAAGCTATATTACTTTTTAAAAACGAGCCCGTAACCTTCACGGAGCTTTCTAAAATGCTTGGAGAATCCAAGGAATCAGTAGAAGAAACAGTAAAAAACCTCCAAAATTTTTATAAAGATAGGGGAATGGTTATTATCAATAATGGAGATGAGGTGGCCCTGGGAACCCATCCTGAAGCCTCTGGCCTCATAGAAAAGCTCCAAAAGGACGAATTATCAAGGGATTTGGGTCGAGCAGGGCTAGAAACCCTCTCTATAATCCTCTATAAAGGCCCAATTTCGCGCAGGGAGATAGACTATATACGAGGAGTAAATTCGAGCTTTATACTCCGAAACCTACTCGTACGGGGCCTTATAGAGCGGTCAGAAAGTGCGGTTGGGGAGAGAAGTTTCAGCTATAAACCAACCCTCGAACTTCTCCGCTTCCTCGGAGTAGGGGGCAGGGAAGAGTTACCAGAGTTTGAAACTGCTTTCAAAAAGATAGAAGAGTTTGCAGAAAACAGTACTGATAATCCTGAAAATCCAGATGCATAATTTTAAACTTCTCACTAATAAATTTGAAATAAGAATTTTCAGCATCCTCGGAGCGATTCTTGTTGGGCTCCTCACGTTTTCGTTTGTATTGGGTACACAGGTCAAAAGAGGCAATGTTTCTACCCCTACAGAAGTGGTAATAAATCCTTTCGACAAAGTTGAGATCGTGGCACGATCCGCTTATGTTTACGACGTACGCAACAATCAAATGCTTTATTCGAAGAATCCGAATGAACGCATGCCCCTCGCTTCACTTACGAAAGTGATGACGGCAGTAGTGGCTCTAGAAATAGTGCCTACTTATAGCACCATCGTGATAAATCAATCAGCCATTCGGAGCAACGGAGACAGTGGATTGCGTGTGGGAGAAAGGTGGTCACTAAATAGGCTACTTGATTTTGCGCTCCTTACTTCATCGAACGACGGTGTGCAGGCCGTTGCTCTCGCCCTCGGTGCACTCTCTCAGACTAATCCAACAGACAAAGTGGCTGTAGACGATTTCGTCAGTCAGATGAATAAGAAAGCTGATGAGATTGGAATGAAAAATACCTACTATTTCAATGTGACAGGTTTAGATGAATCAAATCAAAAAGGTGGAGCCTATGGGACTTCTGAAGATGAAGCAAAGTTGTTTGCCTATGCACTTAAAAAGCATCCTGAAATATTCGAAGCTACTACCCATAAAGAAATGAGGATTTCTTCCCTAGATAATATTGTGCACCTGGCGAAAAATACTGATGTGGTCGTTAATTATATTCCTGGTATTAAAGGCTCGAAGACGGGCTTTACTGATCTCGCCGGGGGAAACCTCGTCGTGGCCTTCGATCCAGAGCTTGGGAGACCAATTATTATTTCTATCCTCGGTTCCACAGAGAAAGATCGTTTCAGAGATATGATAAAATTGGTAGAAGCTAGTCTAGAAAAAATCAAAACACAATGATTGCTGATGTAGAAAAAATTTTCATTCCCGCCATCCTCGCCTTTGCTATAGGCATTGCCTTCACTCCATTCCTCACACGTTTTCTCTACAAACATCAAATGTGGAAGAAGAAGTCAGGAAAGGGGGCTGGTATGGGTGGAGGAGGCACGCCCATATTCAATGAATTGCACAAGGATAAAGAAGTGAACACTCCACGTATGGGCGGTATCGTGATTTGGTTTTCAACTTTTGTCACTATTGCTGGATGCTGGCTCCTTGCAGAACTCTTACCTGGTACTTTCACCAATAAATTGGATTTGTTATCCAGAAATCAAACTTGGATACCTCTCTTCACTTTAATCTTTGGGGCTCTCATTGGACTCATTGATGATTATCTAGAAATTCGAGGCAACGGAGATTATGCGGCGGGAGGACTTTCACTCAAAAAACGTTTAAGTATTATTTCTATCATCGCGCTCGCAGCCGCCTTGTGGTTCTATTTCAAACTTGATGTGCATTCGATTGGTTTGCCATTAATATGGGGTGGAGCCCTGAATGTTGGATGGTTGTTTATTCCATTTTTCGTTTTAGTAATACTCGCTCTATATTCTGGAGGAGTGATAGATGGTCTCGATGGACTTTCGGGTGGCATATTCGCCACTATGTTTGCTTCATATGCTGGTATCGCTTTTTATCAACAACAAATAAATCTCGCAGCTTTCTGCACAGTTATTGTAGGAGCAATATTAGCTTTTCTTTGGTTTAACATCCCTCCAGCCAGATTTTATATGTCTGAAACTGGGACGATGGGGCTCACCATCACTCTTGGTATTGTGGCCTTTATGACTGATTCCTTGGGTGGTGGATATGGAATACTTGTTCTGCCTATTATTGCTCTTCCTCTCGTCGCCACCACTCTTTCAAATATTATTCAGGTGAGTTCTAAGAAACTCCGGGGAGGTAAAAAAGTTTTCCTCGTTGCACCTATTCATCACCACTTCGAAGCTATCGGTTGGCCTGCTTATAAAGTGACTATGCGTTACTGGATCATCGGCGTCGTCTTCGCCATGCTCGGATTAGTATTGGCTTTGTTGGGATGAAATTAAAAAACACTTAATACATTACAAATAAGTGACCACTTAAAGATAACGTATGTGTGTTTCTCAACATTTTAGATATGGTGTTATAATTCGTTCAAATGCTTTCGAAATGGAAAATTGACAAGCCCTTTTTGTTTTCAGTTGTGTTGCTAATGGTCGCCGGATTTTTTATTTTCAGTTCGGCTTCACTCGGGCTTCTAGCTAAGAACGGCACAGAGTATTCCAGCGTGGCTTTCTCTCAAACCGTGCTAGGACTTTTCCTCGGAACGATAGCCATGGTGCTTATGATCAAGCTGGATTATAAGATTTGGAAGAAATATGCTTTTTATCTCCTGGCCGTAGCAATTGTTTTAAATATTTTAGTTCTCATTCCTCATATTGGCTTCGAGCACGGAGGAGCTCGTCGGTGGTTCGTGGTATTTGGAATATCTCTGCAGCCCGCTGAGATCCTTAAACTAGCCTTTGTAGTTTACTTCTCGGCTTGGGCCGCCAGCATGAAAGATAAAATGAAAAGTTTCAAGTTAGGATTTTTACCCCTAGTCATTCTCTTCATCATTTTGGGCGCCCTACTTCTTAAACAACCAGACACAGACAATCTTCTTATGATTATTGTATCTGGATTAGCCATCTTCCTTTCGGCGGGAGGCAAGTGGAGATACATCCTGATTTTATTAATCACAGCAATATTGGGCATCACGGTTCTTGCCCTCACGCGTCCATACATCATGCAACGCATTACTACTTTCATGCATCCAGAGACCAATGCTCAGGGTTCTGGTTATCAAATCCAACAATCTTTGATTGCTATAGGCTCTGGAGGAATGTTTGGTAGAGGATTCGGACAAAGTGTACAGAAATTTAATTTTCTACCCGAGCCTATTGGAGATTCTATCTTCGCAGTAGAAGCAGAAGAATTCGGTTTCGTCGGAGCCTTCTCTCTCATTATTTTATATGTTTTGTTCGCCCTGCGTGGATTAAAAATTGCTTCGATGACGAGCGACAACTTCGGTAGACTCTTGGTCGTCGGAATTGTTATAATGGTTGTGGCCCAAGCATTCGTAAACATTGGAGCAATGCTTGGAGTAGTGCCTCTTTCTGGGATTACTTTGCCTTTCGTTAGTCATGGAGGCACATCACTCTTCATCACTCTGCTTGAGATGGGCATTATACTTTCGATATCTAAATCCGTTTCTGTGAGTAGGCGAACAACCAACAACAAATAAAATACAATGAGAATTCTTTTTACTGGAGGGGGAAGCGGGGGACATTTCTATCCCATTATCGCAGTCGCTGAATCTCTAAGGGACATTGTGAAGGAGAAACACCTTCTCGAGCCCGAACTTTTTTATCTATCCACTAACCCGTATAACCCGGGACTTTTGTTCGAGAACGGTATCACTTTCAAAAAAATTAGCGCGGGGAAGCTTCGTCGTTATTTCTCTGTTTTAAATTTTTTGGACTTATTCAAAACTTTGTGGGGTGTCCTGCTTTCTTTGTGGGAGGTTTATAAACTTTATCCAGATGTCATTTTCGGCAAGGGCGGCTACGTCAGCTTCCCAGTCCTCTTTGCCGCACGCATTCTCCGTGTACCCGTAATTATTCATGAATCAGACTCTATCCCAGGAAGAGTTAATCTTTGGGCCGGAAAGTTTGCTCAGAAAATCGCATTGTCTTGGCCAGATGCAGCAAAGTTTTTTGGAGATAAAAATCAAGATAAGATAGCTTTGACCGGTAACCCCGTCCGCAAAGATATTGAAACACCCATCACCGAAGGTTCTCGAGAATTTTTGCACATAGAGAAAGACATACCCGTCGTGCTCGTCTTAGGAGGTTCATTGGGTTCTGAAATTATTAATGATATTTTGATTGAAGGTTTGCCTGCCCTAGTTGAAAAATACGCCATCATTCATCAAACTGGTAAGAAAAATATTGAGGAAAATACTAAGACTGGGGATGCAGTCCTCTTCGGTTCAGAACACAAAGATCGCTACAAACCATTTGATTATTTAAACGCCTTGGCCATGAGGATGTCAGCAGGAGTTGCTTCAGTAGTAGTCTCTAGAGCAGGTTCAACAATATTTGAGATCGCTGCTTGGGGCGTTCCTTCTATCATCGTACCCATCGGGGAACAAGTCAGTCATGATCAAAAATCCAACGCCTTCGCTTACGCCCGCACTGGAGCCTGTGAGGTCATAGAGGAAGACAACTTAACTGCTCACGTCCTCTCGGCCGAGATAGACCGTCTGATGACCAATCAAACAGAGAGGCAAAAAATGATTGCTGCCACACGTGCATTCTACAAACCAAACGCCTCTCATGAAATCGCCGAAGAAATATTAAAGATCGCATTGAGTCATGAAGTCGAAAAATAATGTCAAAAGAAAATAAACAAATTGTAGTGCGCATGGCTCCGTCACCGACGGGGAATTTGCATATTGGAACAGCCAGAACAACTCTCTTTAATTATTTATTTGCTAAGAAGTATGAAGGCAAGTTTATTCTCCGTGTAGAAGATACAGACAAAGAGCGCTCAACCAAGGAATTCGAAGAGGATATTTTGAAGGGATTAGAATGGCTTGGTTTATCTTGGGATGAATTCTCTAGACAATCAGAAAGAACAGAAATATATAGAAGCTATCTAAAGAAAATGCTTGATGATGGTTTAGTTTATCTTTCAAAAGAAGAGGCCAAAGAGGAAGGTCAGAGAAGCGAAGTTATACGCTTTAAAAATCCGAACAAAAAAATAAAATTCAAAGATTTAATACGTGGAGAGGTAGAATTTGATACTACCGAACTCAAAGATTTCGTGGTGGCGAAAAGCATGGAAGAACCCCTGTATCACCTCGCGGTTGTCATAGATGATCACGAGATGGGCGTGACTCACGTCATCCGAGGAGAGGATCACATCTCTAATACCCCAAGACAAATACTTATTCAAGAAGCCATAGGTGCAGAGAGGCCGATTTATGCCCACCTTCCCCTAATACTGGATTCAAATAGAAAAAAACTTTCTAAACGAGAACACGGAGAGGCTGTGTGGGTCGATTTCTATAAAAACAAAGGCATTTTACCCGGCGCTTTATTAAATTATTTGGCCCTCCTCGGTTGGAACCCTGGCACTGATCAAGAGATTTTTACACTCGATGGACTCATAGAAGCTTTCGATATGGATAAAGCGCACAAAGGCGGAGCTATCTTTGATATAAAAAAGCTTGAGTGGGTAAATAAGGAACATGTGAAGCTCCTCTCTCCAGAAGAAAAGTTGAAAATAATTGCGAAGGATTTCGATGCTCAGGCAGAACCAATATTAGACAAAGAAAAAATTGCCTGGAAAACTTCAAACAGCGACGAAGCGAAAAAGCATTTGGAAAAAGTATTAGATCTTGTGGGCAGGGAAGGGGACATCATGCAGTACGCAGAGGCCGAGGGAAAGGGCAACGTATTGTGGCCCCTACGATATGCCCTATCCGGCCTTGAGAAGTCTCCTGATCCGCTCACATTGCTCAAAATTTTAGGCAAAGAAGAATCAGAGAAGAGAATACGCAAGGCGATAGAAGTCTTGAAATAATATGACCAGAAAGTTTTTTTATATTTTTGTTTGTCTGTTTTTGTTTTCTGTCTTTTTAAATTCACCAGAAAGGATGTTCGCTGCAACCTCTGCCGAACTTCAACAAAAAATAGCTGATACCCAGAGACAGCGTGATGCCCTTCTCGAGGAACAGAAGAGGCTTCAGGCCGAGCTCGATGTTTTGGGCAAGCAAGGAGCCACTCTCCAGGGGGCTGTTAAGTCATTGGACGCCACACGTCTAAAGTTAGTGAATGATATCAAAATCACTCAATCAAAAATAAATTCAGCCAACTTAAATATTCAATCACTTGAAAATTCAATAGCCAACAAAGAAGACCAAATCACCACTCACGAAAGAGCCATAAAATCGGCCATCAAAGAACTTTCCGAATATGATTCTCATTCTATGATTGTAGATCTTTTGAACAACAAAACTTTTAGTGAAATATGGACCGATCAAGGGTCACTCTCCGACTTGAATGATCGATTAAATTCAGAAATAAATAGTTTACAAGAAGCCCAGCTCGCTCTAACTAGGCAGAAAACAGAGAAGGAGAAGACCAAACAAAGTTTGGTGGGACTCAAAACCGAACTCGGTGGACAAAAATCTGTTGTTGAAGAAAACAAAACAGAAAAAGCTCGACTTCTGGCATTAACGAAAAGCCAAGAAGCTGCTTATCAAAAAATGTTGGCCGAAAACATTGCAAGAGGTAAACAATTTGAGGCAGATTTAATCAATTATGAATCGCAGTTAAAGTTTGCTCTTGATCCAAGCTCTATTCCTAGTCCGTCGCGTTCAATACTTTCATGGCCACTCGACAAAATTTTTGTTACTCAATATTTTGGATATACACCAGACGCCGCTAGACTTTATCGAACAACGGCCATGCATAATGGAGTAGATTTTAGAGCTAATATCGGCACTTCCGTCAAAGCTGCACTTGGCGGAATAGTAACCGATATTGAAGCGGTAAAAACTAAAAATGGTTGCCAATATGGCAAATGGATACTTATTAAACATCCTAATGGTCTTTCAACCATATATGGTCACCTGTCTGCCGTTCTTGTTAAACCTGGCAATACGATTACTACTGGACAAATAATTGGCTACAGCGGTCAAACTGGGTATTCAGAGGGCCCCCATCTTCACTTTGGTCTCTATGTCACAGCAGGTATAAAGATAGTGGATGCAGGAACTTTGAAAATAAACTCAAGTTGTGCAGGTATAAAAACAGTGGCTGCCCCTGTACAGGCCTACCTTGACCCGCTTGCTTATATGCCGACTCTCTAATAAAATTAAAATATGAAAAAAGAACAAGGATTCATCGGGATAATAGTTTTAGTTATCATCGCGTTAATTGTTCTAAAATATTTGTATGACTTTTCTGTCTTCGAAGCCGCGGCTTCTCCGCAGGGGCAGGGGACTATCACCTACACTCATCAACTTTTAAATACTATTTGGTCTTATATCCAGGTTCCTGTCACCTTCGCTTGGGAAAGAGTCGTCTGGCCCCTTGTTGGTGTGATATGGGCTAACTTTCAAAGCTTCTTGGATTGGGGTCAACAGACTGCTCGACCAATATAAGGTAAATGTGCTAGATTAATGGCCTCTTATGAAGCCTGAAAAGATTTTTAAAACAGCATTGTTTTTTATTCTCCTGCCCATCTACGGACCAATTTATGCTTTGATGCATTTCACTTTTAAATGGTGGGAAGGTCTTTTGGATTAAAAAACGGTTTTTGTTGGCTCTTGTTATAATAAGCGGATGGAAGAACTTGAAGACACTCTCAGTATTGATGAATATTTGATAGATAACAAAGAGGCTACTTTTCTGTTAGAAGTGAAAGGAAATTCAATGAAGGATGACGGGATCATCGCTGGAGATTTAATTATTGTTGAAAGAGGGAAGACTCCCAGAGTGAACGATATTGTGATTATCGAAGAAAATGGTGAATACAAAATGAAGCACTTCCCCAAGAGCTCTAAAAAGGAAATCCATGTTGTGGCCGTAGTAACAGCTGTAGTAAGAAAATACAAATGAGATGGATTCTACATTTGGATGGGGACGGATTTTTTGCTGCTTGTGAAATTTCTCTTAATCATAAATTAAAAGGCAAACCTGTGGTCACCGGTTTTGAGCGGGGGATAGCTACAGCCATGAATCAGGAGGCCAAGAATTTAGGTGTTAGCAGAGGCATGCCGATTTTTCAAATCAAGAAACTTTTCCCTAAGGTGATCATTGTGAATTCAAACTACCATTCATATAGTATGTTCGCCCAAAGAATGTTTAACATCGTACGACGTTATACACCCTTAGTTGAGGAATATTCTATTGATGAGTGTTTCGCTGATCTGACAAACCTTCCTGATCCGATTAAAACTGCAAGGATGATTAAGGCTGACCTCAAGCGTGAGCTCGGGCTTGTTTTCAGCGTTGGTTTAGGCCCAACAAAGGTTATTGCCAAGGTGGCTTCAAAATGGAATAAACCAGACGGCTTTACTGTGATTAAATTTACTGAAATCAGGAGCTTTCTAAAAGATCTCGCTGTAGGTAAAGTTTGGGGCATTGGACCAGCCACCTCTATCCATCTGCAAAGAATGGGCATCAATACTGCTTTAGAGTTGATCGATAGGCCGAAGGAGTGGGCTCGGGCCAACCTATCTAAACCAGAACTCGAGAGGTGGTTTGAACTCCGAGGAGAAAATATCTATAAGGTCAATGCCGCACTCGATGACAAACAATCATCGATTCAAACTACTCGAACTTTTTCTAAAACAAAGAACAAAGAAATTATTTTCTCCGAACTTTCAAAAAATATCGAAGAGGCCTGCTCTCGAGCCAGACAACAAAAATTGAAATCGAAGAAAGTTCATCTATTTTTGAAAACTCAAGAATTTAGGCACAAACGGGCCGAAGTGTCCTTGCTTTCTCCAACTAGCTCTCCAGCGACCGTTTTAAACGCGATTAGAGGCACGTTAAATTCTTTATATGAACCAGATGTCGAATATAGATCTTCGGGCATCACTTTGTCTGAACTGACCACTTCCGAAAACACCCAAAACGACCTTTTCGGGGAAGTGGTCCAAAATGACAAAAAGAGTGAAATATTTGATGTGGTAGATGAATTAGAAAAAAGATTTGGTAAACATATCGTAGGTCTCGGTTCAAGTTTGAATGCATCAAAGAAACGAGGTCTGCACGCCGAACGCCGACTTTGGATTCCGTGCATGGGGGAAGTGGTTTAATATAGGTATATGGTGTAAAAGATATATTGTGCGACACGTATCTATATATAGGAGCCCCTTCTCCCCCGCATTATTCATTCTCTCATTCTCTCATTCTCACGAATGTGTCTGAATACTACAAACAAAAATCCACCGTTTGATGGGTGGATTTTTGTTTAATTATCTCTTCGCGATTGTAGATTCGCTGAACTTTGCCCAACATGGAGATGAGGACATCCAGGGCTTGGCCCCACTCTTCTCATAAAGGTACTTCGCATAAGCGACGTTACCTTCAATCGAATAGATATCAAGTTTGAGCTCCAGGGCCTTCTCGGCATGATACAGCTCATTGATCTGCATCACCCCGACGTCGAAACGGTTTTTCTCCCCTCTTAGAGGGTCTCCGTTCTTATCGAACTGACGATATCGAGATTCACACGCGGCAATTTCTGCCAATATAGGTGTGTCAGAGAAATAGTCATTAACGAATTTCTCTACGTTTCTCGAATCTGTAATCGGCTCATAGTCTGCTACTTTCACTTCTTTGGTCATCAGAGTCGAAGCTGTCTCAACCTTTGCTGATGGCTGGTTTGGACCAGGCATCATCGCGGGGATGACGGCTACAGACGCAGACGAAAGACTGACAAGAAGACTAAGGGTCGTAAGCTGTAAAATAACAAGTTAAATAAATTTTTAATTTTAGATGCCGTGTTCCGTTGCTTCTCACTAAACGAAAAATCAGCCCCTTGCTGATTCCCTTCTATCCTAGCACCTTTGGTCAAGAAAGTCAAGCATTTTAGGCGAATTAATGGTCTAATTATGGCTTTGTTAAGCCCTATATTTCATAAAACTCACTTTGACATTTCCACCTGTTTTTGCAAGTTCGAGACTATCTCGGTTTGCAGGTCGCAGAAAGGGTGTATCCGGCAGATTCGGCTTGCTTCGCTGAGGCAAAAACGACTTTATTTTTGTCTGAAACGGTACTTTTGCAATAAGAATAGTAGTATTTGGTACCCTTGGAGGAAGCGTAAACTTCCCCATCACTCATAGTGTTTATGACTGATGCAGTTTGATTGATATTACTTGCTTCTTGATTCCTACCTGCCTCGCCGGCAGGCAGGCTTCCTACTTCAGCATTTATGATTTTCACCGGTTCCCTCTTCCCTTCTGCAGATAACCTTCCAAGACCGAAGGCCAGCAAGGCCACCAGGACAATAACCATAGACAAGAAGAATTTACGTACAAAGGAGAAGTGAACTACTTGTCCGCTATTGTCAAAAGAGACCGTCTCTGGTAAGCTCATATGGCTAATTATACAAGAACATGGCACATAAGAAATCCGCAGGTACAACAAAAAACGGCCGAGATTCCAATCCTAAGTATTTGGGTATTAAACTCTCACCCGGCTCCATGGCCAAGATGGGCTCTATTTTGGTCCGTCAGCGTGGTACAGACGTCCTCCCGGGCAAGAATGTCGGTATGGGCAAAGATCACACCCTATTCGCACTTAAGGATGGTGAGGTTAGCCTCAAACGCACTCGCAAGATGCACTTCGACAACAAAGTCGTGCTTAAGAAAGTTATGCACGTTCTACCCGTAGCGTAAACTTCGTCTCCTTCCCTTCTGCGACTCTAACTGGTACCTCAAAGGTGCCAGTTTGTTTTATAGGATATTCGAGCACGATATACTTTGCATCAATATCAATTCCCTTCTCTTTCTTTAGAATATCAGCGAGTTTCTCCACGTTGAGTGAAGCAAACAAATGATTCTTCTCGTTGGCCTTTAATTTGAGATTAATTTCTGTGCCAGAAATCTTTGCGACGGCTTCTTCGATTTTCTTTGCATCCGCTTCCCTACTCTGGGCTTCTTTTTCCTTAAGAGCCTTAATAGTCCCCGCTTCGTTCGCAGGTACTGCCAGTTTGTTGGGTATAAGAAAATTCATCGCATGTCCGTCCGAGACATTCTTTTCTTCGAACCTTCTGCCTACACCCTTTATATCTTTGAGTAAAACGACTTTCATGTTATTTACTTTTTAATAAAATTTCTACGGCCTTGGCTAATTGAGGATCTTTGTCTGATTCGATATCGGTTTGAGAGCGGGCCACTACAAATTCAGGAACAATGCCTTGTTTAGAAATGGAGACTCCGTCCGGGGTAAGCCACCTGGCGATAGTCACCTTGAGAGAGGTATCAGAAGTAATATTTACTAGCTCCTGAACAGAACCTTTACCAAAGGTCTTCTCCCCCACCAGAGTAGCTACGCCGTGTTCAGAAAGCGCACCGGCGAGGATTTCAGCCGCTGAAGCCGAACCACCGTTGACCAAAATAACAAACCTTAGCCTATCGGTGAAAATATCGTAGCCCTTGCTTCTATAGACCGTCTCCTCTTTGTTTTGTCCAAAACTTTCCCTAACCACAATCTTTCCACTCGGTAAAAACCAGCTGGCCATATCAATCGCCGCTTCTAGATAACCTCCAGGATTGCCTCGCAAGTCTAAAATAAGTTTGCTGTTTCCAGATTCTATAAACTGCCTCAAAGCCCCTCGAAACAAGTTCGGAGATTCAGCAGTGAAGCTATACAAATCAATTTTGAAAATACCGTTACCGAGATCCTTGGTATCAATAGTTGGGATGTTTATCACTCCGCGAGTCACTTTCACTTCAAAAGCCTCTTTCTTGTTATTCCTAAAAATCGTGAGGGTGACCTCTGTCCCACTCTTGCCTCGGATAAGAGCCACCGCCGCTTCGGTAGTCAAATTCGCAGTATCTTTGTTGTCTATTTTAATAATTCTATCGCCCGCGAGTATACCCGCTTCTTCGGCCGGACTATCCTTGAGAGGAGAGATAACTACCAAGGCTCCGTCCTTCTGGACAACTTCCATACCTACTCCTTCGAAATTTCCACGCACTTCTTCTGCGAACATGGCTGATTCAGCTGGGGGGAAGAAAACTGTGTAAGGATCTCCGAAAGAAGCCGTGAGGCCGGAGATGGCTCCCCAAATTTTGGTCTGGTCGGAGATTGTTTTAGACGAGGTGGCGGTGTCTACGAATTTATCATTCAAAGTATTCCAAGCCTTCCAGAACGGGGCA
>Ga0082335_1007408_pt1 | contig 13279 bp, 10 predicted proteins | sample Subgrocontami58m_FD_72375 | JGI IMG/M metagenome (GOLD analysis project Ga0082335, IMG submission 72375) | Subsurface groundwater microbial communities from S. Glens Falls, New York, USA - GMW37 contaminated, 5.8 m (SPADES assembly) (version 2) ...
CAGCGAATTCGGTCGGACCGCTCGAGGTGACGAGATCGAGCCCGACGCGATCGAAGCGCTCCTTGATTTCCGGCTTGACGACGATCTTGGCGATTTCCGCGGCGAGGTAATTCACGATCTCGCGCGGTGTCCGGGCCGGCGCGAGTATTCCGACCCAGTTATACAGCTCGTAGGTCTGGTAGCCCGATTCGTATAGCGACGGGACATCGGGCAGTACCGGGGAGCGCGTTCGGCTTGTAATCGCGAGTGCGCGGATCTTTCCTGCCTTCACGAGCGGCAAGGCGCCGGTGGGGTCATTGAACATCATGGTGACGGTGCCGCTTGCGATATCGGTCAGCGCCTGCGGCGCGCTCTTGTAGGGCACATGCAGCAGATCGATTTCCGCCATCTGTTTCAGCATTTCGCCGGCGACCGCTCCGGTTGCGTTGCCCGAGGCATAGCTCAACCTGCCGGGCTGCGCTCTCGCCAAGGCAATCAGGTCCTGAAGCGTTCTTGCCGGCGAGTCGGTCGCGACGAACAGCGCGAGCGGGGCCGTAGCCAGCAGGTAGATCGGGCTGAAGTCGTTGACCGGATCGTAAGGAAGGTTCTTGAACAGGCTCGGTCCCGCCGCCAGCGCCGTATTGCCGGTGGCCACCAGCGTGTGCCCGTCCGGAAGAGCCTTCGCTGCGGCATTGGTTGCGATCGTTCCAAGCGCGCCGGGCCTGTTGTCTATCAGCACCGTTCGCTTGATCGACTCCGACAGCGCCTGTGCGAGCAGGCGCGCTGCAATATCGGTACCGCTTCCGGCGGCAAACGGGACCAGCATGCGGATCGGCTTGTCCGAGGAATATTGAGCCGAAACCCCGGATGAGAGACCAAGGAAAAACGCTGCCGCGACCGCACATATCACTCGCACGTTGCCTCCTGAAGAACCTTCCGCCAAGGCGCGGGCGCCAGTATGGCCCGGCGCAGACTGGCATTGCAAGTCGCCGGGCTAAGAGCGGTATGGCGTGCCGTCCTTGCGCCAGTAGCCCCAGCGGCCGTCCGGCCCGTGGCGGCCGAGGATGCCGTCGTCGGGGTAGGTGACTTCCTCGGGGCGGATGCGGTCGCCGATCTCCAGGTACACCGCGTCGGCGTCGCCGCGGTTGACGAGGTGATGCGCGTTGCCCGTGCCCGCCCTGAAGCCCGCGCACATGCCCGGGGCGAGCGGCGTGTCGCCTGCGTCGGTGACGAGCACCGGGTGCCCCTCCAGCACGTAGACGAACTCGTCGTGCTTCAGGTGGGCGTGGCGCAGCGCGGACATCGAGCCCGGCGGCAGCCGCGTGAGGTTGACGCCGAAGTGCGTGAGCCCGAACAGCTCGCCGAGCGGCCGCTTCACGTTGCGCGCGACGCGCGAGGCGAACGGCTCGGGGTAGGTGGTCACGGGCTCACGCTTCGGCGCTTCCGCCGCGACCGCGGCGATCGGGGGTATTGCATCGGCCATGTCACGTACTCCGTTCGAAAATGGGCTGTCGGCTGCTTGATGCGATAAGATATTTCTTTCCGCGAATCCCCACAATCCGACGCGGGCGACATTCGCGGATTCCGAGACCATTCGCCGCGCTCGTGGCCGTTCTCGCCGCCGTTTCGCTCAACGCCGCCGGGCAGAGCTGGCCGCAGAAGCCGGTGAAGTTCATCCTGTCGCTTGGCCCGGGTTCGGGCGCGGACATCGGCGCCCGGCTCTATGCCGACCGGCTCACCAAGCTGTGGGGACAGCCCGTGGTGGTGGAGAACCGTCCCGGCGGCGACGGCATCATCGCTGCGCGCTCGAGCGGGATTTCCAATGCCGTGCGCGACCGCATCGCTGCGGACGTGAAGAGGGTTTCGGCCGATCCGCTGCTCGCCGAGCGCCTGGCGGCGACCGCGCAGCTCAACGTCCCGGGCAATGCCGCCGAATTCGCCGCATCGATCGATGAGCAGGCGGCGCAGCTCGCAGCCTCGGCCAAGCTACTTGGCATGAAGCCGAAGCAGTAGCCGCGTTCTTCAGACGGCAGGCGGCCTCGGGCGCATGGCGTCGCTGGCGTCCGGGCCGCGCGCGCCAGCGCGCTCCGCGCGAGGGCGATTCAATGGGGAAGCGCGTCCCTATTGGGTCTACGGGCGGTTTTGGCTCGCGCCCGGCAACCGCCAGCTCGCCGCCATCGTCGCGGCGGCGAACAGCGCGCCGATCCAGAACACGCTATCCAATCCCGAGGCGAGGCCGGCGTGGAGCGCGGCCATGTCGAGCCCTGGGTGAGGGCGAGCATCAGCGCGGACAGCGCGACCAGCATCAGGCCGGCGCCCGCGCCGAGCCCCTGCATGAAACGGAACGCGACCAGCGAGGCCATCGACCCGGCGAACCCGCACAGCGTCGATGCGACGAGGAAGATCACGATCCCGATGATGAACAGCCGCTTTCGGCCGAACGTGTCCGAGAGCTTTCCGTAGATCGGAATGCTGACGGCCTGCACGAGCAGGTACGAGGAGAACACCCAGCTGTAGAGCGACAGCCCGCCCAGCTTCGCCGCGATGCTCGGCATGGCGGTGGCGACGATGGTGGCCTCGATCGCGGTCATGAACATCGCCATGACGATGGCGGCGAGGACCAGCGGGCGGCGGGTCTGACGGGCGCGTGCGGGAGCTTGCATCGGGTTCAACGTCGGGCGCGTGGCGCGGCCCAGACCGCCATGCGCCGCGCGCGAGCATCATACGCTCACCCGGCGCTCGACGCCGAAAGCCGCCTGCCGACGGTTGCCGCACACGACAACTTGCTGCTCCCCATAATACCGTAACGCAGCTCCGGTAGTCCTGAGCTTTAGCCGGCATTAGTTGCCGTCAGCATCCAGCGATGGCAAGAGAGAAGTTGGCGCAAGACTATTTTCGATTACGTGGGCAAGCTGGTCCGTTTCCGGGAGCAGGTATTGAAAGTAGTACTGCGCCGTTGCCTGCTTGTCTGCTCCCACTGGAGTCAAAGCGGACGTACTCCCGGAAGTCGCGTGCGTCACCCTTGCTGCGCGTAGCCACAACCAGGAAAGCAGGAGATGCCCCATCAGTCGCAAATATTCCGACGCTATGCGATAAGGAGCTTCTGGATCTCGCGCGGCGGCAGTTCTGACGCTCTCCGTGATCCGCTCGACAAGAGCTCTCACGCGTCTGACGCAAACGGCCATTGCTTCAAGAATAGGTTCGGCATGCACGCGGGCGTCAGCAGTAATCACTGCCAGAAGTGTTTTCAGGCTCCCGTCCGAACCGCCGAGGATTTTCCTCACCAGCAGGTCGATGGCCTGGATCTCGTTCGTCCCCTCGTAGATCATGGGAACCCGCGCGTCGCGCACGCACTGCTCGATGCCGGTTTCGCTTACGTAGCCGTAGCCTCCGTAGACCTGTAGCGCAAGGCTTGCGCACTGGAACCCGTCTTCGGTGAGCATCGCCTTGACGATAGGCGTCACCAGCGGCAGGAGTTCCCGTGCCCGGGTTCGCCGCGCCGTGTCCGGATGCCGCTCTGCCACATCAAGCATGAGCGCGGTCCAGTAGGCCAATGCGCGAGCGCCTTCCACGCGAGCCTTTTGGGTCATCAACAGGCGGCGAACCGCTGGATGCGCGACGATCGGATCGGCAACCTTGCTTACGCCTTCGGTCGGTCGTGCGCGCAACGGTGCTTTCATCTGCAGCCGCTCGCGCGCGTAGGAGAGCGAGTTCTGGAATGCGGTTTCGGCATGGCTCAAGCCCTGTATTCCCACGTGCAGGCGTGCGGCGTTCATCATCACGAACATGCAGGCCAGGCCCCGACCGGGCTCGCCGACCAGCCAGCCTGCGGCTTGGTCGAATCGCATCTGGCAGGTGGCGCTGCCTTTGATGCCCATCTTGTGCTCGATGCCGTCGCAGTACACGGCATTCCGCGAGCCGGCGCCGGCTTTGCCCTCCGGGAGGCGTTTGGGCACCACGAACAGGGAGATGCCACGGCTGCCCGGCGGTGCGTCGGGCAGCCGCGCAAGCACGAGATGCACGATGTTGTCCGTCATGTCATGTTCGCCGCCCGAGATGAAGATCTTGCTTCCGGTCAACCGATAGGTGCCGTCCGCGACCGGTTCCGCGCGCGTGCGCAGTTGACCCAGATCTGATCCCGCCTGCGGCTCGGTCAGGCACATGGTCGCGAGCCATTCGCCGCTGACGATTTTCGGCAGATAGATCTGCTTTATCTCCTCCGAGGCGTGGTCCTTCAGGCATTCGTAGGCGCCGTGCAGAAGACCGACGTACATGGTCCAGGCGTGGTTGGCCGAGCCAAGCATCTCGAACAGCGCCGCGTTCAGAACCTGCGGTAGCCCCTGCCCGCCGTATTGCGGTTCGCAACCCAACCCGGGCCAGCCTGCAGCCTGGAACGCGACATAGGCATCCCGAAAACCGTCCGGTGTGCGCACCTGGCCATCGTTGTAGCGGCAGCCCTGCCGGTCGCCGCCGGCATTGATGGGGAAGACCACTTCCGTCGAGAAGCGGCCCGCCTCCTCGAGTATGCTGGTCATCAACGCGCTGTCGACTTCGGCGTAACCGGGCAGTTCCCCAAGCAGCGAAGGGGCGTCCAGAAGGTCAAACAGGACGAACTGCTGATCCCCCGTCGGTGGTCGATATTGGAACATGGTGCCCTTCCCGCATCAGTCGATACCGGCTTCGTGCCAAGTCATGACCAAACTGGGGCGCGCGCCGCCTTCAGCGACGCTCCCGCTCCCACTGGGCAAGCGCCTTGCCCTCGGCGGCGAGTTTCACCAACAGCGGCGCGGGCTCCCAGTGCATCGGCCCGAACATCTCCCGATACTTCAGGATGCCTGCGAGGAGATTCTTCAATCCGATCGTGTCGGCATGGAACATCGGTCCGCCGCGGTAGCGGGGGAAGCCGTAGCCTGAGGTCCATACCACGTCGATGTCGCTCGCGCGCAGTGCGACGCCCTCCTCGAGAATGCGGATGCCCTCGTTCAGCAGCGGGTACAGGCAGCGTTCCAGAATTTCCTCATCGGTGTGCTGCCGCTGCGGGATGTTGAGTTGCGCAGCCCGGCTGCGCAGAATTTCGATGGCTTCAGGATCGTCGTATCGCGACCGGTCGCCCGGCTCATAGCGGTAATACCCCTTGCCGTTCTTCTGTCCCTTGCGGCCGGCGTCATGGATCGCGAAGTCCGCCTGGTAGTAGGTAGGGTCTGGCGGATATTTGTCGGCGTTGGACTTGTGAACGTTCACGCCCACGTCGATGCCGGCCATGTCGAACACTGCGAGTATGCCCATCGCCATGCCCCAGTTCTCCAGCGCCGAGTCCACCCGGCGCGGCGTCGCGCCTTCCAGCACCATGCGCTCGGCCTCACGCGCATAGCCTTCCATCATCCGGTTGCCGATGAACCCGTAGCAGACCTTGGCCAGAACCGGCGTCTTCTTCAGCGCACGAGACAGGTCCATGACGGTGCGGATGACCTCCGGCGCAGTCTTGCTGGTGCGCACGACCTCGAGCAGCGGCATCACGTTCGCGGGAGAAAAGAAATGCATGCCGATCACGTCGTGCGGGCGCGCGACCGCGGCGGCAATCTCCTCGATATCCAGCGTCGAGGTGTTGGTCGCCAGCACGGCGCCCGGCTTGGCGATCTTGTCGAGCGCTGCAAAGATCTGTTTCTTGAGTGCCATGTTCTCGAACACGGCTTCGATGAACACGTCGGCGTCGCCGGCATCGCCGTAGTCGAGGCCGCCCCGGATCAGTGCCATGCGCCGCGCTTTGTCCTCGGGACTCAGTCGCCCGCGCTTGACCATGCTTGCGTAGGTCTTGTCGATGACAGCCATCCCCCGATCGAGCGCGTCCCGATTCACGTCGAAAATCGTGACCGGAATGCCGGCGTTGGCAAAGCAGATGGCGATGCCCCCGCCCATGGTGCCCGAGCCGATAATTGCAGCCTTCTTGACGGACCGGGCCTTGGTCTCTGCCGGCAGGCCCGGAACCTTGCGCGTCTCCCTTTCTGCAAAGAACACATTCACCAAGGCGTGTGACTCGGTGGTCGCCTTGGCAATATTCGCGAGCTTGTTTTCCAGCGCCAGCCCTTCATCCAGCGTCTTGCCCACGGAACCGCGGATGGCCTCGATGGCGGCGAGCGGCGCCTGCCGATTCCTGTACTGCTTCTTCGCCTGGGCGGTGAGCCTGGCGATGATTTCGTCGGTCGCCGTCGCCGGATCCACCCGCATCTCGCTGGTTCGGCGGGGGCCTTTTCCGGAGGCGACGAGTTCCTGGGCGAACGCTATCGCGCCTGCGCGCAAGTCGCCTTCGATCACGCGGTCGAGAAAACCGTACTCCAAGGCGGTTTTCGTGTTGACCGGCGCGGCGCCCAGAACGAGTTCGAGCGTCTTCTCGACGCCGATGAGGCGCGGCATGCGTTGCGTGCCGCCCGCACCCGGGATGATCCCAAGCGTGACTTCGGGCAGCCCGAAGCGGGTGCCCGGTGCGGCGAGGCGATAGTGGCAGGCAAGGGTGATCTCCAGACCGCCGCCCATCACCATGCCGTGCATCCCGGCAACGACCGGAAACGGCAGCGCCTCGATCTGCGCGAACAGATTTCGATACTCCTCCTCCTTCGGGGGGCCGGAGAACTCGCCGATGTCGGCGCCGGAAAAAAAGGTGCTGCCTTCGCACAGGAGCACTGCGGCGTTGACGCCGCTGCGGCCCCGCACTTCTTCGACCGCCTGCAGAAGGCCGGCGCGCACCGCCGCAGTGATGGCGTTGACGGGAGGGTTGTCGGCGGTGATGACCGCAATGCCGCCGTGGCAGGCGACCGAAACCATGGGAGGATTCATTTGTTGTCCGGAAGTCGTCAGTGGGCAGATATCAAGGCCGGGGCGCATCGGGGTTTTCCACCAGCAACGCGATGCCCTGACCGCCGCCTATGCAGGCGCTCGAGATGCCGTAGCGCAGCTTGTTGCGACGAAGCTCGCGTCCCACCGTGACGGTGAGCCGCACGCCCGTGGCCCCCAGGGGATGCCCGATGGCGACCGCGCCGCCGTTGACGTTGAGCTTGGCGTGGTCCAGCCCCAGTTCGCGCTCGACCGCGAGGCATTGCGCCCCAAATGCCTCGTTGATCTCGAAGCGGTCGATATCGGACAGCTTGAGTCCGGTCTTCTCCAGCAGCAGCCGGATTGCCGGGGCCGGCCCGATGCCCATGACTTCCGGCGCCACGCCCACCGTCGCCGCGGCCACCAGCCGGGCCAGGGGTTTTTCTGCACGCCCGCGAACGTAGTCGCCCGAGGCGACCAGCGCCGCAGCAGCGCCATCGACGATGCCCGAGCTGTTGCCCCCGGTCTGCACGCCCCCGAACGCGGGCTTGAGCTTCTGCAACGCCTCGAAGGCCGAAGGGCGGATGTGGTCATCGCGCTCGCACGCCTTGACCTTGGAAGAAAGGCGGATGCCGCGGGTCTTGTATCCCTGCAGTTCGAAGGTTTCGGTTTCGACCGGAACGATTTCACCGGCGAAATAGCCTTCCTTTTGCGCGTTCACCGCCCGGCTGAAGCTGGCTTCGGCGAAACGATCCACGTCCTCGCGCGAGAGGTCGTACTTCTTCGCCAGGTTCTCGGCCGTGTCTCCCATGGTGATGTTGGGTGCCGTATCGCGCAGCGCCTCCCACAGGAAGTCCTTGAATTCGATCTGGCCCATGCGAAATCCGCCGCGGTGCGTGTAGGCGGCGACCGGGTTGCGCGTCATCGATTCGCTGCCGACGCACAGGGCAACCTGGAATTTGCCGAGGCTGATGCCGTCGCCGGCCTGGGCGAACAATTCGAATCCGGTGCCGCAGACGCGCTGCACCAGCAGCGCCGGCACGTCGACCGGCACGCCCGAATACAGACCAATGTGTCGCGGCATGACGAAGGCATCGAAGCTCGACTGGGCCACGTTGCCCACGATCACGCAGCCGACATCGGTCGGCGAGACGCCCGCGCGCGCGAACAGGGTGCGCGCAACCTTGATGCCCAGGTCGGTGGGCGAAACGTCGCCCAGCAAGCCGTTGTATTCGGCGAAGGGCGTGCGAACGCCGTCCACAACCCACACGTCCTTGTAAGAACTGAACAGACCGGAAGTCTTGCCACTCATCGTGATTTCTCCTTGAAGCTTGTGCAAATCAGCCGCGGCGATGGTTGCGCCGCGTACAGTTCTTCCACCAGCGCGGCGCGGTGTTCGAGAACGGCGCGCTGGTTGATCGAGCCCTTGTCGGTGACTTCGCCGCGATCCAGGGCGGGCGGGTGTTCGAGCAGCAGCGCCCTCACGATGCGGTTGGAACTGCCGGTTGCCTCGCGACCCAGGCGGTCGAACAGGGCCTGGAACCAGGCGCGCACGGCCGGATCGCCGACGATCTCGCCGACCGTTGCGGTTTCGGGGAGTGCGGGGCAGAGCTTCCGGCAGGCGACCAGATTCGGAAACACCAGCACCGCGATATCGTCCCGTCCCTGGCCGGCGATGACCACGTCCTGGACGTACGGCGCGGCGGCCGCGACGCATTGCATGCGCAGCCGGCCGACCCGTACCCAGGTTGCAGTGGCCAGCTTGAAGTCTTCGGCGAGACGGCCGTCGAATTCCAGGCCCAGTTCCGGTGCATCGGGATCGATAAAGCGCATGGCATCGCCCATGCGATAGAAGCCCTCTTCGTCGAACGCCGCCTGCGTGAGGTCCGGCCGGCGCCAGTAACCGGGGGTGATGCTCGGTCCGCGAAATCGTGCCTCGAGCTTGCCCTCCACCGGGGCAAGCTTGAGTTCCACGCCCGGTGACGGAAGCCCGATCTCGGCGGCGCGCGCGGCGCCGCGGCTGGTGCACATCGCAAACGGCGCCGTCTCCGTGGAACCCAGGCTCGTGATCCACGCGATTCGCTCGCCGCAGGTGCGCACCGCGAGTTCATCGTAGGCTTTCCACACCGGCTGCGACAGCGCTGCCCCCGCGTAAAACAGGAATCCCACCCGGCTGAAGAATTTCTCGCGCAGCGGGGCATCATCGTGCAAGTAGGGCAGCAGCGCCTCGTAGCCGCGGGGCACGCTGATATAGGCGGTGGTCGCGATCTCGCGCAGATTGCGCACCGTCGGTTCGATCAGGTCCGGCTGCGGCCGCCCCTCGTCGATGTACAGCGTCCCGCCGTTGTTGACGATCAGGCCGAAATCGTTGTTGCCGCCGGCGGTGTGGTGCCATGGCAGCCAGTCCACCAGCACCGGCGGCACCTCGCCGTAATGCGGCAGCGATTGCAGGATCATCTGCTGGTTGTGGCAAAGCATGTGCTGCGTGTTGATGACGCCCTTGGGCTGTCCGGTGGAGCCGGACGTGAACAGGATCTTCGCGACGTGATCCGGGCCGACCGCCTCATGCGCGCGATCCACCGCCGGGCCAGGTGCATTCGCGTCCAGCGCGGAGAACGCGGTGGTATGGCGCCCCTCCACGGGGTCGCGGGTGAAGACGCACTCCACGCCTTGCGGAGCGGCAGCGTTGATTGCGCGCACGTATCGCGCACCGCTATCGGCGAACACCATGCCGGGATTGAGCAGCCCGATGATGTACTTAAGCTGCCCGTGGTCGGAGGAGACGAGCGAGTACGCAGGCGATATGGGCGCATACGGCACGCCTACATGCATCGCCGCCAGCGCCAGGAGGGCATGCTCGATGTCGTTTCCGGAAAGAATTGCGACAGGGCGATCCGCCGAAAGCCCGCGGTCAAGAAGCGCCTGGCCGATCGCGCGCACGCGTGCGCCCGCCTCGGCATAGGTGAGTTCGCGCCAGTGTCCGCCGGCCGCACGCTGCGCAAGAAACACCCGCGACGGCGCCACGGCAGCCCAGTGAAAGAGACGCTCGGTAAACCGTCGCGGATAGGTGCGCAGCGGTTCGGTGGAACGCAGCAATACCGAGCCGTCGTCCCGGCGGGTAACGATCGCGGTGGCGGGGCCGAATGCAATCCTGCGCAAAGGGGCTTCGAACATAGCGTCTTGAACCTGTTCTGAATGCGCCACGGTCTGGGTCAGGCTGAGCACTTGACAACAATGTTATACTACATAACAATATTCCTGCCGCTTGTCAAACCAACAGTCGGTCAGGCGCTGTCCCGCTTCTGCAGTCCGTTGGTGCGGCGGCGGGGTTGCCGCCCGATAGGCACAGGTTCGGCGGGCAACGGTGATGCCCGGGCGATGCCGGTCCGGGGCACAAGGAGAGAGGATTCCGGCGCAGCTGCCGGGCTCGATAATGGCCGCCAAGAAGACACTTCAGTCCGCCCGACCCAGGACGCGCCGCACGCGATTACCAACGCAGGCGCGCGGTCCGATCGATCAGAGCGTGATGCAGGAACTGGTCGGCTACAACATCCGGCGAGCCGAGCTGCACATGCGCCAGGCGTTCGACCGCAGTGTAGGCAAGAGCGGATTGAGGCCTTCGGAGTTTTCGATCCTGGCCCTCATCAGCAGCAATGCGCTCGTCACCCAGGCGGATCTCGGCCGTGCCCTGAACATCAGGCGGCCCAACATGGTTGTTCTCGTCGAGGGCCTGGAGCACCGCGGACTCGTGGTCCGAGCCGAACATGAGCATGACCGCCGCATGCACACCCTGCGTCTCACCGAGAAGGGAAGAACACTTCTCGCGGAGGCACAGCGCCTTTCACACGATGGCGAACTCAACGCGACCCGCCGCTGGACCGAGCGCGAGCGAGCGCAGGTTGTTGCCCTGTTGCGAAAATTGTACGAAGAAGACTGACGGATGGCGGAAACCCGTCCCATGTCGGCATTGGAAATCCGAAGCCATAAACGAACCCTGAAGAGGAGATCGAAATGAAGAGGATGAATCCGGTTATCTGCCTGCTTGCGACCGTCATGTGCTTTGCAGGGCCAGGCGAGGCGCTCGCGCAAGCGTTCCCTGCCAGACCCATCACGATCGTCGTTCCGTTCCCGCCAGGTGGGGTCACGGACCAGACCAGCCGCCTGGTCGGACAGAAGATTTCGGAGAACACCGGGCGGCCCGTGATCATCGACAACCGGCCGGGCGCCGGCGGCCAGATCGGAGCGAACGTCGTGAAACAGGCGCGTCCCGACGGCTATACCGTCTTCGTGGCCAACATCGGTTCACACGCGATCAACCAGGCGCTATACAACAAACTCTCCTACGATCCGATCAAGGACTTCGAGCCGGTCACCTGCATGATCATCACGCCCCAAATCGTGGTGGTGCCTCCGACGAGCCCGAACAAGTCGATCGCCGAATTGATCGCCTACGCAAAAGCCAATCCCGGGAAGGTTACCTACGCCTCCCAGAGCGTAGGCTCAGGCGGGCACATCGCCGGTGAGGTTTTCAAGTCCAAGGACAATCTCGACATCCTGCACGTCCCCTATAAGGGCTCGGCGCCGGCGCTTGCCGACATCATGGCGGGACGCGTGGACTTTCTTGTCGATGCATTTCTCACCTCGTACCCATTGATCAAGGACGGAAGAATCCGGGCCCTGGCGATAACGGCAGACAGGCGCTCGCCGCTGCTGCCCGACCTGCCGACCATGCAGGAACTCGGCTATAGCGGTTATGACGTGAACCCGTGGTTCGGGATTGCCGCCCCTGCCGGCACGCCGCGGCCAATTATCGATCGATTGAATGCCGAATTCGTAAAGGCGCTGCGTCATCCGGATATCGTGAAACGGCTTGCAGAAGTAGGCGTCGACGTCGTCGCCAATTCGCCCGATGAATTTTCGGCGATGATCAAGTCCGAGACCGCGCGCTGGGGCGAAGTGGTGAAGGCTTCAGGCGCGCGGGTCGATTGAGGAACAGGCCTTGGGATTCCCAGGGCGCGTGGTCCGATGGCGCGCCCGGGAATCACTTCGCGTTGTCGCGCTTCGGTCCGCATCGCGGAGCCGCGTTCCAGTGCGTACTCTCGGCCAGGCGCGCGGTATTCGCAGATTCCAAGCCTATCCACTGCGCTCGTGGTAGGCTCTCCGCACGCACAACGATCGGAGGATATCGATAATGATCAAGTTGAGAGCCGCGCTCGCGGCCGTTCTCGCCGCCGTTTCGCTCAACGCCGCCGGGCAGAGCTGGCCGCAGAAGCCGGTGAAGTTCATCCTGTCGCTTGGCCCGGGCTCGGGCGCGGACATCGGCGCCCGGCTCTATGCCGACCGGCTCACCAGGTTGTGGGGACAGCCCGTGGTGGTGGAGAACCGTCCCGGCGGCGACGGGGTCATCGCCATCAACGCGGTGATTGCCGCCAAGGACGACCACACGCTGCTGTGGGGCCCCACGGCCAATTTCGTCGGGCATCCGTACAGCCTGGATCGGATGCCCTACGACCCGAGCGAGCTGGTGCCCGTGGCCCGGGTATCGGGAACGGTCGTCACGCTCGCGGTTCCGGCGACCCTGAGCGTGGGCTCGCTGAAGGAATTGCTCACGCGGGCCAAGGAGCAGCCCGGGAAGATGAACTGGACCACGGCGGTCACGATGACCGACATCATCCTGGAGGGCTTCTTCAAGAGCTCGGGCATCGACATGGCGCACGTGCGCTACAAGGACACGGTCACGGCGGTGAACGACCTCATCGAGAATCGCATCCAGTTGTACAGCTCCGCCTACGCCATCGTGCGCGCGCAGGCCCAGGCCGGCCGGTTGAAGCTGTTGGCGGTGCAGGCCCGCAACCGCGTGCCGGGGCTCGACCTGCCCACGGTCTCGGAGCTCGGCTTCCCGGGCCTGGATTTCGAAGGGCTCGTCGGCATCATCGCCGCGCGCTCGAGCGGGATTTCCAATGCCGTGCGCGACCGCATCGCCGCGGACGTGAAGAGGGTTTCGGCCGATCCGCTGATCGCCGAGCGCCTGGCGGCGACCGCGCAGCTCAACGTCCCGGGCAATGCCGCAGAATTCGCCGCATCGATCGACGAGCAGGCGGCGCAGCTCGCGGCCTCGGCCAAGCTCCTCGGCATGAAGCCGAAGCAGTAGCCGCGTCTTTCAGGCGGCAGCCGGCCCCGGGCGATTCCGCGGTTCGCCCCGTGCTTCGGGCGCCGCGCCGGCGGGGTGCCGCACGCCATCCCCGAGCCAGGGCGCGAGCGCGCCGCGCAGGGTCTCGAGCGTATAGGGCTTGGCGAGATACGCGTCCATGCCGGCCTGCAGGCAGCGCTCGGCGTCTCCGCTCATCGCGTTCGCCGTGACGGCGATGATCGGCGTTCGCGCGGCGAGCGCGGCGTGTTCGCGCGCGCGGATCTCGCGGGTCGCCTCGAAGCCGTCCATCACCGGCATCTGGCAGTCCATCAGCACCAGGTCGAAGCGCGAGCGTTGCATGTG
>Ga0082335_1007410_pt1 | contig 13277 bp, 8 predicted proteins | sample Subgrocontami58m_FD_72375 | JGI IMG/M metagenome (GOLD analysis project Ga0082335, IMG submission 72375) | Subsurface groundwater microbial communities from S. Glens Falls, New York, USA - GMW37 contaminated, 5.8 m (SPADES assembly) (version 2) ...
CCCCTTGCGCAGTCATGGCGGGACGCAAGGTGTGTTCGAAAAGACGCCGCAGTGCATTCTTAAACTCCTGGTGGAACGTTACGTCGCCCATGGTCTCAAGGTGACCAGGAAATCTGACTGCTGGAACGACTTCAGCGGTGTCCGGGATGACATTGAGACACTGAAGAAGATCGGCATGGATATGGTGTTGAACGTCATTTACTCCGTTTCGCCGCGGCACACAGACGAATATTATGCCCAGAAAACCAGGGAAGCTGCGGCTGCCAAGCCCTGGCGCCTTTGTTTCAAAGATGTGGGCGGCTTATTGACGCCGGAGCGGACGCGCAGACTGGTACCCATTGTTTTGAAAAACGCCGGTGACATCCCCGTAGAATTCCACGCCCACTGCAGCAGCGGGCAGGCGCCGCTGTGCTATCTCGAAGGCGTCAAAGCGGGGATCAGGATCCTGCATACGGCCGTGCCGCCGCTGGCCAACGGCACCTCGCAGCCGTCGATCTTCAATATCGCCCGCAATCTGAGTCTTATGGGTTATACTCCCCTGGTGGATTTGCGGCCGTTGGAGGCGGTTGAGAAACATTTTACCGCTTTTGCCCGGCAAGAAGGCTTGCCCATCGGTCAGCCGGTGGAGTATGACCACGCCCAATACCTGCACCAGATTGCCGGCGGCATGGTATCCAACATGCGCCATCAGCTGAAACTTGTAGGGATGGAGGATAAGATGGAAGCGGCCCTGGAAGAAGCGGCGGCAGTGCGCCGGGATTTCGGCTATCCCATCATCGTGACGCCGCTGGCCCAATTTGTCGGCACGCAGGCGGCCATCAACGTCATTCTCGGTGAGCGCTACAAAGAGGTGCCCGATCAGATCATCCAATATGCCCTGGGCATGTGGGGCCAGGAGGCGCCGCGGGTTATGGACCCGAATGTCAGGGACAAGATCCTGAGCCGGGGGAGCGCCCAAGACTGGACCCGCTGGGAACAGCCGGAACCGTCCCTCCAGGAGGTCCGGCAAAAGTTCGGTGCCCATCTGTCCGACGAGGAACTGCTCCTGCGGTATTATGCAGGCGATGACTATGTCAATGCCCTGCCGGACGGCGGCAAGCCGCGTTTGTTCCTGGATGCCCGGCAACCCCTGGTGAAGCTAATCGAGCTGATCGCGAAGCAAAAAAAGACCTGTCAGATTCATATTGAAAGGCCGGACTTCTTGCTAAACATGGCAAGGCAGTCCGAACCCCGATAAGGGGTTAAGTGCGTTAACGAAATTGCTTTCCAACGCCAATTGATTGCCAACATTCTAAGAGCGCCAAGGAGGACATTAATGGACTTAAGGGAATACATCGCCGAAATCAAAAGCGTGGGAGAACTGCGGGAACTGGATGGGGCGGACTGGAATCTGGAAATCGGGACGCTCACCGAACTGGTGGGCGAAAAGGACGGCCCGTCACTTCTTTTCGATAACATTAAAGATTATCCTCAGGGATATCGGGTTCTGGCGATGTGCATGAATAACGCGAAGCAGATTAACAAGGCCCTGGGATTTCCCGCCGACCAGCCTACGCTCGACCTGCTCAAGGCCTTCAAGGACAAACTGGCGCAGGTGAAGCCGTTGCCGCCGGAAGAGGTTTCCAGCGGACCTGTTTTGGAGAATATTCAGGAAGGGGCGGCGGTCGACCTGCTCAAATTCCCCACCCCCTGGTGGCACGAAGGGGACGGCGGCCGCTACCTGGGCACCGGCTGTATGCTGATCATGCGCGATCCGGTGGGTCAGTGGGTGAATGTAGGGACATACCGGCTGCAGCTGCATGACCGGGATACCCTGGGGAGCCATATTTCGCCGGGACATCACGGCCGGTTAATCCGGGAGAACTATTGGCAGCAGGGGAAGAGTTGTCCCGTCGTGGCCGTATTTGGCGTCCATCCCCTGACTTGGCTCACCTCCATGCTGGCCTACCCTTGGGGAACCCCCGAGCTTGATATTGCCGGCGGTCTGGCGGGCAGTCCGATCAAAGTAATTAAAGGGCAATATACGGACCTACCCATCCCCTTCGATGCCGAGATCGCCATCGAGGGGGAATGTCCGCCTCCGGAAATGGAATCCCGACCGGAGGGTCCTTTCGGGGAATGGCCCGGTTATTACGCCTCCGGAGAAAGGATGAACCCGGTGATCAAGGTCAAAAGGGTGCTGCACCGTAACGATCCCATCATCCTTGGCGTTCCGCCGCTGAAGCCGCCGGCCTCGGGCGTGGCCTCGCATTTTATCCGCTCCGCCAGTGTTTGGCAGGACCTGGAGCATATGGGCATCCCCGGCATCAAGGGGGTCTGGCATTTGCGGGGTGGCAGTTCCCGATACTTTACGGTTGTTTCCATTGAACAAAGATATGCCGGCCACGCCAAGCAGGTGGCTACGGCGTCCATGTCCTCACCGGAAGGGGCCTACCATGGCCGCTTTACCATCGTGGTGGATGACGATATCGATCCCACCAACGAAGGGGACGTCCTCTGGGCGGTGGCGACGCGCTGTGATCCGGCGAGCGATATCGACATCCTCCGCGATTGCTGGAGTACTCCCCTCGACCCCACTATTTCGCCGGAGAAGCGGCAGGCCGGTAATTTCACCAATTCCCGGGCGATCATCAATGCCTGCCGGCCCTTTCATTGGAAGGATCAATATCCCCGGGTGAACAGGGCCAGCGATGAACTGCGCAGTCAGACCCTGAAAAAGTGGCCGGAACTGTTCAGTTCCCTGTGACGCCCGGGCGAACTGGAAAAAAGGCGGCTAAGCCGGGGATATCCTGGTCTGTCGTAACCCCGTCTTGTTTTATGCCACCGCCAGTCGTGATTGATTGATCATGTCCAGGGCTTCCTGGAAATGATTCATACTCAGAGGTACGGCCTTCTCAAAGTTCCCGCTGCGGGCGGCGTTCAGCCTTGCCTCCTGGCACAGGGCCTCGATATCGGCGCCGGAGCAGCCCCCGGTCAGGGGGGTCAAAAAGTCGATGGCGGTATTTTCCGTGGTCTTCTTGGCGAATTTGATGCCCCTAAAGTAGATATTGAAGATCTCGCGGCGTCCCCGGGCATCCGGCAGCGGGATGTTGATGTGGGTGCCGAACCGCCCCGGACGCAGGATGGCGGGATCGAGCAAGTCTATCCGGTTGGTGGCGGCAAGGACGACGACACCGCTCATGGGACCGATGGCATCCAGCTCCGTCAGCAACTGGTTGACCACCCGCTCCGTGGTTTTACTGCTCTGATCCTGACCGCGCCGCGGTGTAACGGCGTCGATCTGATCAAAGAAGAGAATCGAGGGCGCGACGCGCCTGGCCAGTTCAAAAAGGTGTCTTATTTCTTCCTCCGATTCCCCCAGCCATTTGCTGAAAATTTCGGGACCGCGTACGACGATGAAATTCACTGCACACCGGGCGGCCAGGGATTCTATCAACATGGTCTTGCCGACGCCGGGCGGCCCACTCAGCATGATTCCCTTGGGTGCTTTGATGCCCATGCGGGAAAAGGTCTCTTTGTGGAGGAAGGGCATCGCCACCAGTTCGAGCAACCGTCCCTGGACGGCTTCCAGCCCGCCGATATCGTCCCAGCGGGCATCGGGGATGGTCACCAGGGCTTCCCGCATGGCTGAGGGACGGGTACGGTTGAGGGCATGTTCAAAATCTTTCTTTTCCACCACCAGTCCATCAGTGGCGACGAGTTCACCGGTCTGCGGAGCCGCGCCCTGATTCGTGCGGCACCGCAAGGCGTTCAGCCCCGCTTCACGGCATACCTCGGTGAGGTCGGCGCCGACGAACCCATGGCTTTTCCGGGCCACTTCGGGCAGGAAGTCCTGGGCTTCCCCGGACAAGGGCATCGCCCTGGTGTGGATTTGGAGAATTTCCAACCGGCCGGCGGCATCGGGCGGTCCGATAAACATCTCCTTGTCGAACCGGCCCGGCCGGCGCAGCGCTGGATCCACGGAATCAAGGCGATTGGTCGTGCCGATGATCATTACCCCGGATGTTTTTTTGAGGCCGTCCAAGAGACTGAGGAGTTGGGCGACCATTCTCGTGTCGGCCTGTGTCCCGCTTTCACCCCGGCGCGGGGCAATAATATCGAGCTCATCGATGAAGACGATGGAGGGTGCATGGTGGCTGGCCTCTTCAAAAATCCCCCGGAGCACGGCTTCGGTTTGACCGTAGGCCGTGCTGATAATCTCCGGTCCGTTAATGAACTCAAAATGCGCGTCTATTTCCCGGGCGATGGCCAGGGTCAGGTGGGTCTTGCCGACGCCGGGCGGCCCGTGGAAAATAATTCCTTTGGGAGGCTTGATGCCCAGCTGCGCATAGGCCTGGGGGCAAAGAAGGGGCAATTCCACCAGTTCACGGATGGTGGCCAGTTCTTTCTGCAGGCCGCCCACATCTTCGTAGCAAACATCGAAGGCGGCGCCGCCTTCCGCAACCAGCTCGAGCTGGGTGGCATTTTCCACGAGTCCCGGTCCTGTTTCTACAGCGACGACGCTGAAGATGGTACTGGTCGCTTCTCCGGGCAGGATAACAGGCACGACCGTGCCTTCACTGAGTGGCAAGGCCAAATCCATCAGCGACCGCCGCAGGAAGGCGCAGGTTTCGTCGTTCTTCCCGGCAATCGGGGTGAGGGGCGCCAGAAAGGCCTTCTGCAAAACGCCGGGCTTAACCCTCTCAACCTGCACTTGCTCCCCGTGCTCACTCTTTAGGGCCTGCAGGAGAAAACGGTCGACGGAGATGGAGCCTTTATCCTTGTCTCCCGGCCGGGGCTGGCCGACCCGGGCCAAAATCTTCCGGTGGGGGGTTTGAATCTCCACTATGTCACCGGTCCGGGCCCCCATTTTTTTTAAAGCCGAGGGGTCAATGAAGCAGCACCCGCATTCGTCCCGGTTTTCGGCCGTGCGCCGGAGCACTAAAGAGATCGGCATACAGATTTCCTCCCTGATCAATAAAACAGTGTTCAGATCTTGTTAAATATCTTGATTTTAGATAGGATTTAGTTTTTCAGCCCGGTGGACTATAGGGACAAGTAAACGGTGTGTCAAGCAAAAATAAACCTCCCGTCGGGAGCGAAACAACAGGCTGTCCGTCAGCGGCAGGTATGAAATCTTTCGTCGAATTCCTCGGGGGTAAAAGAATATTCCTGCGTACCATAACACTCTACGGCGAAGGAGGCGCAGGTGCTTCCCAGGCGGGCGCAATGTTCGATGTCTTGGCCGCGGGCCAAGCCACTGATCAACGCTCCCCGGTAGGCATCGCCGGCGCCCGTGGGGTCTTGTACCATCTTGGCCGTGACCGCAGGGATATGCGTTTCTTCCTGCCTGGTGCTGATCCGTGAACCAAACTCGCCTAATGTTGTTATGACTGTCCCGGCCATTTTTAGCAGGTCCTCTTTTTTTATTCCGGTCTTGGTGATGATGAGGTCCAGTTCATAATCGTTGCAGATCAACAGTTTGCATCCTTCAATGGCCGAAACCAGGTCCTGGCCATCCCAAATGGGCAGGGATTGTCCGGGGTCAAAGATATATTCCAGACCTCTTTCCTTGCAGATCCGCGGGTAGTTGATCATGTCCTGCAGGTTCCCCGGTGAAACAATGACGATGGTTTCACCGGGATCGAGACTCTGGAAATCCAGGGCCGTGGCAACTTTCATGGCACCGGGATTAAAACCGGTAATTTGGTTATCGGCCTGGTCCGTGGTGATGTAGGCGCCTGCGGTGAATTCATCTTCAATGATGCTGATGCAGTCCGTTGAGATAGTGTTTTTCGCCAACCATTCGAAATACCGCTGATAATCATGGCCGATAGCGGCACAGATGACCGGCTTTTCACCCATGAGGCGGAGCGCATAGGCAATATTGCCCGCCGTGCCGCCAAACTTCTCCTTGAGCCCGTTGACCTGAAAACAGACATTCAGGACATGAATTTTTTCGGGCAGGATATGGTCCGCGAAATGCCCGGGGAAATCCATAATCCGGTCATAGGCCAGAGAGCCGGAAACGATGATCTTCATGTTTTTTTCCTTTTGTCCACTGTGAATTCATAGGGGACGTCGACTTGCGGCGCCTGGCGAATCCCTGCGACGTTCATATAGGATGGGGCCGTTCGTGTCAAGGCCTTCTCGTTCGGCAGTTCCCCGGATCGGCGCAAGAATGGGCTTGATAATAATGATCTTATTCGTTATCAATTCCGTAAGAAAGCAAGAAATCAGTATTATTCTGTCGTTAATCTTCTGGTTTATTACCAGGAAATGAGAACAACCATCACCGGATCGTGGTTGACAGCGAGGGCAGGTCAAGTTCGATGCCGGGGGGCACCGTTGCCTCGACCCCATAGGACCAGTTCTTCCTTTCGCCGGCCGCCAGGTCCGTTTCCCAAATCAACAACCCGGTATTTTCCGCCGGTGCGGGCGCTTCCAGCAGGGTGATCACCACTCTTTGATCCATTGCCTGAGGCATTGGCTCTTCGATGCGCAGCCTGATTGGTACCGCCAGGTTGTTCCGGGCTTCAAGGCGACACTGCCAAAGGTGGTTCATTTTAGCTTCGCTCTTTGGAACCGGGCGGGCTTCACGGGTGACGGTAACCCGGGGTTCCGGGCCGAAGTAGATTATCCCTTCCCCTCCGGGCGGAGAAAATGCTGTTTTACCTATGAGGGCGCCGTTATGAAGAAAATTTGCTCTACCGGCAGGTAGCGACCGGGGCTCGGAAAAAAGCACGACTGCGCTCAAAAAGGCCTGCGGGCTTTGACTGGGGCGGGCCAGATAGCTGATAGCGGCAGGCCAGATCTCCTCCTGCAGTTTGATTAACAAAGGCTGGCCGGAGGGAATGGTTTTCCTGCCTGCCGGCCGAAGATCGAGCTTACTGTCAGGCACGGGGGACACGGCCGGGGCGGCAAGATTGATTGTGGGCGCTGCCGGAATCGGAGTCGTTTTTTCCCGGTTGTCGGTGCGTTTTCCTTTTGTCTTGGCGGGCTCCCGCAGTTTAACTATCCGGTCAGGCAGGGGCGGAGGCGCCAGCGAGAGGGCAGGCGCTTCGTGGGTTGCCAGATGAACAGCAACATCGTTCCATGTTTGCCCGGAGTTTTGCCAGACCTCCGCTTCCCACCCGCAATGGATTTCTCCACGTTCCGGCCGCGCATCGAGACGGTAAACAGGTTGCCATCCGCAATTGGTTTGGGTGTAGCTGTAGGTGAGCAAGATCTCCTCAACGGGGGCGCCGGAAAAAAGAATGGTCGCTTCCCAGGGCTGATCATTCGTGCTGCCGGCCAGCTTCAAGGTTTCCTCGGCCTCTTTGATTTTCTTGTCCAGACCGGGCACTTCCAGCCCCATGTTCAGCTTTTCCTGCATGGATTTCTTGATGTTCCTGCCAATCGTGGCGGCTGTCATCGCCGCCTCGGCCTGACTTTTTACCCTGGCCTTCGTTTGTTGCTGCCAGAATTGCACCTGTTGCTCAAAACCCGCTATCGCAGCCTGTACGCCATTCCTCTCCTCCCTCAGGTTCCTCAGCTGTTTAGTGAGGTCCTTGGTCCGGCTGTCAGCAGTTCCTGCGATCCGCCGCCAGGTCTGGGTCTCGATCTTCAGTCTTTCTGACGGGGGGTAGGTTATCAGAGACGTGGGGTCGGCAGTGCCCGGCAGAATGACCAGCGCCTTGCGCAGCTCTTTGCCCTCCGGGAGCAGGCGAACCTTGGTCACTTCCGTTATCCGTGCCGCCTGGGGAAAGAGGGTAACTTCCCTGGGCGCCGCCAGGGCCGAAAAGGTTGAAAAAAGATACAGCAAAGGACTGATAATGATAATGATAACCTTAGGCTTAATTCCCATTGGCGCCTCGCAGACTATTCTTCACCCTGGTCGCTATTTCCCTGACCCGGGCCATGACCTCGCTTTCATCGATCGTGAGCAGGCGGCGATTTTCCATCACCAGTTTGCCGTTGATCAGGACTGTATCCACGTCACCTCCGCCGGCGGCATAAACGAGGTGTGAATATTCATTGTACAGAGGTGTAAGATGAGGTTTGTTCAGGTCGATGATGATGATATCCGCCTTTTTCCCCGCTTCCAGAGAACCGGTAACGTTTCCGAGTCCCAGGGCGCGGGCGCCTTCGCAGGTTGCCATGCGGGTAACTGTTTTGGCGTCCATAACGGTAGGATCGAGGCTGAAGACTTTATGCAATTTGGCTGCCGTATCCATCTCCTGGAACAGATCGAGATTGTTGTTGCTGGCGCAGCCATCGGTGCCCAACCCTACGGTAATGCCTGATTTCAACATGGCCGGTACGGGTGCCACGCCGGAGGCGAGTTTCATGTTGCTCTCCGGGTTATGAACTACCTTGCAGCCGTGATCGGCAAAGTGTTTTAGATCTTCATCGTCCAGACAGACGCAGTGGAAAGCGAGGAACCGTTCTGTCAGGTATCCGGTTTCCTGTAAAAATGACAGGGGCTTTTTTCCAAAATTCTCCTCCAGTTGCGCCCGTTCGCCCTGATTTTCCAGGAGATGCAGGCCATATAAAAGGCCGCAGTCATCAGCCATCTTCTTCGCCTTCTCAAGCAGGGAAGGGGAGCAGGTATAAAGTGAGTGGGGCTCGACGATGATGTTGATGAGCGAATCGCCGGCCCATTTCTTGATCAGGTTGCGCGTATAGGCGAGGCCCTCAGCCGGCGTCTGGAAATTGGGCGAGGGGAAATCGAAGAGCACTTCGCCCAGCAGGCAGCGCAACCCGGCCTTTTTAGCGGCCTGGGCCGTTTCTTCCTCGAAAATGTACATGTCGCAGAAGGTCGTCGTCCCGGACCTGATCATTTCGGCACAGGCCAGCAGGCTTCCCCAGTAAACGAATTCCGGGGCGACATTTTTCGACTCCGCGGGAAAGATGTAGTTGTTAAGCCAGGCCATCAGCTCCAGGTCGTCGGCCATGCCGCGGAAACAAGTCATGGCGGCATGGGTATGGCCATTGACCAATCCCGGCATGACCAGGCAGTTTTCCGCCCCGATATGCCGGCGGCCGGCAAATTGCTGCATGATCTCCGTCTTTTTCCCGGTTTTAAGGATCCTGTCTCCCTGGATGGCCAGAGCGCCTGCTTCTATCCGGGTATCATTTTGATCCAAGGTAAGAATCGTACCGCCGGCGATAATCGTATCGACTTCTATCATCAGCAACAATACCTGTTCAGTTTGGCGACCGGGGAATTATTTTATGGAGATTTCTTTTCTCTTGCCGGTTCGAGGATGCCCTTCAGGCCCTTGATGATGCTCGCCCCCCCCACAAGAACTTCTTTTCCTTTAAGGCCGATAACTACACAGCTCGGCGTGCTGCGGATCTTGTCTTCCCTGATGTAACTATCCATGGTTTTAAACGTGGCCATTACATCGTAGGGCTTGAACTTGAGGCCCTTCTTAGCCAGGAAATCTTCCAGGGCGGCCGGGGTATTGATCTTTTGACTGGCTGCCTCAAAGAGAGCGCCCCGCATTTGAAAGGCTTGGGCAAAGTCCGCTTGGTTTTCCTGCAGGAGGTAGAGAAAATATCGGGCATAGAGCGGCGTTTCTTTGTGCACGGGTGTGTCCACGAGGGTAAGACGGATAGCGTTTTTTTGGAGCAGGTCGGTGAGGACGGCTTCGATTTCCGGTTCGACGGCACGGCAAGGGACGCAGAAATAGTCGGTGTAAAGTCGCACTCTTACGGGTCCCGAGCCAAAAGTAGCGGGTGGGCTTTCTCCGGCATAGGCCGGGGTGACGGAGCCGGAAAAGGCGAAAAGGAAGACCAGCAGACCCAGGAGCAACGACAGGGCCATCAGCGGGATTTGCCGTTTATTAAAGTTGATGGCCAACATCGCCAGGAGGATAACGCCGAAAGCTAAGCAGTAGGGACAATAGGTGGCATGCTTTATTTGAAAGACCACCAGAAATATTTCGCCTCCCACCCCGACAGAGAGCAGGGTCAGGGAGAGGATCGGTTTGTTCAGGACAATGAGCAGCAAGAGGAGGAGCATCAGCAGCGCGCCGGCATAGGTCAGGTCCAGGCCCGCCAGGTCGCCTTTCAGGTAAAGACAACCGGTGTCGCAAATCGTGTAATAGAAGATGATGCCGATATTGATGACTGCCAGGATGGCCGTCAAAAGCCGCTTGTTCTGAAGAAGCTTTCTCATTTTCATATGTTTCTCGGTAATTATGGCGCTGCTCCGGAAAAGACAGGGCCGCTGGAAGCCACGAACGGCCGGGCCAATATCCTTCCTGGCTCCAGTCGTTCCGGGGAAACTTTAATCATCGGCTGATCCCTTCGGTGCCTGCGCGGTCACTGTTTTGATTAGTTATTAACATCCCCCCTTCCCGGTGTCAAGCTTTGTACATTATAATTTCATTGCAAAAATGGCGGCTATTGGCTAATGTTTCACCATGAATTATTTAAGAAAGACGACTACCCAGCGAAAATATTTTCTTAATTGCCTGCTTTTTATTCTCGGCTCCCCGGTCGGCAGCTGCCGACGGAGCGAAGATGACGTCAGGAATAAAGAAGTGCACCGGGCCGGCAGTTATCCGTTCGACCGCAGGAACTCATTCAGGGCGTATTGTTGGGATTGGGGAGTGGTATGCGGTATGTTTCCCAAGAAGAGCAAAGACTGGTCATGACCAGGTAGAGGGAGGAATCAGGAAGATGAACAAGAGTAGTTTTATGAAAATCAACGAGGTTATCAGATTCATCGAAGCGGCTTTTGGCGAGAAGCAGTCCTTTGAGATTGAGTCCGGCGATGAGTTGATCCGCAGTGAAGGGCGCCGGGCGGAAGACATGGTCGCCACCAGAACCTTTCTGGAACAGAAGTCATCCGTGATCGTCTTTAGTATAACCTTCAGCGACCGCGAGGGTTCAGAGACGGCGAAATGTCTGCCGGAGGTCTTTTCCAATCCCGATTATGTAAGGGTGTTGCGGAACAAGTACCGGGAATTGAACCGCTCAGAAATCCAATATTGGAAGATTGATTACCGTTTTACCCGCGTGGCCGATGCCAAGGAAAGCAGCCATCGGGTAGTCTTTCGGTTTACCGTCGGTTATGGCAGCGAATATTGACGGTTTATTGGTGAGTTAGAAATCACATACTGAATATTTTACGGGATATGATTTCGTTAAAGCCCTATCCCGTTTATCGGGGTTGCGAGTTGTTCAATATTGAGGGTTGACAGAGATCATAAAAAGTGTCAGAAGCAAACGGAATTTATTCTGTGGGCGGTTAGCTCAGCTGGATAGAGCGCTGGTCTCCGGAACCAGAGGCCGTGGGTTCAAATCCCACATCGCCCACCAAGATTTGAGAGCATGACCTGGATCAACTGCGACGCTCACGTTGCCCAGCGGCGGAGAAAAGGCGGTAAAAAAGTGTTTGACAGAAGGGAAAAATGTTGTTAAGAATGGCACACTATAAATAGCAATAGGTTGTGGACAATGAGATTGGACGGACTTAAGGGTTTCTGGTGGTGGCAGATAAAAATGGGGGGGTCCGTCCACTGCTGATCTTATGAAATAATCATTCGAGCCGTGGCTGGCCTTCCGGGCGCCGCGGCTTTTTTGTTTTGAGAAAGGCCGCGAGCAATCGGGGCCTTTTTTATTGCTCCCGTGACTTCGTTTGCTGCTGGAAGGGGAGATTGCCCATTGGGGCATTCGTCTGGGGAAGGAATGGTGCGATGCATTATCCGAGTTTTGCCGATTTTGAGAAATTAACTAAGGAAGGCGATCTGATTCCCGTCTACCGGGAAATACTGGCGGACATGGAGACGCCGGTGTCCGTACTGATGAAACTGCAAAAACGTTCCTGCGCCTTTCTCCTGGAAAGTGTGGAAGGCGGTGAGAAATGGGGACGCTACACTTTTCTTGGCGCTGATCCGAAGGCGGTATTTCGGGTAAGGGGCGAGGAAGTCATCATCGAAGAGAGGGGAGCAATTGAGCGGCACAAGCATCAGGGGCAGCCGCTGAAATTTCTCAAAGAACTGATCGGCAACTACCGTCCTGTAGCCGTGGACGGCTGTCCCCGCTTTTACGGAGGGGCGGTGGGCTTTTTGGGCTACGATATGGTGCGGTATTTTGAGAGACTTCCCGCCCGGGCAGCGGACGACCTGGATACCGACGACGCGGTTTTTCTTATCATGGACCGGATGATTATTTTTGACAACGTGCGCCACACGATCAAGGTGGTGGCCTGCGGCTTCACGGGAGGCGATGCTGCACCGGCGGCAGTATACGAGGATTGCCGGAAAAGAATCGATGAAATGCTGGCGCTGCTGGGAAGCCAGGAGGAAGGGATCGGTGCAGGAGAGCCGGCAGTGAGTTTGGATGCCCCCCCCCTTCAGAGCAACATGACGCGCGACTTTTTTGAAGATATGGTGAAAAGGGCGAAGGATTATATTGTTGACGGGGACATCATCCAGGTGGTCCTTTCGCAGCGCTTTCAGATGGAGAATCACCTGAGCCCCCTCAACCTCTACCGGGCATTGCGTTACGTGAATCCGTCGCCCTACCTTTTTTTCCTGAAGCTCGGGGATGTGACGCTGATCGGTTCGTCGCCGGAGGTCCTGGTGCGTTTGGAAGAAAAAACCGTGGAGTTGAGACCCATTGCCGGTACGCGGAAAAGGGGCAGGAATGAGCAGGAAGACCGGCAGTTGGCTGATGATCTGCTGCAGGATCCCAAGGAACGGGCGGAACATGTGATGCTTGTCGACCTGGGCCGAAACGACCTGGGACGGATCGCCGGTATCGGCACTGTGCAGGTTACGCAGCTGATGACGGTGGAGAGGTACTCCCATGTCATGCACCTGGTCTCCAATATTCAGGCACAGCTATCCGCGGGCAAGGACGCCTTTGATGTCTTGCAGGCGGCCTTTCCCGCCGGTACGCTCAGCGGCGCTCCCAAGATCAGGGCGATGGAGATCATTGACGAGCTGGAACCCACGCGGCGAGGACCGTACGGAGGGGCGGTGGGCTATTTCAGCTTCAACGGCAATATGGACTTCGGCATCACCATCCGGACGATCATGTTGAAGGGTGGCCGGATATTTATCCAGGTCGGCGCCGGCATCGTCGCCGATTCCGATCCCGGCCTGGAGTACCAGGAAACGCTGAACAAGGCGGAAGGCATGAAGCAGGCGATCATGCTGGCGCTAAAAGGTTTTGAGATTACGGGGTAAGAACATCGGTAAGGGGAAAGGTGGCCGGATATGATTTTGATGATCGACAACTATGATTCTTTTACGTATAACCTGGTGCAATACTTGGGGCAGTTGGGAGAAGATGTGGTT
>Ga0082335_1007411_pt1 | contig 13276 bp, 1 predicted proteins | sample Subgrocontami58m_FD_72375 | JGI IMG/M metagenome (GOLD analysis project Ga0082335, IMG submission 72375) | Subsurface groundwater microbial communities from S. Glens Falls, New York, USA - GMW37 contaminated, 5.8 m (SPADES assembly) (version 2) ...
CTCCCGCACCACCCACGAAATCCGCAAATGCGCGACCTGCGCCTTGAGCGACGTGGCGACCTGCAGGCCGTGCACGATGTCGCCCAGGGACGAGGGTTTGATGATGAGGAGTTCCGTCATGAACGCATGCGCGGGCGCAAGCGGTATGTTTGAGGGAGAATGACGGACGAAATCAAACGCCAAAATCGGCAATGCGGTCAGTCCGCGCGTCGTTCAATCCGATGCGGTACCCAAAGGTCGAATTTGCCACCAGCCCCTTCGTGCTGAGTTGAAGATCCGTTGCTGCGACGTCGGTTTCCAACGAAACGCCGAGTCCGGTGTCGTGGATAAGACATCCTGATTGACCTCGTTCACGACCGTGCCCGTGGTCGTTCGCACCAGCCTGAAGCCCGAGACGACGGTCCACGGTCCACGCGGGACGTTGCGGAGACGGACTTGGGGTGAGAAATCGGCCGGCGACTTACTTTCCACCGTTGCTCTTGGGCACTGACACCGTGACAGCGCCCGTGCTCTTGTTGCCAGCGGCATCGCGCACTTCCACGGCGATCGTATATATGCGCCCGTTTCCAGTGCCGGCGCGTTCGGCGCGGAGATTCAGCGTCAAATTGCCAGTGATCTCCCAATCCGGCGCCGCATCGCCATCGCCGGTGCCATTCACGGGTTCGTTGCTCGTGACCGAAATGATCCGCTTCCGGAGGGGGGTGGCGAAGTTGTCGCTCGCGTCTACCGTCACCACCACCGGCACCATCTTGTGGTTGTTGGCGGTAATCGTATTGGGAGAGGCGGCAATCGCGGCAATCGTTGGAGCAATCACGTCCGTCAGGCTCACGGTGAAGACCGTGCCTTGCAGGTCGGCGAGTTTCGGCGTGCTCGTGGCATCAAACACCACGGTGAATCGCCCACCGGATATCGTGCCGTCGAGATTGTCGCCCGTGTTCTTCATCGGAGCTGTCCCACCACTGCTGAGGACGGGCCGCCAATCGGCGCCGTCAAAATACAGGAGCGACAAGGTTGTTTCGACGCTGCCGGTGACGGTGGACGGATAGTAAAAATAGGATGTCGCCTTGTCCGTCGTATCGACACCCGTGGCCTGGACATCCACATACTTTCCGCCCGTATCGAAGTACGGCACCGATGTGGAATTCGTCGAGTAATCGGCCACGGTGATCGTGGCCACGGCTGATCCGCTGGTGTTGTTGTCGAGCGTGGCGGTGACGCCTGCGTTGCCGGCAATCGAGGGCGCCGTTGTGACGGTGACCGAATTGTCGGCCGTCGACACCTGCGTCTCGGCGGCGATGACGGTGGTGGACAACACTGACAACGCCTTTGCGTTGGAGAGCTCGTGGGCGGGACTTTCGACCGTGATCAGAGCGGTCTGGATATCGCTCGATGCGGGAATATCCGTGGCCGGAATCGCGGCGGTCAGCGTTGTGCTGCTGACAAAATTCGTCGTCCGCGGAGCTCCGTTCCAACGCACGACCGAGCCGCTGGCAAACCCAGTTCCCGTGACCGTAAGCGTGAACGTGTTTCCCCCGGAAGTGACGGACGTTGGATTCAATGCCGTGATTTCCGCCGGAAGCACGTTGAGCGCCGCCGGAGTGCTGATGATGGCTGGGCTGCCTCCGCCGCTGACCACGACGTCATATTGCCCCACGCTGCCGGGTCGCTGCACATTGGCCAGCGTGAGCGTCGTGTTGGTTTCGCCGTTGAGCTGAATACCGTCTTTGCGCCATTGGAACGTGGCGGCGGGCAGCGCGGTCGTGACAACCTTGAATGCGGCGGTTGTTCCCGCGACCGCGGTCACATCGGCCGGCGGCGAAACGATGATCGGCGCAATGCTCGTGGCACGGTCGGAATCGACTTCGAAGATCTCCAGCAAGACCAGTCCCGTCGCGCCACCGACCCCCGTCACGTTGATGGTGTAGGGACCGGGATTGAGGGTGGCCCAAACCGCGGCATCCTTGCTCGATGGATTGAGAGCGAATGCGCCCAGGGCATTCGTCTCGGCGGGAGCGAGGCCAGCCCAGTCGTCGTTTTCTGCGAGCTTATTTGCGCCTTGATAGACCTCCAGCTTCGGGTCACTGAGCGCACCCGGAATTCCCAGCGACGGTCCGACGGCGCGGAACAGGAACGTGCGCGGCCCCATGCCGGCCACCACGACGCCGGCGATCTGGGCCGCGCTGCCGGATCCGGCAAAGCCGCGCGCCGCGACGTAGACCATGCGGGGCACCGTGTCGCCTTCAAACAACTCGAGCCCAACCACGCCGCTCGCGTTGTCCGCGCCAGTAGCCCGGAAGCCATAGGCTCCCGGCGTGAAGGCGTTCAGCACCGCGGCATCGGCGCTGGCATTCTGCAAGGGGCTCGCTCCCGCGACCGCACCGGCCGCCGTGATGGCGGCGGCGTTGGCCGCATCGCCCCAGTTGTTGTTGAAGGCCACGATTTGGCCGTCGCGACCGAAAATCTGGAGCTGTGGGTCGACCAGCGTGCCGAACGGCGGCTGAACCAAACTCGGGCCGACCGCGCGGGCCAGGATCGACTTGGAGGCCGTTCCTTCGACGACAAATGCGCCCGTCAGCGCCGCCGCAGCTGTGCCGCTTCGGACACGGAGGGTGAATGCGCGGAGCGCACTGGTGAGGTTGACCGTAACGGTCGCTGGCAGGCTGGTCACCGTACCCGCGGCATTCCTGACCCGAACCGCGTAACTGCCCGCATCGCCTTTCTGTACATTGGCCAAATTCAACGACGCACTCGTCCCACCGGTGACGGCAACGCCTTTCTTTAACCACTGATACGCCAGTGGCGCGGTCCCGCTGGCGACGACGCTGAGTTGGATGGTCTGACCCGTGTTGGCGACCGCGTTGGCCGGCGGCGTCGTGATGGCCGGCGGAATCGGGATCATCGTGACGAGCGCCGTCGCGCTGTCGACCGAGCCGCTGGCGTTGGTGACGCGCACCCAGTAATTCCGGGATTGAGTGATGACCGGTGTGGTGAAGCTCGGCGACGTGGCTCCCGGAACCGGAGAAGACGTGTCGCCGGAGAAGCCTTGATACCACTGGTAGCTGACACCGGCGCCATTGGCGGTGACAGAAAGCGTCGTGGTTGCGCCGTCCAAGACGGAAGCCGCAAGGGACTGTGCGGTGACGACGAGGGTGTCGGGGGCGGGGTTGCTGGAAGTGATTACACCACCACCGGTGCATACGATAAACCGTCCGTTACCGTAATGTACGCCGGTTTTACCGCTCGTATGATAGATGTCGGGTGAAGGTGAGACTTCAGTCCATATAATAGCATCGTTCGAGACATAGAACGAAGTCGTCGGTGACGATGTGACCGCGAGGAAGTATCCGTCCCCAAAGGTGACGCCTGTCAGCGTGGCGTCAGACCTCGGGAAACTGCGGGTGGTCCAAGTCGCACCATTGGGAGACGTCAGCACTGTGCTCCCAGCGCCAACCGCGATCAACTGACCATTCGCATGTCGCACGCAGTTCAGGTTATTCACGGTACCAGAGCTGCGAGCAATCCATGTTACCCCATTGTCGCTCGAGGAGAGGATAACGCCGTTCGCGCCGACGACGGTGAAGACGTTTGCGCCATAAGCGATAGAGTTGAGCACTTCTGCCGTCCCCGTTGTCACCGCGCTCCACGTGACTCCGTCGATCGACCGGTACGCCATACCGCCATCGCCAACCGCGACATAAGCGCCGTTGCCATACGCCGCAGCATTAAGCATAAATTCACCGGCAGGAGAGCGATTGGTCCAGTTCGTTCCGTCGCTTGTGGTGAGAATCGTGTTGCCGAATGCGGTAAAAAGTCCGTTGCCATAAGCGATCGCATTCAAGCTGCTGGTCGTATCGGCGGCACCTACTGCGAAACTCCAGTTTACCCCATCGAGCGAATTGGCGTAGCCTGCCTGACCCTGATTCACAACCGCCACGAAACGGCCATTGGCGTAAACGACATCGCGAAGGCGACGTGCCGAAAGAGTTTGGCGCGGTGTCCACGTCACACCGTCCAATGAGGTTCCGATACAGCCTTGCAGACCACCGGCCACAAACTGAATGCCATCAAAAACAATCGAGCGATAATTGCCATCGAGTCCTGTGGTGGCCGTCCAAATGACACCGTCGAGGGAAGTGAGGACGGTAGCGCCTTCAGCCCCGACGACAAACTTGCCGTTGCCGAATGCTGTTCCGCAGAGCGCATTGGTAGTACCGCTCGACTGGTTGTTGGTCCACGTGATTCCGTCGGTTGACGTGACAATAGTGCCAGTATTCCCCACGGCAACGAATAGGCCGTTGCCAAAAAACACATCACGGAGGTTTTTGCTGTCCGCATTCGACGTCTGTGTAACCCATGTGAGACCGTCTGCAGACGTGCGGATGACGCCACTGTTGCCAACGGCAACGAACAAGCCGGCATCAAACACGACATCGTTGGCCGTGCCGCCTCCGGTGCTGGTGAAGACCGGCCACGTGACGCCATCGAGCGAGGTGAGCACGGTACTGCTGGTCGTGACGACCAGCCACTTCGTGCCGTCGTGAGCGACGCCACTGAGCGTGGCGGTGCTGAACACGACGCGCTGGGTCCACGCGATTCCGTCTGACGAAGTTAGCAGCGTGCCCGCACTGCCGACCGCCACGAATTGACCGGCGGCAAACGCGATGCCGTTGAGCGCGTTCGCTCCGGAGAACCGCTTCGTCCACGTAATAGCATCGGGCGAACTCCAAATCTGCCCCGAGACCGTAATCGCCACGTGCACACCGTTTCCGAATGCGATCCCGTTTTCGTAAGAGCTGGCGGTCGTCTGTGGATTGCGGAGCTGGAAGTCGGGTGCGACCGCGAGCGTCGCGACGCTGTTGGCCGTGCCGTAAAGCGTCTGCACCGTGACCGGGCCGCTGACCGCGCCGAGCGGCACCGTGAGCGTAATCGAGGTGGGCGAATTGACGGTGAAGCTCGGAGCGGCGAATCCGTTGACGCCGTTGAACCGCACCGCCGTCACGTCGAGGAAATTGGTGCCGGTGATGGTGAGCGCGGCGCCCGGTCTGACAGCGGCGACCGAGAGGTTCGTGATGGTTGGCGGCGTGGACGGGATGAGATGGATCAGCCCGGTCCGTTCCTGCTTGGAAAGCATCAGCGAAGTTGTGCCGAGCAGCACCGTGCCGTCATCCATCACGTGGAGCGAACTGGGCAGACTGGCGGAGATGAGATTCCCGCCCGAGAGGCTCAGTGATGTGTCGATTGCGCCGTTGGATGTGGCGCGCCCCACATAACGGGTGTTCGGTGCACCGGCGACGGTAGTGCTGAACGCACCGAAGAGCAATAGATTGCCGTCTGCTTGTTGAACGATGCTGTAAACGGTGTTGGCGAGGTTGGTGCCGACCGCAAACGTCGGATCGAGCGTACCGTCCTGATTGAGCCGGGCGACACGGTTGATGGTGCTGCCGCCGTAGCTCGTAAAATCTCCGCCGACGAGAACCTTCTGGTCGGGTTGCAATGTGACGGTGCGCACCGTCGAGTTGACGCCCACCGCCGGAATCGAGTCGTCGAATGAGCCATCGGCATTGAAGCGCACGAGATTGTTTCGCGCCTGGCCGTTGACCGCGGTGAACGAGCCGCCCGCAAGGATTTTCCCGTCTGGCTGGAGCGCGAGCGCGTTGACCGTGAAAGCCGTCGCACCGGCGTTGAACCCGAGATCCACGGCGCCAGTGGCGGTGAGCCGGGCCACGCCGGCGCGAACATCGAGCCCTGTTTTGCCTGCCACGTTCGTGAACGCGCCGCCGATGTACAGTCCGCCGCCAGGCTGAAGCGCGAGCGCGTTGACGGTGTTGCTCGGACCCGAGCCTACCGTGAAAGAGGAATCGCGCGTGAGGTCGGAGTTCAGGCGCACAACGCGGTTGACGGTCGCGCCGTTGTAGGTCGTAAACGCACCTCCGAGCATTATTTTCCCATCACCCTGCATTTCCGCCGCGACGACGGCACCGTTTGGACCGGCCGCGGTGCTGTTCAGGTTGATAGCAGTCACCGCGCCGCCGGAAATCGTAGCGGTGGCAATGGCTCCACTGCCGCCGCCTCCTGAAAACACAACCGTCGGCGCAGCCGTATAGCCGGCGCCACCCGCCGTGACGGAAATGCTGCTAACTCGGCCAAGCGACGCGTCAACCGAGGCCGAGGCCGTCGCGCCTGTCCCGCCGCCGCCAGTGAGCGTGACACTGGGAGCGGAGGCATAGCCGCTGCCACCGGCGGGCGCGAACGTCTTGTCGAGCGTGAGGTCCGAGTTCAGCCGGGCGAGGTTGACCGCGGGTGTAGTTCCGAAGTGGGTGAATGATCCCGCGAGCAGGAGCTTTCCGCCCGGCAGCGGAAGGATTCGGTTCACGCTGCCGGCCGAGCGCGTGACGAGGTTGACCGTGGCATCGCGCGCACCGGTTGAGGCCGCCACGCGTGAAACAAGCCGGACGGGTTGGGCGCCCACCGTGGTGAATGAGCCGCCGAACACCACGGCGCCGTCGGCCGGCTGCACGAAGAGGCCGAGCACCGTGCTGTTGACGTTTGGATTGAACGCCGAATCGAGCGCCCCCGTAGGCGAGAGACGTGCGAGTCGGTTGATGGCGGTTCCATTGTAGGTCGTGCACGAGCCGCCGATGAGGATATTGGTATCGCTTACCGTGATGGTGTTGACCGTGCTGTTGGCGCCCGAACCGGTGGCAAAAGACGAGTCTACCGCGCCTGTCGACGTGAGCCGCACGAGCCGGTTGATTCCGGTCGTGCCATTGTAGCTCGTGAACGCGCCGCCCGCGAAGACATTGCCGGAAGCATCGACTGCGAGGCTGTTCACCGTGTTGTCGAACCCGGTGCCGATGGCGAAGGTGGAGTCGAGCGTGCCGTCGGTGTTGAGGCGCGCGATACGGTTCAGGCCGGTGCCGCCAATGTGCGTTGTGAACGCGCCACCAATTACGACCTTGGAGGTGTTGGAATCGAGGGCGAGTGCGTTGATCGTGTTGGTGACGCCCTGTGTGGAGCCGATCGCGAACGTGCTGTCCAACGACCCGTCGGCGTTGAGCCGCACGATCCGGTTGGCGGTCGAACCATTGAAGAGATTGAATCCACCAGCGACGATTAGTTTGCCGTCGGCTGGCTGCCGAATAATCGCCGTCACATTGCTGGCAGTGCCATTTGGGCCGCTGCCGCCAGGATTGAACGTAGTGTCGAGAGAGCCGTCGGCGTTGAGTCGCGCAAGGTTGGTGCGGGCGACGCCATTGATTAGGGTGAAATTATTGCCGCCGATGACGATCTTGCCGTCGGGCTGCACGACGACGGCAGTGACTGGTCCGTTGAGGTTCACCGCGAAGGCAGCGTCAAGCGAGCCGTCGGCATTGACCCGCACGAGCCGGCGGAAGGCGGTGCTGCCATTGACGCGGATGAAATTGCCGGCGACGAGGAACTGCGTACCCGAATAAGGCACCACGGCGTTGACTTGTCCGGCGGCGTCGGTCTCGACCTCGAGGTTGAACGCCGGGTCGAGCTTGAGCGCGGTGGGATATACGACCGGCGCGACGCTGAGCCGGGCGCGGTTGGACGTCGTGGTCTGCGCAAGCGCATCGGTGACGACAACATCATAATAGTCTGCATCGCTCTGTCCGGCGTTGGGAATCGTATAGTTCGCGCTCGTCGCGCTCGTGATGGCGTAGCCGTTGCGCCGCCATTGGTAGGTGAGTGGCGCCCAACCCGAGGCCGCGACGCTGAAACTGGCATTCTGGCCAACAACGATGGAAGCACTCTGCGGCGGCGTGCCAATCACTGGGAGCGAACCGAGTCCGGAAAGAGTCGCCGTCCCGCTGGTCGTTGAGCCGGCGGCGTTCGTTATTGTGACCAAGTAGCTGCCGAGGTTCGCGGTCTGCGTGTTGCTGACAGTGAGGGTCGAGTTCGTCGCGCCGGGTATGGCGGCGCCGTTGAGCGACCATTGGTAGGTCACCGCCAGATTGCTGCTGGCTGTGACGGAGAATGTGACCGAACCGCCAGGTAAAGCCGTCTGGCTGGCCGGCTGAACACCAATCGTGGGAGGACTGTTCACGATCAACGCGACCGAGTTGGACGTCACGCTGCCGGCCACATTGGTCACCACCAAGGTGTAGTTGCCGGCGTCGGAGATTTGCGCGATAGGCAGGGACAGAACCGTATTTGTCGCGCCGGTGACCGGGGCGCCGTCCTTGAACCACTGGTAGGTGGGAGCGGGAGTCCCGGTAGCGGTGGCGCTGAAGGTAGCCAACTGTCCGACTGCCACAGTAATTGACTGAGGCTGTGCTGTAATCACCGGAGAGGAATTTAGCGCTAGGGTCGCGAAGTTGCTGGTTACACTTCCCGCCGCGTTTGCCACAACGACGGTGTAACTGCCGGCGTCAATTACCTGCGCGTTCCCAACGGTGAGTGTTGCGGAATTCTCACCCGGCAAAGTCGAGCCGTCCTTCTTCCACTGGTAATTCGGGGCGGGCGTGCCGGCAGCCACGACTGAAAACACCGCTGTCTGCCCAGAATTGAGCGCGACGCTGGCTGGCTGCGTTGTTATAGTCGGTGCCACGCCGGGTGTATCGCTCACATAGAAATCGACAGGTGCAGCTGCAATGCCGGCAGCGGTCTCAACGGTTAACGGGCCAGTTGTCGCGCCCGAAGACACGTAGACGGAAGCGCCCGTAGTGGAACCCGCAAAAGGGCCAAAGGTGTTCCCAAGAACTCCGTTGAAACGAACAGCCGTCATTCCGGCAAGATTGGCGCCAGTGATAGCGATGTAGGTCCCTGAAACGCCGTAGGCAGGAGTAATGCTGGTAATTGTGGGCGACGCGAGCGGCGACCAGTTTAGGACAATACTGCCAGAGGTCCCAAATTGGCCATCGACGGCGATGCTGTATGTCTCACCTGCCACTGCACTAAGACTGACCGGTTTTGGATAGCCATTGTAGGTCACTATGCTGGCGACCTTTCGCGTGAGAATGCCCACTGCATTGCCGGTATAGATCCCAATGATCGCCCCGATTCCATCGGCGCTGCCGGCGTTGGTAAAGAGATAGGCGCCTGTAACGGGAGCGGTCCATCGATACCAAATTGAGCGACCGCCTGCCTGGCCGTTGGCTCCACTTGAGGTTATGCTATGCGGGGGCTCGCCACTTTCCTGCGTAGCCCCTATGTTGGTTCCTGTAATCGTGCCGCTTGCGCCTGAAACAAGCGATGCGTTCGCAAAATTGTCATTCAGCGGCGGCGGTGGGGTTGCGGTGACAGCGAAGTCAAACGCACTTATCGTCGTGCCCGCCGTTGTTTGCAGCGATATTGGTCCTGTAGTCGCCCCGTTCGGCACATAAGTTAAGACATAAGCATTCGCGCCAATACTCCATTGGAGCATTGGTGCTACAACACCATTGAATCTGATCGTTGGCACCAGAGTTTGGTTAGCGATATTGATGCGCAATGCCTGTCCGATTGGACCGCTGGCCGGAACGACCGATGTTATGTTTGCCAGCGAGCTAGGATTTCCGGCTGAAAGCGCAGCCGGGAAGGAACTCACACTGCCGCCACCATTACTGACGATAACCGAATAGAAGCCTGCATCCGTCACCTGCACATTGGTCAAAGCAAGAGTTGCGCTGGTCGCGCCCGTAACGGCAACGCCGTTAAGGAGCCACTGGTAGGTCGGTGCCGGCATACCAGCCGCGACGACCGTGAAGGTGGCGGTGCCACCGACGGTGACCATTTGGCTTACCGGCTGTGCCATGATGACCGGCGCAATTACCGGCTCGAACAGCACCATGCTCGAAGCCGGGCGACCGTAGAGATGATAGGGACGCCCACCGGTCATTAATAGGTTTCCGTCGGCAGTAAAGCGAAGCACAGATGGCAGCGCCATGGTGTATGGCGATTGCACGGTTGGCGCGGCAAACGAGGCATCAAGTGTGCCGTCTCCGTTCAGTCTTGCGAGCGACGTTCGTGACGTGCCGTCGTAGCTGGTGAACAAGCCCCCGACCAAAACCTTGCCGTCGGCCTGCAGCGTCAATCCAAAAACCAAGCTGCTGAAACCGGTGCCAACATTGAAGCTCAGGTCGAGAGAGCCGTCCGGGTTCAGGCGCGCGATCCTGTTGCGCGACGTGCCGTTGAAGTTGTTAAAGAATCCGCCCGCGAGAATCTTCCCGTCTCCCTGCAACTCCAACGTATAGACTAGATTGTCGAATCCTGAGCCCACACCGAAGGTCGCATCGAGGCTTCCGTCCGCGTTCAACCGCGCCACGCGGTTGATCGGCGTCCCATTGTAACGCGTGAAATTCCCACCGACGTAAATCTTACCGTCTACCGCGACAACGAGCGTCTTAACCGGATCATAGCCCGAATCCATCGTGAAACCAGTGCCGATGGCAAAACTGGAATCTCGCGAGCCGTCTGAATTCAGGCGCGCAACGCTGCTGCCGCCGTAGTGTCCCCCAACCAGAATCTTCCCATCCGCCTGCAACGCGATTGCGTCAAAGCCGCCGCCGAAAGCAAAAAAACTTCCGTCAATGCTGCCGTCAACATTCAGGCGCGCAATGTCACCTCGGGACACTCCATTGTAGTTTGACGAGAAGTTTCCAACTGCGAGCGGTTTTCCGTCGGCTTGAGTCGCCAGCGAAAACACGCCGGTATTGAAGTCTGGTTCGATGTTGAAGCCCGAGCCGGCATCGAAACTTGGATCCGGGGTGCCATCTCCGTTCAGCCTTGCGATGCGATTGCGGGGTATGCCGTTTAGATGCGTGAAATCACCGCCGACGACCCACTTGTCACCAAGGGCTGGCACGGCGGCGTAAACAGCTGCGACCTGGAGCATGGCCGAGTCGACTGAAGGGTCCAAAGTGCCGTCAGCATTCAGTCGCGCCAGCGCCGTACGCGAGGCGCCGTCAAACGAGTTGAAAATTCCGCCGGCGAGAATCTTCCCATCAGCTTGGAGCGCCAGCGCATTCAATGGCCAACTAAAGCCAGCGCCGATATTGAAGCCGGCATCTACACTACCGTCGCCATTCAGCCGCGCTATGTTCCCGCGCGAGGTGCCATCAAAAGACCTGAATTGTCCTCCGGCGACAATCTTCCCGTCCGGCTGCAATGCGAGCGCATAGATCGGGCTGATATCGAATCCGGCGCCAATACTGAACCCGGCGTCAACCGTGCCGTCCCCGTTCAGACGAGTGATCCTATTGCGTGACACGCCGTCGACGGTGCTAAACCCGCCGCCCGCAATAATCTTCCCGTCGGCCTGCACAGCCAGCGCATAGGGTGCGTTGTCGAACCCGGTGCCGAAGCTGGCGTCGACCGTTCCGTCAGCATTCAGCCGCGCAATGCCATTGCGCGGTGTGCCGTTGAAGCTGCTAAAGGTTCCGCCGGCGAGAATCTGTCCATCAGTCTGCACGGCCAGTGCAAAGATGATGCTCGTTCCTCCGTAGTCAGGAAACGAACCGCCAAATCCGGTGCCGATGTTGAAGCTGGTATCGAGCGTGCCATCGCCATTGAGCCGCGCGATGCACCTTCGCCCGACCCCGTTGTAGCTGGTAAAGAATCCACCGACGACAACTTTCCCGTCACCCTGCAAAGCCAGCGCCTCCACGGAGCTGTTGAACCCTGTGCCGATTACGAAACTTGAATCGTGCGTGCCGTCCGCATTCAGCCGCGCAATGAAACTGCGCGACACACCGTTGACGGTGGTGAACCAGCCGCCGATCACGAGCTTGCCGTCGGACTGAAGCACAGCGGCCGTGACCGTGTTGGAAATGATCGGTGGGACGTAATCCAAATCCAGCGCACCGCTGGCCGTGAAGCGCGCGACCCGTGTGCGCGGCGTGTTGTCCACCGTGGTGAATTCGCCGCACACGTAGAAGCCGCCGTCTGGGGAAGGAATCACAGCGTTCACGGTGCCGCCTTTTTCGATCCGCGGCGCGAAGCTCGTCCGCGGCACGACGGCGTTGGGATAGGTTGCGGGCCGCACCTCGATTCGCCCTGCGTTCGACAGGCTCACCATCGCACCATCGCTAATCACCACATCAAACAGACCCGCGTCGGTGAGAGCGGCGTTGGTGAGCGTGAACGTGGCGCTGGTCGCTCCGGCAATCGGCTGGCCGAACTTGCGCCACTGATAGGTGAGCGTTCCGCTGCCGGTGGCGCCGACGGTCAATGTCGCCGACTGGCCCGCCGTTGCGAACACGAGCGACTGTGGCTGCGCTGTCACAGTGATCGCTTGACCGAACAGACTGGCAGAAGCCATGACCGACACTACGACTCCAAAAAGCCGATACGCAGCCGCGATCGACCAACAACGGGCAGATAGTTCCATGGGGCGCTGGCGAGCTGGCAGCAAGGGGCGCTGTCGGCGAACCGGATCCCCGATAGCTCTCCACGGGATAAATGAAAAGGGGAATTCCCGCCGGTACCGCAAACGAGTCACAGGATGGTTTGCGGCGCGCCGATGTCAGTTCCGTCTGGCGCGCAGGCTCCCACCTGAGGAAGCGGCGGCGCCACCACGCTGGCGCTTTCATATTTCATGCTGCGGCCGCTACTCGCGACCTCCAATGTGGATTCGATGAGGGGCGGCGGGGCGGCTCAGGACGACGCGGATGTCGTCCCTCCACGATGGCGTTTTTTGCCCAGGAATCCCGTCATTCGCGGGAGGCAATCGAGGTTGAGGTCAAACCGGTGCAAATTGAACGAGCAACTCGAGGAACAGAAGGGCGCGAAGGTCGCGAAGGGTACAGAGCCCCTGCTGTGCTCTTGGCGGCCTTCGCGATCTTCTGTCCTCCGGTTTGGAGATCGTACTCGATTGCAGCTTCGCCGCGCTCGGGCCTCTGTGTCGCCGGTTTGGCGGGATTTGGTTGCGGCGGCATCGCACTGAGAAACTGCCGTGCTTGTCTCGCCACCACATCTTCGCCCTGCTTCGGTCGTTTTCCGGGGTGCTTCTCCTGTTGCTCAAACTTCTCGGCTGGATCACGGCGCACACGCCGGAATTCGTGCTGCGCGCGTTCGCCGCGGTGGGCGGCGACTTCATCTTCACCTGCCTGCCGCGGCGCCGGCGGCTGGTCCTGTCGAATCTCCACCATGCGTTTTCGGAGCGGCCGGCGGCATGGCGCGTCGCGACCGGTCGCGAAAGCTGCCGGCGGCTGATCGAAACCGCGCTGCTTTCGCTCGCGACGCCGTACCTCGGCGAACGGCGGTTCCGCGAAATCGTCACCGGTGCGCCGGAATTGCACGCGCTGTTTGCGGGGCACGCGCGCGCCCCGCAGGC
>Ga0082335_1007413_pt1 | contig 13272 bp, 12 predicted proteins | sample Subgrocontami58m_FD_72375 | JGI IMG/M metagenome (GOLD analysis project Ga0082335, IMG submission 72375) | Subsurface groundwater microbial communities from S. Glens Falls, New York, USA - GMW37 contaminated, 5.8 m (SPADES assembly) (version 2) ...
AGTCTTCCGGTTTCAGCGTCACGGATAATCTCCTGCGTTTTCCGCTCTGCTTCTTCAATTGTTTCCTTTGTCATTTCTTTAACTTTTAAAGGGACGTTTAAGTCCTGAAGCGATAGAGTATATCCTCTTCTTGTCAAATATGTTGAACCTAGGGCAAATGCTTTTCTTATTGTTTCTAGTGTTGCTTCTCGTCCGCATACCCTATCAATTTCCTTGACCATACCACCATTCTCAACAGAAAGAGTTGCCTCGCCAGTAATTTCTTTAGGGACTTTAATGCCAGATCCTTTTGGAAGAATTTCAGCAAAGACCTCAGAGCCTGGAATTTCTTTCCCTTTTAAACTGCTTATAACTTTTGCAGAATATAATAGCTGGTCAGCATCAGCTTTCGAAATTATATCTTCGCTTAAAAGGTAAGCTCCTGTTACAGCATCTGATATTGTACCAATGAGATTGATATTATTTTTGCATGAAATAATGTTGTGTTTAACATTGAGTAAAATCTCCGCTTCTGCACGCGCTTCTTCAGTTTGAGGGGAGTGAATGTTTACTTCATCGCCATCAAAGTCCGCGTTGTATGGGAAACATACTGCAGGGTGAATTCTGAATGTTCTTTGAGGTAAAACACGGACGTGATGAGCCATAAGACTTTGCTTGTGGAGAGATGGATGTCGGTTGAAAAGAACAATATCTCCATCTTGCAGGTGCCGCTCTACTTTATATCCTGGTTGTATTTCTGTGCAAAGCTCGTCCTTAAGATCTGCTGTAATTCTCTTTCTTTTGCCATCAGGTCTAGTTACATAATTAGCCCCAGGATGCTCCTCTCCCTGACGAATCAGTGCTTTCATGCGTTCAATATTTGTTGTTGTTACGCTTTCAGATACAGTTATAATTTTGGCTATTTCAAAAGGCACGCCGACTTCGTTAATGTCGAGGTAAGGGTCAGGTGAAACTACGGTTCTTCCTGAAAAATTAACTCTTTTGCCAGCAAGGTTTTTTCTGATGCGTCCTTCCTTGCCCTTAATACGCTCGGTGATTGTCTTTAGGGGCTGGCCTGAACGATGACGCGCAGGAGGTATTTTTCCAATGGTGTTGTCAAAGTACGTTGTCACGTGGTACTGAAGCAAATCCCATAGGTCTTCAATAATAACTTCTGGCGCGCCTGCATTCAAATTTTCCCAGAGGCGTTGATTGGCTCGGATAATGTCTGATAGCTTGTGTGTTAGGTCGTCTTCACTGCGCTCTCCACTCTCTAAGGTTATCGAAGGTCTGACGTTTACGCTTGGCACAAGAAGCTGGGACAAAATAGCCCATTCAGGTCTGCAGGTTTTTGAATTAACCCCTATTTTCTTTATTTCATCATCAGGAATCTTAACAAGAATTTCACGAATCTCTGTCGGGAATAATCTTTTTGTGCCTATCATGAACGAGCTTGGCTTTTCAAGCTTGATTTTTTCATGCGGTTCGTTGCAATGGGGGCAGGTTTTCTTATCGCGCGCTTTTTTAGCTCGTTCAACAGGATTGTATAGGGCCTGCTTTTCATTGCTCAATAACAACTTGCCGCATTTCAGGCAGAAACTTCGCAAGAAGAGTTCGGTAAGAGGAATGTATTTTACATGCATAACTGGTCGTGCGAGCTCGATGCTTCCAAAATAACCAGGGCACTCTTTCATTGTCGCGCCGTCAGTGCGGCATCTTACTCCAGGGTCTATCGCTCCAAGCCTCAAGTCCATCAGGCCCCCGTCAACTGGAAAACCGTCAACGTCATAAAGTTCTGGAGTTACAATTTTTGCCACGCTAAGCTTTTTGATAATGTCCGGACTAATTAAATTGAAGCGGAGTGCTTTGACTTTTTTTCTTATTATTTCGTTCATGGTTAATCGTATTTGTTCTTCAACTCGAAAGTTGTGACAATGTGCATGGCCTGAAGTTCGTCAATTAAGAGCTTGAAAGCGTAGGAAACTTCAATCGGTTCAACGTCTGTGCTTCCTGTTATCGGGCAGTAAGTCTTGTTTCTTATTCGGTCTCTGATTGCCAAAAATCCGCTGTTTGTTGCAACCCAAAGAGTTGTTTTATCTGAATCATATCTTTCTTTTAAAAGAAGGGATGCCCCGTGGGCTACTAGAGCTTGCTGCTCCATTTCTCCTAATCTGAGTGCTCCGCCTCTTGAACGGCCTTCAGTTGGCTGTCTCGTTAGAAGGGCAACTTTTCCTGAAGCACGCGCGTGTATCTTATTGCTTACCATGTATTTTAGTTTTAGATAGTACATTGTTCCGATGTAGATTTTTGCTTTCATTTTTTTGCCCGTAACTCCATCGTACATTGTTTCCTTGCCGTCGTATTGGAAACCCATTTCTTTAAGCGAGCTCTCTAGCTCCTGTACACTTGCGCCAGAGAATGCTGTTCCATCAACAATTTTTCCAGTTGCTGCGGCTGTCTTGCCTGCAAGCATTTCAATAAGATATCCTACAGTCATTCTGCTTGGTATGCTGTGGGGATTAAACATTAAATCTGGCCTGACTCCGCGGGAAGTGAATGGCATATCCCTTTGGTCTGCAAGAAGACCAACAACTCCCTTTTGGCCGTGAGGGGTGGAGAATTTGTCTCCAGGTTCAGGCAACCTTAAATCCCGTATTCTAACCTGCACAATTTTATTTCCGTCTCCGTCGCTGGTAATAAAAACAGCGTCAACTGTTCCGCGTTCTTCCTGGCGTATAATTGTGCTTGCTTCTTTTTTTGACTGAATGCTAATGTCTTTTGCTTCAGAGAGGAATTTAGGAGGAGTTGTCTTGCCAATAACCACATCACCTGAATTTACTTGGGCTTCAGGATACACGATGCCGTCATCTTCCAAAAATTTATATGATGCTTCAGTACGATAGCCTGCTATATCTTTATCGGGAACGACTATTTCGTCTTTCAATCCTCCAGTATACTGAAGTTCTGTTGCTTTGTAAGGTCTGAAATATGTGCTTCTTCCCATACCTCTGTCAACGCTTCCGCGATTAAGCACGACTGCGTCTTCAACATTGTAACCTTCAAAAGGCATGATTGCCACAACTAAGTTTTGTCCTGAAGGATAGACTTCAAGTGTATCATACATGAAGCTTTTCACGATAGGGTGTTGAGGGTAGTGCAAAATCGAGACGTCAGTATCTAATCTTGTTAAATAATTAGCCGCGTAGATTCCTAATGACTGCTTAAGGGTTTTACTTCCTCTGTTTAGACGTGAGGATTGGTCATGATTTGCGAATGGGACGAGAGATGTAATAAGGCCGAATAAATCAATGCTGTCAATCTCAAGGTGCGTGTGCTTTTCAGTGATATTCTCTGCTTTTAGAGAAACTAGGGCATCTTCTTCTTCTGCAGCGTCAAGGTACTCAATGATTCCTTCCTTGACGAGATCACTCCAGCTTAATTTGCCCTGCTCAAGCAGAACCATATGTTCATCCTTCAGTAAACTTGAGCCGTTTTTCACGATAATAAGAGGTCGTAGAACACGGCCTATTTCAGTTGAGATAGTGATAGATCCAGTTTCATTTATTCCCCGCACTCCTAATTCTGGAGGGAATTCTCCGCGATTTCTTGCTTCGCGAACGTGCTTTACAAATTCATTTGCATCCTTCGCAAAACCAATAAATCTTCCGTTGAAGAAAACATCAATGCCTCCTTCTTGATTTAAACCGAAGACCTTTAGTCTTTGCAATGCTTTTTCTTCGTCAAAAGGTACGGCTGTCGAGACACGGCTTAAAATTGCAAGGTTCTTGCGCAGGCCAATTTCTGTTCCTTCAGGAGTTTCAGTCGGGCAGAATCTTCCATAATGAGTAGGATGTAATGTGCGCGCCATGAAATTTTCCTGTTCTCCTGGAAGCATGCTCGAAACACGCTGTAATTGGGATAAAATAGCTAGGTAGTTAGTCTTGTCCATGTTTTGCGTTACTCCTGTGCGCTCGCCTATCCATGAGCCAGTAGCAATGGCGCTTTCAATACGCTGGGTGAATAGCGTTGACTTAGCTACAGTCTTAATAGAGTAGAATTTCTTTCTTTTCATAACTTTTTGAAGAGAATATTGAATATCTCTAACAAGAATGCTCAGGTTGATTCTGAATAAGTCTGCGAGAAGGTCTCCTGTCAGCTTCACTCGTTTATTGGCATAATGGTCTTTGTCAGTTCTCAAGCGATTATTGGATTTAGCATTGAGAAACTGTTTGATAAGTCTGCATAATGTGATTGCTTTTTCCTCACGAGATGCTTTATCAAGCCCAATATGTGGAAGGAGGAAATTATCGATTTTTTGCTTGGTTCTGTCGAGAATTTCTTTCTTTGTTCCCTGAATGGATGATTTTTCTGCGATGTGCAGCAGAGCTGCCTCAACGTCCTGAACAGATGCAAATTCATACAGGTTTACTATGACGCAATCGTCTTCTCTTCCAATATTTTTTGCAATGTCTGATTCTCTAGTCATGCCCAGAGCTTTAACAAGAACAACGGCAGGAATGTTTTTCAACCGGCTAAATGTAACATCAATAATACCATCGTTTGTTTCAGTAATAGTTGTGGGTATGCGATATGTTCCTCTTTGAGAAAATAAGCGAAGCATAAATCCCTGCCTTCCATCTTCTAGGAAAGGCTGATTTGAAGCAAGATCTTCAGCCATGACCATGATTCTTTCATTTCCATTTACAATAAAGTATCCGCCTGGGTCTAATGGATCGATGTAATGAGTTATCAGTTCCTCGCGAGACATGCCATATGTGTTGCATCCTGCACTGCGTACCATAATAGGAATGCGCCCAACCTCCACTTCCCCGTTGTCTGCCTGCTCGCCGTATTTTACAGTTAGCTCGACATATACTGGAGCAGCGTATGTTAAATTTCTCAATCTGGCTTCAGTAGGGGTTGTTTTGCTTACGCTTCCGTCAGCCTCGATAACATCGGGCTTTCCAATGCGCATCTTACCTAGTGTAACTTCCACATCCTCTTTGTTGATAGTCTCGTTAACCTCATTTACAATCTGCTGCATGCGATGCGTGATAAAATCATTAAAGCTTCTTATGTTGCTCTCGACTAGAGAGTGCTGTTCAAGATATTTTTTGATAAGAATGTGCTTGTCCATAATCAAATGATAACACGATAATAAGCGCGCTCTTTACCCTCCGTTTCACGCTCAATTTTAACCACATCTCCGCGCAAGCACCCTTCAGGCAGGCAGGGATCTGTTGATTTAATTTTTGGCAATTGCGCCACAGAAAGATTATATCTTACAAGAAGAACTTTCAGCTCGTCAGGCTTTAATTTTGTGTGTTTTGGCTGTAGGGTGTGCATCATTTAGAGGGTACGAAAACGTCATTACGAAGGGGATAACAACTCTGTGCAAAAATGGCTTTTTAAACCTTCCGCTCGACGGGGGTTTTTATCTAGTTTTATTTTTCTGCTGCGGTTCGTATTATTTTCTGCGCTCTTTGCAAAGTTAGAGGAATATGGAAGTTTCCGCTTCCAGAAATAAAACTTTTATCAGGATAGGCTCTTCCAAGATCAAGGATTTCATAAGCTTCAATTACTTCTTCGCCAACATTTGTCAACTGGAGAAGCTGGGGAATAGAGTGTGCGATGGCAGGCTGGTTATCTAAATCATTGATACCTCCCAAGCCAAAAGTTCCTTCGCATGTTTTGTAAACTGCTTGGGCATGACAAAATTCTTCTTTGCCGATAAACGCCCCCCGCGGGCCTCCGTGCACTAAACGATATCCTTGCGTAATGAGCATGTAAGAGGGAAAACCATCATCATGAAGAAGCGAGAGCCATACCATTGCACCACCCTCGCAATCATCGACTTTCATTAAATGAACACGCCTGCCGGACATCCAATCATCGCCCACTACTGATCTTTCTTTGTCAATATCTTTGCCGCCATGTGTTAAACAGAGCATGCAGTAGAGAGAAGCTTTTCTGGGTGTGTCTATTTGTTTTTGCACTTCTTCCCACGATGCCTGTTCAAGCGCTTTGACATGTGCAATTTCTTCAGGGCTATAATCTATCATGTTGAAGCCAGCATAATCCTGAACTCTGACATTCGTTGCAATCATACTCCTCTCAGAGATAAGACATTTTTCTTCTAATGTCTCAGGAGGATTATCAGAAAAAGCAGAGAGCGACGCGAGCGAAGTCAAGCCTGCAAATATCACCTCACGCGCGCCCATTTTGTCAGAGGGCTTTTGTTATTTATAAATAAATCTGTGTTTCACAAGGATGATTGTAAGTATTGCCGAGATAAATTAGTTAACATATCTTGCGAAGTGTTCAAAGATAAACATAAATATAACCAATATTATCTTATACCATGAACTATGATATTGAAAAAAGAGAGTTGATAATGTCCAAGAAGGTTAATGAATTAGATGTATTTGTCTTGGATTTTGTAAACCTGCTTAAAGAATACGTTCTTGTTTCAGGTTATGTTTCAATCCTTACAGGCAGATCTAGAGCTACTGAAGACATTGATTTACTTATCCCTCCATTAAATATAAAAGAATTTGAAGAATATTGGAAAAATTTTGAAAAGGCAGGCTTTGAATGTCTTAATACATTTAAGCCCGACGAGGCGTTTTCTATGCTTAAGGAACATGCAATACGATTTGCAAAAAAAGGAAAACCTATACCTAATATGGAATTTAAACTAATAACGAATGATGTACAGAAATACTCTCTTCATCATAAAATAAAAGTTATTTTAGGCAAAAGACAAATGTTTATTTCGCCCTTTGAGATGCAAATTGCCTATAAACTTTTTTTAGGAAGCGAGAAAGACCTAGAAGATGCGAAACACCTCTATGTACTATTTAAAGAAAAGCTTAATAAGAAAGAACTCCTAAGTCTAATAGATAAATTAGATGTAAAAGATAAACTTAAGTTAATACAATGAACATAAACTTAGAAGAACTTGAAAAAGAAAAGCAAAAGAATTTTGAAGAAAGACTAGCTTTTGTTGAATTATGGGCGAATTATGTTAAAAATAATTCTGATGAAGTTTGGAGTGAGCAGCAAAATCTCCTTATCAACTCACAATACTCCTAGTTTTAGATTATATTGTTCAAAAGATGATAATGGCCTCGACGGGATTTGAACCCGCGACACCTAGCTTACTTCAAATAAACTCGTTGTTTGAAGGACAACGGAGCTTGCTCTGTTGTAAAAGGCTAGTACTCTAACCGGGCTGAGCTACGAGGCCGTGCAACTTGAAGTTAAAAACGATTTTTAAATGCTTTTGTTTCATCATAACAATTATTATAAACCCCAGAAATCTTTCTTCAGAATGAATAGAAGAACACTTCTTACAACGCTCGGAATCGGACTCGCTGCAGCGGTCTCCTCCATTACTCTATTAAACAGATCAGATAAATCAGAAAGTGCTGTTCAGAGAGGTTATCCATTAAGTTTTCATTCTTCTCCATTAATGATGGGATCCACAATAGCGATAGCGCCATCAGATGGATCTCTAGAATTATTTAATGGACCAAGGATTATTGGCGGAGTGCCAGATTTTGGATATTTTGGAGTATTTAGTCATGGCAGATATATTAACGGAGAAACTCCTGAAAGTGCACTAAAGGTTTTACAACTGCTTTCTCTTAAAATTCTATATTTAGAAACTAAACCTGTACGTGATTTTATTTCTAATGAAGCAGAATCTGCCTATGACTGGCTTAGAAAGGGATTTCCTTTGCTGCCTTCCTTTAACAGAAAGGATGATTATCTTAACAGAATTATTTCTTGATTAAATTCGTTTTTAAAACTTCGCTTAGATAAGTTATCTTTTCAATTCCTATCTTTTTTCAGCTTCCATTCCAAGTAATGTTTCTAATTTATCTGCCCAATTAGTCCACATCGCTAGAAGTCCATATGCTTGAAGGTGATGATCAACATTATGCGGATTGTATTGCAATGGAAACTTGTAAATATCAGCCTGTTTTTTAACTTCAGCATCACTAACTTCTCGTTCTATTTCTTGTATTTCGTTGGGAGTTGCCCCTATTGAACATGCATTTCCGAATACTGTTGCAACTTGGAGTAAACAAGTGTTGCCCCAAAAACGATATCTTGCCTCTCTTTCAAATTCATTGCCCCATATACCTCTAGCAATCCATTGTGCATCTTCTACAAGTCTTTGCCTTGCCCCATCAGGTAGTTCAAGTTCAAGTGCCTTTCTGGCAAAATCTCTATCAAGCTCTATCGAGAATCCATACATTCCAAGTCTTCTTTCATTAGGAGCTGGAGGGACGAAACCTTCAATCCTATAGAAAAAAGCTCGATTAACCATAAAAATGCATATTATGGGGGTTTTTAATAATTTAGATGATTAAGAAAAATTATCTTCGGCCGCGCGCTTAATCATATCGGCAGTCATAGCCCCAACGTGGCGGTCAACGACTTCCCCGTCTTTAAAGAAGATTGTTGTTGGAATTGACATGACGTGAAAGCGCGAGGCCAGTTCGTATTCTTCGTCGATGTTTACCTTTCCAAATTTAACATTTTTCATGGTTTCAGCCGCCTTTTTGAACTGGGGCTCCATAATTTTGCAGGGGCCGCACCATTCAGCTCCAAAATCAATTACAGCATTATCTTTTTCGATGAAAGAATCAAATTCCTTCTCACCTAGATCTTTTATCATCTTAAGTTTTGAGAAAAAGAGTTAATAAACTTTATTGTAACTTGGAGAAGTGTTTTAAATCTCTTCAATTTCCAAATCTTTGTTGTTGTAAACATAAGTAACAGGATGTGTTGGGGCAGATGTCCGCAATACAATAACCGCACATTCATTAATTTTTATTCCTGATTTATTAAGAATCTCAGTTGCATCTCTAAAAGTGCTACCTGTACTGTAAACATCGTCTATTAATAGCAAATTATCTTCCGAAGAAGGAAGATATCCATCTATATGTTTAGCAGTCCCATAAGTTTTAGGCTTCTCTCTTAAAATACATAATTTAAGATTATTTCGAGAAGCAATTACTGTAGCTAGAGGTATGCCTCCCATACCATATCCTGCAACGCAGGTAGCTTTTTTACTGGTTGAATTCCAAAGAGCGTCAGCAAGGGCATTAATCATATTAGGGTCTGCATAAGCTTCCCGCATATCTAGGTAGTAAGAAGAAGTCTTCCCAGAACGCAAAACAAAATTTCCTTTTTTAACGATTATTCTTTTCAAATTATCAAGCAAAAGATCCACAGAGAAATAATGTAATTAGTCAATAAAAATCTATCTATACTTATTCCCCGCAGCCGCTTCTAGTTGTTTGGTTGCACGAATTGCATATCAAGGCGCAGTTGCCGATGCGTTTCGCGGACCCTCCGCAGAGGGGGCACACGAGACCTTCGTTTCCGAAATCTTTGATTGTTTTTTGCTCGTCTTTCTCTGGTTGGAGGGTTTGTATTTCAAACTCAACTTTACCCGTGCCTTCGCTGAAGTGATTTTGCATGAATTGAGATACGTAATCCACGATGGAAGAAGCAGTTCTTATTTTGGGGCTAAGTTCGTCGAGTTCTCCTCCAGTTTGATTTTTCACGAAGCCCGCAGGCTCAAACTTGGAATATCTAAATTTACTGAAGAGCACATCAACAGGTATGCCATACTGGAGATTCAGGGAAACGGAAGTGGCCCATGAGTCCATCAGGCCTCTGATAGTCGATCCCTGCTTGTGCATGGTGACAAAAATCTCGCCTGGCCTGCCATTGTCATACAATCCAACTGTGAGATATCCTTCGTGTCCTGCAATATCAAACTTATGCGTGATGGATTTACGCGTTTGAGGAAGCTTTTTGCGTTCACTAACTGAAACTTTGGGGTCTTTCTTGACCATTTCGCCTTCTGTTTTAGCTGTGTTAAGAGCCTGGCCCCTCTTGCTGTTTTCGCGATAAATTGCAACAGCTTTCAGCCCCTGCTCCCAAGCAAAAATGTAAGTATCTACAATATCATCAACTGTTGAGTGTTCAGGCATATTCACTGTTTTGCTTATTGCTCCAGAAATAAATGGCTGGGATACTCCCATCATTTTGATGTGCCCCTGCGGATGAATAAACCTTTTGCCTTTTGCAGGCTTGAAAGCGCAGTCAAAAACAGGCAGGTGTTCGTCTTTTAGTATAGAACCCTCAATAGTATCGTTTTTGTCAATGTAATCAATAATGGTCTCGACTTCTTGGGGAGTATAATTTAAATTCTGCAAAGCAAGAGGTACGCTCTGATTTACTATCTTTAGCATTCCCCCGCCAGCTAGGACTTTATATTTTACGAGTGCGATGTCAGGCTCAATGCCCGTAGTGTCACAGTCCATCATGAAGGCGATAGTTCCAGTCGGAGCGAGTACACTCATCTGCGAATTTCTAAATCCTGATTGTTCTCCAAGCTTTACAGCTTCATCCCAGCAGTCCCATGCTTCATTTATAAGATATCTTAACTCCGAGGGCATTTTGTTTACTTCAATTTTCTTTACTGCATCACGGTGCATGCGCATTACTTCCAACATAGAATCGCGATTCTTCTCAAAAGCAGGGAAAGGTCCAATAGAGCGGGCGACTTCTGCAGATGTTTTGTAAGCTTCCCCGCACATAATCGCAGTTATTGCCGCAGAGACAGCACGGCCTTCATCAGAGTCATATGGAAGCCCAAGGCTCATCAGAATTGCTCCAAGGTTAGCGTAACCTAGTCCCAATGGTCTAAAGTCTCTGGAGTTACGAGCAATTTTTGCTGTCGGATAGCTTGAGCCGTCAACAAGAAGATCCATTGCAACTGAAAAAGTCCTGACAGTTTTCTTGAATTTATCGACGTCAAATTTTCCATCTTCTGTTCTGAATTTCATTAAATTTATTGATGCTAAGTTGCAGGCAGTATCATCTAAAAAGGAGTACTCGCTGCATGGATTTGTTGCATTAATCCTGCCGGAGTTTTTGCATGTGTTGTATGTATTTATTATAGTATCGAACTGCATGCCTGGGTCTCCGCAGATATAAGTTCCCTCTGCAATTTTGCGAAGAATCTCTTTCGCCTTAAAAGTTTCACATGGCTCCTTTGTAAGAACATATTTTGTCTGCCATTCTCCATCTTTTTTCGCAGCTTCCATGAAAGCATCAGGAGCACGCGCAGACATATTTGAATTCTGGAAAAAGATGCTGCTATACGCCTCTCCATTCATCCCCCCATCATACCCTGCTTCAATAAGTGCCCAAGCTTTTTTCTCTTCTCTTTGCTTAGCTTCTATAAATTCAACTATGTCAGGATGGTCAACATTAAGGATTTCCATTTTAGCTGCTCTTCTCGTCTTTCCTCCAGATTTAATGACTCCTGCATAGGCATCATATCCCTTCATGAATGAAACAGGTCCGCTAGGGCGGCCTCCTCCTGTTAACTTTTCTTTTGTGCTTCTTAATGGAGAGCGGTTAGTTCCTGTGCCAGACCCCGCTTTAAACAAGATAGCTTCTGCAACCTGCACCTCAAGAATAGAATCCATGTTATCCTGTATGCTTTGGATGAAACAAGCTGAACATTGCGGCCTATCGTCGGTTTTATCTGCTTTGATTACTGTATCTGTTGCTGCGTCCCATTTCCATGAAGATACTCCTCCCGCGCTCTTGTCATACTCATGGATTCCCACATTAAACCATACAGGAGAGTTAAATACAGCAAGCTGATTAAGACATATTGCAGCAATTTCATCGCGCAAGCGCAAGCTTCTAAGCTCGTCTAGATATCCTTGCTGGAGCGCCTGCCTTCCTATAAAGCGCGAGACTCTCCCAACAAGATGTTCTACTGACTCTTCACGCTGATTTTTAGCCTGGTCTCCCCAGAAATATTTGCTTGCCACAACTTTTATCGCAAGCGGAGACCAAAAATCAGGTCGTCTTACGTTGGGCTGCGTGAATATAACTCTTCCTTTGTCATCTGTTATTTTTACATCATCAGCCATCCATTTAATTGGGTTGCCGTAAATATTATATTCAAAAGGGCTCTTGCCTTCAAACGTAAAGAAGCGCTCGAATTTAAATGGAAGGAGGGTAAGTAAAGATGGATGTCTTTGCTCAGGAACTCCTGTTCCAGTAAAATCTTCAATTATTATTTTATCTTCCATTTTATTTTTTAACTAGCTCCTGAATCTCCTTTTTGAAATCTGAAATGTCTGCGAAGTCCCGATAGACTGATGCGAAGCGAATGTAAGCGACCTTGTCAAGTTTTTTAAGCTCATGGGACACGAGCTCACCAATCACACTTGTTTTTATTTCTTTCCCTTTTTTTCTTGCCTTTTCCTCAATGCGGTTTACCATTTTTTCAATTTGCTCTTCACTCACGGGTCGTTTTTCGCAAGCCCTCATTATGCCTGCTTTTATCTTTCCGCGGTCAAAGGGCTCCCTTCGGCTGTCTTTTTTAATAACTTTAAGCTCTGTCCACTCCACATTTTCTCTAGTGGAAAATCTTTTGCTACACGAGAGGCACTCGCGTCTTCTTCGAGTTAAGCTTCCTGCGTCGCGTTTATCGACAACTTTGGTGTCTGCGTGAGCGCAGAATGGGCATAGCATGTATCCTCTTTTTGTAACTTTTGAATTAACACAATCTGTTGTGTTTTTCTCTGCTTGGAACACAATAGGTTGTAGTAATTTCATTAATCATCTTTTATAACTATTTAAACATTTAGGTAATTTTCAGCAATATTCCAAGCATTTATAAATAAAAGTTCGTTTAGAAAAAAATGATTACACTTCAAGCGCTTTCTTCTGAATTTGGAATTCCTATCTGGCTTTTACTTGTGGTGATTGTCTGGAGCATTTTTTGGAAGGCGTTTGCGCTCTGGAAGAGCGCCCGCAAAGGTCATATGGTATGGTTTGTAGCATTTTTTATCATTCATACCTTAGGTTTGCTGGAAATTCTGTATATTTTCCTCTTTTCCAAGATTAAACTCTCTCCAATTGGTAAAAAGAGGTCTGGAAAAAGAAATAGATAGTATGCAGACACAATTTAAACGCCATCAGAAAGTCAGGCTACTGGCAACTCCTAATGATGATGACACAGAGCCTTATGCAGATCCTCCCCAGCCAATTAAAGCAGGAGTGATAGGCTACATCAACATTCTCCTTCCTAACGGACGTTATCATATCAAGATAATGGATGAAGAAGGGAACGAAGTAGCTTACGTGGCAATGGATGAAGAGCAGTTGGAAGCCGTTGAATAGGGCATAATAATCTTTATAATCTTTCTTTTATAGAGAATTTCATGACTTATATCCTGT